>JAEAME010000390.1_pt1 | contig 46464 bp, 30 predicted proteins | sample 8958731 | NCBI WGS metagenome assembly JAEAME01 (sample SAMN16933194, study PRJNA681113) | bioreactor sludge metagenome | isolation source: anerobic bioreactor sludge (Control) | place: India:Bengaluru | collected 2018-10-24
CATCCCCTTTGTAAAGCATGATAAGTAAAACCCGTGGGATATTGTCATCCCAGTAAATGGAATTGTGGCTGCTTCCGATTATCCATTGGGAACCGGATAAAGGTTTGGTAACTACAAGGTAGGGATCTTCGATGGTAAAAAAGCCGCTGAACCCGATTGTCAGAGATGCGGTGTCCATCACCTGAATGCGGTAATCCGTGCCGGCCTCCAGGGAGGTCGGTATTTCCCATCGATAATTGATATGGTACCGGCTTGGGCTAAAACCGATCGTGTCGAGGAGAAGCTCCCCTTTGTACAGTAACAGCACCAGACTGTTGGGAATATTATCTTCCCACATTATCCATATGCCCGATCCGTTTCCCCACCGCTCACCCGGATAGGGTGAGATCATCCTGATGAAAGGATCTTCAATGGAAAAATTACCGCTGGAAGCTGAGTAACGGCCCAGACTGTCTTTTATCTCTATGCTGTAGGCTGTGTCTGAAGCAAGCGAGGAAGGAATACTCCAATTATAACCATATTGATATATGTCAGAGATCCGTGCAATCGTATCTGTCAGCGTTGCACCTCTGTATAAAAGCAGAAACAGGGGATAGGGAATATTGTCACCCCACCCGATATGTTGTGTACTCCCTTTTGCCCAATTTTCCCCATCTTCCGGATAATAGAAATGAATTTCAGGGTTCTCAATGGAAAACGAGGAACTGAGGACTGAAAACCCGTTGGTTGTATCTTTCAGCATGATCCGGTAATTCTCTCCGGTTTCCGTCGTATCAGGGATAAGCCAGTCAAGGGTTCCGGAGGATGTGAACCCAATAATGCCCGCCGGCGATGAATTTTTGATAAGGGAAACCTGCAGGCTGTTATTGAAATTATACTCCCAGGAAATCCGGAAAAGGGTCCCATTGGCCAGGACGAACCCGTAACCCGAGGGAGACTGGAATTGGATGGAGGGAAACTTCTCAGGGGTGGTAAAGTTTCCGGTTGCCGACCATTCGCGCAAAGAGGTACCCCAGATTTGTTTGACTCTCCAGTAATAGGTGCCGGAATGGTCCAGTAAAAAATAGACCCCTGTCGATCGGACCGCAGAATCGACGGCCAAATTTACCAGGAACGCCGGATCGGTGGAAACCTGGATGCGGAAGCTGTCGGCAAAGGCACAAAACCAGTAAAAAGACACTTTGTATTTGCCGGATTCATCGTGCCCGTAAGGATTGCTGAGTTCAGGTATGCAATCCGGGATGGGTTGTGTTTTGAAGGAAAACTTCTTTGACCAGTTTCCCGTGACCCCGCCGGAGCCGATCAAACGTACCTTCCATTCATGTCTTTTATCCGGCTGCAGCCTTTTATTTATAACTAGGAATGTGTCGGTTAATCCGGAAATGTCGGCTACAATACTGTCGTTGTAATGAATATTATCGGTAACCAGGAGCACTTGGTATTTACTTCCCTGTCCGGCAGAATTCCATCTTAAAACCGGACTCATGGATACATAGAATTTACTGTCCGAAGGCTCCTCCAGGGTTGGAATATTCAAATATTCCATGGGTGTGAAAGTTCCTCCCCCGTTGTCGGTTTTCATGATAAAGCCGTTTTGACCTACGATCCAACCCGTTAACGGATCAACAAACCGAAGGTCGGTATAAGAGCTGGTATTCCCGACGGATGTGATACCCCAGCTGTTGCCCCCGTCGGTCGTTTTCAGGACCTTTCCGTTGCCGGCTGAGATGTACCCGGTCTGGTCAGTCACGAAATATACAGAGTTGAGGCTGCCATACCCATAAAATTCGCTCATATTCCCGAATTGCCTCACCCAGGTTTCCCCTCCGTCGGTGGTTTTCATGATCCAGTCGCCAATGCACCATCCGGTTTTTTCATCGAGGAAGAAGAGTTTTTCTATTGTGCTGTAATTTTCGGATGTTGCAACGACAGTTTTTGTCCAGGTTAATCCCCCATTTCGTGTAAGAAGGAGTGTGCCGTATTCTCCTCCCGCCCAACCGGTATTGGAATTGACAAAGAACACAGTGTACAGGAAAGCATTTGTACCCGATATTTGCGGTATCCAGGTCTGTCCGCCATTGGAAGTGTGAAGGATAGTTCCGTTCCACCCGGCAGCCCAGCCGTTGTTATTATCGGTAAAACGGACAGAGTAAAGAGTACCGGTTGTGCCGCTGTTTTGTGGTGTCCAGGTATTTCCCCCGTTGGTGGTATTCAGAATGGTTCCTTCGTTGGTGGTGCACCAGCCTGTAAGACTGTCGGTAAAAAAGACCGAAGGGATTGTTTTTGAAGATAAGCCGGAGGATTGCGGCATCCAGTTCTTACCTCCGTCGGCGGTTTTGACAATGGTGCCGTTGTAACCTGCCGCCCATCCCGTGGTTTTATTGATGAAAAACACCGATGTAAGGAGATCCGGGGTCCCGCTTTTCCCTTTAAGAGTCCAGGTGATTCCCCCGTCTTCCGTTTTGAGAAGGGTGCCCTTGGACCCGGCAATATATCCGGTGGAGCCGGATTCGAAAGCCACTGCATTCAGGGAGACAGAAGCGTAAAGCGGATTGCTTGAAAGGGTCCAGTTCAATCCTCCGTCGTTGGTGGAGGCAATGAGTCCTTCACCTACTGCCACTGCCTGGTTCGCATTGACAGCGGTAATATCGTATAACCACTGGGCATTCGATGAAAAGACAAAAGGCGACCAGCTGTTTCCGCCATTGATTGTTTTCCAGACCGTTGCTTTTTTCCCATCGATGGTTTTGTTAATATCCCCCTCTACACCCAGGGTCACAGAAATATAGGAAGCGGTTATCCCGGCAATCCATCCCAGCGTGTCATTGATAAAATCGACGCCTTTCGCCCAGCCTGCCAGGTCGGTACCGGTCCAGGTCTGACCCCCGTCGTTCGTAACATTGAAATCGCCGGAACCCCTTCCTACGGCAACGGCTTTTTGCAGGTTGATTGTTTTTACATCTTCGAGAAAGGTCAGGGTGGCTGTGCTGTATTGCGGGATCCAGGTTGCACCTCCATCGGTGGTTTTCAGGACCGTCCGGTTAAAACCGGTTACCCAGCCCGTGCTGTTGTCGGCAAAACTGACTCCGAAAAGGTTGGCGTTTACTCCTGAATTCAGTTTATTCCAGCTTTCACCAGCATCATTGGTTTTTAAAATGACACCGCTGTTTCCGACAACATATCCGGTGGTCGGACTGCTGAAATCAACTGCCACCAGGTTATTGTAAGTGTCAGTGGTGAGTACCCTCCAGGTGTCACCTCCATCGGCGGACCTGAGAATGGTACCTCCGGCTCCCACGGCAATAATTACTCCGGGACTTGGCAGCGCAAGGTCATTCAGCTCTTGCGTTACCGGAGGGCTTTGCCGGATCCATGCGCTATTCTGCGCCAGCAACAAGGTGGCAGCAAAGACCATCGATGATAAAAGAAGAAACCTTTTCATATTTTCTGGCTATTTTCAAATCCACAATCCCAAAAAACCAAGCCGGAAAGGAGGAAGGCCAGGTCCGGAAATTCAGATTCCCGGAACCCACAACAGGGAATATTGATCCTCATCAACGTACTTCCCCTGAATGAACCCTCGAAATCCACCCTCGGAAGGGTAGGAGGGTATTCAATACAAAAGGCATTCATACTCTGTTTCTGAACGGCGCAAAAAATCACGATGGTTCCGGAGAGGAAGGCAAAATCGCAGATAGCTGCCGTGAACGCGGGCGAAGGGTCTATCCCCGGATAAGTTTAGATAAACAAGAAATGTACGGAATTTTGCTGACATTTTCAAGGTCTTGTTTCATTAATATTACAGATTGAAACCGGGCCTCCCGGTTTCTGCCAAATGACAAAAGAGGTTGTTTCTTCGGGTGCAGAAGCTTATATTTGACAACTTTTGTTACAATCCGGTTTTATGGAAAGAAGTTTGTTATTGGGAGCTGAAGCCATAGCGCTGGGAGCGCTCGACGGGGGCATTTCGGGGGTTTACGCTTATCCGGGAACTCCTTCCACCGAGATCACCGAGTATCTCCAGCAGAACAGGGAAGCCATTGAACGGAACATCCACCGCACCTGGTCGGTGAACGAAAAAACAGCTTACGAGGCGGCCCTGGGGATGTCGTATGCAGGGAAAAAATCGCTGGTATGCATGAAACATGTTGGGCTGAACGTGGCTGCCGATCCCTTCATGAATTCATGCATTACGGGTGTCAACGGCGGACTGGTGCTGGCGGTGGCTGACGATCCCTCCATGCATTCCTCGCAAAACGAACAGGATAGCCGGTTCTACGGAAAATTCGGGATGGTGCCGGTGCTGGAGCCTTCCGGCCAGCAGGAGGCTTACGATATGACCTTTGACGGGCTTCAGCTTTCGGAGGAGCTGAAACTGCCGGTCATTCTGCGGATCACCACCCGGCTTTCGCACAGCCGGTCGGGCGTTGTACGGAGGTCCCCGCGGAAGGAAAACCGCCTTACCCTGCCGGCCATTCCTGGGCAATTCCTGCTGCTTCCGGCCTTCGCCCGTAAATATTACCAGCAACTGCTGGATAAACAGGAATCTATGATCAGGATTTCGCGCGAAACGGGATGGAACAGCTTCCGTGAAGGAACCGACGACAGTCTGGGGATTATCTGCTGCGGAATCGCTGTCAATTACCTGCTAGAAAATTTTCCGGGGGGGGTAGCTCCCTTTCCGGTGCTGAAAATCTCCCAGTATCCCATTCCCCCGGAGCTGCTGATCAGGCTTGAAGCTTCCTGCCGTGAAATTTTGGTGCTTGAGGAGGGTTTTCCCATGGTGGAAGAGATGGTCACCGACCTGTTCGGAAGGGGGAAAAAGGTCCATGGCCGGTTGAGCGGTGCGCTTCCCAGGGCCGGTGAGCTGAATCCCGACCATGTGGCCGTCGCCCTTGGACGCGAGATCGTTTCACCCTATTCCGTACCTCCGGTGGTTGCCGGCAGACCGCCCGCCCTGTGCCAGGGGTGCGGCCACCAGGACCTTTTTAACGCCCTGAACACCGCCCTGGAAGAGGTGGGACCCGGCAAGGTCTTCTCCGACATCGGCTGTTACACCCTCGGGGCGCTGGCTCCTTTCCATGCGATCGACACCTGCGTCGACATGGGGGCCTCGGTAACCATGGCCAAAGGCGCCGCAGACGCCGGGCTCAAACCTTCGTTCGCCGTGATCGGCGACTCCACCTTCACCCATTCCGGCATGACCGGCCTGCTGGATTGCGTGCACGAAAAAAGCCCGGTGACCGTCATCATCCTCGACAACGACGCTGTTGCCATGACCGGCGGACAGGACTCGGCCGGTTCGGGGAGACTGGAGGCTATCTGCACCGGCATCGGAGTGGACCCAGCCCATCTCCGCGTGGTGGTGCCCCTGAAAAGGAACCACACCGAAATGGTGAGGATGATACGCGAAGAGATGGAATACGACGGCGTCTCCGTGATCATCGCCCGCCGTCCCTGTATCCAGAAACTGGCGCGCGAGAAAAAGAATAAAGTTTAAAGACCATAAGACCGGCGTGAGAAATTCAGGGTCCTGAATCTTGAATGAGGAAACCTGATTGGGAAGGTCAGAATAAGGAACCATGAATCGTGTATTCGGAATGAGGAATCGCGGATTCTGAATCCGGGATTTTGACTTTAAAGCAGCTGATTAAGGAAAATATGAAGACAGACATCATTTTAGCCGGGGTAGGGGGTCAGGGGATCCTTTCCATTGCTGCCATAATCGGAGCCGCCGCCCTTCAGCGGGGGATGCACCTGAAACAGGCTGAAACCCATGGCATGAGCCAGCGGGGTGGGGCGGTGGTCTCCAACCTGCGGCTGTCGGACCAGCCCATTGCTTCCGATCTGATAGCCCTGGCTGGCGCCGATGTGATCCTTTCGGTCGAGCCCATGGAATCGCTGCGATACCTGCCCTATTTGTCCGCGGAGGGATGGCTGGTAACCAATGCAACCACCTATGAAAACATTCCCGATTATCCTGCTTTCAGCCTCATTGAGCAGGAGATCCGAAAACTGCCGCACGCAGTGCTCCTGGATGCGGATTCCATCGCACGCACGATCGGTAATCCGAAGGGCTCCAATATGGTAATGCTGGGTGCCGCCTCTCCCTTCCTGCATCTTTCCGGCGAGGAGATCGAAGCGGGCATCCGGATGGTCTTTTCCAGAAAGGGCGAAGAAGTAACCGCATTGAACATCGATGCCTTCAGGGCCGGAAAAGCCTTTTCGGAACACCAGTTGTCAGGGATTGTGTAACGGAAGAATGCCCTGAACAATCCGCCTGCCGGGTTGTTATACTGAATTGAAAATAACTTAACTTCCCGCCATGAAACCGCCTATGCCGCTTGGAAGCCATGACATCTCTGCCGTGGAGGAGATGTATCGCCAGTACAAGAAAGACCCTGCTTCGCTGGATCAAAGCTGGCAACTCTTTTTTTCGGGATTTGACCTGGCAGCCCGGGATTTCCGCGGCGGCCGGGAGGAGATGGCTTCCGGCAAGGTAAGCAAGGAGTTTGCCGTTCTGCAGTTGATCCGGGGATACCGTCAGCGGGGTCATCTTTTCACCCGGACCAACCCGGTCAGGAGCCGTAGAAAGTATTCGCCGACCCTGGATCCTGCCAATTTCGGTTTGGGAAAGGAAGAGCTGGAAACGGTATTTGAGGCGGGCCGGGAGGTGGGGATCGGACCGGCGCCCCTGCATTCCATCATCGCACATCTCGAAGCTACCTATTGCAGCTCTGTGGGGGTGGAGTATGTCTATATGCGCCATCCCGACCTGGTAAGCTGGCTGCAAGGCAAGATGGAGAACAGCCGCAACCGGATGGATTTCACCCCGGAACAGCAGCGTCATATCCACCACCATCTGGTACAGGCGGTAGGATTCGAAAACTACATCCACAGGAAATTTGTCGGCGCCAAGCGGTTCAGCCTTGAAGGGGCCGAAAACCTGATTCCCTCGCTCGATGCGGTTATCAACCGGGGTGCCGAGCTGGGAATTGAGGAGTTCATCATCGGAATGGCCCACCGCGGAAGGCTTAATGTCCTGGCCAATACCATGGGTAAGCCCTACCGGAATATTTTCAAGGAGTTCTACGGCACGGAATACCAGGAAGACATCTCCCTTGGAGATGTAAAATACCATCTGGGATTTGAGAACGAGGTGATTACAGATTCCGGCAAAACGGTTGTGCTGAAACTGATGCCCAATCCTTCCCATTTGGAGACGGTCAGCGGGCTGGTGGAGGGATTTGCCCGCGCCCGGATCGACAACCGGTACGGGGGCGATTTTTCCCGTCTGGCTCCGGTGCTGATCCATGGCGATGCGGCGGTCGCCGCGCAGGGGATTGTCTATGAGACCATCCAGATGTCGCAGCTTCCCGGCTACCAAACCGGCGGAACCATTCACCTGGTTATCAACAACCAGGTGGGATTTACCACCAATTACCTGGAAGCCCGCTCCAGCACTTACTCCACCGATGTGGCCAAAGTAACCCGCTCTCCGGTTTTCCACGTGAACGGCGATGACGTGGAAGCCCTTATTTATACGATAAGGCTGGCCATGGAATTCAGGCAGAAGTTCCGTGCCGATGTATTCATCGACATTCTATGCTACAGGAAATACGGGCACAACGAAGGAGATGAGCCTCGCTTCACGCAGCCCCTGCTCTATAAGATCATTGCCGCCCATCCCAATCCACGCGACATTTACGCGCGCAAACTGGTTGAGGCAGGGGTGATGACCGATGAGGAAAGCAGGGACAGGGTGAAGGAATTCGATGCGTTGATGGAGAACAACTACCGGGAGTCTGAGAAGATCGAAAAACTGGACATCCGCAATTTTCAGGTAGTGGAATACCAGGCTTACGACAAACCCGACAAGGCCTTTTCGGAAGCGAGGGCTGAAACGGCGGTATCCTGGCAGAAGCTGACTGAAATTGCAGCCAGGATCAACCATGTTCCCGAAGATCTCAATTTTTTCAGCAAGGTGAACCGTATTGTATCTGACCGTCAGATGATGATCCGCGACAACCGGCTTGACTGGGCCATGTGCGAATTACTGGCCTACGGCACGCTGGTGGAGGAGGGGCATCCGGTTCGGCTGAGCGGCCAGGACAGTGAACGGGGGACCTTTGCCCACCGGCATGGCGCATTCACCATTGAAGAAACCGACGGGAAGTACATCCCCCTGCAGCAGGTTTCACCGGATCAGGCTCCTTTCCGCATCTATAACTCCCTGCTTTCCGAATATGCAGTTCTTGGATTTGAGTATGGCTACAGCCTGGCTCAGCCTGAAGGCCTCACCATATGGGAGGCGCAGTTCGGCGATTTTGCCAATGTGGCGCAGGTGGTAATCGACCAGTACATCGCTTCGGCTTACGAAAAGTGGGGCCTCATGAACGGGATCACCCTCTACCTGCCTCACGGATACGAAGGCCAGGGCCCTGAACATTCGAGCGCCCGGATCGAACGGTTTCTTTCGCTGGCAACGGGCAACAACATGCAACTGGTGGTCCCCACCACGCCGGCCAACCTCTTTCATTTGCTGCGCCGCCAGGTAAAAAGGAACCTCCGGCTTCCCCTGGTGGTCTTCACTCCCAAAAGCCTGCTTCGTCATCCGCAAGTGATGTCTCCGCTCGATGACCTGGCCCACGGCTCTTTCCGGGAGGTGATCGACGATGAAATGGCCGATCCCGGCAAGGTCACCCGGCTGGTTTTCACCAGCGGGCGGATTTATTACGACCTGCTGGCCCGCCGGAACGATGAGAAAGAGAACCGGGTGGCCATCGTGCGGGTGGAACAACTCTATCCTTTTCCCGAAACGCAGGTCCGCGGCCTGATCGCCAGATACAGCGGGGCGAAACAGCTGGTCTGGGCCCAGGACGAACCCGAAAACCAGGGCGCCTGGCCCTACCTTGCACGTAAAATGGGCTCCCTGGGACTCAGGTTGGCTGCCCGGCCTGAAAGCGCAAGCCCTGCCGTAGGCCTGCCCGAACAGCATAAAAGAAGGCTCAGAAAGGTGCTCGATGCCGTTTTTGATACCAACGAACCGTCAAGTTAATTATTACTCCATGCTGATTGAAGTGAAAGTTCCGGGGCCTGGCGAATCGGTCACCGAAGTCGAAATCGGCCGCTGGCTGGTCGAAAACGGCGCCCTGATCAGTAAAGGCGCCGACATTGCCGAGGTGGAAAGTGACAAGGCAACCCTTACCCTCGTTGCCGAGGCAGGGGGGAAAATCACCCTGCTGGCACTAGAGGGGGATACGGTACCTGTGGGGTCGGTGGTTTGCACCATCGATACCGCGGCGTTACCCTTAACCGGCGCACCTGCAACCGAAATCCCTGACAAGGAGCCGTCTGGACCACCCGTCCCTGCTGCATCAGCTGCTTTGCACCCTTCCGGTCCGACATCCCTGCCAGCCGCCGAAGCGGTAAAGATGACCCCTACCGCGCGGAGGATGATGGCCGGCCATGGCCTGTCGGTGGAGGAACTGATCGCGGGACTGAAAAGGATCGGAAAAAAAGAGGTGGAAGCCGTTCTTCAGGGAATTCAGATCCAGCCCCCTTCCTCATCGCCCGCGGTTCTGTCACGCGATGTCAGACGAGAACGCATGTCCCTTCTGCGCAGGAAACTCAGCGAGCGGCTGGTGGCCGTCAAGAACGAAACGGCCATGCTCACCACCTTCAACGAGGTGGATATGGAGAAGGTCCTTTCCCTCCGCAAACAATATCAGGATCACTTCAGCGCTCACCATGGCTTCAAACTGGGCTTCATGTCCTTCTTCACCAAAGCGGTGGCTCTTGCGGCACAATCCTTCCCCTCCGTCAACTCCATGATCGATGGCGAGGAATTGGTAATCCCGGACTATGCCGATGTGGGAATTGCCGTTCAGACACCCAGGGGGCTTATGGTGCCGGTGATCAGAAACGCCGGGGAAAAATCCATTCCGCAGCTGGAGCTCGAAATCAAGGAGCTTGCCGAAAAGGCACGGAACAAAAAAATCACCGTCGAAGAGCTTTCCGGGGGCACCATCACCATCACCAACGGCGGCGTATTCGGTTCCCTTTTCTCCACGCCGATCCTCAACCCCCCCCAGTCAGCGATCCTGGGAATGCACAACATCGTGGAAAGGCCCGTCGCCGTTCAGGGAAAGGTGGAGATCCGCCCGATGATGTACATCGCCCTTTCGTACGACCACCGGGTTATCGACGGAAGGGATTCGGTCGGTTTTCTGGTGAAGGTGAAAGAGCTGGTCGAAAATCCGGTGAAGATGGCAACGGGAGGAAAAGATCCCCTGGAACTGTTGCTGGGCCTCTGAACGGGCGGTGCTGCCCATCCCGGATAAGCATCCATGCCGTTTAAGATTGCCCGGTTATTCACCGGGGTTTGCCGGTTGGGCACCATTCTTGCGCCTGCTGAAATGGCAGTGCAGTAGCTGCGGCACAGGTTTTGCGGGAGAACCGCGGAACTAACGCAAACAACCCTTTAAATGTAAGGTATATGATGCTTTGGATAATATTGGGATTTTTCTTCCTGCTCAGTTTCATCGCCGGAAACCGGCTGAAGGCAAGGTTCAGGGAATACAGCCGTATCGCGCTGCCCAACGGGATGAGCGGGGCGGATATAGCCCGCAAAATGTTGAATGACAACGGATGTTACGATGTGAAAATCACTTCGGTGCAGGGACAGCTGACCGACCATTACAATCCGGCGCTGAAGACGGTCAACCTGAGCCCGGAGGTGTACAACGGCAGGAACGTGGCTGCAGCGGCCGTTGCGGCCCATGAAACGGGCCATGCGTTGCAGCATGCCCGGGGTTATGCCTGGCTGGAGCTTCGCAGCTCCCTGGTTCCGATCCAGAATGTCACCGCCAGGGTGATGAATATAATGTTCCTGGTGCTGTTCCTGGGTTCCTTTGTGCTGGGCAGCCTCCTTCCCATCAAAACCGTCCTGCTGATCATCGTGGTAGGGTATGCCATTTTTACCTTGTTCGCGTTTATCACGCTGCCCGTTGAGTTCGATGCGAGCCGCAGAGGACTGGCCTGGCTTGCCTCCAGCGGCATTACCAACAACAGCACCCACCCCAAGGCGGCCAGCGCCCTGAAATGGGCCGCCTCCACCTATGTGATCGCCGCCCTTTCCTCACTGGCGACGCTGCTGTATTATGTGAGCCTTCTGGGAAGAGGGGACGACTGACCACTGAAGTTTAAAAAAGCCCGGAGACAGCCGGACAAGACAACCTGCCTGATGTTTCCGGATCCTGAACGGAAAGGGGAGGGAGGACTGTGCAAAAGTTCTCCCTCCCCTTTTTTTTTCCATAGATTCAGGACCGGTCACGGATAATGATCCGGTCCCTGAAATTGAACCCTTTCTTTGTACAAAGCGGCCTGATCGCTTCACGGGGAAGCTCAGCGGTCCGAAAAAAAAAGTACCTGTCGCCAGGTACCTCCGTCGGGGTGATGTGACTCGAACACACGGCCTCGTCGTCCCGAACGACGCGCGCTACCAACTGCGCCACACCCCGAACTTTCTGCCCCTGTTCCCCGGGGCGCCACAAAAATAATATTTTCAATCAAAAGCGGGATAAATCTTTTTTAATTTTCGCCATTCGTATTAAATTGTGCCTTCCTTAAAAAACACTGATTTTATGAAGAAATGGATGATTCAACTGACGGTGATGCTGGTGTTTGTCAATTTGACAGCATGGGCTGCCGACGATGCCAGGCTGCTCCGGTTTCCTGACATTAACAACGATTTGGTGGTTTTTGTATATGCAGGTGACATCTGGTCGGTGGATGCCGGCGGCGGGGAAGCCCGTCGTCTGACCTCCCACGAAGGAATGGAGCTGTTCCCGAAACTGTCGCCCGACGGAAAATGGATTGCCTTTTCAGGCGAATATTCGGGTAGCCGCCAGCTTTTTGTCATCCCTTCCCAGGGAGGGGAACCCCGGCAGCTCACCTGGTACAACTCAGTGGGCGTCATGCCACCCCGGGGCGGCTTCGACCATGTGGTCCTGGACTGGACCCCCGACAGCCGCCAGATCCTGTTCCGCGCAAACAGAACCCCTTACGGCGACCGGAACGGAAGGTATTTCCTGGCAAGCCTGGAGGGAGGGCTTGAGAAACCGCTGCCCGTCGACAACGGAGGCTTTGCCGCCTTTTCTCCCGACGGCGCGAAAATTGTCTTCACACCGGTCGACCGGGAGTTCAGGACCTGGAAACGCTACAAAGGGGGAAGGGCCAGCGATCTCTGGATCTTCGACCTTAAAAGTATGACCTCCGAGCAAATCACCGACTTCAGCGGAACCGACCAGATCCCCGTCTGGTGGCGCGACCATATCTATTTCGCCTCCGACCGGGACCTGAAACTGAACATCTGGAAATACAACACAGTCACCAAAGAGACCAGCCAGGTTACGCAGCATAAGGAGTTTGACGTTATGTGGCCTTCGGGTGGGAATGGCCAGCTGGTTTACGAAAACGGGGGCTACCTGTACAAACTGGACCTGCAAACCGGCATCTCCTCCAAAATCACCGTTTCGATCCGTTTCGACAATCCCAACCTGCTTCCTTACTGGAAAAACGTGAAGGAGGATATCCACAGTTTTGCGGTCTCCCCGACGGCCAAACGGGCCCTCTTTGATGCCCGGGGAGATATCTTTTCAGTACCTGCGGAGAAGGGAATCGTTGAAAACCTGACCTCCACCCAGGGGATCCGCGAAATTTTCCCTGCCTGGTCGCCCGACGGGAGATTCATTTCTTATTATTCTGATGCCACGGGAGAATATGAGGTTTACCTTCTCGAAAACAAAAAGGGGGCGGTTTCCAAACAGCTGACCTCCGGCTCTCTTGCCTGGAAGTACCAGCCGCTGTGGTCTCCCGACAGCCGTTACCTCCTCTTTTCCGACCGGACCATGAAACTGTGGCTTCTCGAAGCGGCGACGGGAAAATTGACGGAAGTTGACAAAGCCACCGATAATGAATTCCGTTCGTACGATATCTCGCCCGATTCGCGGTGGGTTGCCTATCCCAAAGAGGGGGGCAACGGACAGTCGGCTCTTTGGGTGTATGAGATCCCCACCGGCAGGAAGCTTCAGCTCACCGACGGCACTTTTACCGATGACGAACCCACCTTCTCGCTTTGCGGCAATTTCCTTTTCTTCACTTCCAACCGCGATTTCAACCTGGCTTTCTCCAGTTTTGAGTTTGATTACCTTTACAACCGGGCGACCCGCATCTATGCCATGACCCTGAAGTCTGACGGCCCCAGGCTTTTCAAGGAGAAAAACGATCTGGAACCTGCCGGGGAGGACAAGAAAACCGACGACAAAGGCACGGAGGGTAAGCCAGCAGCTGCGAAGGGTTCCGCCAAGCCCGGCGGTGACAGCAAGGAGGCTGCCGCTGCCACCCCGGCCAAAAAACCGGTCAGGGTGGAGATTGATCCGGAAGGGATTGCCAACCGCGTTACGGCATTGCCCGGTGAAGCCGGTGAGTATCGCCTTGGGGGTGCGGCAGATGGGGGGCTGATCTATTTCTCGGGCGGCAAAATGATGAAATACAACCTCTCAGAAGAAAAAAGCGAGGAGATCATGGACCGGGCTATGATGGCCGTCGTAAGCGCTGACGGGAAGAACGCCCTATACCGGTCGGGACCTGATTTCGGCATCATCAAGCTGACCCCCAACCAGAAACCGGGCGCCGGTAAACTGAACCTCGACCCGATGGAGATGAAGATCGATCCCCGCAAGGAGTGGAACCAGATATACACCGACGGTTGGCGCATCTTCCGCGATTTCTTCTATGTCGACAACCTGCACGGCGTCAACTGGCCGGAAATGAAGGAGCGGTACAGCGTACTGCTGCACCATGTCAGCCACCGTGCCGACCTCGATTACGTGTTGAGCGAAATCGTTTCGGAAATCAATGCCGGCCACGCCTATGTGGACTGGGGTGATTTCAAAAGGGTGAAACGGGTGGACACCGGCCTGCTCGGTGCGGAGCTGACAGCGGATGAGGCCGCCGGAAGGTACCGGATTTCCAAAATATTCGCCGGCGAAAACTGGAACCCCGCCCGCCGTTCGCCCCTGACCGAACAGGGAGTTGATGTCAAAGAGGGCGACTATCTGCTGAAGATCAACGGACTGGAAGTCACCACGGCCGGCAATCCCTATGCCATCCTTGAGAACTACGCTGGCAGGAAGGTGGAAATCACCGTCAGCAGTTCGGCGGGCGGGGAGAATCCCCGCACCTCCCTGGTGAATCCCATCAGCTCGGAAATTGAATTACGTTATTTCAACTGGGTGAACGAACGGAGGACCATGGTCGATAAACTGTCGGGCGGAAAGATCGGATACATTCATGTTCCCAACACCTCCACCGACGGAAACCGGGAGCTTTTCCGGGGGATGTATACCTACCATGACAAGGAAGCTTTGATTATCGACGACCGGTACAACGGCGGCGGTTTCATCCCGGACCGGATGGCCGATCTGCTCGACCGGCACACCCTGGTGTACTGGCACCGCAACGGGCTGACCCCCTCCTCTGCGCCCAACATAGCCCACAACGGCCCGAAAGCCATGCTCATCAACGGGTATTCCTCTTCGGGTGGCGATGCATTCCCCTATTTTTTCAAGAAAATGGGGTTGGGAAAACTGATCGGCACCCGCACCTGGGGCGGACTGGTGGGCATCTCCGGAAACGCACGGCTTGTGGACGGGGGTTACATCTCCGTTCCAAGGTTCGGCGTCTTCGACCCGGAGGACGGCTGGATCATTGAGGGCATCGGCGTGTATCCCGACATCGAAGTGGTCGACAGACCTGAAAGACTGGCCAAAGGGGAAGATCCCTGCATCGAAAAGGCCGTGGAACTGCTGCTGGAAGAACTGAAGCAGAAACCGGTGAAAAAGGTGCAAATCCCGCCTTCCCCCAACCGTTCAGGCTGGATCGAGAAAGAGATCAAATAAGAAAGGGGCTCCGGAAAAATAAAAAGCTCTCCGGAAATAAGATCCGCCGATCCCGCCAGGGATGCAAAAAACGAAGGCTGTGCCAGAACAGGCGCAGCCTTCGTTTTTTAACGGAACTCTCTCCGGTCAGTTCATATCCGCCCTATTGTTAAAACAAATTTCGGGCTCCGTTAAGGCTTGGAGGTGGCTGACCCTCACATACCTGACCCCATTCCGGTCTGGAAGCTTCTTTAGTTTTCCGACTGGCTTGACAGTGCGGTATTAAGTGATTATTTGCACTTTGCAGCACTGGGTTGAGGAGGTCATTTACTGTTTTATTTATACGCTTCAGGACATAATGTTACAGTTGCAGCCAAGTTTTTTATCCTTTGAATGGTGTGAGGCTGAGATCAATGTTTAGTAGCTATATTTGGAAGGAAAACTTGCTTCACTGTTCAATTTTGCCTTAACCTGTTTCACGTTTCAAACTGGTCTATGCTGATTGCCGTTTTTACAGGATACCTGGTTGTATTGGTGGCCATTGTGGTTTTTTCCTCCCGGCGTATGAAGAGCAATGCCGATTTTGTTTTGGGGGGTAAGAAATTGCCGGGCTTGTTCCTGGCATTGTCGGAGCGGGCCACCGGCGAATCCGCATGGCTTTTGCTCGGGCTGACCGGTTTCGCGTATGCGGAGGGATGGAGTGCGATTTGGGTGGCGCTCGGTTGTGTGACCGGCATTTTGTTTCTGTGGATTTTTATGGCGGAACCGCTGCGCAGCATTACTGAGAAAACCGGGGCGCTCACCCTGTCTGCTCTTTTTTTCCGTTCATTCCCGGGTTCGGAAAAGAAGGTTGGCATTCTATCAGCCGTGATTATCATAGTTTTTTATACACTCTACCTGGCGGCCCAGTTCAACGGAGCCGGGAAAATCTTCAACGACACTTTTCATATCGATCCGTTCTGGGGCATGGTGATTGGTTCCGGGATAGTCATCACCTACTCGGTGATCGGGGGATTCATCACCGTGGTGGCAGTTGATTCCTTCCAGGCTCTTCTGATGGTGATCACCTGCGTTGTACTGCCCGTTGTCGCTCTTTTCATTGCAGCAACCCATGGCATCGGAATTGCCGAAGCCCTTTTGCATGCCGATGTGGCCCGCGGAGGAACGGCCGGCGCTATGACAACAGGAACCGGAATACTGCTTGTGCTGAATGGTCTGAGCTGGGCATTTGGCTATACGGGGCAACCACCGCTGCTGAACCGGATGATGGCCATGCGAAACAGGGAAGAAAACCGGCGGGCCAGGGTCATCGCCATCATCTGGACCCTTCTGGCCTACTGCGGAGCCTTCCTGACCGGAATCATAGGGTATAAAATGGTGCAGTCAGGCATGCTGGGTGAGGAAGCCGCCCTGGTGGCGGCCGATGCCGAAAAGATCATGCCGGTGATGGTGGTCACCCTGCTGAATCCCCTGCTGGCCGGCATCCTGCTTTCAGGAGCGGTGTCGGCCATGATGTCGACCGCCTCCTCTCAGGTGATAGTGGTTTCGGCTTCCATTTCCGAAGACATATGGGTCAATCTGCAGCGAAAACCCCTGTCCGAAAATAAGCTGTTGTTTATCAATAAAATGCTGACCCTGCTGGCAGGGATCATTGCATTTGTCATGGCATTGTTTATGGAAGAGACGGTCTATGGGCTGGTTTCCTATGCCTGGAGCGGCATCGGCGCCTCCTTCGGACCTGCCGTGGTGCTGCTTCTTTTCTGGAAACGTTTTTCACGGGCCGGCGTATATGCCTCCCTGATCACGGGCACCCTGGCCACCCTTGTCTGGAAAACCTGGATCGCCGATGCCGCCGGAATCTCCGAGCGGCTTGGCAGCTACCTGCTCTCCTTTCTGGCAGCCCTCCTCTTCAGCCTTGTTTTCCCGGAGAAGAACCATGCCAACTCCTCAACCTGATCTTCCGACCTCCTGTCAGTCGGCTTTCTCAATGGTAATCACCTCCCTGAAGAGCTCTTTGTTTTCCCTGATTTTGGCTTCGCTGCCGTAAACGCAGTAAACATTCTGCGCCAGGATGTCGCCCACCATCTTGCTCATTCCGCGGAGGTCTTCGGCGGTGGCGGAGAGGATTTCGCTTCGCTCCTTTTTCAGCATGTTGGCCGTGGTTTTCTCAAAATAGTACTGCATGGCTGTTCTTCCCTTCTGGGACGCTGTTTTGGGCTGGTCGGTCCGGGCGATGGTCCCGATGATATAGCGGGTCATCTCCTGTTCCCCGGCCTTCAGGTTTTGCAGATAAGCCGCCGTGGAATCGTAGTTGGCGAGGGTTTCTTTCAGGTTGGGGTCGCGGTACGACATGAAGTAGGCGCCTCCGGCCGGTGAAAAGGAGGAATAACCGCCATAAGCCCCGCCCATGACCCGGATGCGGGTCTGGAGCCAGTCGGTGCTTATCACCTGGTTCAGCACACTCATTTTGCCGCTCCAGTCGTATCCCAGTTTCTTAAAGTTATAAGCTTTGACCACATACTGTACCTTGGAGGCGGAGAGGAGCGCCTCATTGCCCTGGTTGAGAGGAAGTTCCCAGCTATTCAGCTCACCCTGCCCCTGCGGGAAAAGTTCTGCGGTCCGCTGCAGCTCAGCGGTGAAAAGGGGAAACTCCGCGGGAGAGGCGGTCACGGCAACCACCAGGTTGTCGCGGGTGAAAAGCAAGGCTGCGCATTCTTCCAGGTTTCGGCTGATCTCAGGATAGAGTTCATCGAAGCGGGTTGCCAGCTGCGTCAGAAAACGGTAATAGTCGAGGCCGTTGGTCAGCTCGTTGAACATGCCGCTCTGCGAATAGTAGGAGGAGGCCCTCAGCCTGGCGTAGTTCAGTCCGTTCTGCTTGATGTCTGAGTCAACGTTTGAGAAATGGCGGGTAAGCACCGACTTCAGCCGCAGACTGTCGCGGTAGTTGGAACCGGTAAGAATTTCTGCCAGCAAATCGGCCATTTTCCCGGTTTTCGCGGCTGTCGACTTGGCCGAAACGAGCAGCCTCGGCTGCATCCCTTCGTCGTTCCTGTTTTCCAGGAATACCGTCAACTCCGGCATAAATCCACCGGTGTGGATGTTCAGCTGGTTCTCCAGCTCCCCGAAGGTATAGTTCCGGGTGTTCATTTTCCCCAGGATCGACGAGAGCAGTGCTGCATAGGGTATCTTTTCCTGCGGAAGTGTCTTCAGGTCGAAATAATAGTCGGTATAAACGATGCCGTTGGTGAACTGGTCGCAGTGCATAACGGGAATGCCGGCGGTTTCGGAGGGAGTGACGCTGAAAAATTCGGTTTCGGCCGGGATATCCGATATCTGAAGCATCGGCACGGCAGCCAGCGCTTCGGGGCTGTCCTCCCGTTGCTGAAATTCCATCAGTGCCTTGGTCTCGTTGATGATCGAGTCAAGCTGCGTCTCCGTAAGGGTGGTCTTCAGTTTTGCCAGCTCTTTTTCCACCTGGGCGTCGCGGCGTGACTGCAATCCCGGGTCTGGTTTCAGGGTCAGCAGCAGAGCATGGGGATTGTTGAGCAGGTGTTTTTCAACCAGCGATTCCAGCAGGGTGCTATCCCCGGCTTTACGGACCTCGGCCAGCGGCTTTTCAAATTCAAGTCCGAGAAAAGGATCGCCGGAGTAGATCCAGGGCTGCTGGTTACGGAACAGGTACATAAGCCCTTTCTGGGGCGTATTTCCCTCCCTGAGGTTGAATTCCGTACGGTTCAGCAGCCCTTCGAGCATGGCTTTGTCAAAACCTCCGGCCACCACCTTTTGCATCGTTTCCATGACCACTTCGCGGAACTTGTCGCGGTCGGAAGGATTCGCATTCTGGACCACGATGGAGAAGACATTCTGCTGCATGTCCATCGACCATCCCATGACCTCCTGGCCGATTCCCGCCTCCTGAAGGGCCAGCCGTAGGGGGGCCGACTCGTGGTTTACCAGCGCGTTGGCAATGAAATCAAAGGCCATGGTCGTCGCCCTGTCGGTGCTTGGGTTGGTCACAAAGCTCATGGCCAGGTAGGTGTTGTCTTTCACCGGACTGCCCTCGGGCACGGCATAAGGTTCCTCTGCGATTTTCATTTCCTGGAAGGGCTGCTGCAGCGGAACTTCCGGAATGTCCTCCGCGGCATCGTAATTCACCAGGTACTGGTCATGGATGAACTGAAGTTCCTTGCTGAGGTCGGCATCTCCGTACAGGGTGATGTAGCTGTTGGAGGGATGGTAGAATTTACGGTGGAATGCCGTGAAGTATTCCTGCGTGAGCCCCGGAATGGCATTGGGGTGCCCGCCCGATTCCTTCCCGTAGGTGTTGTCGGGAAACAGATTCTTCCCCGTCTGGTAGTACAACTCAGTCATGGGATCCGAATAGGCCCCTTTCATTTCGTTGTAGACCACGCCTTTGTACACCAGCGGTCCGTTCCGGTCGGTCAGTTCCAGATGCCATCCCTCCTGTTTCATCACCCGGGGATCCTCCAGCATGACCGGATTAAAAACTGCGTCCAGGTATACATGCATCAGGTTGAAATAGTCCTTCTCATTCATGCTGGCCACCGGGTAGGTGGTAAAATCGGAACTGGTCATGGCATTCAGAAAGGTATTCAGCGATCCTTTCATCAATACGTCGAAGGGACTCTTCACCGGAAAGTTTTTTGATCCGTTGAGCACAGAATGCTCCAGAATATGGGGAGTCCCGAAATCATTCTCCGGGATGGTTCTGAAGGCAATGTTGAAAAGCTTGTTGGGGTCGTTGGCGGCAATCTTCAGCACCCGGGCCCCGCTTTTATCATGCACAAAATACAGACATTCCGCGTTCACCTCTTTGACGAACCGCTTCTCGATCAGTGTAAAACCATGATACATACCATTTTCTTTAAATTTGTCCTGTTTGCTGCACGACACGGTCAGGGTCAGCAGCAATGCCATCAGCAAAATTGACACACTTGTTTTCATCCTTTTTCTATTTTGCGTTGTACGGATCCCAACCTGGGTGCAGATGCGAAATCCGTTGGGTTAGATCGTTTTGTTCGGTACTTGATTTGTGCGGACATCCACCGGTTAATTCCAATACCCTTTTCAGTTAAACTCCGGAAGCCCGGAAATGCAGCCAAAGATAAGCGAAATTTGCTCAACAGCCCTTCTTGTCCGGTCGCTTTTACCGGATTTCCTCCGGGACGGGCCTGCGGGTTACGATGCCGGTAAACCGGATGGGCTGGCGGTTATGGCAGCTTACATCGAGACTGCCATAGCCCAGAGGTGAAAAGGTAAGGTGCATTCTGTAAAGATCCTTGGGGGCTTTGACCTCCAGCCGGACCGCATATCCTTTTTTGCCGGTGTCGCGACCGATGGCACGCACCGTTTCCGAAAACTGAATGCCTCCGTCGCCCCCGTAGTCAGCCGTATAAGCAACCCCGAAGTAGGGCAGAAATGCGGTGACCCTGTCGCCCTCAATATCGAGGGTGTAATCGGGGGTTAAATGGATGGACCCCCCGCCCATGGGTTGGGCCATCTGGGCGACGAAGCGAAGGTTGCTGCTTTCGTACAAGCCACGGACCTCTTCCATTTTTGCTTTTTCCCTGGCTTTCCGTTTTGCGCGCCGGCTTTCCCGGGCGTCAACGGCTGTGGCCATGACCAACAGCGCCAGCAGAATTCCCAAAAACCTCTTCATTGCATTGCTTTTGATTTGTCTTTACCGATCTCTGTTTTTGCAGCTCCGGACAACCGATTGCCGTAAAAGCCTTCAGCGGTTTTCCGCCAAAAGGTATACTGGTGGAACTCCAGAAGCCGGAGCATAACCCCCTGACTTCCGTCTTCCCGGAAGGTCTGCCTTCAGGGGCTGAATAGGGCAGGAGGTTCCGGCCTGAGGAACCGCGGCCTTTTGCGAAGTTCCGCCCCGCCACACCAATGCAAAATTACGTCATGTGTTTCAATTATTGCGTGATTCCGATGATTTATGTGAAACACATGGTTTATCCATAAAGTTAATCATGACGGTTGGTGTCTGTATAGCGCAACGATGATTCCTCTTTTGTTTCCTGATCGATTTTATGCATTTTTGTCTTGAAAACTTCTAGCGATGGCTTTGAACTATGTCTTTTTGTTTTTCTTTCTTTCCGCATTCGTCATCGGCCTTCTCAAACTGATTTTTACCGGTGACGTGGAGGTTTTTCCCCGGATGATGAGTTCGACCTTTGAGATGGCTAAAACCGGGTTTGAGATTTCGCTGGGTCTTACCGGGGTGCTCACCCTGTGGATGGGGATCATGAAGGTGGGGGAGAAAGGGGGAGTGGTACGGATCTTCTCAAAAATCATCGGTCCCTTTTTCAACCGGATATTTCCTACGCTGGGGAAGGACCATCCGGCATATGGCCCCATCGTGATGAATATAGCCGCCAACATGCTGAATCTGGACAATGCAGCCACTCCCGTGGGGCTGCAGGCCATGCAGGAGATGCAGAAATCCAATCCCGTGAAGGAGAGGGCCAGCGATGCCCAGATCATGTTTCTGGTGCTCAATGCTTCCGGACTGACCATCATTCCGGTGAGCATCATGGTGTACCGGGCCCAGCTGGGTGCTGCCAATCCGGCCGACATATTCATTCCCATTCTGATTGCAACCTATTTTTCCACCGTGGCAGGCCTTTTATCGGTGGCCTTCTACCAGAAGATCAACCTTCTGAACAGGACCGTTCTGGCTTACCTGGGCACCCTCACCGCGGTCATCGCTGCTACGATCTGGTATTTTTCGACCCTCGGCCAGGAGCAGATAACCAGGGTTTCCTCCATTGCCAGCAACCTCATTTTGTTCACCGTCATTGCCGGTTTCATGGGGATGGGCCTCCGGAAAAAAATCAATGTGTACGAAGCCTTCATCGAAGGAGCGAAAGATGGCTTCAAGACCGCCGTGAAAATCATACCCTATCTGGTGGCCATCCTGGTGGCCATCGGGGTTTTCAGGGCTTCAGGGGCCATGGAATGGATGATTTCGGGACTGTCCTGGATAATGTCGCAGCTGGGCCTGAATACCGATTTCATTCCGGCGATGCCCACGGCCCTCATGAAGCCCTTGTCGGGAAGCGGTGCGCGGGGAATGATGGTCGATGCGATGACCACTTACGGGGCCGACTCGTTTGTAGGCCGGCTGGTCTGCATTGTCCAGGGATCGGCCGACACCACCTTTTACATTCTGGCGGTTTATTTCGGATCGGTGGGTATCAAGAATACCCGCTACGCCCTGGTCTGCGGGCTGATCGCCGATTTTGCCGGACTGTTGGCGGCCATCCTGGTGGGGTATCTTTTCTTCCATTAGACAGAAAGTGCCTGCTTCAGCAGGTATTAGAATTGTTGCGAATTTGCGTATCTTCGGGTCAGTTTCAAAACTAACCGGTGCCTGTGTCCAGAAATTCTTTGATCTTACCCCTTACCGGAGTTCTGCCGGCTGCAGAGACCGGAGCCAAGGCGCAATCCCTTCTTTTTCTTCGCAAAAAGGGTTTTAGGGTGCCACGAAGTTATCTGGTGCCTGCCCGGGTAAATGAAGAATTCCTTCATGCAGGGGAATGCGTGGCCGGACAGCTTGAAAAGGAGATCGGGAAATTGCCGCCACTGAGATATGCCGTGCGTTCCTCAGCCCGCGGGGAAGACGGAACTATGCATTCCTGTGCAGGACAATTCCTGACCCTGGTTGACAGAAAGGGAAAGGAGGAGGTTCTTTCGGCCATTTTCGAAGTGTGGGAATCGGCCGCCCGGGTTGCGGGTGGAGACTATTTCCGTCTTGCAGGGGCAGGAAATCAGGCCTCAGGATGTGCTGTCATCGTGCAGGAAATGGTTGATGCCCGTTATTCAGGGGTTAGTTTCAGCAGGAATCCGGTCACGGGAAACGATGAAATTATTGTGGAAGCCGTTGAAGGAAGCGGAGAACAGCTCGTTCAGAAAGGAATCACTCCCCTGCGGTGGAAATTCAGGGGGAAGACAATGGCTGAGGGCAGCGGCGCTCATCCTCTTTCCCCGGTGGTCAGAAAAGTGGCCTCAGCTACAAGAAAATTGATGAGATCAAGCGGCTTTCCCTCTGATATCGAATGGGTCTGGGATGGGAAGAAACTATGGTTTCTGCAGCTTCGCAGAATAACAGGTGAAACCCGTTTGACAACCTATTCATCGCGGATGGCCGGGGAAATGCTCCCCGGACAGATCAAACCCCTGGTATGGTCGGTCAACATCCCTTTGGTGGTTGGGGCGAAAACAGCTTTGCTGGAAGAGATTACCGGCCCTCTTCCTGTCAAACCCGGAGAGCTCGTCCGCAGCTTTTATTACCGGACCTATTTCAATATGGACAAACTGGGGGAGATACTCAGCTGCGTGGGACTGCCGGTAGAATCGCCCGAAAATGTCATGCGCGGAGATCACCACCACATGAGCGGCTTCCGCCCAGGATGGAAAACAATCCGGCACGCAAGACGGTTAATCCGATTTGTCAGGCAGAAACTGAAATACCCCGTATTATTCGAACAGGAATACCGCAAACTGAAGGAAAACACTCAGGCCCTGCAACTGGAACTTCAAGAGGAATTCCAGCCGTCGCGTTACTCCTTGTTGTTTGATAAACTCTACAGCAACGCTCAGCGGCTGGCCCATTTCAATATTGTGATACCCCTGCTGATGCGGATTTACACCAACAGGCTCCGTAAAAAGATGGAAAAAGCGGCTATTCCTTTCGACCAGAACCGGTTTAATGAGGTATTTCCGGAGCTTACCGTTCTTTCGCCGTCCGGACTCATGGACACTATCAGGAAGGCGTGGAAGGCTTTGTCTCCGACGGTAAAAAATGGAATTTCACATCCGGGTGACCTGCAATTTCATCCTGAAACCACCTCCCTTGCCGCTGATTTCGGCCTTTTAATGGAAAAGTTCGGCCATTTCAGCCGTTCGGGGAACGACTTTTCGAACCCCAAATGGGAAGAGGATCCTGCCGGTGTTTGGAATATGATCATCGGGCTTCCCGTCAATGAGGAAGATATAGAAGCCGGATCGTCAGGAGAGAAAAGCCGTAATGCCGATGGGAGGGCAGAAAAGATCATCGGTGCGCCGCCAGCCGGGGAGGGAGGGAGATTCCCGCGGAAACTGGAGAAACTATGGCGAAAAGCAGGACGGCTTATGGTGTACCGAGAACAGATCAGTTCTCTGTATATCTATGGGTACGGTTTGTTCCGCACCCTGTTTCTTCAGACCGGAGAATGGCTCACCAGGCAAGGGCTCCTGGCAGACAGGGAGGAGCTCTTCTTTCTGACGCGCGAGGAGGTGGAGTCAGCCATTCTTAACCCGGAGGATAAGAAAATGCAGGCTTACCCTTCGGAAATCGCCCGGCGAAAAAAAGAGATGGAAGAGTCGCGCGATTTTATCCTGCCAGCGGAAATTTATGGAGAGAAAGCCCCTCTGATCACCCGGGGAAGCATCCGCAGTTTCAGCGGAACAGGGGTGTCCGCCGGTACATACAGGGGTAAGGCACGGATACTCCTTCAGGAATCGGACTTCACATCGGTTTCCCGGGGCGATGTGCTGGTTATTCCCTTTTCTGATGTCAGTTGGACACCGGTGTTGGTGAAGGCAGGCGCTATCGTTTCAGAATCGGGGGGAATGCTCAGCCATTGTGCTATTGTAGCCCGCGAACTCGGGATTCCGGCCCTGGTTTCGGTCGATCATGCCTGCAGCATAGAACAGGGCAGCCTGGTGACTGTGGATGGATCCAACGGACTGTTAACACTTCACGACCATGAATGAAATTTCCGGCATAGAAAACCTAAATCCCTGGCTGACACTTTTCCTGGCAGTTCTGGCGGGATATCTTACGGGGTCGGTGTCTTTCGCCCGCATCGTAAACTATGTGATTACCGGATCCTGGCATTTCACTCCGTTCCGGGAAAAAATTCCCGGTTCGGATGAGATGTTCGAATCGGATCTTGTGAGTGCCACCGTAGTTTCAAAAAACCTGGGAACACGGTATGGATGTCTGGTCTCTTTATTGGATATGGTGAAGGTGGCCCTGCCTACCCTGGCTTTCCGTTTTTTGTTCCCGGGACAACCTTTTTTCCTGGCAGTTGCTCTGGCGGGAATGGCAGGCCACATATATCCACTCTGGTACCGTTTCCATGGGGGAAGGGGAGAGTCTCCGCTGCTTGGGGCTTTGCTGGTGATCGACTTGCCTGGGATTCTGGCGGCTAACCTGGCTGGCGCTCTGCTTGGCTTTCTGGCCGGAAGCGTTCTGGTACTCCGCTGGGGTGGCTACCTGCTTCTCATCTTCTGGTTCTGGTTTGTCAGAAATAACCCCGCCGCTGCGGTTTTCATGCTGCTGGCCAGCATTCTCTATTTTTTTACTATGCGTACGGATCTGGGCCATTTTCAGGCACTGAAAAGGGAACGGGGTTCCAAATTCAGCGAAGAAGAGGTCAGCCGGTTTCTCATGATGGGCGGAGGCATCGGCAGAATGATGGACCTTTACAGTCCGCCCGCCCTGTTTAAAAGGTGGAGGAGCAGTAAGTAACCCTGCTTTCGGAAAGCAGCCTTTTCTTCAGATGGTCATAAGACTCTTTGCTGCCCCGGAGTCTTGAGTCCAGCCAGGGCAACAGGTAACTGCCCAGCAGATTGTGTTGCTCCTTTCTCCCGATGGATCTGCCCCGCAGACAGGCGTTTTCCGCAACCGGACAAATAAAACGGGAACTGGTCATTCCGCAGTGGGTGCCCCCCGCAATGGAGATATATAGTTTGTCGGTCGATGCCAGGGATTCGTATACCGGCAGCTGATGCTTTTCAGGAGGGGTAACGCAATCCAAGCTGCCGGCGATGACCAGGGCCGGAATGGTGACGTTTGGGGCGGCACCGGAGGCTGACGGGTTTGTGTCGTACGGAGCCAGTAACGCCAGGCAGCCAATGCTGGTTTCTCCGGCGGCTGCCAGTACTGCAGCCCCTCCTCCCATGCTGTGCCCCATGAGGCAAAACTTCCCGCTCAGACGCCTAAACAGAACGGAACTGCTGTCTTTTCCCCACAGCTCCATCTGCCTGACTGTAAACAGAAGGTCTTCGGAGAGGGTACGGTGGTTGGGGAAAAGCCCCTTCTCCGTGAGGGGAAAGGCAATGATATACCCGTCTGCAACAACCAGATCGATGATATTCCGGTAACTACCCGGAGAAAGCATGTACCCATGCCCAAAAACAATCACGGGAAACGGAGCTTCTTCTCGGGATAATGGCACATCCTTCCCCTCCGCTGCCGCCGGATACCAGATTTCGACGGGGACTCTTTTATTCCCTCTGTTTATGTCCCCGGCAACCAGGGTGGTGTGCCCGGCTATCCCCTGAGGGCTGCAGGCAGCCTTCGGAACCCCGGTAAGGCTCAGCAGGAGCAGCATAAAACCAAATTGAAAGCATTCAAATCTCTTAAACACATCTAATGGTTTTCTATTTGGGTTTTTTTCTTCAGACCTACTCGGTTCCTTCCTCTCTCATTTATCATTGGAATTCAGGATAAGGTCCTGCCGTGTTGTAAGAAAAGGGCTTTTTCACTTCCGCGCTGTTGCTGGCGGCGCCCCGCGCGGTGATCAGCCTGCTGATGGTCCACGCCTCAAGCTCCGTTTCCGGGCAGGCCACCATCATATTCCTTACCGCATCCTCTTCCAATGCGGGATTGAGCCACCGGGCCTCGGCCCCGCGTGGCAATATCAGCGGCATCCTTTTTTTTGAATTGTGGATTTCGGCCATCATAGGGTTGGCATCGACGGTAAGGATCGAAAAGGTGAACCAGCTCCCGGCCTCCGGATGACTCCATTTCTCCCAGATGCCGCCGAAAGAGAACAGCTCCTGTTCCTTCATCCGGATAAACCAGGGGATCCGCTCGTTTCCCACCGTCTGCCATTCGAAAAACCCATCGGCAGGTACCAGGCACCGCCGGTACGCCATGGCATCCCGGAAAGAGGGTTTTTCAAAGGCGGTTTCTGACCGGGCATTCAGGGTCATGGCCCTTATCTTAGCGGCAGCGGTCAGGTCGGTAGTCCAGGAGGGCACCAGTCCCCAACGGTAAAAACGGATCATGGGCCCGTTGTGAGCCGTTACCACCGGCATTACGGGAAAACCAAAGCCGTTGGCATGATGTACAGGTTGGAAGTCATGCCCTTTCTCGACGGGGGCGTTGTAGCGGTTTTCCAGGTTCCGGGCCACCTGGCTCATGGAATAATGAAAACACATGGGTTCCGGTATAAGGTTGTTGAAAGTCGAAATTACGTTGTACAACAGGGCTGCGCCGATGGCTGTCTAACGTCAGCCTTCACACTGCGTCCTGCGTGTTTCCATGCCGGCCCGGATTTCCATCAACTCATCCCACCGGGTGGTGTAGCGGGGTGATCTTTTTTCCTGGCGCAGCTTCCATTTGCGGCCGCTGCCCCGGGTGGCGATCCGCACCGCATCGTTTCCCAGTTTCCGGTTCACCGCATCGACCGAAGCCATCAGCCGGGCCTTTTTTTCCTGTTCCTGCACCGTGAACAGGTTTTGCTGCAGCTGTTTTTCCGGTACCAGGCCGCTTACCATGACCCCGGCTTTCTTATACTGGTAGCCCGGGGCATACAGGGCGTGCAAAGCTTCCACAGCATGTTTCACCAGATCGATCGAACTGTTCGTCGGTACGGGCAGGGTGACCACCCTGTTGCGCGCATATTGCGGCAGATCGGGCCGGAACCCGTTGGTGTGGATGAAAACCATCAGCTGGCTGGCGGCCGATTTCTGCCTTCTCAGTTTCTCGGCGCACCGGGAGGCAAAAGTGGCTACCGCCTCTTCCAGGGGCTCCGGCGCTGATTGTGGCTCCCCGAATGAACGGGAGGTGCAGATCCCTTTCCTGTTGCCGGGTATCTCCTCCAGCTCCAGACAGGCCACCCCCAGCAACTCCTGTTTCGTCCGCAGCCCGTTAACCGTAAGGTTCTTCCGTATCCATGCATCGGGGGTGTTCACAAAATCGAGGGCGGTGACGATCCTTTCAGCAGCCAGCCGCTTCGCGTACTGCTTGCCGATGCCCCATAACTCCTCCACCCCGGTCTCCGCCAGCAGCTTCGACATTCCCTCCCCATTGCCGGGATGGAAAACCGGGAGTCCGAGTTGTTTGGCCCTGTGGTTGGCCAACTTGGCCAGCGTTTTCGTCGGTCCGATACCGATACTGACCGGAATGCCCGTGCTTCTGAGCACCCGGTTCCGGATCATGGCCGCGTATTCCTCCACCGGCGCTGTGCAAATCCCGGACAGGTCGAGGAAGGCTTCATCGATGCTGTATATTTCCAGTGAGGGAGTGAAGGCCGATAAAGTATTCATTACCCGCATCGAAAGGTCGCCGTAGAGGGCGTAGTTGGAGGAGAACACCGCAACCCTGTGTTTTCTCAGGAGCTCCCCGATCTGAAAGGCGGGAACACCCATGCGGATACCCAGTTTCTTGGCCTCCTCCGACCGGGCAATGATGCAGCCGTCGTTGTTCGATAGCACCACCACGGGCTTGTTGCGCAACGTCGGATTAAAAACCCGCTCACAGGAGGCATAGAAATTGTTGCAGTCAACCAGTGCATACCTTGCCGAACCCGGAACGGGCCGGAATGTTGCTGATTCGTTCATCTTTTTCTTTCTGCAGGGGTCTGTCGTACTTCCGGATAAACAACATGGTGCAAGGCCGAGGGGACCGGCATCCTGCCGAAATTACCCGCCGGTTCCGGGCTGCAGCCCTGCCAGCCGGTTGTATTCAGCCACCAGTTTCACCAACTCCTCTTTCCTGTTAAAGCGAATATTCTCCCGCCTGATGAACTGGTCCAGTTCCGGCGGAACCGCGGGAAGCGCTTCGTCAAGGTCTTTGCGGTTGGCCACTTTTTTAGCCTCCGACGGCGGAATGCGCAGGTAGAAATCATCCCGGGTCCGCACAAAACGGGCAGGTACCGCGTCTTTGTACGCCTGAGGCGACTCGGCAGGCTTCAGCATCACGTTCTTCTTTTGCAGCAGCAGCGCCGCCCCCTCCTCCAGAACCACGAAAAACCCCTTAAAAATTTTCCCTCCCATTGAATAGGGACTGTAGATGTATTTTTCCTGCCCGATGACCACGAATTCGATCATTTCAGGAATGTCGAACACCATGTTATCTCCCTTGTCGTTAATGAATTCCACCTGGCCGGAGTAAATATTGTAATTCATAGGTATCCCTGAGTACTGCTGTTGGTTGGCCAGCCTGATGTCTCCGGAGGTAAACTTTTCCAGGTCATAGGGCGACCCCTCCACCGTCTCTTCATGGCGATGCCGATCCATCATCCTGGCTGTCTTAAAATCGTCATAAAAATCATTAAGCGATCCGTTAACAATGAGCTGCCCTTCTGCAAGCCAGGAAAATAGCAGCAACAGGGCCGACAACGATAATCTGGACATTCCCGTGGTATTTGAACAGAAAATGTAAAGGTATCGTTTTTTTAAAGAATATGGTTTAGATTTGGGTCGGAAAGCGGGGAACGATGGAAGAACACAAGCACCACGCCGGGCAGCGCAACCTGATGGTCACGGTTGTGCTGAACCTGGTGATTACGGCAGCCCAGGTCGTGGGAGGCCTGCTTTCTGGCAGTCTGGCCCTTCTGTCAGACGCCCTGCACAACTTGAGCGACTCTTTGGCTGTGATCCTGGCCTGGGGGGCCAACCGGCTATCCGTCAAACCCAGGACCGGCCGATCCACCTTCGGCTACCAACGGGCCGAGATTCTTGCCGCCTTCACCAACGCCCTGGTGCTGATAGCCATTTCGCTTTACCTGGTTGTCGAGGCGATAAGACGTTTCACCCATCTTCGCGAGGTGGACCCTGCCTGGATGTTCTGGCTTGGATTGCTGGGCCTTGCCGCCAACGGAATCTCCGTGTTCCTCCTCGAGGGCGGCCGAAAAAAAAACATCAACATCAGGGCCGCCTACCTCCATCTCCTGGGCGATGCCCTAACCTCCCTGGCGGTGGTCCTCGGCGCAGCGGCGATCCATTTTCTCCGATGGTACTGGGTGGATCCCCTGGTAACTTTATTCATCAGCATTTTCCTGGGAGTGCAGACCTGGTCGGTTCTCCGCGAAACCATCGAAATCCTGATGCAGATATCGCCTCCGGGAATGGACACCGCCGAAATAGGGAAAGCCCTCACCCGGATAGAGGGGGTACGCAATGCCCACCATATCCACGTTTGGAAACTCAGCGATGAAAAGATCCACTTCGAAAGCCACATCACCCTCCCTGCCGACATGCCGGTTTCGCAAACGGCGGTCATACACCGGAGGGTGAAACAGTTTCTGAAGCAACAGTACGATATCCGGCATGTGACACTTCAATTTGAATTTGAGAATAAAAACGAAACCGATTGTGATTGCTGAATCGGACTGAGCGTATCCGCCGGCCCCGTTAACCGGGGTCATCCCATTGGCATACAGTAGCTTAGAAATTGCGACTTCCCCTTTGCTTGTGTTGGAATTATTTATATCATTAACATAAATTTTTCTTACCGGAGTCCGGTTTAGCTGAAGGGCAGGAACTTTACCGCAAGAGCGGCCCATACCGGAAGCAATGGAGATCCGGATATTTTAAATTAACCTAACATTATTCGTATGAACCTGTGCTGTAAAGCCATTCTTCTGCCTGCGCTATTGCTGCCGGTACTGACTGCCAACGGTCAGAACACCATGTATTTTATGGACCGTCTGCCCCAGACCTTGCAATTAAACCCGGCTTCGGTGCCCGAAGTCAATTTTTTCATCGAGCTTCCCGGTGTCGGAAGTGTCTCGGCTGAAGTCTACAACTCAGGCTTCACATTGGGCGAATTTCTCGACTACACCGAAAAACTGGGCAAAGGCAATTACAATCCGGAAACATTTATCCGGATGATCGGAGACAACAACCGCACCATGGCCGATGCCAGCGTCAGCCTTTTCGCCCTCGGATTCAGACTCGGCGGCAAGGGCTATTTTTCGCTTTCGCTGCGGGAACGTAATTTTCTAAAGCTCAACGCTCCCTCAGAATTTGTGTACCTCCTCGACGATTTCGACAAGATCCGTGACAAAATGCCCCTGGATATCCGCGGCATAGATATCCGGACCATTGCGTACACGCAGCTGGCCCTCACCTGGTCGAGGACCTTCTTCGGCAACCTGACCCTTGGTTTTTCGCCCAAGCTGACGGGAGCGCTGGCCGGCGTCCGCTCGGGTAACATCTACCTAAAAGTAGACGAGGAGGATGAGTTTGACTTTACAACCGAATACGGAGGGGATATCCGGCTCGGGCTTCCCGTGCCTATCAATCCCGGTGCGGTGGGTGCCGGAGGTATCCTGGACACCGAAGCGGAAATCCTGTCCGAAGACTGGTACGAAGATTTGAAGTTCGGCGACCTGTTTACGAATCCGGGATTTGCCTTCGATGCCGGGGCTGTCCTTCGTCTGGGCAACCGGTGGACCCTGTCGGCCAGCGTCCTGGATGTGGGAAAACTGTCATGGAAGGATAACGCATACCTCCTTACCGTTGAGGATGAGGAACTGATAGTGAACCAGAACCATATCTTTTCAACGAGATTGCCCTCCCGGTTGATACTCGGAGCCAACTGCACGCTGTCGCCGCGGTGGAATGGCGGGCTGATGGTGAAAAACTTCAACTATTCGGGCGACCGGTACAGTTCGGCGACCCTTTCCCTGAACGGGCACATCGGAAGAATGTTGTCCGCCTCCGTCAGTTATACCGCCGACCATGACTACGACAACCTGGGGGCAGGCCTCAGGCTTCGTTTTTTTCCGGGACTCGACCTCTATGCGGTTACCGACAACCTCCTGGATTTCTTCCGTTACCGCGAGATCCACCATGCCACCCTTGCCATGGGCGTTAACTTTTCGATCGGGCTGAAGGGAAAAAAATCAAAACCGGAGGAGGTGGATGAGCAGGCTGTTCCTTTGGAACCAGTACCCTACTGAACATGAAACAGGGTAAGCCTGCCGGAGCAGGCTGGCCCTGTATTTTTTTTAAATAAAGCGATATGGATACAAACCGCCGTGTTTTTCTGAAAAGTGCGGCGCTGGCAGCTGCCGGCGCAGGAGTGGCGGCCACCGGTTGCCAGGGCTCCCGTACTCCGCCGCCCCGGCCCTTGAAACCCACCAACCGTATCGGGGTTTCCACCTATTCTTTCTGGCAGTTTAACGGTCCCAAAGAAAATGTTCCGGTGGAAATGTGCATCGACCAGGCCGCCAGGATGGGTTTTGACGGCATTGAGTTTCTGCTGATGCAGATGACTTCCGAAGAGAACAGCTACCTTCAGATGCTGAAACGGAAGGCTTTTTATGCCGGGCTCGACATCATGGGCTTCAGCACCCACCAGGGGTTCGTGTTTGCCGATGCGGAAATCCGCGCCCGGGAGGTGGCCAAAACCAAAAGCCAGATCGAACTGGCCTATCAGCTGGGCATCCCCACCATGCGGCTGAACACCGGACGATGGCGCACCATTGAGTCGTTCGACGAATTCATGGCAAACAAAGGCATAGAACCGGTACCCGAAGGGCATACCGACGAAGAAGGTTTTGGCTGGGTGATCGATGCCATCGCCGAATGCCTGCCGGTGGCTGAACGGTGCGGGGTGGTGCTGGGGTTGGAAAACCACTGGGGTCTGGGACGCACCGCAGAAGGAGTGCTGCGGATTGTCAACGCCCTTTCTTCACCCTGGCTTCAGGTTACCGCCGATACGGGCAACTTTCTCGAACGGTCGCTTGAGCAGCTGGAGATGCTGGCTCCCCGGACCTGCCTTGTACAGGCCAAAACCTATTATGGCGGCGGGAAATGGTATACCCTCGACATTGACTACCGGGAGGTGGCTGCCATTTTCCGGAAAGCGGGTTATGCAGGCTATGTGTCGCTTGAGTTTGAGGGCAATGACAATCCCATGGATGCCATACCCCGGAGCCTGGCCATGCTCAGGGAGGCGTTCAGCCGGGAAGAGCAGGGGGTGGGAACCTGACAGGAAGATCAGGCGTTAGCACGGGCCAGAAGCCATTCCCTGAAGTCAGCGTAGCGGGAACTCATGGGAACTGATCGTTTTTCCTTTCCAAGGAAAGCGGCCAGCCGTTCAGGCAGGGGCACGGTGCCGGCTCCTGTAATTTCCTCCATGGTCTCCATGAACTTGGAGGGGTGGGCCGTTTCCAGGAAAATGCCCTCTTCGTGTTCACCGAGATGGGCGAGGAGAGCCGCATAGCCGCAGGCCCCGTGGGGATCGCAAAGGTATCCCGTCTGAACATGGACATTCCTGATTACCTCCCGGATCCCGTCATCCGTTAAACGGAATCCGCCGGTCACCTCCCTGATACGCCGGTGGGAATGGCCATACAGATCGAGGATCCTGGCAAAGTTGCTGGGCGCTCCCACATCCATGGCATTGGCCAGGGTCTCCACCGAAGGACGGGGATGGTACTGACCTGTCTTCAGGTACTGATATACGATGTCGTTTTCGTTGTTGGCGGCGATGAACCGCGCTACGGGCAATCCCATTTCACGGGCGACCATTCCGGCTGTGAGATTTCCGAAATTGCCGCTGGGAACGGCAATCACGGGTGCCGTTCCCGGGGTCCGTGTCTCTTCCAGCCAGCGGGCCCAGGCGTTGAAATAGTAGAAGGATTGGGGCAGGAAACGGGCAACATTGATGGAATTGGCGGAGGTGAGCCGCATCCGCCGGGTCAGTTCGGGATCCAGAAAGGCCTCCTTCACCAGCTGCTGGCAGTCGTCGAAGGTGCCCTCCACCTCCAGGGCTGAAATATTCCGGCCCAGCGTTGAAAACTGCTTCTCCTGGATTTCGCTCACCTTTCCAGATGGGTAAAGAACAGTGACGTGTATTCCCTCCACGCCCAGGAATCCGTTGGCTACGGCACTTCCGGTATCGCCCGAGGTGGCCACCAGCACATGCAGCGGCGCTCCCTCTTTATCATGGAAATGGCGCAACATGCGGGCCATGAAACGGGCGCCCACATCCTTGAAGGCCATGGTGGGGCCGTGAAACAACTCCAGCGCCCATATCCTGTCGCTGACCTTCACGAGCGGACAGTCAAAACCCAGCGTGTCGTATACAATTTCCTGCAGGGTGCCGGGGGGAATATCCTCCCCGAACAGCTTCTCCGCCACTCTCATGGCGATTTCACGGAAGGGAAGAGCCGGGAGTTCCCTGAAAAAGGCTGGTTCAAAACGGCCGATCGTTTCAGGCATGTAAAGCCCGTTGTCGGGTGCCAGCCCTCGGGTTACGGCCTCTCTGAGCGAAACGGGTTCCGACTTGCGGTTTGTACTGTAATAGAGCATGGCGGTTGCTAATTGTGCCGGATTGGCAATGGAAAGAGCTCAGGATGAAGTCAGCAAAGCGCGTATGAATTCGTCGCCCCGGAGCAATCCGTAACTACCGGCAGCCACGCTGAATTCATCAAAGCGTGTAACCCCGTCGGGTGGCGCTCCCGGTTTATAGATGACAAATGGCACCGGGTTGCGTGTGTGGGTCCGGATGGAACAGGGGGTGGGGTGGTCGGGGAGCAGGGCAATGGCCACCGGCTCGTCAAAGGCGGCGGTTTCCTCCAGTACGGGCTGTACGATACGCCGGTCCAGGTACTCGATGGTCCGGGTTTTCAGGAGCGCATCCCCTTCGTGGCCCGCCTCGTCGCTGGCCTCCACGTGGATGAAAACGAGGTCGTGGGTGCGTATAGCCTCCAGGGCTGCCCTTGCTTTTCCCTCGTAATTGGTGTTGTACAATCCTGTAGCCCCTTCGACCTTGATGACTTCCATCCCCGCGTAAACCCCGATTCCGCGGATCAGGTCCACGGCTGATATGGCCGCCGCACTGCGGATTCCGAACATCTCCTGTAAGGTGGCCATTTGCGGCCGGTGTCCCGGGGACCACGGCCAGATGCAGGTGGCGGGATCCTTTCCTTCCCTCATGCGTTGCTGGTTCACAGGGTGCCCCTCCAGCAGCATCCCGGAGCGCAGTATGAGATAATTGAGAAGAGCGGCGGTTTGTTTTGCCTCTTCCGACAGCGGTCTTACCATTACCTCCCTGAAAGGCGTGCCAATCACATCGTGGGGCGGCGTGCAGTCCAGCTGCTTGCTGCCCCCCCCGACGACCAGCAGATGACGGTAGGATACCCCCGGAAAAAAGCGGATTTTTTCGTTGCCCAGTTTTTCGTTCAGGAAGGCGATGAGCAGGGAGGCCTCCCCGGTGGTGATATGACCGGCTGAATGGTTGTGGATGAGCCCCTCGCGGATACATACCAGGTTGCAGCGCAGCGCAAGGTCGTCATGGTTAAGCGCGATGCCCATGCTGGCGGCCTCCAGCACCCCCCGGCCCTCGTAGACCCGGGAAACGTCATACCCCAATACCGAAAGGTTGGCGATTTCACTTCCGGGATGCATCCCTTGTGGAACGGTCTCCAACTGCCCGCAGCATCCGAGGGCTGCCAGCCTGTCCATGGAAGGCTTGAGTGCCGCCTGCAGCGGTGTCTTTCCGCCCAGCGAAGGAACCGGCTCGTCCGCCATTCCGTCGCCCAGTATGATAATGGCTTTCATGCAGCGGTAATTCAGATACTTGACACCTTAATGAGGTCGGCAAACACCCCGGCAGCCGTTACAGCCGCCCCCGCGCCGTACCCTTTGATCAGCATCGGAAATTCGTTGTACCTTTCGGTGCGGTACATGATCAGGTTATTGCTCCCCTCCAGGTCGTAAAAGGGATGTCCCGGTCCGACCTCCTGAAGTTCCACCCTCGGGTTCCCCTCCTCAAAAACCGCCACAAAACGCCACCTCATGTTTTTGGCGGCCAACAGTTTCCTCCTTGTTTCAAAATCAGCGTCCAGTTCTGTGATCCGGTTCCAGAAATCATCGGCAGTACCTTCAAAGCAGAATGCCGGAATGATCGGATGGACGGTAATCTCCTCCTTTTCAAGCCGGTATCCGGATTCCCGGGCCAGGATGAGCAACTTGCGGACCACATCGCTTCCGCTGAGATCCACACGGGGATCGGGCTCCGTATAGCCAGCCTCCTGGGCCTTCCGGACGGTGACGCTCAGAGGATTCTCTTCCGACAGCGTGTTGAAAATGTAATTCAGGGTTCCCGAAAGCACTGCATCGATGCGGATTACCTTATCGCCTGAGTTGACCAGGTCGTTCAGGGTGTTGATGATCGGCAGACCTGCACCCACATTGGTCTCGAACAGGAACTTGATGCCCTTGTTCTTGGCCGTCCGCTTCAGGGTGAAGTAATTGTCGTATTCAGACGAAGCGGCGATTTTGTTGGCCGCTACCACAGAGATGTTCGATTCCAGTATCCGGAGGTAGGAGGCGGCGATCTCCGGTGAGGCGGTACAATCGACAAAGACCGAATTGTACAGGTTCATTTCCGTCATGCGGTGAATGAAATCGGGTACCGACGCGGCCAGCGAGCTTTCGGCCAGTAGCTGCTTCCAGGCTCCGATGTCCATTCCTTCACGGTCGAAGTGCATCCTGTGGACGTTCGCGATACCGGCGAGCCTTATTTTCAGCCGGCTTTCGCGAAGCAACTTTCCCTGTTGAGCGGCAATCTGACTGAGCAGATGGGAGCCCACCAGCCCGGTACCCATCAGGAAGAGGTTCAGTTCGACGTTTTCCGACAGGAAACACGACTCGTGGACGACATTCAGCGTTTTGCGGAGGTCGCTGTTCCGGATCACCCAGGAGATGTTCAGTTCAGAAGCTCCCTGGGCAATAGATATCACGTTGATGCCGTTGCGCCCCAGGGTGCTGAAAAGTTTCCCGGCCACCCCTGTGGTCTGCCGCATGTTCTCGCCCACGATGGCCACGATCGAAAGCCCCGTTTCCACCAGCACCCGGTTGATCTGGTCGCGGGCGATCTCCCTTTCAAATTCTTTTTCGGCAGCTTCAGCAGCCGCAGCAGCCGCTGTTTCCTCGACGGCAAAACTGATGGTGTTTTCCGAAGAGGCCTGCGAAATAAAGATGATGTTGATCTTTTCGCGGGCGATGGCCGTGAACAACCGCATGGAAATTCCCGTGACCCCCACCATGCCGATCCCCTGCAGGGTGACAAGGGCAATGCCGGGGATGGAGGAGATTCCCTTGATGGGTCTTTCCCTTCCGTTGCCGCTATTGCGCACGATAAGCGTACCGGCTGCCTCCGGACGGAAGGTGTTCCTGATGCAAACCGGGATTTCCTTCTTGTAAACCGGAAGGATGGTTGGCGGGTAGATGACCCTGGCGCCGAAGTTCGACAATTCCATGGCTTCACCGTAGGATAGCACCGGTATGGTGTAGGCTTTGCTGATCACCTTGGGATCGGCGGTCATAAAACCGTCGACATCGGTCCAAATCTCAAGGGCGGAGGCATCCAGCGCCGCGGCAAGGATGGCCCCCGTGTAATCCGATCCACCCCTTCCCAGGGTGGTGTACTCACCCGCCGGATTCTTCGCAATGAAACCGGGAACCACGGCAATGCCACGATGGCCGGCAAAGGCTGACGCAATTCTCCGGTTGGTGACATCGAAATCGACGGCGGCCTTCCCGAACCGGCTGTCAGTGACAATGAAGTCAGCGGCATTTTTCAGTTCCGTTCCCAGAAACCTGCTGATAATCAGAGAAGACATCCTCTCACCCATGGCCAGCAGCCTGTCAAGGGTTTTAAGGGTCAGTTCCCCGATCAGGGTCACCCCGGTCAGTATCTGATCCATTTCCTGTAGTATCGCTTTCAGTCCGCCTGTGGTGTCCGGATCCTCCTTCATGAGCTCCGCGCAGAGCGATAGGTGCCGTTCCCTGATACCCTCCAGCAGGCGATGGTACTGACCGTCGTTCTTTTCCGCCAATGCGGCTGCCCGGTGGATTTCATCGGTAATGCCGCCCAATGCAGAAACCACCACGATCAGATCCTCATTCCGTCCTCTGATGATTTCCGCCGCCTGCCGGATGGTGGCGGCTGTGCCTACCGAGGTCCCTCCGAATTTCAGAACTTTCATTCTATTTAGTATTCAATTGTCTGCTTTTTGCTTGTCATAAGCTTGCGGCCCTGCTGCCAGCGCCACCTTCCCGGATAACCTTTTCCCGTAACGGGGAACCATCCGGCTACCCCTCATCTCCGCCATCCGGGCTTTCAAGCTGGTTTCTGCCGGGCCATACCCGTCCCGCCGGCCTTGGCAACCGTCAGTCCATGCATTCTGATTGGCAGCTCCGTAAACAGGATGGGAAGATCCGGCCCAAAGGGATGGCGGCTATTCGCCCGCCGGCGACGCGGACAGGGTCTCCAGGATTCCGGCTTCCAATTCGGCTGCCAGTTCCGGATTGTCCTTGATCAATTTGCGCACTGCTTCCCTTCCCTGGCCCAACTTGGTTTCCCCGTAGCTGAACCATGACCCGCTCTTCTTAATGATGTTGCAGTTAACTCCCAGGTCTATGATCTCGCCGCTTTTAGAGATCCCTTCCCCATACAGGATGTCAAATTCAGCTTTCCGGAAGGGTGGCGCTATCTTGTTTTTGACCACCTTTACCCGGATGTTGTTACCGGTGATCTCTTCGCCCTCCTTGACCTGGCCTATCCTGCGGATGTCAAGCCGGACGGAAGCGTAAAACTTCAGCGCATTTCCGCCGGTGGTGGTCTCCGGATTTCCGAAAACAATGCCGATTTTTTCACGCAGCTGGTTGATGAAAATACAGCAGGTGCGCGTTTTGCTGATGTTGGCAGTCAGCTTGCGCAGGGCTTGCGACATCAGCCGGGCCTGAAGCCCCATCTTCGAATCGCCCATGTCCCCTTCCAGTTCGGCCTTGGGCACCAGGGCGGCCACCGAGTCAATCACGATGATGTCGACAGCGCCGCTGCGGATCAGATTATCGGCAATCTCAAGCGCCTGCTCCCCGTGGTCGGGCTGCGAGATCAGCAGTTCATCGGTGTTGACGCCCAGTTTACGGGCATAATAGGGATCAAAGGCATGTTCCGCATCGATGATGGCCGCGATACCCCCAGACTTCTGGGCTTCGGCAATGGCGTGGATGGCCAGGGTGGTCTTCCCCGACGACTCCGGACCATAAATTTCGATAATGCGCCCCTTGGGATAGCCTCCGATGCCCAACGCCATGTCCAACCCGATCGATCCCGACGGAATGGCAGGAATATCCTCTGCGGGACGGTCTCCCATCCGCATGATCGACCCTTTTCCGAAACTCTTTTCAATCTTCTCTAAAGTAAGCTGAAGCGATTTCAGTTTTTCTTTGCTTACCGCATCCATTTCTTCCTTTGTCATGGTATTATTGTTGTTTAGTGGTTAAGTGCCTTTTCTATCTGATCCGAGTGGTTCTTCGTCTCGACGCTGGTGAAGACCTCTTCGATATGGCCCGTTTCATCAATTACGAAAGTGGTCCTCAATACCCCCATATAACTCTTTCCGTACATTTTTTTCTCTCCCCAGACACCAAATTTCTCCATGATGAGATGTTCGGGATCGGAGATCAGGTTGAACCGGAGCCCGTATTTCCGTATGAACCTGACATGCGAGGCCACAGGGTCGGGGCTGACGCCTACCACATCGAATCCTTTGGACAGCCACTTTTCGTAGTGCAGGTTCAGGTCGCAGGCCTCGGCGGTGCACCCTGGAGTGTCATCCTTGGGGTAAAAGTAAAGTATCAGCTTTCTGCCGGCAAACTGCTCCAGCGTAAGGGTTTTCCCCTCCTGATTGACCCCTTCGAAGGCGGGTGCCTTTTCTCCTTTCTTCAGCATAGTCATAGTCGGATTGTTGTTTTGAGCAAAGATAATTCATTCACGGTTTCTTTTCTCCATCCCGGGGCTTTTGAGAGCCGAAGCCCTGAAAAATTATTATTCTGGCAGGAATTGCACAATTTTTGTAATTTTATGAAGGTTTAAGTTTAAATGATAAAGCGAATGCCGGTGATATTACGAAAATGCCGGGCTGTCTTGCTTCTTTTGATGATTTTTCAAACCGCCCTTCTCCTTTCGGGAAGGGCTGATGCAGCCCAGCCGGGACAAAGGGAAACCGCCATCGAATGGTTTTTCAACGGGGAATATGAAAAGGCCCTTCCCCTCTTTACAAGGTTGTCGTACGATTTCCCCTACGATTACATGCTGAAGTATTTTACGGGGGCCTCCCTTGTGGAAACAGGCAACTTTGGTCTCGATGCCGAGAAGAATCTTCTTATGGCCTCCGCACGCGATGTCCCCGCCAGGGTCTATTATTTTCTTGGCAAATTATACCATGCCAACAACAACTGGAACAGTGCCCAGCGTTACTACAACCGCTTCAGAAACAATGCCGATTCGATGCAGGTTGCTGAGCTGAATACGGAAGAGCTGATACAGCTTTGTTTCCGTAAGATCAATCCCTTCGTTGTGCATAAGGCGGAGCCTGAACAGATTTCCGGAACGGAACCTGTCTGGACGGAGTTCCGGGAAGCGGCCGGCACAATGGCCGGAAAGAAGGAATTACCTCCTTTACAGGTTGTTGAAGAGACGGCCGGGAGGTATAGCGTCCCCGGTACCGGAAAAGGGTCGCCATTGACTCCCGGGGATACCCTTGACATAAAGGTTTCCGCGGAGGGCAAGCCGCAGCCGGCTTTTCAGGATAGCTGCCTGAAGGCACCCGGTACCGCCATCATGGAAGCATCTTCGATGAACGCTGCCGGCATGAAAGAAGATGAAATTGCAGCCCGGCCCGGGTTTGGGGCTGAATACCAGCCAGGCTTGCTTCCGGAGGAGAAGGGATCCGGAAAGGATGCAGAAGCAGACAGGGTGAAGGCTGAACAATTCCCGGTTCCTGAAGGGCGACATCCCGCAGCAGGGGGAACGGAAATGCCGGAACCAGAACCACAGCCAGCACCCGGCCACCCTCAATCTGCTGTGGAGACAAAACCGGCCGCAGCCGGAGAGGACACGGATATAAAGGACATACAGGAAGCTTCTTCAGAAAATGTATACATTGACTTTCCGGTAACCGGCAACATAACCTACCAGATCAGGGAGATGTTTCAGGAAAAGGAAGCCCTGGCGGCTTATGAAGCCGGAAGGGCGGGAGAAAGACTTCTGGATTCGCTTCTTGAGCAAACCTGTGCCCTGCGAAAGGACTTTCAGGAAGAACGGAATCCCATGCTTCGGGAAAAGATCGCGGAACGGATCAGGAAGCAGGAACTTGACAACATCCTTCTGAAGAACAGAGTTGCCGAAAACTACCGATTGGCCGGGCAACTGGAAGAAAACTGGTGGAAAGAGGCAGATTTTGCTTCCAAAGTGCGTTTTCAGGAAATCAGCGATTCCATCCGGGAGCTCCGCTTTCCGGCACCGGTTGCGGTTGAGGCGCTCTTTACGCTGCCGGCCGACACACTTGCGGCAATCCCGGCCGATACCCTGCAAGTGCTCCCGGCCGACACCCTCCTGGCAGCCCCCGGACCGGCTGTATCGGTCCCCCCCGGAGAAGAGATCCCAGAAAAGGATGAGATTCTGTACAAGATCCAGCTGGGGGCTTACAATGCCGGAATCCCGGCTCAGAAGAAGGAGCTTTTCGGGAGAATCGCAAAGCTCAGAACCATCGATACGCATCAGGACGAAAAGGGCAATACCGTTTATACCACGGGAAGTTTACGGGTGTTTGCCGATGCCGTAAAATTACAAACGCAGGTCCGGCAGGAAGGCATCAAAGATGCGTTTGTCATTGCAACCCGAAACGGAAAAAGAATACCTTTACCCTCCAATAGCAGCGCAACAAACAGATGACGGAACAGAAACTGAACAGGAATCCCGGAGAAGAGGGAGCGTTTAATCAACAGGCAGGGAATAAAACCCTGGTGCTGCACAACGATGATGTCCACACCTTTGAATATGTGATCGATGCATTGATGGAAGTATGCGGGCACGAGTACTTTCAGGCATCTCAATGTGCAACCATCACACACTACAAGGGAAAATGCGATGTCAAGCAGGGGAATTTTTCCAGTCTCCGGCTGATGCGCGATGCCCTCGCAACCAGGGAACTCACCGTAACCATCGACTGAGATGACTATTCTGGCCATCATATTATTGATTGTTTTGGGGCTGGTGTTGCTGATCCTGGAGTTTGCCGTCATCCCGGGGGTGACCATTGCCGGCATTGGCGGCGTAACCATGCTGATTGCCAGCGTTTATCTCTCCTTCAGCCAATTCGGCGTGCTGGCGGGCATCCTTACCCTGATGGCCATTCTGGTCATTGCGCCGCTCCTCTTGTATTATTTCTTCAGGACCCGGGCCGGACGCAAAATGGTGCTGGAAACCAACATTGAAAGCTCCGTGGTGACCTTTGACGCCGGAAAGGTGAAGCCGGGGGATACGGGCGTGACCGTGGGGCGCCTGGCACCCGGCGGAAAGGTGAGGGTGAACGGGGAACTGGCGGAGGCGCAATCCACAGGCTCCTTTATCGACCCTAACCAGCCTGTTCGGGTTGTCAGGGTATATCAGAACAAAATCATTGTTGAACTTGATAAAACAGAATAAGATGGTAGAAACAATCGGAGTATTCGGACTTATAGCGGGAATCCTGGTCCTGCTGATTATTTTTCTCTATTTCGTACCGGTGGGTTTGTGGTTTTCGGCCCTTGTGTCGGGGGTCCATATCAGCCTGCTGCAACTCTTCCTGATGCGTTTCCGGAAGGTTCCCCCCGGGGTTATCGTCAGGGCGATGATCGAAGGGACAAAAGCCGGCATTCCGCTGAACCGCAACGACCTGGAAGCCCATTTCCTGGCGGGGGGACATGTTGCCAGCGTGGTCCATGCCCTGGTTTCCGCCTCCAAGGCCAACATCCAGCTGTCGTTTAACATGGCTACGGCCATCGACCTGGCAGGCAGGGATGTGTTCGAGGCGGTCCAGATGTCGGTGAATCCCAAGGTGATCAACACCCCGCCGGTGACTGCTGTGGCCAAAGATGGCATTCAGCTTATTGCCAAAGCAAGGGTCACCGTGCGTGCCAACATCCGGCAGCTTGTAGGAGGGGCAGGGGAGGAGACCGTACTGGCCCGCGTGGGTGAAGGCATTGTCTCCAGCATCGGTTCCGCCCATTCCCACAAAGAGGTACTCGAAAATCCAGACTTCATCTCCCGTACCGTCCTTGAAAAGGGATTGGATGCAGGAACGGCCTTTGAAATCCTCTCCATCGACATTGCCGACATTGACATCGGGAAAAATATCGGTGCAGGATTGCAGATGGACCAGGCGGAAGCCGACAAGAACATCGCCCAGGCTAAAGCCGAAGAGCGCAGGGCCATGGCGGTGGCCCTGGAACAGGAAATGAAGGCCAAGGCGCAGGAAGCCCGCGCCAAAGTCATCGAAGCCGAAGCGCAGGTGCCCCTTGCCATCAGCGAAGCTTTCCGCACCGGTAACCTTGGCATCATGGATTATATGAAATACAAAAATATCCTGGCCGATACCGCCATGCGCGATTCCATCGCAACCGAGGAACAGGCCAAAAAGAAGAAATAATACCGTCTGCCTGTAGTGTTGGTTGCCCTGCTTGTTAAAGAAATATTAAGAAATGTTATAAAACATGAAGTAACGGCAGGAGGGCTTGGCAGTTATAAGATAAGGACTTATCTTTGTGATGGTTTTAGTTTCATAGGTTTAGGTTTGATTAGTTTTATTGGTTTAGTTAGGAAAAGGGTGAGTGTTGACTCACTCTTTTTTTGTGCCTGGATGAAGCAAAACCTTCCTTGGATCCTGCCTTCAGAACGGGATTGCATAATGCGCAGGCCATTCCATCCATGATTGTCATCAGGGGTGCAATACGCCAATCTCCGAACCATCCGTCGGATTTATGACAGGCAAACCTGGCCGGTTTTGCTCCGCCTGTAGGTTTTGCAGCAGGAAGTGATTATTTTTGCAGGGTTTGAAAGGTTATCCATGGAGGATGAGTATCTCTATCAGCGCATTCAGGAGGCGCTTGAAAATATCCCGGAAAATTTTTACGTCCTTGAAGAACAGATTAATGTGGAACTTCAACAGGAGTATTTCCGGCTTTCCGGAAAGTTGAGGGAGGGTAAAAGCCTGCAAAAATGGTTGGAGGGAAAGGAAAAACTGTATGATGCCCACATTAAAGCGGCCACTAAAAGAAAAATACTGGCTGCCCTGGGTGCGTCAGGCGAAGTGGAAAGTTTCCGGACCCTGGAAAAATACCTGAACAATCCGGATCCTGAGCTGAAAGATTGGGCGGTACTGGCACTTCAGGAGGCCAGGATGATTTTGCAAAGCGCACTGCTTGACGAACAGCAGGTATACATTTCCACAGGACTTGGGGGAAAAGGCAAAAACCTTCGCTATTTTGCAGTTTTTCTGAACAGGGAGGGCAACGGTCTGACTCCTATGCAATCCAAATTGTTGCAGGATGAGATCCGGTATGGGATGGAAAAAAACGACGGCAACCTGGAGGAGTTTAACCAGATGCTCGACTTCACCACGGCGATGGTGATGTTGCCCTTGAAAGCACCTCTGAAGGATATTTTCAAGGGTATCATCGACGAATGCAACCAATATGGCAATTTTCTGAAGGAAGATTTTCTCATTACCAATGTAAAGCGGCTTAATCCGGTAGAGATAGTGGAATTGCTGAAGCAGCAGGGGGAGAATCGGAAGACCGCAGGGCTGCGGAAGAATGAGTCGGATGCAGGCGAAGAGTCGGAAGAGTGAAGAGGGGTTTTCCCTGATGCAAAAAAATCAGGCAGGGGAAAGGGCAGGGAATGGCGATGCGCATTACAACTTTTTGTACGGAATGCTTAAATAATTTTTATATTTGCATGCCGCAAAGGTCCCGTAGCTTAATTGGATAGAGCATCTGACTACGGATCAGAAGGTTGGGGAAGGTCCCGTAGCTTAATTGGATAGAGCATCTGACTACGGATCAGAAGGTTGGGGATTCGAATTCCTCCGGGATCACAAAGAAAAAGGTTGATTATCAAGGGCTTCAGAAATGAGGCCCTTTCTTTTTTCTTGCGTTTTCAGCGGAATTTGACTATATTTGAACGCAAAAACTTATAAATAGCTTATAAAAAATGGCCAATTTTCGAGCGGTGGTATTGAAGGGAAATATTCACATTAAGCCGGATAAAACCTCCAACATCAAAATCCGGCTTATTCACAAAAGCGTTCCTCAATATTTCTCCACGGATTTATACGTTCAACCCGAAAAACTAATAAAAGGATGGGTTACTGGGAAAAACTCAGCTTTTATTAATTCCAGGATTAAGGATGAACTAGACAAATACACCACCCGGTACCTTAAGCTGGGCGCGGCAGCTGTGAATAAGATGACAGCTAAGCAACTGAGGGACCGTTTAATGGCTGACGAAGAGGATACTGAAATTGATTTCCTGAAATTCGCAGATGAGTATTATCAGGAACTGAAGGAAGAGAAAAAGGATGGATCTGCCAGGGCATTGCAGGGATTCATCAAGAACATCAAATCCTTCAAAGAAGATGTTATGTTTTCGGATATCGACCTGAATTTCCTGAAGGAATTCCAGAAATACATGAAAAAGGAGGGGGTAGGGAACAGCATTAACAATTACATGCGCTATTTCAGGCTGGTTTTTAACAGGGGAAGGGATAAATTCAACGACGAAGACCGTGGAATCATTCGCATACCCAACTATCCCTTCAGAAAACTTAAGATTGCTAAAACGGAGGTAAAAACCAGGGAACACAGTTTAACGCTTGATCAACTTAGATCACTTATAAATTATAAATCCTCCAAGCCCAGGGAACAGATGGCAAAGGACATGTTTCTTCTTATGTTTTACCTAATCGGCATCAACACAAAAGACCTGTATGGTTTACAGAAACCGGACAAAGATGGGCGGGTGGCTTATTCCAGGGCTAAAACAAAAAGAAAATATTCGATAAAAGTGGAGTCGGAAGCCTTGGCGGTGATCGAAGGATATGCCGGTGATAATCTGTTGCTGAACATTGCCAAAGTGTACAAGAACTACCTGGATTGGCAGAAGTACTTAAATATTGAATTAAAGGTAATAGGAGCGACAATTTTGTCAGAATTAAGGAAGAGTGATCCGCAGGCTGTTTTCCCGACCGATATTTCAACCAACTGGGCCCGTCATACCTGGGCCACCATCGCACGCAACGACTGCAGGATCAACAAGGATGACATAGCCCTTTGCCTGGGTCATGAGGATTCCGACAATAAAGTGACGGATATTTACATCAGGTATGACTACAGCATCATTGATGAATCCAACCGAAAGGTACTTGACCTTATTTTTGGCAAGCAAACAGAGCCAAAAAACAAGGATAAGGCATCCGTTGCAGGGAAGAAAAAGAGCAAAGGAAATAATGCGGACACAAAGCAGAAAAAATCCAGGGACGAAGATCAGTACCTGCTTTTCCGGGATATCTCCTTTAAGTAAAAAAGCTGTACCACATCCCGGAGGTTGACCCTGAAGTCGGCGTACTCGGGATCATTGTTCCAGCTG
>JAEAME010000403.1_pt1 | contig 45783 bp, 38 predicted proteins | sample 8958731 | NCBI WGS metagenome assembly JAEAME01 (sample SAMN16933194, study PRJNA681113) | bioreactor sludge metagenome | isolation source: anerobic bioreactor sludge (Control) | place: India:Bengaluru | collected 2018-10-24
AAAGCCGGGCATTGCCGTCATGCTGCTATGACCATGCTTCTGTGTTTGGCTGGTCCTGATGGGAAACTCCTGTGCAAGTGCCATTTCCGCCTGTTCTGCGGCACCATCGGCCGGCAATTTTGCGACGGGGCCGACTATCTGGCGTTCAACAGCCAGAAGCCTCCCATCTAAATAGATGTATTCTTTCAAAAGGAGATCCTGAGCGGTCAGCCGGGATACCGACAGCAGCGCACAGGCCGCAAGCAAACACGCTGCAGGAATCCTGCGGCCAGACAGCAGGAGAACCAGTGTCTCCGTAATCCAATCCGCAATTCTTCTATTGTTCTTGATCAGCATTTTTCCTCCTCGAATCAAATGCCCCATTGGGCTATGGACACGGGAAACAACCTGAAGTTCGTGCAACCGTGTTTGCCGCATCCGGCATTTCGTCCAACTATCCTGGGCCGTTTTTGAGCGAAAAAATTTTCGTGTTATATGAATATTTTTGCCGGCCGGGAAACAGGAGATCTTCAAAACGGCTTGGGCGGCGGCGGACCGATCCGGCGATTCTCCCCGAAACAAATAACCGTCACCGTTTGCAGCCGCATGTTTTTGGGCGGGATCGGATAATGGGCGGTAGTATAATCACCATCGGCAAACACAAGATTGAAGGGAGCGCACCCTATTCAGCATATAGACGGAAACATCCTGGGAATAAAGCAATCCCAGCGGAGCGCCCTGGAGCGGACGTTTAGGCGGCGCGTCCTGTCGCAGCAGGCTGTTTCTCCGGAACTTGCAAGGCACCTTTGCGCTCTCTCCCGGGAATTGGGACGGCAGATCGGCGTCCTGCTGTCCCGCGACGGTATTGTTCGAAATGTGATCCTCGGAGATGCCACGCATCTCGAACTCCCGGACATCGGGCGGCTCCGCGGCGGGACAGCACGTTTCCGCGGCCTTCGTCTCGTGCACACACACCTTCGAGGGGAACCTCTTACTCAAGACGACCTGAACGATCTGGCGTTGCTGCGTCTGGATCTTGTGGTTATGGTCCAGGCCGGGGAAGATGGCGACCCAAACAAGATCGAGCTGGCTCATATTCTTCCGGGCATCAGCGACGATTCAAAGGGCAGCGAACCGTTCCGTCGAATTGAGGCCAGAGACATCTACAGCCTTCGCTTCGATTTTGAGGAAGAGATCCGGGCCCTGGAGAGTGAGTTCTCGAGGATGACCGGACGAAAGGCCGGCGAAACACAAAAAGAGCGCGCCCTGATTCTTTCCATTACACCGGGAGCAACGGCTTTGTCGGAGATTTCGGAGCTGGTGCGGGCAGCGGGAGTCGAAATAGCAGAGATCCTGGCATTTTCGGGCGGCAGGATTCATCCGCGAACGGTAATCGGCCGGGGACGCCTGCAGCGCGTAGCCCTTGCCGCCATGAGGCGGGGTGCCGATGTAGCCATCTTCGATATCGACCTGAAACCCGCCCAGGCGCGGGCGTTTGAGGATATGACCGGCTTGAAGGCCATCGACCGGACCCAGCTGATCCTCGATATATTCGCCCAGCGCGCCCGCAGCCGCGACGGGAAATTGCAGGTCGAATTGGCCCATTTGAAATATTCTCTGCCGAGGCGGACGGAGGAAGACGCGGGTTTGTCGCGACGGGTCGGGGGGATCGGGGGGCGCGGGCCCGGGGAAACCGTCCTGGAGATTGGCCGGCGCAGGGCGCGCAGCCGGATCCGGCATCTGGAAAACGAGATCCAAAAGCTTTCCAGGCAGCGCAGCGTGCGGAGACGACGCAGGATCCGACTGGGACTGCCTGTGCTTTCCATCATCGGATATACAAATGCGGGAAAGAGCACTCTCCTGAACGCGCTGACCGAAAGCAGAATCGACACTGCAGACCAGATGTTTGTCACGCTGGACACGACATCGCGGCGGCTCCGCTTCCCGAAGCAAGGGGACGTGATTATCACGGATACCGTCGGATTTATCCGCGATTTGCCGCCCGATCTCGTTGCAGCCTTCAAGGCAACACTCGAGGAGCTATCTGAGGCGGACCTTCTTCTTCACGTCGTCGATGCCTCGGATCCGTATCTGGAAAGGAAAATGGATGCAGTCGGGAGAGTCCTTGCGGACCTCGAGTTAAATGCGATACCAAGGCTGGTCGTATTCAACAAAGCCGACATTGGCGAGCAACCTCTTCTTCAAAGCCTCTGTAACCGCTTTGAAGGAATTGCCGTCAGCGCCCTCAAGCGCCAGGGTCTGGACAACCTGCTCGCAGCAGCAGAGAAGCTTCTTAATCGCTAGAAAAATTCCAAACGGGAACGTATGCCTTGAGCCTTTTCAGCCTGAATCCGCAGGAACTATTAGCTGCCGACTATTCATAATGTGGGTGCGGGCGCGGGCCCGCAATGGGTAATTTGAGGCAGTCTCCAAGACCGCGACTAGCGGATTGTGTTTCCACTTGTGTGCTCCCGCCGGATTGTGCAAAAATTGGGGTAATTGGAATTGTACAGTACCGATCGCTTTGAATTGGAAGGAAGGAAAAAGTGAGAAAGCAACTATTAACCAGCTTTTTATTATTCATTGCGGCAGCCGTGGCGTCCGCCGGATTGACATCATCCCAGGCTCAGCAGCGCAAAGCGAAAGCCGCCGCCAAACCGCGGATCACCGTCCTGAATCCGGCCATCGAAAACCAGATGGTGGACCGCCTACCTCTGTCCCCCCGGCTGGACACGCTCGAGGGAAAAACGATCTACCTCGTCGACATCAACTGGGGCGGACCGGACGCAGCCTACAGCGTGTTCGAAGAAATCCAGTCCTGGTTTGCTCAGAACAAACCCAGTGTAAAGATCGTTATCAAAAGAAAGGCAGGATCGTATACAACCGACGATCCCCCGCTCTGGAAGGAAATTGCCAAGAATGGAAATGCCGCTATCATCGGCATATCCGGTTGAGATGGCTGCACGTCGGCCGTGAGCCAACACTGCAGAACACTCGAGAAGATGAACATTCCCACCGTCGGAGCCGCCGGCGCCAACATCGTTAAATATGCGGTCGGCTACGACTTCGAATATACCAACGGCATGCCCATCCGCTATGTCGGCTTTCCGTTTCCCGTGGCGGGCCAGCCGAAGGAAGTGCACCATCGCTATATCTTTGAAAGCAAAGACGAATTAAGCGGCAAACCGATGATGCAGGCCATCGTGGAAGCCCTGACCAGCCCCCTGACTGAAAAAGAAAAATATGCGGGGAAACCGCAGAATGCCAAGGTTGAACCGAGGCTGCTGCCTCCGGACACGGAAGACAACCTCCAGCAGCTGTTTAAAGACAACGACTGGACAGATTACCTGCCCATCATTCTTCCGACGGAAGAACGGGTGGCGGCGATGCTGAAGGGATCCAGCCAGAAACCCGACAAAGTGGTCAAGGTAATCAACTGGCCGGGCGGAAAGCGCTCGATGACGGTCGAAAAAGTGGCCGTCTGTGCCGTAATGGCAGGTGCGAAGCCGGAGCACTTCCCACTGATTCTCGCGCTTTCCACATATGTCCCCTTCGGCAACTCCACCAGTTCCATGGCAAACATGATCCTGGTCAACGGGCCGATCCGGAATGAAGTGAAGATGAATTCCGGTTTAAACGTCATGGGACCGCATAATGAAGTCAACGCCGTGCTGGGGAGGTCTTTCGCTATCATGTCGAAAACCGCCGGAGGCCTCCACTCCGGGAAGACGACGTTCAGCGGGCTGGGAAGCACGATCCAATACAACAGCCTGTGCATCGCCGAAAATGAAGAAGCTCTCCCCGCCGGATGGGAGCCCGTCCACGTACAGATGGGCTTCAAGCCGAACGACAACGTTCTCTCGGTTTCAACCGGCTGGAGCTACGTCTCCAGCGTCGGCGAGGTGCAGAGAGGATATCCTCCTCAATTCCTGATACGAGACTATATGCGTGCCCTGAGCGGCATGGGCGCGAGTGTGATTATGGCCCCTGAAGTAGCGGCTATTCTCAAGGACTCGCAGGGATTCAACACGAAGCGTGACCTTGCTGCCTGGCTGGCGAACAACGTCGAAAAGACCGTTGCTTCCTATTGGGGCAATGGTGTTGTCTCGACGATGTGGGCGTCCATGGCCATTCAGGGCCTGGAACCCTACGCTTCGCAAAGAAAGGCACCGCCGGAATCTATGATGAAGCCTTTCCAGGCAAGAGGCATTGGAATAATTGTTGCCGGCAAGGGCCAAACGACCTGGTTTGCGACCGACTTCGGTGTCGGTCGCGGAGTCAGGATCGACGACTGGAAGTAGCCGTTAGTTTGCATTTGGCAGTAAGAAGCCGCGGATGGTCGGGGCATTCGTCCTCGCACATCCGCGGCTTTTTTTCCTTTGAGTGCCGCCGGCCCGCTTAATGCCGCATGCCTTTTACCTGGACTCGATTTCCGAATTGAGCCGCAGAGCGGCCATATGATTGTAGCCGGGCATTTCAAGGCCCGGATCAGGGATGCAAGACGCATCCCGTCGCGGTCAGCGACGGTTGATTTCAAGCGTCGCTGCCGCGACGCGAGCGGAAGGTCGATCCCTTTTCCCGGCCTTGAAAGGCCGGGCTAGGCTCAGCGGCCGCTGCCGCGGCCATCTTGGCGATTCTGGAATGATGCAGGGTACACTACGATGAGCGTTGCGAGTGCGGTTGAAACCATGGGCAAGTGGCGAGGATTTGGACGATGTGAGGAATGATGCAACCAATGCACACGTGTGTTGCGCAGCAGACGCCGCTTCGTGAGGCAGTCCTGATAGTTGGCAATCATGCCGCAATGAACCGCGGCGCCGGTCTGATGAAGGCAACCAAGCTAAAATCATCGGGCCGGCAATGTGCAGAAATGAATGCACTGGAATTGATTTGTTAAAATTACAAAATAGGATAATATTTCAATATCCGAATTTGAAGGCCGTTGTTCTTATTTCTGAACGAAGGAGAACCGTCATGAAAGCATTTGCCTTTCCGCTTCTGGTTCTTTTGGCGTTGAGCACGTGCCCGTGTTACGCGCAGATCGTTCCCTCGATGGTGACCAGCTCGATGAAGATCCTCCCCGGGGGAGACATTGAGATAAGGGCGACCTACAAAATGGAACCGGGCCCCATACCGGTTTTTCTGGAGGATCCCTTTTCTTTAAAGAGGGTTTTTCAGAAAAACCAGGAACTGGCGGATGGCACAAAAATAGAAAAGCAGACGCCCTCAGTCCTGCACTACCAAGACTCTGCAGGAAGGTTTCGCGCGGAATATCCCTTCAGAAGACCGGCAAACTTTCCCAGCCGTTTCGATCTGCCCCCCCAAGTCGAAATCATAGATTCGGTGGCAGGGTATCACTATGTACTCGATACGGTGCATCGAGTGGCGCACCGGGGCAGAATCACGATTATTCCGACGAGGCCATCGGCGCAGTCCGCTCAAAAGGGAAAACCGAATCCTACCCCTGGCGATGGCGCGCGGCCTCAACACACAATGGAGCCTCTGGGAAACAGAGAAATTGACGGAGTGCCGCTTGAGGGCCGGCGAACAACCACCACTTTTCCCGCAGGTAGCACCATGGGGAACGATCGTCCCGTTTCAATAGTATCGGAAGAATGGTCCGTTCCCGGTTCGTCGATGCCGCCTTTCAGGAAAATCAGTGATCCGCGTTCCGGGGATGAAACCGCAGCCTCCTATGACATCGTTCGCGGCGAACCGGATCCGGGCCTTTTTCAGATACCGCCTGATTTTCAGATAGTCGACGAATCCGGACCGTTTGCAGTGACTTACACCTTCTCTTTTGCCCAAAAACCGATCCGCTGACGAAAAAATCCCTGGAAAATTCGTGGAATTCGTGGACACCCATCATTTTTCCTAAAACCGCGAAAATGGGTGTCCCCTATTTCTCATATTTCCAGCGGGTGCACTAGCCGCATGAACATAATCGGTACGCTAAATGAAAAGTCGTTGCATGCCGCTTTAAAGGATTGGTACGTGCGCCCGGGGGATCAATTGGAGAAATCCATCGACGGCTTTATTATAGACGTTGTCCGGGGCAATGAATTGATCGAAATTCAAACCGGCAGCTTCGCTTCCATCAAGCGCAAAGTTCAGGCTCTGGTGAAAAATCACCCCGTGAGACTGGTGTATCCAATTGCCCGGGAAAAGTGGATAGTTCGGCTGGCTAAGACGGGCGCCCCAACTGTGGCGGGTCGCCGACGGTCGCCCATGCGCGGCACATGGGAACAGGTGTTTGAGGTACTGGTGAGTTTTCCCGGATTGATCGCAGATTCCAACTTTTCTCTGGAAGTGCTGATTACCCTGGAGGAGGAGATTCGTTGCCACAACCGCAAACGCGGCTGGCGCCGTGGCGGATGGGTTACCCACGAGAGGCGGCTGTTGGGCGTAATCGATAGAAAGGTCATACATGGGCCGGAGGATCTGCTTTTCTTTATCCCCGCATGCTTGACTCAACCCTGGACAACAGCCGACCTTGCGGCTGCTATCGGCCAGCCTCGCTGGCTGGCGCAAAAGATGGTTTATTGCCTGCGCGAGGCCGGCGTGATCAAAATGGTGGGAAAACAAGGGAACGCAATCATTTACGCCAAACCATAAGCGGCAAATATGTGGAAAGCAAATATGTGGACACTCACTTATGTCCCGCTAAAGGCAAAAGCAGGTAAATGGGTGTCCAGTATTTCCTCCAGTATTTCCCATCCCAGAATATGGGTGTCCAGTATTCCAGCATTTCCAGTATTTCTCCCAGGCACTCGAATTCTCAGCTATTACAAACTGGGAACTGGAAACTCCAAACCGGGAACTCATATGGCAGAATCAAACCGCTGCACTGCAAGCGCTCAGATAAAAAAAGTCGGCAGCAGGCCATACAGCCCACTGCCGACTGACAACAAAAGACCACCAACTGGCGACAAACTACCGCCACTTGTCGATCTGCACGCTTTGGTTGTAGCGCAAACCGCCGATGCTGTAGTAGTTGTTATTCGTTCCGCCGGTGACGATGATGGCGAAGTTGGAAAATCCGCCCATGCCAGGCATCTTCGCTTTGGGCGCGGGAGCTTTTGCCTGTGCGCCTGCTTCCGCCTTGGCATCGGGAGGAGGACCCATTTTCGCCATTGGGAATTGGGGCGCAGCGGGAGTCAGGTACTTTTCAAACTCCTCCACCGTATTGAAGCCCGCATTCTTGACGAAATGGGCGATCGGCGGGCTGAGCACTGCAGCAGCCCCGAACAGGAACCCCTGCTGATCGAAGATGTCCTTAATGATTTTGGGATAGTTCATCTCTTTTCCCCAGGACGCCGCGCTCCAGTTTGCCGCAGAAAGGATTCCCCATCCCTCGAACAGGCTTACGATGTTTTCGTTTTTCTTGTATCCCTTCCGCACGGCGAAGGGCTCCCATGGAGATTCCTTCTCGTTCTCGGCAATGACCATGTTTATGAGATTCATGGGATTTCCTATAACGCCCATGTAGGTCGTTCCCACTTTCCCGCAATTCCCGAGATTGATGGCGATCAAACTCCAAGCCCTGCCTATGGTGGTGTTCGCGTGAGCAAACGGTCCCACAGCGCCCACGCCATAGTTCAGGCCTATTTCATCGCGGATGGCTCCATTGATAACCATAGCGTCCACGAAGGAATTGTCGGAAACTGATATTGCCTCTTTCCCGGTGGATGAGACCGCCAGCAGGATAGGCAGATATTCCGGCCTGCAGCCGGCCATCACCGCATTGACTGCGACGTCTTTTACCGTGAAGGTCCAATACTCGAAATAGTTCCCGGTGTTGGTCGGCGACATCTTGCCGACAATTTCGTCGGGAGCGTGGCTGGTCCCCTTCAACATATCGTTGACCAGCGCTTCCGTCGGGAGAACGACGGGTAGGAAATCGGTCCACCGATTGTCCAGAAACATTTTTTGCAGTTTTTCCGGAGTATCGGTGAAAGTGGCTGGGCCTTTATCGCGGATAATTTCGCCGGTCTTCTTCTCTTCGGCCGTTAACGGCTTGGTGAATTTCTCGACAATCTCCTGCATCACAGGTTTGCCCGTGAGCGGGTTGTTGCCGTTGATGACGTCCCTGCGCAACTCCTCGCGTGTCTTCGCCCATACGGGGCCGCGGATCCATTGTGTCCTCAGACCCGGCAGGCCCTCGTTCCGGGCCTTTTCGATTTCCTGCTGGTAAAATTCGGAAAGAACGATCGGAACCGATGGAATGTTCATTGTGGTTTCAAAATTGATGGAGTGGCCGACAACTGCCGGCGCACACTGGCTTCAATGACCCAACGCAATGATGATGCCGTCGGCCTTTTCCTTCATTTCCGCCCAAAGCGCAGGATCTTCGGTTTCAAATCCCCCGCCCCCTTTTCTTTTATAAATGGCGGTGGTTTTGGGATAATTCGCTTTGAACCAGTCCTGAATTTCGTACAGCAGGTTATCGCCTCCGATGTAACCATCATCGACCAGATAAATGGTTTTTCCCTCGAGCGTATCCAGGCGCGGCGCCATGTTCTTAAGCTTAATGGGAGGCGGCGTGCCCAGCGGATTAAGCACCGTGATTTTCGGCATAGCGGGATCCACGGCCCTTTTCCCCTGTGCCTGAGCCTGATTGTTCCAAACCGGGAAGGCGCAAAACAGGCCGACGCACAGCACCGCTATGACAGCAATGGTTAAACGACACTTCATCCCCAATTCCTCCTTGAAAAAGTACGGTCCGGAACGCAAAGAGCCTAAAAGACGCAAAAGATATCCGGTCCCAAAAAAATTCAGGAGCCGAAATGGCTCCGGCTCCTGAATTCTGAATCCGGGTTTTGACTTTTAGCCTGGACTAGCGCCACTTGTCAATTGAGATCGCCTGGCCAGGTCTCAGGCCGCCGGCCATCCAGTAGTTATTGTTGGACGCTCCGGTAACGATGAGGTCAATGCCGCCGCCGCCGAACATACCAAAGCCGCCGCGGCCTCCGGGTTTCGCTGCCGGAGCCGCAGCCTGGGCTGCCGGATCCGGCTGGGTGACATATTTGTTCAGGGCTTCAACCGTATCGTATCCGGCGTCCTTTACAAAATTGGCAATCGGGGGACTCAGGATGAAAAAGCTCCCGAACAAGCCGGGATTTTGTTGTTCATGGATACCCTTGATAATCTTGGGATAGTCCATAAGGGACTGCCATGCGTTGACTTTCCAGTTCGCCGCGGAAAGAACGCCCCATCCGGTAAGCAAGGTGACAACATTATCGCCTCTCTTGTACTTGGGAGAGGCGCCGCCCGGGGCATTGCCAAAACCATAGCCTTTGCCGGCAGGAGCATTGGATCTCCTGACCGAGAGCGGCTCAAATGGAGATGCTTCTTCGTTTTCGGCAATGATGGTCGCGAGTGCATTCTGGGCGTTGCCTACGGTGCCCATATAGGTCGTCCCGATTTTCCCGCAATTTCCGCCATTTATGGAAATGAGGTTCCAGGCTCTTCCAATCGCGACATTTGCGTGGGCATAGGGTCCCACGGCGCCGACATCGTAGTTGAGCCCGATTTCGTCGCGGATTCTTCCATTCACCACGGCAGCAGCCGCGAAACCATTATCGGAGATATTGATGGATGTCATATTGCCCGATGCTATGGCCAGAATGAGCGGGAAATATTCCGGCTTGGCTCCTGCCATAACCGCATTAACAGCACAATCCTTAACCGTATAGCTCCATGTATCGCCGGCATCTGATCCGGGATTCATGCGGCCGACCACCTCCTCGGGGGCGTGGCTGGTGCCTTTCAGCATCTCGTTGACCTTATCTTCGGTCGGAAGAACGATCGGCATAAAATCGGTGTATCTCTTTTCCAGATACAATTTCTGCAGTTCCTCCGGAGTACCGGTATAAGTGACCGGACCTCTATCTCTCTTGATTTCTCCCGTTTTCTTTTCTTCTGCAGTCAAGGGTTTGGTAAGCATCTCTACCATTTCGGCCATAGTCGGCTTTCCGGTAACCGGGCTCTTTCCCTCAATGACCTGCTTTCGGATCTGTTCATTCGTTTTAGCCCAGATCGGACCACGGATATAGTGAATCCGAACCTTAGGCATGCCGGCCAGTAAGGCTACGTTGGTTTCCTGCTCTTCAAACTCGGACAAAAGAACAGGCACTGCCGGTTTTTTCAAATCTGCCTGGACTTCGATTGCGAGGCGAACCGCCCCGGGCGCGCAGACACTTCAATGCCCAAGGGCGAAGACCACGGCATCCGCCTTCTCCTGCAGTTCCTTCTTCAACGCCGGCGTGAGATTGCTCATGCCGGTTCTTTGATCGACAATAGTGGTTTTAGGGTAGTTGGCCTGGAACCACTTTTTATATTCTTCCATCAGGCGTTCGGTATTGACAAAACCCGTGTTGACCAGGTAAAGCGTTTTACCGTCCAGCGTGGACAACGGTTCCGCCATGGGTTTAACCGTCACTGGCGGCGGAGTGCCCATGGGATTGAGCACGGTGATTTTAGCGGCTGGCGCTGCTTTTTTTCCCTGTGCTTGTGCCTGATTTAAAGCCGGTAAGCTGCAAAACAGGCCGACACACAGCACTGCTATTACAGCAATAGTGATTTTTTGCTTCATGCGTTCTCCTTCCTAAAAAATGCCAATTCTGACTACCGAATTCTGTCTCTTTTCTTCTGTGTTACCGCCACTTGTCAATCTGGAGGCTCCGCGCATTTGCGAGGCTTCCAATACCGTGAATATGGATGATTTTAAAGCATAAAAGCGAAAGTTTTCGCCAAAAGGATCCCTCTGATCCGAGGATTCATATGCAAAATACAAGAAATTCATTCAAAACGGCTTCCGAGCGATCCACACAGCATAGCTTAAGCCATTTTCTGCTCGGCAAATAGCCGAAAACCATTGAGAAATTGGCTGTTCTTCACTCTAGGCGGCAACTCCCTCCGCTGTCAAGTATAATGCTGATCATTCATAGGATGATTACTCCTCTCTCCCCTCCGGCGTTTCGTTAAAAGTCGCCCAGTGAGCGCTATGCGGCAGCAGGTATCGTCCCGGCAAAGCCGGGCATTCAATCTGTGAGTTGCATAAAGCGACTTGTACAGGATAATCGGAATCGGCGCCGCTGCCGAAATCGGGCGCGGTGTGACCTTTGGTCACATATTTTTGCTCTCTCCGTGTAATAATCGGCAGTCTGGCGCGTTATGGATTCGAGGGCACCGGATATGGGAACAGCCACGAATCTCACCAGCGCGCAACCTATTGCCATGACGCCATCGTCGGAATTCGCCGAACTGTATGAAAACCACTATGCCGCAGTGTATCGCGCGGCACTTCGGATCACGGGAAATCCGGCCGATGCCGAGGACGCTCTGCAAACCGTTTTCCTGAGGATTTTAAGCCGGAAAGACCGGCTGGAATACTCGAGCATGCCGGAGGCGTATTTCAAGCGCGCGGCGGCCAACGCCGCAGTCGATCTTCTCCGGCGCAGAACAACCCACGCTGAAATTCAGTTCGACGACGCTTCGCCTCCATCTATAAAGGAAGCCGAAACACTCCTCAAGGAGCGCTTGCGCCGCGCAATCGGAGTCTTGGACCCACAGGACGCGCTTATTTTTCTTTTGCGGCACGTAGAGGGATTAAGCAATGGAGAACTGGCCGAAATGTTTGGCCAGGAAAAGAGCAGCATAGCCGTTCGGCTGCACCGTATCCGGCAGACCTTGCAGACTGAAATGGAGCGCTAAACAGGAGGTCGGTGATGTCAGAGGATCGTTTTGACAGAGCTTTTAAAGCAATGAAAAATGAAAAAATGGATGCCGCAGATCTTGCCGGCGCACACGACCGGGTATTGGTAACACTGACGAAATCCAGAGATGCCTTGTGTGCGGAATTCCGGCTTCAATTCGATGAATATCTGAATGGAAAGCTGGACAGCAACCACAGACTGCTGACGGAAGACCACTTGAGCCGGTGTTCAAATTGCCGGGCTGAACTGGCGCTGAAAAAGGGCGAGCGGCTTGCTCCGGTCATACCGATGCGCCGTGCTGCCCGCTGGCCGCGATGGGGAAACTGGGCGGCAGCAGCGGCTGTCCTGGCCGGGATCCTCTACTTCGGAAGCTCGTATATAGGCACTCTGATTGCGTTGGGAAGCCCGCGGGCAACGGTTGCGTCCGTTAGCGGGCAACTGTATCGCATTCCCCAGGGCATCCTCGAATCCGGCGCCTCGATCGGCGAGAATGAAGTCATCCGCACAAGTCCCGGATCGCGCGCCGGATTGAGGCTTGCCGACGGTTCACTCGTGGATGTCAACGAGCGCACGGAGCTTTCCGTACACGCCGCCTGGAGCGGCCGTACCATAAACCTGCAGCGCGGCGATATTATCATCCGGGCGGCCAAACAACGTCACGGATATTTGCGCGTTCAAACGCGAGATTCTCTGGCGTCGGTCAAGGGCACGATTTTCGTCGTCTCGTCAGGACTCAGCGGAACCCTGGTTTCAGTGGTAGAAGGCTCCGTGGCCGTAGCCCGGGCCGGGACGGAAACTGTCGTGAGTCCTGGCGAGCAGGCTGCTTCGAATCCGGACTTGATCGGATCTGTTGAGGAAGCGGTTGCCTGGAGCCCCGATGCCGAAACCTATCTGGCAATGCTGGCTTCGCTCGCCCACATTGAAAAGCAGATTGCCGCTTTGCCCTCTCCGGCGCTTCGCACTCAATCGAGGCTGCTGCGGTATTTGCCTCCAAGCACGGTCATTTATGGTGCAATACCCAATATCGGCGACACTATCAGCCAGGCAATGGGATTTGCGGATCAGCAGTCGGCGGAAAATCCGGCATTCGGACAGTGGTGGAATTCCTCTGCCGGTCGGTCCCTGAAACGTCTTCTAGCTCGGGCGGAAACGATCACGCATTTGTTCGGCGACGAGATTGTATATGGTTATTCCCAGGGAGCTTCGGGTGAGAAACTTCCACTGGTGCTTGCCGAAGTGCAGTCGGGAAAAGACGAAGATCTAAAGGCGGCTTTGGATGCGCTGGCCGGGGAGATGGGGCCATCCGGAATGCCCTACAGCCTGACGGACAACCTGCTGGTTTTGTCCGATTCCCCAGATCACTTGCGGTTGCTTCTAGCCAATCTGGGCCAGGGTGCGGAGACGCCCTTCATGCAGGAGATTGCCGCCCGGTATCAGAACGGCGCCGGCTGGCTGCTCGGCATGGATATTGAGTCCATTTTTGCTCAGGCAGGGCCCGCCCAATCCCCAAGGAGCGATATTGTCGGTGCAGACCGGACGAAGTACCTTTTCCTTGAACGGCGTACGGCGCAGGGCGCCGAGGAAAATGCAATGGCACTGACATTCAAAGGCCCGCGCATGGGTATGGCATCGTTCCTGGCCAATTCCGGTTCGGGAGGCGCCGCAGAATACATACCCGGCGATGTTATTGCGGCAGGATACGTCTCGACTCGAGAACCGAAACAAATGCTGGAGGAGATGCTCGCACTGATAAGCCGTTCGGATCCCTCGGCTGCAGGCCGCCTGTCCAAAGCTGAATCGGATCTGGGCGTCAACTTTGTCAACGATCTCGCCGCATCAGTAGGCACGGAGTTCGCCTTCGGACTTGACAGTCTCTCGACCAAAGGTCCTGTTTGGATGATGGCCGTACTGGTCAATAATCCTGGTGCGCTGGACAAATCGATCCGACGGCTGCTCGACGCCTGGAACGCGGAGAGGGCGCGAGAAGACCAGCCGCAGCAGATCATTATCGAACAGGAAACCGTAAACGGGCAGATGTGGACATCCATCAAATCCTCTGCAGCGGCGCCTTCCATCGTCTGGACCCATGATCGCGGCTACCTGGTAGCGGGATCCGATAGGGGAGCGGCCTCTCGTGCCATTGCCACGCGCAACGGGGGATTCCCGCTGATCTGGTCGCAGGAATTCCGGCAGCAGTATCCCGGGTCGGCGGGACTGCATCCGTCGGGCTTCGCCTGGTTGAATACCAGGGGTGCATTTCAGAGCTACGCCGCGCTTATGCCAAATCCGGCAGTCCGCAATTTGATTATGGAGCGCGATCCGATCCTGGTGGCATTCAGCGCAACAGAGGAACAAATCCGCGCGGTTAGTCGTACTAGGTTATCGGGGCTGATAATGGATATGATGCTGCTGCAAAGCCTGGGCAAGATGCAAGCCGGCGTGCAGCCGGCTTCGAATTAGTATGATGGCAAACGGGTGGGCCGAAGCCCGCACCCACTCAACAGCGCGCGGACGGCTGAAAGCTCTTCATGACATCGACGGTTGTCGAGCTGGACAATCTTAAAGTGAAGCTGGGGCGGCGGGAGATCCTGCGCGGCATTTCCCGCCGTCTCGGCGTTTCCGGCGTAGGAAAAGTCATCGGGCTCCTCGGGCCCAACGGTGCGGGAAAATCCACGCTGATCCTCACATTGCTCGGATTTCACAAACCGAGCGCAGGGAGCGCGCGCGTTTTGGGCTTCGACTGCCGGCAACACCCGCACGAAGTGCGGGCCCGCATCGGCTACATGCCCGAAACCGATTCTTTCATCGCAAACATGTCGGCCGTCACCTTCCTCAGCCTGATGGCTCAACTGTCAGGCCTCCCCGAAAAGATTGCCCTCGAAAAGGCTCATCAAGCCCTGTTTCACGTGGGCCTCGGCGAAGCGCGCTACCGCGAACTGCGAACCTATTCCCTGGGAATGAAGCAGATGACGAAGCTGGCGCAGGCCATTATTCACGGCCCTGAACTTGTGGTGCTCGATGAACCGACCAACGGCCTGGATCCGTCCGCCCGCCAGCGTATGCTGCGTCTTGTGCGGGAGATGAAGGAAGAGCACGGCATGAACGTGCTCATGTCTTCGCATCTGCTCCGCGACGTCGAACAGGTGTGCGACGAAGTCGTCATCATGCGCGAGGGCATGATCGTGCACGAGTGCAACCTCGAAGAGGAGCGCCGCTCCAATAAGTGCTTTGTCGAGCTGGAAGTCTCGGGAAATGACGAAAACCTGCGCGGCTCTCTGCCGTCGGTCGGCGCCGATGGAGTCACGGAAGGGAACGGACGGTGGCGCATCGTCCTGCCTCCGGGAGTTGAAGTCGAAGCATTGTGGGGATTGCTCGCGCAGCAGAGCCTGCTTGTCCGCAAGCTGACGCACCGCCGCGATACGCTGGAGGAGATTTTTTTAAAGGCGATGGGCCACATTGCGCACACGCCAGGGGAAGCGGCCAACGGGGCCATTCCGCCTGTAATTTAAACCTGGATTCCGAAATTGGATCTTTATTTGTCAATTTAAATACCGGAATCACATAGCTTTGGCCGCGGCAGCGGCGGGATGAATGTAGCCGGGCCTTTCAAGGCCCGGATTAGGAGAGCGAAAAATATGCCGTCGCGGTCAGCGACGGGTGAAATCAAGCGTCACTGCCGTGACGTACGCTGATGGCTGATCGTTTTTCCCGGCCTTGAAAGGCCGGGCTAAAATCATTTCGGCCGCTTCCGCGGCCAATTTCGGAATCCGGTTTATATTCGAGATCGGCATCTCAATCGGATTGTTAAAAGCCGATTTCCGATTGCGATCCCGATTCCGATCCCGATGTGCTATTAAGTTGGGAGTAGGCGAATGGCAGTTTACCGGAGAGGATACCAGCGATATCGGGGAGCGATCACGGGCCGATGGACCCGGTTTCTGGTACTTCCCCGCTTTGCCTGGCGGCGCCTGTTTCAGCAGCGCATGATATCTCTGCTCCTGCTTGCTGCCCTGATATGGCCTCTGCTGTGCGCCATCTTCATCTATATCAGCAATCATGCCGATCTGCTAAAAGGAATGGGCCGACAGTTCCAAAATTTCATCGAAGTCAAAGGCAGCTTTTTCATCGTCTTCATGCAGGTCCAGGCGACGTTTGCCGTCCTCCTGGCCGCGCTGGCCGGGCCGGGATTGATTGCGCCCGACCTCGCCAACAACGCCCTGCCGCTATATTTCAGCCGGCCGCTGTCCCGCGCGGAGTACATACTCGCGCGGCTCGTAACGCTCGTGGGGCTGCTTTCCCTGATAACCATCATCCCTGGATTGCTGATGTTCGGCATACAGGCAGGCATGGCCGAAAGATCCTGGTTCAGCGAAAACTGGCGGCTGGGCATCGGTATCACCGGGGGATTTGTCGTCTGGATCCTGCTTGTTAGCCTTGTGGCGCTGGCAAGTTCGGCATATGTCAAACTCAGAGTTGTGGCCGGTGGCCTCGTGCTCGGTTTCTTTTTCGTCCTGGGCGGCGCCTCAACCATGGCCAACGCGGTATTCCGGTCGACATGGGGCAGCATTTTCAACCCGATGTGGATCACGCGCCGGCTGTGGTACGCCATGTTTAGCGTGGAACCGCCCGCCGGCCCGGGCATTTGGACCTGTGTCCTGGCGCTTGCGGCGTTTATGCTCCTGTTCCTTTTGGTGCTGCAGCGCAAACTGCGTCCGGTGGAGGTGATCACGTGACCGGGGCCGCGGTGATTTTCGACGAGGTCTCGAAGTTTTACGGTGAAGTGCTCGGTGTAAACCGCGTCACGCTGAACATTCCACCGGGGATCACCAGTCTTGTAGGCCCCAACGGTTCCGGCAAAACCACGCTGATGAATCTGATGACGGGCCTGATTCACCCCGACAGCGGATCGATCAGCATGCGCGGCATTTCGCCCCGCGATCCGGAAAACCTGATGCGTATCACGGGATACGCCACGCAGTACGACGCGGCGCCGCGCTGGGCGACGGGATTAAGCTTCATCACGACCGGCCTGCTTCTTTACGGATGCGACCGGAGCGCAGCGGAAGAAAAGGCATGGAAAGCGCTCGAGCAACTGGGATTGACCGAGGCGGCGAATCGCAAGATGGCGGCCTATTCCAAGGGGATGAGACAGCGAGTCCGCCTGGCACAGGCGATTGCGCATGAACCCGATCTCCTGCTGCTGGACGAACCTCTCAACGGGCTCGATCCCCTGGTCCGCGCGGAAACGATCGCCCTGTTCCGTTCGTGGGCCGCTCAGGGGCGGCACGTGATCCTGTCGAGCCATGTACTCCAGGAAGTCGACCTGATCAGCGATCAGGTTATTCTCATTGCCAACGGCATGATCATCGCCGAAGGCAAGATCCGCGACGTGCGTGAGGAAATCCGCGAGCATCCGTGCCAATACATCGTCCGGTGCCGCGACACTTCAAAAGTGGCCGCTCTTTTGTTCGCCGAGAATCACGTTACGGAAATCCGGCTGAATGAGGACAGGATGGGCCTTTTGGTCCTGACCAGGGACCGCGAGCAGTTTTCGCGCTCCATCGGCCGCATTGCGCTCGAAGGATACAAGATAGACAGCGTCATTCCGGCCGACGAGAACGTGGACGCTCTCTATGAATATTTGATCGGCGAAGGGAATTAGATCGGAATTATGAACAATCAGTCGCGGGCAAAACAGGCGTGGACCATCGCGAAAATCGAGCTGCGCCGCGCGTTTTTCTCGAAGCGGGCTTTCTGGGTTTACGGATTGGCCCTGTTCCCTTCGTTCATTTTCTTCGGCAACAGCCTCCAGGCAAAATTCCGGCGCATGAGCCTCTCGGCAAACGGCCTGACGAAGCCTGCGCTGATAGACACCATCCGGACAGGCGAAACGGCGGAGGCCGTTCTGCAGAGGGTCGGGAAACCGGCGTTGGACATGGAGTGGGAAAACTCCCGGCGCGTTCGTGACGCATCGGAAGAACCCGATATCACAGTGCACAGCATCGAGCCCGCCGCCGCGGGGCGCTTCATCCGGCTCAATGTGATCCGGCCTTCCTATATAAACGATCCTGCGGCGAGGATTTACGAATTCGAGGTTTACGGAGACGGGCCGGTCAATCTTGCACTTCACCGTCCGGCGACAAGCAGCACTCCCTGCAGCGCCGGCGAGGGCCCGGAAAAAGCCTTCAACGGCAGCATCAAAGGCGGCACTACGGACCGCTGGTGCTCCCGTTCAGCCCGGAAATTCCTGCAGGTGGATCTGGGCCGCGAAATCCAAGTGAAACGCGTGATCGTCAAACACGCCAGCGCCGGCGGCGAGCGCGAAGAGTTCAACACTGCCCTGTTCAATGTCCAGGCGAGCAAGGACAACAGATCGTTTGTTACGGTCGTGAATGGAACGGGCGCGCGGCTCGTGGACGAAATCACTGCGCGCCGGAGAATTTCCTATTTCGACGGCAGGCGCGAAGCGCGTCTGGAGTTCACCGACGGTAAGCTGACATTCCAAAGGGTTCGCTCCTTGCTTGATTTTGAAGAGGACCGCAAGATTTTCGCTGGAGTTTTTCAGTTTTTCTATCTGCGTCTGGCGATATTCTTCGGCTGTCTCGGCATCTTCATGAACCTCTTTCGGGGCGAAATGCTGGACAAGACATTGCACTTCTGGTTTCTCGCACCGGCGCGGCGCGAGGTGCTATTGCTGGGTAAATATGGCGCGGGCCTGATCGCATCGACCGTGATTTTTGCGGGCGGCGCACTGCTGTGTTTTCTCGTGCTGCTCTGGACGCACGATCCCGTGGAGGTCCAGGCGTACTGGCAGAGTAACGGGATGGCGCACGCATTCTGGTATGCCGCAGCGGCCGGGCTAGGATGTATCGGCTACGGAAGCGTTTTCCTCGCAGCGGGATTGCTTTTAAAAAATCCGATAATCCCGGCAGCCGTGCTGCTCGGCTGGGAGGCCATTAACGGTTTCCTGCCGGACATCCTGCAGAAGTGCAGCGTGCTGTATTACCTTCAGTCCCTGTGTCCCGTCCCTGCACCGCTGGATCAGAGCACTCCGGCCATACTGCAGCTCCTGCTTGCACCTGCGGAGCCAGCGTCCCGCTGGGGCGCTATTCTCGGCCTGTTCTTCGTAACGGCGATTGTGCTTCTGATTGCCCGCCGCGCTATCCTCCGCATGCAGGTCTCCTACGGCGCCGAGCCGTAGGGCTGTCGATCGACGCATATGTTTTTCGCTCAACCAGCACTATTTCCGTCGAACAATCACGGTATAAATCGTGATAAATTAAACTTACTCAATTGCTTTATACTTTAGGAAGCGATCAAACATGATTTGCCGAGTCGAGAAACTCGATCACGAGGATTCAGCTGTCAGAAAGAAGATATTCGATTTCCTCGCCGAGCATGAGCCTCATGCCTTGTTCATTCTGGGAAATCTGACAATGAACTTCCCTCACTCGCACCTGTACGCTGCCCTGAAGAACGGTCGATGGGTAGGCATCGCCGGCTACTACGATTTTGGGAAGTCGCTCATTCCTTTCTCCACAGACGCTGAAATAATCCGTTCCCTCGCACGACATGTTGCGGCCGCACATTTGCAGGTGGAATATGTAAACGGGATCGACTACGCAGCCGAGCCTGCCTATAGGGAACTTTTGCAGATGGGCTACCGGCCCGACAACAATCCGAACCAGGTCTTCATGGAAATGACCGGCCTTCCGCCTCTCCAGCAACGGGAGCCGCTCGCCCGCCAGATACAGGAAGGAGACAGCACAGAAGTCGCCCACTTGCACAGATGCTTGAAAGGGACATGGGATGAAATCCGCCCACTGACGCCTGAAGAGTTGGAGCGCGCAAGCCTGAATCCCCTATGCACGGTGGTCGAAGCGAACGGGCATATTGTTGCGACCGCTTCAACGAACGGCATTGGCATCCGGAGCTATCAAATACTGGGTGTGGCTACCCACCCGACGCACCGCCGCTGCGGCTATGCCCGTGCAGCCGTTGCCGCTCTAATGCGCCTCATGGCCGGTCAAGGCGGTCGCCATGCTGTCCTTTTTACCGAACAGAACAACACAGCGGCGCAGCAATGCTATTTGGGTTTGGGATTCAAGGTCACGGGAGCGTATTACGTTGCGAAATTGAAGGCAAAATAGCCAATCGGTGTCAGGCTAGATTTACCCCCAATTTCTCTTATTTGAACTCCCGAATCCTTTTGGCTATGTCTTCATCAATCTGCCGGACCTGCGCCGATGCCTCGTCGATCTGGCCGCGCAGCTTTGTCAAGGAGTCCTCGGCGGCTGCGAGGGCGTTCATCCATTTTGCCCGCAGGTCTCTTTCAGAGGGAGTACCAACGGAAGTGGTGTTGACATTCTGCCGCAGGCGGTCTTGCTCTTCAGACAAGCGGCGGGTTTGATCCTGCCACTCATTGATTTGACGCCGGAATGTCGCTTTCCTGGCCATGAGTCGGCTGACATCGTCTAGAAGCGCGCGGAGGCCGGGCGAGAGATATTCCGCGGATGCAAAGAGCTTTACCCGGGTCACGTCGGCATTTCCGATATCAATCGATTCCAGCACATCGCGTTTTTCCTCAACGGTGAAATCCTTGGTTTCTCCGGGCTTGAGAATGACCTCGAACCTGTAATGATTGTCCACTTCCTTCAGAGGTTTTTCCGGTTTGCTCAATTTGTAGGAAGTTGTTACCGGCTGGTTCAGCCAAAAGGTCGCCTCTTCCTTGCCGCGGTTTGTGATCTTCCAGGCATTGATCAGGGTGTCCACGCGGGTGACATTGAGAATGCCGTCGACCAGCGTCCCTTTGTAGTAAGGTTGAAGCTTGTTTTCCGTTTTGCAGCTTACATCTATCGATGCGTCTATTGCATAGGGGAGTACTTCCTGGCTGCCCGGCGGCAGGGTGTGCGCCAGAATCCCTTCGCCGATCGAGGTGCTTCCCTCGAAAAAGGTGACGGCGCCCGCTTCGAAGGTCACATCCGTATCGTTCCGGAGCACCCAGGCATTGGTGGACTTGGGCGAGAATGCGGCTTTGTAGTAGACGACCCGCTTGCCCTGCAGGGTTTTCGAGACAATAGGCACCAACGCCGCCTGGCCTCTGGGAATGCTGATTTTGTCGGTTGCAGTGAAGCTGAAAAGCTCAGCAACTTTGGTTCCCTGAGCGGCTGCGCCGACCGAGGTGGCCAGCGTTTCTCCAAAGGAACTTTGCTCCTCAATTTCCGGCAACCTTCTCATGGCATCCATGCTCTGAGCCACATTGGCGGTTGGGAGCGCCGGACGCGAAGCTCTGCCGGCCCCAACCACGCCTCCTGCTACGGCGGTCCGCGCCATTGATTTTTTGTACTCGTCCATTTCAGGCGGCGTCGTCTGGCTCCAGTCTACCGCCATATCCTGCAAACCCGGAATCGGCGCTTGCTGCCGCTTGATATAAAGCGGCGAGTAGAGGTCCATGACATACGAAAACGGATTACCGGCCACGAAGGAAAGTGAAATATCTTTCCAGTCTTCTTCCGTCGTGTTTTCAGCCTGCGCCCATCCCTGAAGAAGGGCGGAATTCTTATCCTTTGGATTCAGTATGAGCCGGTAAGAGGTTTTCCATATAGGCATCTCCAAAAGGTAGCCGAGGCGCACGTCGCGTTCTCCCTGCCCCGCCGCCGTTAGTGTCAGCTTCTTACGATTCGTATATTTGCTGTCGAGCGCCAGGTTGAGCAGGCGGTTCAGGTCTCGCTGGAGCGCTTCATCCGCCAGAGAGAATTCGGTGATGGCGAACAGATCCGCCGAGCGGATGGGGCCGGCATCCGTCAGGATCACCAGACGGAAGCTGTTTCTGACTGTCTGGCCGCCGGCGCTGAGTTCGGTAACCGGTTCGGTGCCGAGTATGCGTCCCTCGATAGTCTCGCCGGGCGCCCTGACGGCCACGCGGGCGCCCTTAAGCTGCGTTAAAAACTGGGATAATGCGGCATTTTCGGGCACGGTGATGAGTATGTCCTGGATCTGTTTTGAGAGCGGGTCCTTCGTTTCATACTGCACCGAAACGATGCGGCCGCCCGAAAGGTCGACGGCGTAAAAGCTCGTCAGGAGATCTTTCATCTGGTCTGCCCGGAAAGCCAGTTGCATAACCTCCGTGTCCCGCACCTTTCCCTGGCGCTCGATGTAACCCATGCCATGCTTATAGAGAACCACTTTCGTGACGGCCGGCGCTTCGGTCGTCGGGGCAGTCTTTTCGCTTCCGCGCAGTTTGACGGTGGTAAAAAGTATTGTTGAAACTGCCATGACGGCAAGAGCGGAAAGGGCGTTGCGTCGAATAGCGTTTAAAGTCATGGTGCGTCTCCTCCAAATGCAAATTCGTGTCAGGCCAGATTTGCCCCCATTCCTCAAAACCGCCAGGCCCGTATTGGCTCCATGGTAATTGCGGTTAATTTTGCCTGACACCATTTTTTTTTCGCATCAAGCGCTTGATCAGGACGATTTGACCGGTGTGATAGGCGTCGTGCGCGGCAACTCCGTAAATGATTTTCGCATAGGGATACCGGCTTCGTCCCGCCGGCTCCTTGAGGATACGGGCATCCATCGACGCGACAGTCCTGCGCAGGCACTGATGCATCTCCTCGAGCAGCCGCTGATCTTCCTTCCACGCATCATTCGTCAACGTTTGAGGTCGCCGGATCCAATTGCTTCCCTTCAGCGGAAATGACCCTCGCTTTTCCCCCAGCAGCTTTCTCCTTACCGTGTATTTCCAGTAAGCGGCGTGAAGGACCAGTTCCCATATATTATGTCTGCCCGGCCCGGGACGCCAGGCAGTTTCTTCAGGAGAAAGCCCTCGAATGCTTCCCTTCAAATTGGGCCCATGCCACGATTTCCCGGAATATGCATCGTCGATGCAGGCAAGCAGCAACTCGATTTCGCCTTTCATGGTCCTCCTTTTACCACCCGCAATCCGGGCCGGGATCGGTCGGACGGGGCACCGCATCACTCCCGATCCCGCGGTTGCAGGCACTCCCCGGTCAGGCGCGCATATCAGTCTCCCTCTTTTGATATCGCGACGCCCTTTATTACCCGCACAGGTTCCTGGCGGTTGATTCGAGCGGCAACAAGGAAACAGCGGAAATATTTTTGCCAGGATTCAGGGCTCGACTGGTACTCATTGTCGAATGCAAAACAGTCGGCAAGAGCTTCCCGTACCCGCGACAATTCCCGCAGCCGCTTGCGGTTTTTTTCGTCCGCTCTCGTCAGGTCCAATAGTTCCAACGCCCTTTCAAAGGCTCGTCCGCTGAAATCCGGCCGCCCTTTGGCTCTCCATGAGATAGTTCTCTCAACTTCGCTTCCCACATTGGCCATTTGCTCGGCAAACGAAAGGATGTTCCATTTTCCCTCCGCCAATTCCCGATGTTGGTAGATCACCGGATTACCAGCCTTTCGACTATTTTCCGAATTCTCTCGCGGATTTCAGGATCCTCTACGTCTCTGCTGCGATTCTCCCTAGCAGGACGGAGGTTTATCATGGAATCGTATTCGATAAAATCGATTCCCTCTAATTCAGGATATAGATTGATGCCCCACAGATCGTTTTGATCGGACCCGTCTTCCAGAAGCAAAGCCTCTTCATCCGAATGCAGTTCCGCATCTACCGCCATGACATTTAGTTTCACGTCCACTACGGCCTTAACAAGATCTCCAAACATAGCCGCGGCCATTTTTTTCAGCTCGATCAGAGATATCCTGTCTTTTGCGTCAACCATCCTCATCCCGGCACCTCGAGATCGTAAATGAAGAGTTCCGGCGGGATTCTACACCCTTGAAGGCACCCAAAGAAGTATTTATGGACCGTGCAGATACCCGAATGAATTCCACCAGACCTTCCCTTTTACGTCGCCGTCAAATCAGTGGCTCAAATATGCTATGATCGACGCGGAGGTCCTTTCATGGGCGAAAGACGAGTCACGAGGCGTCAGTTCATTCAAAGCGCGGCGGCTACCGCCGGCGTAGCCTTGGTATCCGGTGCCGCGGCCTTCCCTGTTCAAGCGAAAAAGACTGCGACGGACCAGGTCACGTTGGGCAAAACCGGGATCAGGCTGAGCCGGCTCGGAATTGGGACCGGCACCGTCAGCGGGACCGTGCAGCGCAGCCTTGGCCACGAGAAATTCAACGCGCTGATCCGCTACGCTTATGACCGGGGAATCACTTATATAGATACGGGCGAGTCCTACCAGACTCACCCCTGGGTACGCGAAGCTATCAAAGGCCTGCCCCGGGAAAAGCTGTACATCCAGTCCAAGATGCTCCACACGGGCGGATTCGGAGGGCGAGGCGGATTCGGAGGCATGGGGGGCTTTGCGAATGAAGTTCCGGCTTTGGAGAGACTCGATCGGTTCCGCAAGGAGCTGAACGTAGATTATATCGACACAGTTCTGATCCATTGCCAGATGGATCCCAACTGGGATGAACACAGCAAGGCTCTGATGGATGGGCTCGAAGAGGCGAAGCAGAAGAAAATAATCCGCGCCCACGGCGTTTCCTGCCATTCGCTTCCGGCATTGAAGAGAGCGGCCGAGCTCAAATGGGTGGACGTCAACCTTGTGCGGATTAATCCGCAGGGAGTGGATATCGATACGGCAGAACTGGCCGTCTACGCCTCCAGCAACGAATCGCACGTGCCTGCGGTCGTCGAGCAGCTCAAGATCATGCGCAAAAACGGTCACGGCGTCATCGGCATGAAGCTGATCGCGCAAGGGAAATTCACGGACATCGAGGACCGCAGGAAATCCCTGAGATGGGTGATGCAGAACGACCTCGTGGACGCCGTCGTGCTGGGAATGAAGAGCAAGGAAGAAATTGACGAGGCGATCGTGAATATCAACGGTGCGTTTATCTGAAAATCGTTTCCGGTTCCCGTTCAAACACCAGCGTCCCGGAAGAAAGCTTCGGCAGGCGTACTACATTTCTTTGAACAGCTACAGAAGGCTATGGGATGCTCAGTACGTTAGACCGTAGCCGAGGCGGAATAAAGGATCATACCGGTCTTTGGAGCCGTTGGCGTTCAGCGGCAGCTGGTCCATCGATTTCGGCCATGAGAACGACAGCTTCCCCGTCGGCCTGAAATCTCCAAAGAGCACATCCGCAACTCCCTGCCCTTCCGTGCCCGGAAGAAATGCAGCGACGAACGCATCGGCCTGCGGCAGCGCCTCGCCGATTATCATCGGCCGTCCGGCAATCAGGACGACGATTACCGGGATTCCGGCCTTCTTGACATTCGCGACCGCCGTGAGGTCTTCCTTGTCCAAGCAAAGATCCGCGCGGTCTCCGACGCCTTCCGCATAGGGCTTTTCCCCAATTACGACGATTCCGACCGAAGCCCCTTCTGCGCCCGCGCCGTCGAGCGAATAGGTCACCTGCGTGGTTTTAGACACCGTCGCCTTGATGGCTTCGAGAATCGTGGTCCCGCCAGGCGTGACATTCCCGCTTTGCCCCTGCCATCGGACGGTCCATCCGCCGCACTGATTGCCGATGTTGTCGGCGTTTTTGCCGGCGACGAGAATCCGCGTAATCTGTTTGGACAACGGCAGAGCCTTGCGCTCATTCTTGAGCAGTACCAGCGACTTGCGTACAGCCTCGCGCGCCACCGCCCGGTGCTCCGGCGACCCGAATGAGGCGTGCAGCTTCCTGTCGGCCAGCTGCGACGGGTTTTTGTCCATCATGCCCAGCGCAAATTTCACCCGCAGGATGCGCGTCACAGCATCGTCGATGCGCGACATCGGCACGCGTCCTTCCGCCACAAGCTCTTTGAGCGTGTTGAAAAAGTTGCGATAGTCCGTCGGTTCCATCGCCATGTCCATGCCGGCATTGATGGATATTTCCACAGCCGTTTTATAGTCGCCCGGTTTGACCTGGCTGATCGCACTGTAATCGGAAATCAGAAAACCCTCGAATCCGAGTTCCTGTTTCAGGATTTCCGTAAGCAGCCGCTTGCTTCCCGAACATTTGACGCCGTTCCAGCTGCTGTAGGAAGGCATGATGCTCCCGACGCCGGCCTTAATTGCCGAAACATATCCCGGCAGATGGATGCGGCGCAATGTAGCCTCGTCCACCTTCACATCCCCCTGGTCGAGCCACAGCCGGGCGCCTTCTTTCGCCGGGACCGGTCCCGGGCGGGCGTCCGTGCTTGCCGTCGTTCCTCCGTCGCCGACATAATGCTTCGCACACGCCAGAATTGACAGAGGACCGGAAAGATCGAGCCCCTGCATCCCGCGGACGGTGGCCGCTCCGAGGCTCTTCACGATCTTCGGATCCTCGGAAAATCCCTCATAGGTCCGCCCCCAGCGGATATCCTGCGGCGCCGCGACGCATGGAGCGAAAGTCCATTGAATGCCGGTGGCGCGCACTTCCTCCGCGGTGATCCGGCCGATTTTTTCCACCAGTTTTGCGTCACGCGTACACCCCAATGCGATATTGTGCGGAAACATCACGGCCCCCATCACGTTGCTGTGACCGTGCACGGCGTCAATGCCATACAGCACCGGGATTGCGAGACGGGTCTTCATGGCTTCCGATTGCACCTTGTCATACAGATCCGTCCATGCCCGGAGAGTATTCCCTTCCCTGGGATCCGAATCGCCGCCGCTAAGAACCGAGCCGATGAAGTATTTCTGCATGTCGCCGGGATTTCCCAGAACCCGGTCCTGTTCGGGCTGCGTCATCTGCCCGATTTTTTCCTCAAGCGTCATTCTCGACAGCAGTTCCTTTGCCTGGGGATCGTAGGAGGAAAGCCGCTTCGATGCCGGAGCGACGAAAGCCAATGGGAGGCTGATCAAAAAGACGCATGCCGCCGCCGCAAACAGATACAATTTCATAAAGCACCCCTTCCTTGATAAACGGCCCTGAGCCCCCCGAGCATAGCTTCAAAAGCCCAAAGGGAATGAGAAAAACAGATGACACGCGACCGCATCGAAATGTAAGCTAGCGACTGCAGAATGATCAAGGAGAAATTCATGTCCAGGACCTACACCCGTAGAAACATTTTTGAGTTGGCCGGAGCTGCGGCGACGACGATGCTCGGCAGCCGGATAGCGCCGGCGCATCAGGCTAAACCGCCCGGCGCGGCCATGAGAGGATTCATGGCCGGCCATCCGGATCCGTTTCCCGCTCTGGAAAAGCGTTCTACGGTTTCGATTATTCAGGGGGAAGACCGGCGCAAGATGATCTATGAGTCGCTTATCGCCATCGACGAACAGATCCGCCCGATCCTGAAAAAAAAGAAAAGCGTCGTCATCAAACCGAACAACGTTTCCACGAACATTCAGCTCGCCGCGACTCACGCGGATGCGCTGCGGGGAATCCTGGATTACCTCGCCCCGCGCTTCAAAGGCCCAATCTACTTTGCAGAATCATCCGCCGGCAACACGATGGAGGGATTTGATAATTTCAAATACGCGCAGGTCGCCGCCGAACACAAATCGCAGAAGGTGCGCCTGATCGACCTCAACGAGGAAGGCATGTACGTGCTTCTGCCGCTTATTGACTTCGACTTGCATGTGGTTCCTGCGCGTCTGGCTGCCCGCCTGTTCGATCCGGATGCGTTCATCATCTCCGCGGCCATGCTCAAGACGCACAACATGGCGATCGCAACTCTCTCGATGAAAAACCTTGTTCTGGGAGCCCCGCTGCACCAGGGACCGAAAGATACAAAACGCTGGAACGACAAGCGCAGATATCACGTTGGAGTCCGGCAGAGCCTCTACAATTTTTTTCTGACGGCGCAGAAGATGCAACCCTACTGGGGCCTTGCCGTCATCGACGGATTTGAGGGCATGGAGGGCAACGGTCCGGCCATGGGAACTCCGGTCGCGTCGAGGATCGCCATTGCGTCCACGGATTTCATCGCCGCCGACCGGGTGGGTGTCGAGGCTATGGGAATCGATCCCAATTGGCTCGGCTGGCTGAAATATTCGGGCGAGGTCGGGTTGGGCCAGTGGGACCTCTCGAAGATCGATATTCGCGGCCCTCAGCTCTCCGCCATTCAGAAAAAATACCGCATGCACGCCGACGTTGACCGCATGTTGAAATGGATGGGGCCGATGGAGGAGATGCCGCCGAACCTGGGATGGGTGAGGCCGGTCGGAGATGTGTATCCGGCGTAATTGCGAATGACGGCAGTAATCGGCAACGCCTCGAAGGCGTAGCTTTGGCAGACCCCGCGGAGCGGGGCGCCGGGGTGAATATCGGGGTTGCTATCGGAATCGGGATCGATTTTTTTCGTGAAACACGGCCTAATCGATTCCCAAAACCGATCCCGTTTCCAACCCCGAAAAGTTTTGGCAATTCGATTCAAAGTTAGCAAAGGCACGCCGGAACGGCTCAGCCTGTAAAGGTCGCACGGCTCAAGGCCGTGGATTTAGCTCGAAATAATTTCCGGGAGCGCCGGCGTCCTCGCCGGTTTTCCGCAAAGCAATACCGCCGAGACGGCGGCGTTCCCGGGCTTGATCTGGGAGACAAAATAATGGAGACGTCGCGCAGGAATTTTTTGCTTGCAGGCCTCGCACTGCCGGCCGCTTTGGATACGGTGGATTTCGGGCCGATGAGCCCGCAGAACAAAGAACCGGTCAAATTGACATACAGGAGCCTGGGAAAAACCGGCTTGAAGCCGACGAGCGTCGGATTCGGATGCATGATCACATCGGACCAGAGCGTGGTCGAAAAGGCTGCAGACCTCGGAATCAACTATTTCGACACCGCGCGCGGCTATCAGAACGGGAACAACGAGCGCATGGTGGGCGCCGCTTTGAAATCGAAGAGGAAAGATCTGATTATTTCCACCAAGACCATGTCGAGAACGAAGGAAGAGGCGCTGCAGCACATCGACATGAGCCTCAAGGAGCTTGGCACGGATTACGTCGACATCTGGCACCTGCACATGAAAAACAAACCGGAGGATCTCGCCGACGGATTGCTGGAAGCTCAGCAGATAGCCAAGCAGGCCGGCAAAGCGCGCTTCCTGGGCGTCAGCACCCACGCGTTCCCGGACCTCCTCCCCGCCGTCCTCGCCAAAGCGCCGCATTTTGATGTGGTCCTATCCATGTACAACTTCACCATGGGTCCGGAGCTGACGACCGCATTCGAAACGGCGGCCAAGGCCGGACTTGGAACCATCGCCATGAAGATCATGGCGGGCGGCGCGGGCATGGGCAGGCCTGGACAGAAGGCGAATCCGGTCATGCAGCGCGAAGGAGCCACGCTCGCGGCGCTGAAGTGGGTATTGAAAAATCCAAACGTTCACACAACCATTCCGAGCATGACGGACATGGACCAGCTCGACGAGAACATGAGGGCCTCCACGGAGACCTTCACGAGAGCGGACGAAAAGATCCTTGCCGAGCGCCTCGAGATCCTCCGTCCGCTCTACTGCAGCACGTGCAACAGCTGCCGGGGCAAATGCCCTCAAGGCATACCGGTCGCTGACGTGCTGCGGTTCCTCAGCTACTCGGAAGGGTATGGCGAATTCCAGCTCGCGCGCGAGAATTACCTGTCGCTTCCCGCCGCGGTCAGGAACGCGCGATGCGGCGACTGCGCAGAGTGCGTCATCCAATGCCCGAACGGAGTGCATGTGGCCCGGAGAGTCCGGCGGGCGCAGGAGCTATTTGCATGAGAACTCCCGCTTTCTTTGCAGCATTTCTATTTTTTGCGGGCACCGCACTCGCCCAACTACCTCAGTGCGGCGCCATTTCCGGCTGGCAGCAGCAGGGGAAAGAACGCGCCTACACCAGCGACGACCTCTTCGAATACATGAACGGCAACTCTGAGGGGTACTTCATATACCGTTTTGTCGGCATGAAAGGGATCACGTGCCAGTCGGCCGACAGCACCATCGTGATCGACATTTCGGAGTTCGAAGATCCCGAATACGCCTATGGCATGTTTACATCGGTGCGCGACCTTCGTCTTCCGGTGGAGCAGATCGGCACGTCGGGCCAGGCAACTCCGAGGCGTCTGGTATTCGTGAAAGATAAATACTACGTGGAGCTGGGAGCGAATCCCGATAAGGATTTCACTTCCGAACTCCGGGCATATGCGGCTCTCATAGAGAAAAGCATTTCCGGACAGGCCACGCTGCCCGAAACACTGAGCTGGTTTCCGAAAGAAAACCTCGTCTCGGCTCGCCTGGTCCCGGAAAGCGTACTGGGGCTGCGCTTGCTCAAGCGCGGCTATGTCGCCCAGTACGATTACGGCAAGGGATTTATTGTCAGGGAGTCCTCAGCCGAGGCAGCAACGCAACTGATGCAAAAATTGCGAGAGCGCTTCGGCCAAACCGCTCCGGCCGCAATCGCGGACGAAGCGTTCAAAGCAACCGACAAATATCTGAACGGCATGTGTGTGTTCCGCAAGGGAAATTTCGTCGCGGGATTTGCGGATCTGAAGGGCGGCCGCGACGGCGTGGCCGAGGCCGCGCGGCTTGCGGCTAATATCAAATAATTGCCGGATCTATGTTCGAATCCATCAACGGAAAGGAAGTTCGATATGGCAAGCAAGGAACTGTTGGATCTTTTAAACAAAGCAATTGCGCGTGAAATCCAGGTGTCGGTTCAATATATGTGGCAGCACGTCCAGTGGGCCGGCGTTGCCCACTTCGCGATCAAGGACGAGCTGAAGAAGGTCGCTATTGAGGAAATGAAGCACGCGGAAGCGGTTGCGGAAAGGCTCTTCTACCTGGGCGGCGTCCCCACGACAAAGCCGGAGCCCATTTTCGTGGGCAAGGAATTGAAGGAGATGATGAAAAAGGACCTGGACGACGAAGCCGATGCCGTGAAGCTTTACAAAAAGACCATCATCCTCGCCGAGAAGGAGGGCGACGTCACAACGGCCCAGATCTTCAAAAGGATCCTCCAGGACGAAGAGGAGCACCACGATTTCTTCCAGGGCGTCCTGGAGGGGATGAAGTAAACAAAATTTCTTCCAACGCGGCGAAGCGAACTGCCGCTTTCCAGAGTTCCCGATTACCAGTTCACAGTTGCCTGTTATTGATTTGATATTTTCAGGGAACTGGGAACTCTGAACCAAGAAACCGGCGCCAAGCTGCCGCCCGCTGAAGGAATGGAGTTAAAAGACCTTCTCCAAAGCCTGGTATCTGGTGTGGACGGCTTCCACGGCGTCCTTGATGGCCTTTAGGTCATTGGACCGGATGGAACTTTCAAAAGCCCCAACAGCCTGCGACAGCATGCCGCGCGCCGCCTGGAAATCACGGTCTTTGCCGGCCATGCGCTCCGGCAGCTTCGCCTGGTTTAGCAGTGCCATCTTCTGCACCATTTCGGCCGCCGAATTCCGGATATTTTCCGTGTCATTCTTCGGCATATAGTGGTGATAAAGCATGTAAAGAACGGCGTGAAATTCGTCGAGTTCCTTCAGCGGCGGTCGAATGGCGCGCATCAAAACCTCGAAACGGCCGTGCAGCGCTTCAGCCGCATCAAGCAGTTTGGCGTCATCCTTCGCCGCGGCCGCCGCTTTATATTCCGCTCCCGCGCTTTGCAGCCTGCGAATACCCTCGTCCCAGCTTGCTTTTTTGTCTCTCAGAATTCCCGGGAGCGGGGCCGCCGCAACAGAGGCGATTCCCTTCTCCACGTCGGGCAGCAGCCTCTGCAGCATCACGGTGTCCTTCTTGGGCCAAGCCTCATGCCAGATTGTGTAAATGGTCTCGTGAAAAGCAGTCAATTCCGGCACGCTCGCGACGGTTTCGGCCGGCCTTTGGGCATAGGTGGTAATACTGCCCAAAGCAAGTATCAGCAATAGAGCCGCAACGGCAAATGCTTTTCTGTTCATCCAATATCCTCCTGTTTGGGGAACGTGGGCGTCCTGCTTAATGCCCGATACTTCAGGATCATCCAACAATTCTATTTGATGGCCAAACGGTCCGGCATCCTGCCGAACTCGTAATAGCGATGCTTCACGCCGTCGGATGTGACTTCCACCAGACGGATGCCGGAGCCTTCATCTCCGAAAGGCATTGAAACCGGGCCCGTCACGGTCATCTCAAGATCGCCGCTCTTTCCCGTCGAACTCTTATGGACGTGCCCCGCGAAAACGTATCGCACGTTATACTGATGCAATAGCTCCAGGACCGGTTTCCGGCGCTCCGTCGAAATATTCATGTACTGGTCCGGCTCCTGAGCTTCGGCTATGAAATAAGGGTGGTGCTGGAACACGATGACATGTTTCGCGCCGGATTCCTTCGCTTTCTCCAGCTCCGCCTTGAGCCAGTCCAGTTGCTCCCGATATACGGATTCTGCTTTCCGCGGCGTATGTATCACTGTGGAATTCAGCACGATACCGTATAGCGGCCCGGCACGGAATGAATAATAATCCCGGCCGAAAACCTTGCGGTATGCCTCCACCGATTCCGGAGTCGGTTCATGTCCAACGTCGTGGTTGCCCGGCAGGAGATATACGGGGATGGCCGGATCGATTTTCTTCGTTATCCGCTGAAATTCCGCGATCTGTTCGGCGTCACCCGCCTTATTGACCAGATCTCCGAGCACGATGACAAATGCGGGCTTCAGCCGGTTCACACCCGCTGCCGCAAATTCGTAATTGGCCGTTTCACGCACGAAATCGCGGTCGTTTGCATACATTCCCATTTGCGTGTCCGTGAGAATTACAAAATGGAAAGGTTGTTCCTGCGCGGAACCGGGAATGATGCAAATGGCCAAAAAAGCAAACAGAAAAGCACATCTGGTTTTCACGATAGCCTCCCGCCCTATTTATAACGGCAACCTTGCATGCAGTTCAACCTGCCGTCCTGTTTTGCCTTTGATTCGCAGAATGACACCCGTCAACGCAAGCAGGGAGAAGGCCGCGATTCTTCGCATATGCAAGACAAATCAGTGGTGAATTTTGCGAATCGCAGCATGCGCATTCGCGAGTTAACAGGTGCGGACGGATTTCCGCTCGCATTAAATATGCTTTTTTTTCGAATGTCCGGGCCGAAGCCCGTTCATATGCGCTATATGTAGCGCCTCATTCAGCTTTTCAGTGCGTCTTTCAGTGCTTTGTCCCAGGGGGCGCGATACGGTTTGGCGCACATGGCCGCAGCTTCGCTGTCGCCGATCACCCGTTCCTTCTCCGGATCCCAGTGGATTGAGCGACCCAGTTTCAGCGACATATTGGCGAGCAGACACGCGACCGACACGCGGTGTCCGTCTTCGACGTCGCAAAACGGGCGCTTGCGAGTTCGCATCGAGCTCAGCCAATCCTGCTTGTTCATCGCGAGAGTGTCTTCGCCGCCGAAGCCGTAGCGGGCGTCCGATTCCATGCCTTTGCCCTTGGAAGCCTCGATCCAGGGCGCCGACTTCGTATCCGAATACACCGGGCCGCCGATCGGCTGCCCCGAGAAGCGCGGGATATCGTTGACGGGATCACCCTTCATTTCCGGCAGGACTTCCCAATTCCCGGCGAGGACCATGGTGCCCTTGGTCCCGAGATATAGCTGTCCGCGCGCCTCGGCGTCCGGAATCGACCGGCTGGCATTTGCCTCCCGGATTGCCGCGTTCATAGTGAAGCCGGGAGTCTTCGGATCGGGGCCGGGGAACACCCACATGGCGTCTTGCAGATCCGGCGTTTCGCCATCATCTTCGAGCGCATATCGTCCTCCGAAAGAAGACACCAGCGTCGGCCCTTTCACGTTCATGACATATAGGACCTGGTCGATGATGTGCGCGCCCAGGTTCGTCATCTGGCCGCCCGAATAGTCCCAGAACCAGCGGAAATGATAGATGCCGCGGTGCGCGGTGTAGGATTTCTTTTCCGCCGGGCCAAGCCACATGTCATAATCGAAACCCGCGGGAGGCTCGGAAACAGGGGTTCGTCCAAAGCCGGGATAAATATTGCGGTAGGAAGACCACCGCACGGAGTGAATCTTTCCCAAAACTCCGCTTTCAATCACCTTTTTGGAATCAATGACGCCTTTGCCGTGCCGTCGCTGAGTACCAACCACCACCACACGGCCGTATTTGCGTGCGGCCTGGATCATCCACTTGCCTTCGTCAACGAACAGCGTCATCGGTTTTTCGACGTACACATCCTTGCCTGCGGCACACGCAAGGATTGCGTGCAGCGCGTGCCAGTGGTCGGGTGTGGCTACCACGACACCCTGGATTTCCTTGTTCTCATACATCTTGCGAAAATCGCCATAGCCTTTGGCGTTGGGGCTCTGCATATACGCAAGTCCCTCCTCTAACCTGGGCTTGTAGGCATCGCACATGCCGAGCAGCTCGACGTCTTTGAATTTCTTCAGATCGGCGATGTGCTGCTTGCCTATCAATCCGAATCCGATAACACCTATGCCGATACGGTCGTTGGCACCGAGTATGCGCACGTAAGATGCAGCTGTCACGACCGCCGCGCCTGCTGTGCCGAGAAATACCCGTCGGGTTGTTTTCCTGGCTTCGATGGAATTATCAATCGCCGAAATGAGAGAGTCTTGCATGTTCCTATCCTTTCGTGGCAGATCCGGCTGAAATTTGTTTTGACAGTTCAGGAGTGTACGTGGAATTAACGCAACTGTCACCGACTTTTTGCCGCCGAACCTCTTTACCGCCAGCTTGCAGATCGAGTATATTAGCCTGGCTTTTTCCTGTCACAGAACCACAAGGAGGGTCTCATGATCTCACGCAGACAAATGCTGGCGCTCGCCGGCGCCGCGCCTTTCTGGTCCGCGCTGAGCGGGCCCGCACTAGCGCGGGGCCCCGCGCGGATCATCTCAAATCCCGCTCCCGCCGGAGCGTATCCGCGCATGGGAGGGACTCCCACTGCTTTCATGCAGCGCTCGATAGCGTCAAAAGGAGCCTTCGACATGATCGAGCACTGCCGCGGCATAGGCCTGGGAGGCGTACAGATGAATCCTCCATCCATCGATCCGGAGGAAATTAAAAAGTTCCGGCAGCGCCTGGGAAATTACGAAATGCATCTTGTCTGCGATCCCCGTTTGCCCAGACAGGAGAGCGATCTACCCGCTTTCGAATCACAGGTAAAATCTTACAAGGAAGCGGGCGCCGCCGCATTTCATGCCGCGATGACCGGGAGACGCTACGAGGATTTCAACCGGCTGGAGCCGTTCAAACAGATGTTTGAACAATGCCAGCGGCAGGTTGAGCTTGCCGAACCGGTGCTCCGCAGATATAAAATCAAGCTCGGGATAGAAAATCACAAAGGCTGGCGCTCGGGCGAACAGGTAGCGTGGCTGAAACGCCTCGGCAGCGAGTGGGTGGGCGTCTGCTTCGATTTCGGCAACAATATTTCTCTATGCGAGGATCCCATGGACGCCGCGCGCAATCTCATTCCCTATGCGTGCTTTGCCCACATAAAGGACATGGCCGTGGAGGAATACGACGACGGATTCCTCCTGTCGGAAGTGCCGCTGGGAGAGGGGATCCTGGACCTGAAACAGATGGTGCAGATGCTGCGCGCCGTGGATCGAAATATCATCATTGACCTTGAGATGATCACAAGGGACCCGCTCAAGATCACCGTATTCACAGATAAATACTGGGCAACTTTTGATGACAGCTATAGCCCCTTGCCGGGAAGGGATGTTGCAAAAGTCCTCGCTCTGGTCAAAAAGAACAAGCCCAAGTCTCCGTTGCCCCGAACGAGCGGATTGGAACGAGAACAACTAGTTAAACTGGAAGACGAGTACAATCTGAAATGTATCGCTTTCGCGCGCCAAAACCTCAATCTATAATTTCGGTGACAGTCACCATAACTCCGAAATTATTCCGTATGAAAACAAAGAAGTTACGAGGGAAGGGATCATTTCGGCAATTGAGCGTCCAAAACTTTGAATTTGTGTAATTTATAGGTATTATTTGATTTACGTAAATTTTCCAGTCTATGGAATTTCGGAGTTATGGTGACTGTCACCGAAATTATGAGGAGTGAAACATGAAAGTTGGATTTATTGGATTGGGCATTATGGGCAAGCCCATGAGCCATAATCTGATCAAGGCAGGGCATTCGCTTGTTGTTTACGACATTGTCCCCGAACTGGTTGCGGACGTTGCGGCTTCCGGTGCAACTGCGGGCAAATCGGCTATGGATGTGGCCGCCCGGTCCGACGTGGTGATCACGATGCTTCCGGATGGAGCTGAAGTTGAAGCCGCGGTGCTGGGTCCGGAGGGAGCGCTTGCAGGCGCAAAAACAGGCGCCATTTTTGTCGACATGAGCTCGATCAGCCCGATTGTCGCTCAAAAAGTCGGGACGGCGTGCGCAGCCAAAGGCGTTGAATTCCTGGATGCGCCGGTAAGCGGCGGAGAACCTAAAGCGATTGATGGCACCCTGGCCATTATGGTTGGAGGAAAACAGGAGGTTTTTGACAAGATCCTGCCGTTGTTCCAGGCAATGGGCTCCGGCGCAACACTGACAGGGCCCGTTGGTGCGGGCAACGTCACGAAGCTTGCCAACCAGATGATGGTCGCCGTGAACATCGCCGCGATGGGAGAGGCCTTAGTCCTCGCGACCAAAGCCGGACTCGATCCTGAAGTCGTTTTTAACGCGGTCAAAGGGGGATTGGCGGGAAGCGCCGTGTTAAACGCCAAAGCGCCGATGGTGATTGCGCGCAATTTCAAACCGGGCTTCCGCATTCGCCTGCACCAGAAAGACCTGCGGAACGCGCTGCTGGCAGCTGAGTCCATGAAAGTGTCGCTGCCGTTCACCAGCCTGGCGCAGCAAGTGCTGATGGCGCTGATGAATTCCGGGCGCGGCGATTTGGACCACTCGGCAATTGCGACATTCATGGAAGATCTGGCAAAGGTTGAAGTAAGGAAGCCGGTGTAGGAGGCAAACACGGGAATGGTCGAGGCATATCTGAATTGGTTGGCAAAAAATACGAGGACGGCATGGTGGCACGATTCGGCGGACCCGGAGGAGGTTCGGCGGGCCTTGAGTCGCGGAGCTGTCGGAGTAACGACTAATCCTTATCTGGCGAGCGTCGCATTGGCCGGAAACAGGAATTTTTGGGCTGCGGACATCGAATCCGTTTTGGCCGGAGATTCCGATGCTGAGACAAGGGCGGAGGAACTAACGCGCCGGATCGTAACGCGCTCGGCGGCGATGGTTCAGAAGCATTATGAAAGCAGCGGCGGCAAACAGGGATACGTGTGCGCGCAGGTCAATCCCTCGCGCGCAGGAGAGCGGAAGGCGATGCTGGCGATGGCCCGCAGGTTCCATGCGTGGGCTCCGAATATCGCCGTGAAGCTGCCAGCGGTATCGGCCGGACTCGATGTCCTTGAAGACTGCATCGCGGAAGGCATTTCTGCAGCCGCAACCATCAGTTTCACCGTGCCTCAAGTCCTCGCCGTCGCAGAACGTTGTCGCGCCGGACGCCGCAGAGCGGAGAACGCAGGCATAACGCCGGGAGAATGCTACTCGGTCATCATGATCGGCCGTCTCGACGATTACCTGCGGGAGGTAGCGCTCGACAACCAGGCGCCGGTAAGTGAATCGGACATCCGCCAGGCCGGCCTCGCAGTAACAAAACGGGCATACAGGATCTACCGGGAGCGGCGCTATGAAGCGGTCCTGATGATTGCAGCCCTGCGCGGCAGCTATCACCTGACCGAACTGGCCGGAGCAAACCTCGTCATGTCCATCGCGCCGGCTCCCCAGGAATGGTTTATCGCGGACAACCACCCACGCGAAGAACGAATCGATCGCGAAATCTCTCCGGACGTTTTGGAGAGGCTTTCTGTCATCCCCGAATTCCTGAGGGCGTTCGAACCCGATGGCATGGAACCAAAGGATTTTATTTCCTACGGAGCAACGCAGCGCACGCTCAGCCAATATGTGGAAGCAGGCTGGAAACTGCTGGAAAACGTCAGTTATTGAAAAAAGATCGCGTGGCGATTGTTACCAGTTCATCCCGCGAATATATGTTGCCAAGCATTGTATTCGCGGCAACCAGGCCGCCGACAATGGCAGCCGAACTCGATCCCAAACCGCGAGCGACCGGAATCCGAGTTGTCATGCGGATGCGGCACGACGGCCGTCTTTGTCCGGCGAGCCGGAACAGAGCGTTCATGCCGTACACGACGAGGTTGTTGCTGTTGCGCGGGATATCCACTCCCTGCGGGCAGTCCACTTCCACTTTCAATCCATGCGCGATTGGCTCCACCTCGACGGTATTCCACCAATCGAGCGCAAGCCCAAGGCAATCGAATCCGGGGCCCAGGTTGGCAGTTGTAGCGGGAATGCGAATCTTGAGCTTCATTTTCCATCCGGCGATATCTTATACGCATTCACGTTATCACAATATCTCTGAAGTATCGAATTTTGTGCAACGAACCGCCGAAGACAAGGCAATCCTTACAGTTTCATGGCAAGTATCCCTCTCGATATAGCCGGGGAATATCCCAATTATGGCTTGTGCACCTTTTGACAATAGCCTATAAACGTCGTGGAAGGCTGACGATCTGCAGAGCGTCAGAAGGCAGCTGGAAGAAATTCCCAATGAAGAGGGGCGTCGTCGGGGGCTGAGATGAAAATTTATAAATTCTATATGCATGCGGTTCTGATAGCTGCATGCTGTTTGTTCACGACCGGTTGTAGAAAGTGGAACGAAACAGGAGCGGATCCCATTAAAACCGTCCTCAACAGGGACGGGCAGACGCTCCGATATTCGACAATCTCCGGCGTGAAGCTGGTTATCAAAAATGGATTCGCATTCAAAGATCTGAACCGCAACGAAAGGCTGGATCCCTATGAGGATTGGAGGCTGACCGCCGACGAAAGAGCGAAAAACCTCGCGTCGATGATGAGCATCGATCAGATTGCCGGGCTCATGCTCTATAGCGGACACCAGGCAATACCTGCGGCCGGGGGCCGGTTTGCCTCCACCTACCACGGCAAGCATTTCGTCGAAAGCGGTGCTAAGGCCTCCGATCTCACCGACGCGCAGATTAAATTTCTTACCGAAGACAACCTGCGTCATATTCTGGTAACGTCCGTGGAAAGTCCGGCAGTCGCCGCCGAATGGAATAACAACGTGCAGGCGCTATGCGAAAGCCTCGGGCTGGGAATCCCCGCGAACAACAGCTCCGATCCGCGCCACCGCACCGTGGCCGACGCGGAATACAACGCGGGCGCAGGCGGCAGGATTTCCATGTGGCCCGGTTCACTGGGCATGGCGGCCACATTCGATCCGAAACTCGTGGAGCGGTTCGGACAAATCGCCGCCAGAGAATACCGCGCACTCGGCATCGCGACTGCGCTGTCTCCGCAGATCGACCTGGCGACCGAACCGCGATGGAGCCGCGTCAACGGCACCTTCGGCGAAAGCCCCCGTCTGTCGGCGGAAATGGCAAAGGCCTATATCGACGGCTTCCAGACTTCCACAGATGTGAAGGAGATTGCCGGGGGATGGGGATATGCGAGTGTGAACGCCATGGCCAAGCATTGGCCCGGCGGCGGTCCAGAGGAAGGCGGCCGGGACGCCCACTTCTCCTACGGCAAATACGCCGTTTATCCCGGGAACAATTTCACGGACCACCTGATCCCGTTCACAGAAGGAGCCTTCAAGCTCGCGGGCGAAACGAAGACGGCATCCGCCATCATGCCCTATTACACGATTTCGTACGGCATCGATACGGCAAACAGGGAAAACGTCGGCAATAGCTACAGCCGGCATCTCATCCAGGGATTGCTGCGCGGCACCTACTCCTTTAGCGGCGTGGTTTGCACCGATTGGGGCGTAACCAGGGACGCAATCGCCGTAAACGGATTCGGCACGACGCCTTGGGGAGCCGAAAGGCTCACGGTTGCGGAAAGGCACTACAAGATCCTCATGGCGGAAGTCGACCAGTTCGGCGGCAATAACGAAGCGGGCCCGGTGATCGAGGCGTACCGGATGGGCGTCAAGGAGCATGGTGAAGAGTTCATGCGCGTTCGTATGGAACAGTCGGCCGTTCGCCTGCTCAAAAACATATTTCGCACCGGATTGTTCGAAAATCCCTATCTGGACATCGAGGAAAGCAAAGCCATTGTCGGCAGCGCCGAATACATGAAGGAGGGGTATGCGGCGCAGCTGAAGTCCATCGTGATGTTGAAGAACCGGCGCAAGGTTATGCCCGCCGAGAAAGGCAAAACCGTTTATGTGCCCAGGAGGTTCATCCCTGCGGGAAAAAGCTTCTTCGGCGAGGAAACTCCCGCATCCTTCGATTACCCGATCAATATCAACATCGTGAAAAAGTATTTTAAAATAACGGACAATCCGTCGGAGGCGGACTTTGCTCTTGCCGTCATCAGCAATCCCAAAACGGGCAGCGGCTATGATCCCGCCGATGTCAGGAAGGGCGGGACGGGATATGTGCCCATCAGCCTTCAGTACGGCCCTTACAAAGCGCTGTACGCCCGCGATCCGAGCATAGCTGGCGGAGACCCGCTGGAGAATTTCACCAACCGTACCTATAGAGGCAAATCGGTCACGGCTTCAAACATCGGCGATCTGAGGATGGTGCTCGACGCGAGGAAAGCCATGAAAGGGAAACCCGTCATCGTCGTCGTTCACTTGTCCAATCCCATGATTTTCAGCGAGTTCGAAAAGGAAGCCGACGCAATCGTCGCTGCGTTCGACGTCCAGGATCAGGCACTGATGGATATCATTTCGGGATCCAGCGAGCCGTCAGGCCTGCTTCCGCTGCAAATGCCGTCGGACATGAAAACAGTCGAAGAGCAGAAGGAAGACGTTCCGTTCGACATGACCTGCCATGTGGATTCGGAAGGCAATGCATATGATTTCGGCTTCGGGATGAATTGGGGGGGAGTGATCAGGGACGGGAGGGCGACCCGGTACCGCGACAAATAATTCGAGATTCGAAATTCGAAATTCGAAATTCGAGAATAAAAGCGCGATCCGGTTGAGGCTTCGCTATATGCAGTTTTGGATCACAAATCGTGAATATGGAATCACGCCGTTTTAATCTCGAATCCTGAATCTCGAATCAATAAAGATCACTCGTAACGAAGGGATTCGACCGGATCGAGCCTTGCGGCCTTCGCAGCCGGATATATTCCGAAGATCAGGCCGACGGACACGGACACAAGGAACGCGAGCAGGATCGAATTCAGTGTCACGATTGTAGACCATCCGGCCATCATGGCGACGAGGCGCGACAGGCCGAATCCGCAGGCAACTCCCAGCAATCCTCCGGCAAACGAGATAAGAACCGCCTCCACGAGAAACTGCCGCAACACGTCGCGCTTGCGCGCGCCGACGGCCCGGCGCACGCCGATCTCGTGCGTGCGTTCGAGAATGCTGGCGAGCATGATGTTCATGATGCCGATCCCGCCCACCAGCAGCGAAATCGACGCGATCGCGACCATGACCATTTCAAAGATGCGCTGCGTCCGCTTCTGCTCGGCCAGCAGTTCGGCGGGAACAATCATGCTGAAATCGTTCTCGTTCCGGTGAGACGCATTCAATATGCCGCGCACCACCTCCCCCGCGACGCTGACATCGGCAGTCCGGTCGAGTTGCAGGTAAATGCCGTCGATCTCGTCGGCCAACGCCGCCCGGCTGCGGTTTTCATCCAGCCGATAGATCACGCTGTCGATCGGCATGTAGATCAGGTTGTTCAAATCCCTTGCCTTGACGCCGGAAAGCTCGCTTCCCAGCGTGAGTTGTGCTCCGAGAACGCCTATCACGCGCAGCCACTGTTCGTTGATCTTCAGGTATTCCCCCACCGCCGGCTTCTGTGGAAAAAGACTTGCTTTCGCACCCTCACCCAGGACGCAAACCGCCGCCCTTGCGTCATTATCGTCCTTATCGAAAAAGCGTCCCGAGAGCAGCTTTAAACCGGTGATTCTCTGGTATTCGGGAGCAACACCGTAGACACCGGGATTGTCCTGCCGGGGCTTTGGGAATATTGCGGTCGGCGTGAAACTCTTCCTCGGCGCGGATAGCGTAAGGCTGCCGACGTTAGCGCGAATCACGCGCAGATCTTTGAATGAAAGTCCCGGAGACGTCTTGCGTATATTCAGCAACTCCTGCGCATCCGCCACATCCTTGGCTTCGACGATAAGGTTGCGCACCCCGAGCTGCTCGATAAAAGCCAGGACCTGCTGCTGCGCTCCGGCTCCGATCGACAGCATGGACACGACAGCGGCGACGCCAAAAATGATGCCGAGCATTGTCAGGAGGGCTCGCAGTTTGCGCGCACCGAGGTTTTGCATGGCCAGGCTTACATCCGGCAGCCACTGCCTCCCGTGCTTTGAAGACGCATATGTATCACCCGGATGGTCTGTCATTTCGCCGTACCCCCCAGCATCGATGCCACGGATCCGGTTCCGCCGGCGGCCCTTGATTTTTGCAGGTCCGGATTGACGAGCGCTACCTCGGTTCCTTCGGGAAGTCCGTCGAGGACGGCCCGGCTCTCCGTTAGATATTTGATGCGCACGTCGCGGGCTTCCCACCCGTTGCCTCGACGCACGTAGACGACCGGCTTCCCCTCCTTCTGATGAACCGCCTGGCGCGGGATCGACAGCGCATCTCGCAGATTCCTTCCCATGATCGTCACACGCGCGGTCACTCCAAGGTTCAACGGATCTCCGCGTGTATCGACCGTGAAAAGTGCCGCAAAACTTCGCGTTGAAAGCGCCTCGATGTAGTCGAGAGTCGAGGAGGCGCTTTCTGAGGACAAAGCGGACTGCTCCAAAGATTTAATCTTGCCCTTGTAAGTCTTCAGCGGCTTGGAATCGACAACGACCTCGATTTCCTGTCCCGCCTCGATGCTGGCACGGTCGGTTTCGATCACTTTCGCCGCTATTTCCATCTGGTCCACTTCCTGGATATTGGCAATGGGGCGGCCGGGGAACGCCTGTGCACCCGGTCTGTATTCCGGTATTTCAGTCTCCGAAGAGATCGAAATGCTGCCGCTCGCGGAAATCAGGGCCTCAATGTTCTGGCCGAGGACGACGATTCCGCTTATCGGCGCCCGACATATCATGTTGTCTATGAACTGCTGCGCGAGTCTAATCCCGATCATGGCCTTGGTGCGGGCCACATTCTGCACGGCGAGGTCAGCGGCGTCGGAATTCGCCCGCGACTGAATGTCCCTCTGCAATTGTTCGAGCCTGCGTTTTGATTCATCCAAGCTGATAATGTTCTTGCGGGCTTCTATTCCGCTGATGAGGTCGTTCCCCTTCACTTTCAGCTCGGCGCGCTTTACCTCGTACTGCGCTTGAAGCAGCGAAACTCTTTCCTTTGCCACGCGCACCGCTTGGTCTGCCTTCATTTTTCTGATCTGATGTTCCGCCTCCTCCAGCTGGGACTTGCTCTGCTCCAGGTTGTACTCCTGCTCACTGGGATCAAATTCCACCACGACGTCGCCCTGCTTCACATATGTTCCCGTTTTCGCAAGGTGCACGATCTGCAGGGCGCCGCCAGCCACAGGCGGGGCCACGATCGTGGCCATCCGAGCGGGACGGAGTTCACCGAGCGTGTGGATCTTCACTTCGACAGGCTCCTTCACCACGCGTACGACGGGGATATCGGCCTGCGGTTTTCTAAACCCGACGAAGCTGGAAATCGAGGAGCACGCGGGCATTGAAATCAGTGCGAGAATCAGGGATGCCAGTTTCAGGCAGATCCGTTCAGGATGGATTCTCCTAGTTCGAGATTCAAAATTCGTTATTGGAAAGCATGCTCCTGGTCCGTTCATCGCTTATCCCGGTATTCGTTCAGTGTGGGGTCCTTCAGTGCCACTCGTTCTCCCGGCTTGAGTCCGGACGCGACCAGCGCTTGTCCGCCGCTGCGTCGCGCAATCCGGAGCATGCGCTCCTGGTAACTGCCGTCGACGAGAACATAGGCAACCATCCGGCCTCCCTTATCGAAAACCGCCTCGACCGGGATGATGATCGAGTCGGCTACGCGCTCGACTTCGACACGCAGATCGGCCGTCATCCCTGCCCGCAGCCTGGCATCCGGTTGATCCAATTGCACCTTTAAATCGAAGCTCTTCCTTGTCGGATAGGTGGAATAATCCAGCCTCGCCAGCGTGCTGATGTCGCTCACGCGGCCCTTGTGCTCCTTGTCGGGCACTGCCTCGATGTTTAAAGTTACCGGCTGTCCCAGGGCAACCCGGCCGCGATCGGCTTCATATACCGGGGCCGTCGCGTGGATCGTGGACATATCGGGAATTTCAGCAATGGCGGCTCCAGCGTACGCCCGGTCTCCTTCCTTAAATGATGGAGTCGCGCCGCCGATGATGCTGGTGCGCGCGCGCGAATTCGGCAGCATCGTGATGATGCCGTCGCCGGGCGAAGTCAGGGTTAATGCGGCCAGATTTTTTTCGGCCTGCTCCAGGTCGGATTTGGCCTTGTCGCGCTTCCGCAAGGTTGCCGCGAGATCCGCTTCGGAGCCTATGCGGCCGGAAGCAATCTTCGTATCGAGCTCCCGCAGCCTCTGTTCCGCCTTGGCCACGGCCAGCATATTTTTCTCATGATCCAGGGCGGGCACGACATCTCGCGTGCTGGCATCCAGTTGAGCCCGTTCCAGCCCGAATTTGGCGCTCATCACGTCGGTCTGGTTCTGTTCGTCGGTCAGGCGCCGCTGCGCATTGGCGCGCGCTATCTCCGCCTCGACCTGATTTAGCGCCGCTCGGTACTGGTCCGCGCTGCGCTGCAGGCTGGTCGGATCAAACACGACCACGACATCACCCTTTTTTACACGCGATCCATTGGCCACGAGTTTCAGGACCTGCAAGTCGCCTGCATTGTAGGGGGCGGTGATCACTTTTGATGACCGCACCGCGATTTCGCCGCGTAATTCGACATAGTCGATAAAAATGCCCAGCTTTACCTGCGCGCCGGGAATCGTCTCGGCGGCACTCTTTCTGCCGGGCGACCAGACATAAAATCCGGCGCAGGCTGCCAGAATCACCAGCAGCAACGCTATACCGCGGCGAATCCATGAAGACGTACGAGCCCTTGAATGGTTCATTCCTTCCCCGAAGTCTGCCTGCCCGCGGCCTGCGGAATTTCGGGGTACAGTGACACCACAGCTCTGTCGCTTATCCCCGATTCAATTACAATTTCGCATTCATTCATCGGCCCTGTCTTTACAGCTTGAAGCTTCGCCTTGCCGTTTTCGATCAACTCCACCGCAGGCCCGCCGTTGCGGAAAATGATGGCCTCTCGCGGAAGGATCAGGACATCCTTGGCATCTGCCAGCCGGAGATCGACGGCAGCCGTCAGATCGGGCAACAGTTTCGGATTGCTCCCCTGAATCGAGACAACGACGTTGAAATAGCGGATTCTTTTCAGATAGGTACTGGATGTTCCAACGCCGCTGATGCTTTCCACTTTGCCCGGAAAAACCAGTTCAGGATAGGCATCCAGGCGGACCTCGGCGGGCTGGCCCTCATAGATCTGTGAGATATCCACCTGGTTGACGCGGGCCGTCACCTGCATTTCGGAAGGATTGACCACAACCATGATGCCGCCTCCGGACCGCACTTCGTCTCCTTCCTGCGGATCCACCATGCGCGATCCCTTGTAGACCGGAGTCAGGACTGCCAATCCTTCCATGGGAGATCTGACCGTCATATTTTCTATGTTGCCCTGCGCATACTCCGCAGCCAGTTTCGCTCGATCGCGCTGGATTTCGAGGATGCGGAGCTCGGCAGCTTGTGCTTCCCGTTTGAGGGCGAATGTGTCATTAAGCTGCTTCAGTTTCGCTTCGGCTTCGGCTAGGTTCACCTTGTTGATTTCCGCCTGGTACTCGGGCACGACATCGTTTTTTCGCATCTCGACCCGGGCGGTCTGAACATCCACTTCGGCGCTCTTCAGCTCGGTTTCATCTGCTGCCCGGGCAGATGCATGATCCGCCTGCTTCTTCCGGATCTGCTGCAGCAGGTTGTCGTATTCGGCTTGCTTATCGAGAATGCTTCTCAGCTGGGTCTGGCGGTCCAATTCGACCAGGACATCTCCTTCACGAATCCTTGTGCCGTTGCGGACGATATTGGTAATGACCATGGTGCTGGCCATCTGACACGAAAGCCTAGGAGCCTGGACATTAAAGGAATGAACGGCACTCACCGTGCCGCTCAGGCGAAGG
>JAEAME010000404.1_pt1 | contig 45725 bp, 40 predicted proteins | sample 8958731 | NCBI WGS metagenome assembly JAEAME01 (sample SAMN16933194, study PRJNA681113) | bioreactor sludge metagenome | isolation source: anerobic bioreactor sludge (Control) | place: India:Bengaluru | collected 2018-10-24
TTTGAAGTAGATCGTATCCTGGGAATTTTCCATTATAGTACGGATCAATTGAGACTCGGAAAGGACGCGCGCTCGAAAATCGTCGGGATTCCCGGGCTTGACGTGGCCGTTACCGGAAACTATAGATTCCTCGTCAGGACACGTAGAGCGATCTTCGTCGGTCATGATCACCTCAGACGAAATGCGGATCCGTTGTGAACAACCTTACTATTCCCCAACATAGTACACAAAAAAAAATGCGCGTGTCAATAACGTATCGGAAAGATAAGAACCTATACTAGAAAGGTCGAATGATAAAGACAACCAGGAAAATGATCACCACGAGAGCCAGGGCGAGCACACCTAAATACATATTGAAGCGTGAAAGAAAGGCCTCATCCGCAAAAGAAGGAAAAAAGTTTTCGACCCAAGCCGTGAAACGCTTCCAAACAGAGATGCGCACGGGTCTTTCTTTGCGGATTGCGGCTCTGGCATCCGCCGCGGTGTAATCGCGTTCCGATTCTTCAATGAGCCCGAACTCCGGAAATTCCGCGGAAATGACATCGGAGTCCGTCGAAACGGAATCGATTATGTTCGGACGAATCGGCTGTTCCTTCTGCGCGCCCGACGGAGGAACATGCGTTGCGCTCGGAGTTTTCCACGCCGGCATCGATAATCCCGGCTGAATCGAAATCGGTTCATCTTCGGTCTCGCTTTGGTCGTTAAATCCGTATGTTGAGGCGACGAAGTCGATATCCTCTGCTGAACCGGAAATCTTGCGCATATGCTGCATACATATCCCCTTTTATTAAAGAGTACGGGTAAAGTATAGCATTTTTTGATATAAAAATGAAGAAACAAAATGTTACGCTCTGTTTAAATCGTGTCGAAAATGAGGCGAGAAATTGAAACAAGTAGGGTATAATAAAAAAGAACAATCCCGGACCTCTGGTTTTGCCGGGACTGATTTTGTCCCCGTTCCGCATCGGACAACGTACAGTGCTTGCGTCGAGAGGAAATCGAGAGATGAAGAGAGTCGTTTTTGAAAAGAGTTGCCTTTTTGCGGAAGATGTCGTTCTGGATGATCATAAACTCCGAAATGTCGGGAAAGTCATCGTTTCCGAGAAGAAGGACCGTCTCACCGTTTTAACGAATTTTCGCGAATTGAAGCCGGGCGTCGTTGAGGTCTTGGATTTGTTGTCCGTTTCCGGGTTCGCGCTTGTTATCGTGTCGGATCTGGGTATTCGTGAGACGCGGATGAAACTGGAGGAGGCGATGATCGACCGTTACTTCGAAAGAAGCATCTCGCCCAAGACATGCGAGACCTATTTCAGGGATTACGAAAAGGAGGACTCCGACGAAGATTTTACCGTGGTGGTATGCCGAAGTGAGGACTTGATCCATAGTGCGCTGAAATATCATCTGCCTACGATCCGGGTTCTCGGAGATGGCATTACCGACAAGGGTGCGGCGACATTAACCGCCGACAATATCGAGCAGGTCGACGACATCGTCTTCCAAGCAGCGGTTTTCGACGAGATTACGCAAAAAATCAGATCCCGTGAGCAATGCAGACTGATCGGAATCGACGGGATCGAATTGGTCGGGAAATCTTATTTTTCCAAAAAGCTCGCCTCGTTCCTTTCAATATACGGTATTCGCGCGACGGTGGTGCGCCTTTCGGATTTCAAAAGCCCCATTGAAGTGACCTATAAGGGAGAAGATGAGGTGGAGGCGTTTTACTTTCACGCGTTTAACTACAACAAACTCCTGAATGAGCTGATCCTTCCCTTCATCGAAAAAGGCAGTATCGACGCTGTTCTGACCAGCTTCGGCGATGAGACGAATCGGTACGGGAAGGACATCCGATACACGATTGAACCGGGCGGAGTCATGATCCTCGAAGGGGAACTGATGTATCGAGAGCCGTTGATTGATTATTTTGACTGCATGATATTTCTCTATATGGATGAGCAGGAAGCACTGCATCGGGCTTTGGTCCGGGATCTTTTCCTCGGAGAGGAGACCAAAGAAGCGGAATTCAAGAACAAACGGATTCCCGCACAGAAAATGTACATGGCGCGACACATTCCGGTGGAGCGCTGCGACTTTGCCATTGACAATTCCGATCATCGTCGCCCGAAGATCCTCAAGGATCCGGTTTCCCGCTGATGCGAAAAGGCTGAAGCGCGTATTCGTTAAAAAAACGGCTTGCCGCGATGAAGCGACAAGCCGTTTTCAATGTGCGCGGTGTGCGGATCAGACTTCGGGTGCCACGGAATCACTCTCTGCGGAGGCGACGGGCTCCGAAACAGGGGCGGGCTCAGGTTCCTTTTTCTTTCCGGCGGGTAGTTTTCCGAATATGGCGATGACAATGGATTCCAGCAGTATGACCGCGATGCATATGCAAGCGACCACAATGATTGCCATGAATTGACGGTCATGGCCTTCCGGATCCAGATGCTTCATCACGATTCCCGCAAACGCCCAGACGATGGTCAGACCGTAAACCGGGTCTTTTGAAAAAAGGACGGTCGCGAAGGCGATCAGCGTTCCGGCGACGATCATGATTATCGTCCACAGTTCCTCGGTCAGGCCAAATCCGGACCATTGCAGGCTGGTCAGATATGTGGTCACATTGGCGACGGACGCGACGGTTATCCAGCCGTAATAAATCGAGAACGGAAGCCGGATCAGGATCTTTTCCGCAAAACTGAGTTTCTTCCCGCGCAGGAAAAGGCTGATCAGTATCAGGCACAGCAAAAGGGCGAATATCAGGACGACGGACACGAGCAATTGCTCGAAGTGCCAGGTGAAGATCCATGCCGTGTTGATCAAAGAAGAAATGATGAAAACGACGCCGACTTTCACCATGGAGATGTAGGAATCGGAATCGCGACTTTTCGAGAAAAATACCAACTGGTATATGACATACGCCAAAAGCAGTGTGTAGATGACCGACCAGATACTGAACGTGATCCCGGCCGGAGCGAATAAATTCGGGTACGCGTCGGAGACCTCGGCGGTGGTTTGGCCGTTGATGCCGGCAAACGTGGCCAGGGCATTTGACGCAAGCATCGCCGCAAAGCTGATCACGATCAAAATTCGAAATACGGGACTTCGTTTGGTTTCGTCCATGAGGCACCTCCGGAATGAATCAACGCATCATATTCTTTTGACACTATTTTACATGAGCCGGGAGATTAAGTGTGAAAATAATTTGAAACCGGACTTTTTTTCTTTACATAAATTACGTTGCGACATAAAATAGTGACATAACACGGAGCGACCTATGAGTGTGTTTCGCAAGTCCCTTACGGTTATTCCGGATGCGACGCGTCCGTAGACATGTTGAACAGTTCTGACGGCAGAGAATATACGAATACTTTGGAAATCGGTTGAGCCGGAAAAGGAGAAAAAATGCAAAAGATTACCGAATCGGAATTGATTATCATGAACATCATCTGGGATGCGGGCAAGAAGGTGCATTCCGCATATGTGATCGGCAATTTGCCCGAGAACGTCAAGTGGAAAATGACTACGGTTACAACCTTCCTGTCGCGACTTGCGGGCAGAAAAATGATTGAAATCGTCGAAAAGAAGGGGCGGACAAACTATTACGTTCCGACGATGTCCCGGGAGGAATACTCGCTTCGCGTTACCCGCGACGTTATGCTTGTAACGGGGCTCGGACCGATCAAGAATTTGATCGCGTCGCTCTATAAGACGAACGACATCAGCAAGAACAACATTGCCGACCTGAAACAGTGGCTGTCCGAAGAAGGCTACGCAGAGGATACCGGGAAGAATTAGTTCCGGGGAGAAGCAATTCCCGGGAATAATGGTTCCGGGGAGAAGCAATGTCAGACAGAAGCCGTTCCCGTCGGGACGGGGAATTGGGATTCGAACAAGAAAACCGAACATATATTCAAAAGAGACATCAATGGTACAGGCCTAAGGGGATAATGAGGTCAGATCAGGAAGCGAGCCGCGTATCCGGCAAGTGGAAGGAGACCTCTTATGGAACCGATTGTACCGATGTTTTTGCTTGTGATTTTCGTTTTCCTCGCATGGTATTTCAACGAGATTATCAAGGATTTGTTTCAAAGCGATCCGTGACGCGCATTGAGCTACGGGCTGTCGCTGAGCCGCGGATTGTCGCGTTAATCGGAGCCGGGATTTTTTCTTCTAATCCGGTTGATTTGCGGGCGAAGCGTCAGCTCCTCGACGATGAGGTTTTCCGGCGCGTCCAGAATGTACGCGACGGCGTCGGAAACCTGCTCCGGCAGGAGCGCGGCGGCCGGATCCGCGTCAGGCTCAAAGTCCAGCGACTCGTAAAACGCCGTTCGCGTCAGGTCCGGCTGGATCACGCTGACCCCGACGCCTGATTTTCGAACTTCCTCCTGAAGCGATTTGGAAAACTTCGTAAGGCCGGCCTTGGAAGCGGCGTAGGCGCAGCCGAAGACACTGTCCTTTTCGGCCGTGACCGAAGAGATGTTGATGATTTTCCCCTTGGAATCTTTAAGCGCGCGGAGCGTCAGGCGACATAAAATAATCGGTACCTCGAGGTTCAGCCGGAGCATTTCGGAGAGTTTTTCCGGCTTTAACTGCTCGTGCGGGCCGAACAGGCCGACTCCGGCGCAATTGACCAGGAGGTTGATGGCTGGCGCTTCGCTGAGGACCCTGTCGACGGCGGCGCAAAGGGCTTTCGCGTCCAAAAGATCGCAGGGGACAGAACGAAGTCGGCCGGACTCCGGGGGCAGGGAAAACTCCCGGCGCGCGAGCGCGTAAACCGTCCATCCCTTTGTTCGGAGCATGCGCGTGATCGCAAGTCCGATTCCGGACGAGGCGCCGGTCACAAGGGCGGTCTTCGCGGGATTTACCATTGGCGCACCGGCGACTTCTCTTTTACTCATACGGTGAATATTTTCTCCTTCGGAAGATATATGGCGAGGGCGGTGAGGTGCTTTTCGCGAATCGCGGAAACATCCGCCTGAGAAAAGGATAGCACATCGCCGGTCACTTCGTAATCCGCCGCGAAAAGCCGGCTGTCGGGGCGCGTCTTGGCGATTTTACTAAAAAACTCCCGGTTCATCCGGAAAAACCCGTGGCTTATATCGCGAACGTGTTCCGCCGGGATTCGCGAAAAGACCTCCGCGAAGAAGTCCGTATACACCCGGTCCGGGACCCCGTCGACAAAGACCGGGTCGAAGCACAGGCGGATCCGGTGTCCGGCGGCAACCGCGGCCCCGGCGGCCCGAAGTCGCGCCTCGGTTCCGGGCGCCCCGTGCTCAAAGCGCTCGGCGATCACGCGCGGCGAAAGAGAGAAGGCGAAGATCCGGTTGTCGGCGGGCGGGATCTCTTGATAGATCGATGTGACGGCGGATTTGGTTCGAAATTCCAAAGTCAGTCCCGGGAGATCCCGGAGGGACTCCGACAGAACGCGCACATAGGGAAAGACATTTTCGAACGCCGGCAGATCGGTGTCGTAAGAGAGTGCCAGCAGCATGGATTCATGCCGCGCGGCCTCCGCCCGGATCGCCCGGATGTAATCGCCGGTATTGGTAAAAGCGACGGTATATTTGGAAGGATACATCCCCTGAAGAAAGCAGTATTCGCAGTCAAACGGACAATTTAAAAGAAGGCTCGAGTAGAAAAAGGCCCCGGCACCGAAGCTCTGGCAAACCTCCGGTCCGGGCAGGACGAACGGACCCGGCTGATGCGCGAGAATCAGCGCGGGATAGCGCGCCTGCCACCTCGGATCCTGACGCGGACGATTGAAGACGTCTTTGTAATTCCGTACAAAAACGCGCGGAACGTCGGGAAATCGCCCGGTAATCGCCGTTGTGACCGGCTCGTCGCGGGCGGCTTCCTCAATATAGATCGTCCGGAATCGATTGGTCCCGGAGGTGGCGGAGAATTCCTTCAAAGGCGTTCTTCCTTTCTGTTTTATCGGCCGGCTTCGAAAGCCCGGACGCGTCCGGAAGGGCCTCGGGCGGCATGCCCGAGAGTAATGCCCTTCGGAGCGCGGATATCAGTTGATTTTGCATTTGCGCGGTCAGGCGCAGTTGCTCCGAAAGCGGCGCGATCAGCCCGCGCAGTCGACGGTCGGAGCAATCATTCGGATCCCCGGACATGCGGGTGCCCTCTTCGATGATCCGGATCACCAGTGGTGCGTTCTCCTCAAGATATCGATCGAGGAGCGACATATCGTCAATCACCGGATCCGTCGCGCCCGAGGTCACCGGCTTCAGCGTGTCCGATACGAGTTTCAGGATCAACGCGCGGCGGGTGCTCAAGTATCGACCCGCGACTTCCATGATCCCGGCCGACTCCATGTCGCAGATCTGCGCGTCCGGATGCCGATCGAAAATCGGATCAATCCGGCTTCGCACGGGGCGCGGCGCGCAGACGCAGACCGCGCGCGGAACCGGCTCGGAAACACAGAGCGGATAATCGGGGTAATAATCCCGGCCGGTATCCGCGTCGCTGATTTTATGGGGGAGGACAAGGGTACCCGGAAGTAAATTCACGTCCCGTGCGCCGCAGAATCCGAAATTACACAGAAAAGAATCCTCGGGCGAAAGACCGGGTCGGGTCAGAAGCTGTGTCGCGGCGATCGCCGCGCGAAGCTTTCCGGTGCCGGAGATCGCCAGAAGAACCGAATCGTTTTCGAAAATCGGGAACGCCCCGGCGCTCATGTCGCGCTTGAGGCGAAAGTGAGAGATCAGGGGATCCGCTTCTTTTCGCAAGGCGGTGACGATCAAAAGCACAATTCAAATCCTCCGGGGGGCGGGTTCGGCGGGGCGGGCTCTCCGATGCGTCAGGTCGCCCGGTTGCGCCCCATTCTCTTGGACTCATAGAGCCGTTCGTCAGCAACGTGGATCATCTCTTCGATACTGCCGTGATCGCTATAGCAGGCGACGCCGAGGCTGATGGTCAGAATAATCGGGTTCCCGCCGAGAACGATCGGGATGCGCTCGAACTTCGAGCGCAGACGCTCCGCCTGAGCCAACGCGGCGTTCCGGTCGGTGTCCGGAAGCAGAATTATATACTCGTCCCCCCCGATCCGGAAAACATAGTCGGATTCACGGCTGTTCGTTGAAAGAACATCCGCGATGTGACGGATTACTTCGTCGCCTTTGGCGTGTCCGAAGGTGTCGTTAATAGTCTTAAAGTGATCGACATCGAGCGCGATCAGCGAGAAGGTGTGCTCCGGATTTCCGTCGCGGCGCGAGAAAAGCGCCTCCTGTTTCTTGAGCATCTCGTAGAAATATCTGCGGTTATAAAGCCCCGACAGCTCGTCGACTCGCGACAACCGCTTGAGCATCTTATTCTTGCGCTCGAGCTCCGCCTCGGTCTCCTTCAGCGCGGTGATGTCCCGCGAGGTCCCCCAGGTGCCGATGATATTACCGTTCATGCCGTAAAGAGGGTACTTAAACGCCGAAAACCAGTGGGTTTTACCCTCCGGGTCGGTCCACGACTCGATCCGCGCGATCAAAGGCTCGCCGGTCTCCATGATTCTTTGCTCTTCCGCGCGCGTCCGCTCGAAAAACTCCCGCGGAAAAAAATCTCCGTCGGTCTTTCCGACCATCTCCTCGGGACTATTGAGACCAAACTGTTGTACATGCGCCAGGCTGTTCCAGATAAACCGGGAATTCCTGTCCTTGAAATATATCGTATCGCGGGAGGAGTTCCGGATCGCCAGAATCAGGAGTGACTCGGGTATGATCGAATCGCCTCTGAAATCGTTCTCCGGAACACTCGCGGAATGGTTATTCTCTTCATTGTGCATATTTGGCCGCTTCCCCTCAGGCATAATGCCTGTCAATAAAACCCAACTAATTATAGTCCCGAAGTGTTAACAAATAGTTAATTACGATGTGGTGTCGGAGGAACCACAAGAGTCACTTGAGCCGTGGTAAAATAATCCGGTAGAGATAAAGATTTTCGGGAGGGCATAGGCGATGGCTGACTCAAGAAAAAAACCGATCCGAAACGCTTCCGCGGAAAAGTTTCTTCCCGCGCCGGAGATCCGCGACCGGCGCCTCTTTCAATACGCACTCCTGACCTGGATCGCCTCATCGGTCGGCATCATCTCCGATTTGATCCTCGGCTGGTCGAAGCCGGGCGACATCGGCCCCGGCGGCATCATCCAGGTCGGCTGGGCAGACTATGCCCTTTGGCGGCCCGGCGTATCGATGCTCCTGGCCTCGGTCGCTTTTCCCTTTTACCTTCTCGGTATGGTCGTGCTTTTCGAAAAGACACGCGCCTCCTTTCCGCGACTCGCGCGCCTTCTGCGAATAACCGGATTCGCCTCCGCCTGCGGATGGCTTCTGACGCACGCTTTTTTCTGCTGTCCCCAGTACGTTTTCGCGTATCTGAGCCAAAAGGGCGCGCCGACGGTTGCCGAGAACCTCGCCACGGAGCTCCTGTGGATGCTATTCCCTTCGCTTCTGATCTTCATGCTGTTGATGGCAGTAACTCTTCTTCTTCTTGCGGGCGCGATCCTTTCCGGAAAGACCGGTTTTCCCCGTCCCGTCGCCCTCCTGAGCCCGATCCCGGTCGCCGTGATTCTTTCTGTCCTGCGACTGACCTTTCCGTTGTCCGCGCTCGTCCTCGGTCTGACGACCGCATCGGTCCACATCGGAATGTTCCTGCTTTTCGGGTATATTACGGTGCGGGAAGGGCGAAGGAAATGAAATTTCAGTAAGTTTTTTCAACCGGAAGATTTTTTAGCAGTACAAACAACTCGCGAAAACTAATCTATTTTTTACCGGCATACAGCGAAGGAGTGGAAATGCTATGCGTGACATAAGAAATAAGCGCGGGCTCTCACAGGCGATGTTGTTCATCATTATGTTCGGCATCGTGAGCCTCTTTTCCGATATGACCCACGAAGGGGCCTCAAGCATTCGGGGCGCGTATCTTTCGCTTCTCGGTGCGTCCGCCGGAACGATCGGCTTCATTTCCGGATTGGGAGAGCTGGTCGGTTACTCGATGCGGTATGTTTTCGGCCGGCTGACCGACCGGACGAAGAAGTACTGGCCGATGACCATCGCCGGATATTTACTGGATATTATCGCCGTTCCCGCACTCGCGCTCGTCGGCGAAAACGGTTGGATCATGGCGTGCGTACTTCTCGTCGTCCAACGGATGGGTAAGGCGATCAAGAAGCCCGCCAAGGATACGATCCTTTCTTTCGCGGCGTCTCAGGAGGGCGCGGGGAAAAGCTTCGGATTTCAGGAACTTCTGGATCAGATCGGCGCGTTCCTCGGGCCGGTGCTCCTTTATGTCGTCATGCTGTTCCGAACCGACGGGACGACGTTTCGGGTTTATTCGACGGGGCTCGCTTTTCTCGCGATCCCGGGCGCGATTACGATCGTTTTACTTTTTGTCACGAAGCGGAAGTTTCCCGATCCGGAGCATTTCGAGCCCGAACCGAAGGTGTACGTTCCGTTCAAAATCAAGAAGGAGTTTGTCCTCTATATCGCCGGGATCAGCCTGTTCGCGTTCGGCTTCATCGACTACTCGATTATTATTCTGCACGTTTCGAAGACCTTTGCCGGATTGGCTCCCGGGCTTACGGAGACCACGTCGATCGTTCGTAGCGGCACGCTTCCGCTGCTCTATGCCGGAGCGATGCTCGTTGACGCGGTCGCGGCGCTCCTGTTCGGGCATCTGTACGACAAGAAGGGCGTCAAGGCGCTCGTACTGTCGACGATCATTTCCGCGCCGTTCGCGTGGTTTGTTTTTGCCTTTGATTCGATCCCGATGGTCCTTCTGGGCATCGGTTTGTGGGGCGTCGGCATGGGCGCCCAGGAATCGATCCTCAAGGCAGTCGTCACCGACATGGTTCCGAAAACCAGTCGAGCCACGGGCTACGGGATCTTCGAGTGCTCGTTCGGGATATTCTGGTTTCTCGGGAGCTGGCTTCTGGGCACGCTGTACGATATCAGCATACCGGTAATGATCGCGGTATCCCTCGCGGCGCAGCTGGTCGCGATCCCGCTTTATCTTTTCTTGAATATGAAAGCAAATAATAAAAATTGCGGATAAACTCATTCGATACATCGAATAAAACTCGAATTAATCGAAATTCGTTCGATATGCTCGCACCCTTTACAACCCCGATATTTCTTGTATAATAGGTCCATATCGATAAACGATGACGGAGACAGTACGCTGTTTTTGAAAGTCACAGCGAGCCGGGGGCGGTGGGAGCCCGGTACGAGTAAGGATCAGCCGAATATCACTCCCGAGTTTCGGACCGAATTGAAGTAGGATCCGACGGTTTTCCCCCGTTATCAGGGAACGCATATGTTGGTATGTCGTACAGGTGGTATAGCGAAGGTAGACCTTTCGTCCTGTAGGGGACGGGAGGTTTTTTCTATTTTCCGTACCGGTGCGACGAGGAAGGTCCGCGAAGGCGCGGGCGATCGTTACACGGAGGTTTTTAAAATGAAAGTTCAGATCATGGACACGACACTTCGGGATGGAGAGCAGACGCCCGGCGTCGCTTTTACCGAGAACGAGAAGTTCAACATCGCGCGTATGCTCCTGGAGGATGTCAAGGTCGACCGGATCGAGGTCACGTCGGCGCGGATTTCGGAGGGCGATATCGACGCCGCCAAAAAGATCACCGAGTGGGCGGCGCGCAAGGGGTTTGCCGACCGGGTCGAGGCGCTCGCTTTCGTGGACGGAGGTAAATCCGTCGATTGGCTGTGCGACGCGGGCATTATGACAATGAATCTTCTCTGTAAGGGCTCGCTCCGGCATGTGACGAAGCAACTCAAAAAGTCTCCGGAGGAGCATTTTTCGGACATCGAAAAGGTTGTCCGCTACGCGGTCGGTAAAGGGATGACCGTTAATATCTACCTGGAGGACTGGTCAAACGGAATTCAGGACTCGCCGGAATACGTGAGCGCATTTATGGATTTTTGCGTAAAACTTCCGGTCAAGCGTTTCCTTCTTCCCGACACGCTCGGCATCCTGACGCCGGCAAAGACCTATGAGTTTATGCGACGGATGGTTGCCGGATGGCCGGTGCCGTTCGAGTTTCACGCACATAACGATTATGATCTGGCGGTCGCCAATTCTTTAGAGGCGGTTCGTGGCGGAGCCGTAGGTGTCCATACGACGGTGAACGGGCTCGGCGAGCGGACCGGTAACGCGGCGCTTTCGTCGGTCGTCAGCGTGCTTCGGGATCACCTGAGCGGGGATGAAACGGTCGAGATGGCGGTCGACGAGGGAGCGCTCAGTAAGATCAGTAAAATCGTCGAAGCCTTTACGGGAATCCGGATCCCGGGCAATAAGCCGATCATCGGCGAAAATGTATTCACGCAGACCTGCGGCGTCCACGCGGACGGGGATATCAAGGACAGCCTATACTGTAACCGTCTCGCGCCCGAGCGTTTCGGACGGCTCCGGAAATATGCGCTCGGCAAGACTTCCGGTAAGGCGAGCGTCGCCAAAAACCTCGAGGAGCTCGGCATCGAGCTCGATAAGGAATCGCTCGCGAAGGTGACCGCGCGGATCGTCGAGCTCGGCGACCGCAAGGAGAACGTGACGACCGAGGAACTTCCGTACATCATCTCCGATGTCCTCGGAAGTAAAGAGGAAGAGTACCACATCAAGGTTAAAAATTACTACCTGTGCCATGCCAGAGATCTCTCGCCGGTCGCGACAGTTTGCCTCAATATCGACGGAGAACTTCACGAGGCGACTTCGCCCGGCGACGGCCAGTATGACGCGTTCATGAAGGCGATCCAGAAGATCTATAAAGAAATCGGAAAAGAACTTCCGGAACTGGTCGATTACATCGTCACGATCCCGCCGGGCGGCAAAACCAGCGCATTGGTCGAGACGGTGATCACGTGGCGGAACGGCAAGGAGTTCAAGACCAGAGGGCTAGATTCCGACCAGACCGCGTCCGCGATCAAAGCGACCGCCAAGATGCTCAACGTCATCGACCGGAAGAGCCGGATGGGCGAAAAGAGCGAGGGATAAATCAGGAGAGCGGCCCGGTCAATCCGGTCGCCGTTCGAAAACGAAAATTTAATATGAAGCGCACCGAAAATGTCGGCTTGGAGCCGTGCATCGGAGGTGCGCTTCGTTTTTCGATCAATCCACGAAGAATAAGGCTTTGGCGGATTATTCTTCTGCGGACGGTGCTTCTTTTTCGAGCCTCCGATAACACTTCTCACAATAGCCTAATAGTTCCAGCCGATGGCCGGTGACGTGAAAACCCTCCTCGGTGACGGCGCTTGCGGCGCGTTCGTATGCGCAGTCCGAGACCGGGCGAACGGCGTGGCAGGCGATGCAGACCGACAGGTGCGTGTTCCGGTGCGTGTTGAGCCCGTAGAGTGTTGCGGTCCCGTCCGGCGACGTTGTTCGGACGACGGCCTGGCACCCTGCGAAGACCTCGAGATTTCGATAGACGGAGGAAAGGCTGACGTCGGAGTGGTTTTCGGACAGGCGCTCGAAAAGCATCGCCGCGGAAACCGGGCGCGTCTGTTCCTTAAGCGCGTCCCAGACCGAAAGGCGCGCGCGGGTCCTCTTCAAGCCCCTCGGCCATTCCGGACAGCGATCATTCATGGCTTGCCTCACGATGCTTTAAAACGCTGAGCCGGGAACGCATGACTTTTGCGCCGACCGCCGCGAGGAAAAATCCGGCGGAAAGAAGGCAGATCGTACCGCCCGGCTTGAGCCCTGCGTAGAAAGATACGGTCAGGCCGAGAAGCGTCGAAAGCAACGCGAAAAGGACCGACCAGAGGATCGTTGTTTTATAACTTCGGGCGATTTGCATCGCCGCGGCGACCGGGACGACCAGGAGGGACGACACGACAAGCGCGCCGACGGTTCGTGCGGCGACCGAGACGGTCACGGCGGTGAGGACGGTGAAGATGAAATTAACCAAGCCGACCGGTACGCCCGAGAGCGCGGCGGCCTCTTCGTCGAAGGAAACATAGAAGAGTTCTTTGTACATCAATAAGAACACCAGAAGAACGACGCTCGAGAGGATCAGAACCACCAGAAGCTCGAAGGATTCGATCGCGACGATGCTTCCGAAAAGAAAGCTGTTGAAGTCGCTCGAGTTTTTGACAAAGCCCGAAAGGACGCCCGCGAGCCCGATACCGACCGAAAGCGTGATCGCGACGGCCAGTTCGGAAAAGGCGGGAAGGCGCTTTCGAATCGCTTCGATACAAAGCGCGGAGACGACGCATATGCCGACGGCGCCGAGAACCGGGCTGAAGCCCAGAAGAAGGCCGATCGCGACGCCCGCGAGCGAGGAGTGCGAGAGCGCCGAGCCGATCAGCGAGAGGCGTTTATGGACGACGACCGTGCCGAGGCACGCGATGATCACGGAAAGAAGGATCCCGACGATGAATGCCTTTTGCATGAACGGATAAAGAAAAATGTCCGGCATCATTTGCGCCCTCCGTTCTTCTGCTTTGCGCAAGCTTCGCAGTGGTCGGGATCGTGACTTTTCTCACAGTTCGCGCAATGAATGTGTTCGTAAATGTGGTCGTGCTGAAGCGGGTGGATGTGTACGACGGTTCCCTCTGGGAGGTCGTTTTCGGAAAAATGCTTCTCGGAAAGACACAGGACCCGGTTCGCGAACGAGGCGATCTTGGCGATATCGTGGGTGACCATCAGGATCGTTGTTTTCGAGGAGATGTTGATGTCATGGAGGACAGAAAGGAGGCGGTCGACCGCGTCGGAGTCGATGCCGACGGTCGGTTCGTCCAGAATCAGGATCTCCGGCCGATTCGCGAGTACGCGGGCGAGCATCAGTCGCTGGCGCTGGCCGCCGGACATCTCGGACGGGAGTTTGTGGATCAGATCCGAAAGGCCGGCTTGTTTGATCGCCTCGCGCGCGATCGCGCGGTGGGTTTTTCCGGCGAACCGCAAAGGCCCGATCCGGCGGTAGAGGCTCGAAAGGACGATCTCTTCGGCGGAGGCCGGGAAGCGGGCGACGGAATCACCGGAATTCTGGGGCACGTAGCCGACCGAGGTCGGCCGGTTCGATCCGGACACGTCCCGGCCTGTTACGCGAACGGTGCCGCGCACCGGCGAAAGCAGGCCGAGGATCAACTTGACCATTGTGCTCTTGCCGGAGCCGTTATCGCCGATGATCGCGGCGAAATCGCCCTTTTCGATCCGGAAGGACACGTCGTTGAGGAAGAGTTTATCGGAGTATCCGAAACTTACGTGATCGACCTCGATCGCATATTCTTTTTCTGCCATACCGACTCCTTTTCGCTACGAAAGCGCAGTTTCAAGTGCTTCAAGATTGCTTCTCATGATCGAAAAATAGTCCTCGCCGTCATCGATTTCCTCCTGGGTCAGCCCGCCGATCGGATGAAGCGCCCGGGTCTCGCACCCGGTTTCCCGTGCGATCGCCTCGGCGACTTTCGGGCTTCCGAGCGATTCGAAAAACACGACGCGTACATGGTATTCCTCGGTCAGCTCAATGATCTCGCGCATGCGGGCGGCATCGGGTTCGGCATCCGCCGAGATCCCGCGGATCGGGATCTGACGAAACCCGTAGGCTTTACACAGATAACCGAAGGCCTCATGTGAGACGACGATGTACGGATTTTCCAATGAAGACAGAGCGGCTCGATATTCGCCGTCCAGAGAATCGAGTTCCGTCACGTATTTTTCGTAGTTCGCGCGGTAATCCTTTTCGTGATCCGGGTCCGCCTTACAAAACGCATCGCAGATCGACTTCATTTGAATCTTCGCGTTTGCCGGGTCGAGCCAGACGTGCGGATCGGACGAACCGTGCTCGTGATCCTCCGCCTCATTACCGTCCTCGTTCCCGACGTCGCCGTCGTGCTTTTCCGACACGTCGTCGATCGAGTACGCGCCGGGCGCGATCAGCGGGACATCCTGTGAAGCGTCAAGCGTTATGAGCGATGTGTTGCGAATCGAGGAAAGCACCTTATCCGTCCACATTTCTATCCCGGCGCCATTCATAATAAAAACGTCCGCGATCTCAAAGGTTCTCATGTCGGTCGCGGACGGCTCCCAGGCGTGCGGCTCGAAGCCTGCAGGGACCATCTGAACGACCGATACACGATCGCCTCCGATTTTCCGGGCGAAGTCCGCCATCGGGTAAATACTGGCAATGACCTTGAGTTGATCCTCCCGGGCGGAGGAAAAAGGGGACGCCGAGCACCCGGCCGTTAGCATTGATAATACCAGGCCCGAGACCATAAAAAGCGCAATTAGTTTTCGAAAATGACGCATGGGTACCTCCCGCAGTTGCGAATAATTCGCAACTGCAGAAACAGCATACAACGGGACGCGAAGGGATGTCAATCGAAAAAAGCGAAAACCGCGAGCGGCCGGATCAGTCCTTTGCCGCGCCCGGTCCTTTTTTGCGCAGATACCTGCGAATGCCCAGAATCGTTTCGCGGCTGATGATGTGCTCGATCGCGCAGGCGTCGCGGTCGGCGATTTCTTCGGGCACGCCGAGGACCTCCGTGAAAAGCGACTTCAGGACGCTGTGCTTTCCGGCCAGAAACGCGGCGGCTTCGGCTCCGGGTTCGGTCAGATAAATCTCCTGATATTTTTTCCGGGACACATAGCCCTGTTCCGAGAGGACGTTGATCGCGTTATTGACGCTGGCTTTCGAGACACCGAGGTGCGCGGCGATGTCGCTGACGCGAACGCCGCCCTCCGCCGGGGAGAGTTCATATATGGTTTCCAGATAGTTTTGCATCGCGATGCTCAGTTCGTCCATAAGGGTTCCTCCCGTTTACTCTGTCTTCCCGGGCTCCGTTTCCCCGTCCGCCCGAAAAACCCGGTTGGCTCCGTCCATCGGCCAGGGCTTGAGCCCGAGCATATCGACGGCGAGCGGGCAGACATCCAGAAGGCTTCCGCCCTCGCCGGGTCGCCCGGCCGGGACAAGCGGGCCCGAAGCGGCATAGAATACCTGATACTTCTCGTTGTCCAAAGGATATCCGTGCTGGCCTTTCGAAAAGTGACCGAACGTAAAGCCGCGCGCGGCCGCAAAGCCGCATTCAAATTCACGGGACGCTCCCGACACGCGCATTTCCTCGTCGGTCAACGCGCGCGCAACTCCGGGGATCAGGAGAAAATCATGAATAAACGCGTCGATTTCCTTTTGATGATCCGGCCGGAAGATGTTTAGAAAACAACAGCCGTGGGAGCAGTGAAAAAAGGCGTCCCGAGTCGATATTCCGGCCTCCCGGAGTAACTGATTCGGATGGATCGCGGTATGCACGTCCATGCAACTGTGATCGCTGAATATAATCACGGAGGTCATATCGGCTCGGGGTCCGCTCCAAGCCGCGTCGAGGATCGCGCCGATCCGGGTGTCCAGGCGCCGGAGCGCCGCCGCCGCCTCCGGCGAGGTCGCGCCGTACCGGTGCTTAGTGACATCGACATCCAGAAGGTGAATCAGGAAAAGGTCCGCCTTATTCTTCCGGAGAAGTCGCGCGGAGATTGCCGTGACGAGCTCGTCTCCGTGCCCGACGCCGGTCGCGGCGATCGCGCGCAGGTGCCGGAACAACGAAGAAAAAATGAAGCGCTTGTTACCGTACCGGAAGGTTCGGAACATGCGTCTCGGAAAAGACATCTTGCCGGCGATCTCCGGAAAATTGTACCGCGCGCCGGACGCTCCGGTCACCGGAAACATCAGCGAACAAACCTGAAGTCCCGCCTTCATCGCCTCGGAAGGCAGTGTCGGCACCTCAAAGTGACGGACGTGGAAGCGCCAGTGCTCGCCCTTTTGCCCCGGCAGTTGAATATCGTTATCAACGATCCCGTGTTTACAGGCCGGCACGCCGGTCTGAATCGACGCGTGGATCGGGTAGGTATTCGAGATGAAAAGCGAGTCGACCTTTCGCATCAGCTTTCCCCGCTCCGCGACCCTCGGAAAATTCGGCATCGAAAGCAGATCGTCGACTTCATGGTCGCCGACCGCGTCCAGAGAAATCAGGACCAGTCTCGGTTGCTCGTTCATCGTGGACCTCCCGCGTGAATAGGTCTGCTCTGACCATTATAAGGGATTTTCGCCGGAACGGGTACGGGATTCGGGTTCCGATCCGGTCGCCTCGCGGGTATTTTTCGCGCGCAGAGTGATATAATCGAGGAAAAGAACCGCGGAGGGTATCTATGCAGGCTGTTCGCTGTCCGGGTTGCGGAGCGTCCCTTGAACTTGAAGATAATCTGATGTCCGCGAAGTGCACGTTTTGCGGGAGTACCATCGCGATTTCCCCGAAGGATCTCGGCGTCGATATGATGACTTCCGAGGTCCTGGCGGAGATGTTTCACGGTGAGGCCGCCGGAGTTTTTCTCAAAAAGAAGATGGAAGAGCTCAACATGGACGAGTACTGGAAGCATCACGCGCAGACCGTCACGTTCGTCGCCGTCGATGATTCCGTGGTTGAGATCTCGTATATCCATAACGAGACATCCGGGAATACGGCGATCTTCATGGGCCGATCGAATGTTTTTCTCCTGTTCTCCGATCCGGAGGAAGCGAAGCGGTACGTCGATACGGTCTCTTCCCTAAGATTTCCGCCCGACGATAAATATTCCATGAAGCAGTTTTTTCCGGAGATCACACATCAATTTGCACTGCGTGACCGGCGAGTACTCGTGGTCATTTCCCGGGGAAAATACGAGTATCCCCTGGTTTCTTTTCGAAAATTGCCCGACGTTCACGCCGCGTGGGTCATAAGCCGGATGGAAAACCTCTGCTGCCTGCTGCAATATAACGATCTGACCCTAAGCGACACCGATATCCGGGACATTTTTATCAACCCGGAAACACATCAGGCCTACCTGTACGGCGGCCTGTGGCGCGCGAACCGGAAAGAGGAAATGCCGGGGAAGGACAACCTTTACGAAGCTGAGCTGTTGGCTGTCCGCAGGATCGCCGCCGAGGCGATGGGCTTTTCAAGCATCGAGGAAACAAGAAGCGCGGTTCCGGAAGCTTTCTACGCATTCCTGAGCGAAAATCCGAAGGAGGACGCGTTCTCTGATTTTGCGTGGTGGGACGTTTCATTGACGCTGGCCTACGGGAAGCGTATTTTCAGGAAATTGGGACTTCAGGACAGCACATTACATTGAGCGCGAAGAGCTCGGGAAAGGAAATCAATTATGGGATACGGGAGCTACAAAAGCACGGACTGGGCACAACTTCGGAGCAGCCGAAACATCAACGCGAATTCGACAGTCAGCGATCTTTACCAATCCAGTGGAATGAAGGATTACTATGATCCTTCCAGGATCAAAGTTCGGGAGTCGCGCGACTCCGTGGATAACCCGCTCTCGACCGCGATTATCGTCGGCCTCGACGTGACCGGTTCCATGGGCTATCTGTCCGAGGAGATCGCGAAAAACTCCCTCAACAAGACGATGCTGGAGATCTATGACAAAGAGCCGGTCACAAATCCGCACATCATGTTCCAGGCGATCGGAGACAGTCAGTCGGATTGCGCCCCTCTGCAGGCCACTCAATTCGAGGCGGACATCCGCATCGCCGAGCAACTCCTGGACGTATGGTTTGAGGGCAACGGAGGCGGAAACGGCGGAGAGTCATACTGCCTTTCGTGGTACTTTGCGGACACAAGAACGGATATCGACTGCTTCAATAAACGCGGAAAGAAAGGCTATCTTTTCACGATCGGCGACGAGTGCTGCCACGGTACATTAAGCCGGGAGGAGATCAAGCGTGTGTTCGGCGACGATGTTGAGCGTGACTTTTCTGCCAAGGAGTTATTTCAGGCGGCCGCGAAGAAATACCACATCTATCACATCGTGATGAAAGCCGGTTCTTATAATAGCCAGAAAAGCGGTGATGCGTGGGAAAAATTGATTCCCGGACGGGTCATCGAACTCGAGCCCGAGCAACTCAAGTATCTCGCGGAACTGTTTGTGTCTGTCATGAAGTTGACGGAGGGCGGAAACAAGAAGGATATCGTCGCGCAGTGGACGGATCCGGGCGCTCAATCGGTCGTCGCGGACGCATTGGGAAGACTATCTCCCGGAGATCCGAAACCGGGCTTCTTTAAGTTCTGATGAGCCGGAAAATCACCATTGTCACCGGAAAGAATTTCGGCGACGAGGGAAAAGGGCTCGCGACCGATTTTTTTACCGGGCAGTCGTCCGATGCGCTTGCCATCAAACATAACGGCGGAGCGCAGGCGGGTCATACCGTCGACCGGACGGACCGGAGATTTGTATTTCATCAACTGTCGTCCGGGTCGTTTCACGGGGTACCGACGTATCTTTCCGCGACCTTTCTTCCGGATCTTCTGAAACTGACCGAAGAAGCGGAGGCTTTCCGGGCAATTTCGGGGCGCGCGCCACCGCTTTTTATCGACGCACGGTGCCGGTTGGCGACGGTTTTTGACGTTCTGATCAACGCTTTTTCTGAGAGCGCGCGGGGCGCGGATCGTCACGGCAGTTGCGGGATGGGAATCAACGAGACCGTGATTCGTAACGAAAACCCGGAGTACGCGCTTTCTCTTTCTGAATTCGAATCCTTTTCGCCCCGGGAAGTCGCTCTTTTCCTCGAAAAGATCCGGACCGGGTACGTCCCTTTGCGACTTGAGCAGTTGTCTCTCCGAGCGGCAGATGGCGATCCGTGGTGCGACTTATTATGCGATCCGAATATCGCACCGAACGCTGCGGAGGCGATGAAGGCGGCGTCGCGGTATTTTTCGACGATGCGGGATCCGAAGGCACTGCTTTCGGGCGCGGGGGACCTGGTTTTCGAGGGGGCACAGGGACTTTTGCTCGATCGGAATAACAAGGAATATGCGCCGCACCTCACGCCGTCGGACACGGGAAGCAAAAATCCGTTCGCGCTTCTTCGGGAGTGCGGGATTACTCATGACCGGGAGAATACGGAAATTTGTTATGTGACCCGGTCGTACGTCACGCGGCACGGCGCAGGGCCTCTGCCGTACGAGTGCGACCGGGCGGAGATTTCATCCGGGATCCGGGACGAGACCAATGTGGAGAATCAATGGCAGGAGTCCCTGCGGTTCGCTCGGCACCCGCAAGCGGGCGAATTCATTCGCGCCGTCAAGGAAGATCAGAAATACTACATGAACCCGGAAAATCCGGAGGCGAGCCAAGGCGCCTGCGTTTCTCTTTTGGTCACCCATTTGAACGAGACCGGCGGGAAAATCGTGCATAAGGGCGGGGCGGATTGTGTTGAGGCATATCTGAACGAAGGAGGTTGTGGCAGCTTTTTCGATCGGATCTATACCTCGTTTACGCCTTATGCCGGGGAGATCCGGCGCACAGAATCGAATGTTGATTTATACGCAATGCCGGACTAAAACGCACATTGCGTCGTTCTCACCCCAACATTTTACCAACATTAAATGCGGACATTTCGGAAAACGCGCAGAACGACCTCCAACCGCCCATACTTCAAAAAACAGTTTCACTCACATCCATAAAATATTATGATAATAGGATCAGAACTCGCGTCCATCCTCTTGAGAGGAGTTTGGAAACGATGGAGGAGCAAATCGTTATCCGGATGAAGAAAAGTGGCTTCAGGTTAATGGCTGCCGTCATTTTGTTACTAGTAACGGGCGCGGCGGGGCTGTGGCTTTTGTTTTCGATGGTTTTTCCGAATCTTGAGGGCTTTTTTAACTTGAAGACAGCTGCTGTGGTGATCGTGGTTACCGTCGTCGGCAGTGCTATTTTCATGCTTCTGCGGCATGCGGCCAGCCAGAAATCCGGATTGATTCTTGACCGTAAAGGTCTTACGGACCACTCCAATATCGCAAGTGTCGGCTTTGTGCCCTGGACAGATATTACAGAAATCAAGGAGGCAAGAAACGGGCTCGGACAAAGGCTGATCATCGTCAAGGTGACAAATCCGGATTTATATATCGAGCAGCCTTTGCGGATGCAGGCGAGCCGGAAGGCGCAGTATAAGCAATTCGGCTCACCCATTATTATATCGGCCGCCATGTTGAACTATGACCCGCAGGCGCTTTTGGATTTACTGAGAGAAAGAGCACGCAAATGAACCGGACAGAGCATTCTGAGGATAATACCCGAAAAGCTTCACCCCCGGTCGACGGTATACCGAAGGCAATCCATATTCTCGGCGCGTCCGGCTCGGGTACCACCACGCTCGGTGAAGTGTTGCGCGACCGGTTCGGATATACCCTTCTGGATTCGGACGACTTTTTCTGGCTCCCAACCGATCCGAAATTTACGACACCGAGACCGGTTGAAGAGCGGCAGCGACTCCTTTCCGAGGCCATCGCAAAAGCCGAAAAATGGGTGCTTTCGGGTTCCTCGTGCAGGTGGGGGGATAGGTTTATCCCGCTTTTTGAGAAGGTTATCCTGGTCGAGACACCGACAGAGATCCGCATTGAACGCCTGAAAAGGCGCGAGCTTGACCGTTTCGGCAAGCGCGTTCTTCCGGGCGGGGACATGTATAAAGACCACCGGGAATTTCTGGCATGGGCGGAGCGATATGACTCGGCCGGTCCGGAGCAGCGGAGCCGCGCAATGCATGAGGAGTGGCTTCGCAAAGTCACGTGCCCGGTTGTTGTCGTCGACGGAACGTTACCTGTGGACGAAATGCTCCGGCAGGCCGGAATGGGTCAATAAGGCAAATCGGTACAAAGTACGCAAAACGCGACGTTTTTATGATTCGGATCACACTTTCCGGCTCTTCGTCGACGCCTTGTATTCGTGATATCATAATAAGGAATAAGTATGAAGTTTTCGGAGAAAACGCCGGGACCCAAGATAAGAGAGGACATCATGATGAAAGCAAGTCAGGAGTCCGAAATTCAAACCGGGTCGAAGCCGAACCGACGGGTCTTCCTGGTCGTTCTGGACAGCCTCGGGATCGGGCGCGCGCCGGATGCGGCGCTTTTCGGGGACGAAGGGACCAATACCCTCGCGTCGATCGCACTTTCAGACCGGTTCCGGATTCCGAATCTGACCCGACTCGGGCTCGTGTCGATTCCGGGCGTCGCCGGGGATATCGGCGAACGAAGAGGCGACGGGACGCTCCCGGCTGTCCCTCGAAAGCCGAAAGGCGCCTTCGGTCGCCTGACGGAAAAGTCCAACGGCAAGGATACGACGATCGGGCACTGGGAGATCGCGGGGATCGTCTCTCCGACGCCGCTTCCGGTCTACCCGGAGGGATTTCCTATTGAAGTGATCTCGGAATTTGAACGGCGGACCGGTCGCAAGGTTCTTTGTAACCGGCCGTATTCCGGAACCGACGTGATCCGGGATTCTGGGCGGGAGCATATCAAGACCGGCGATCTGATTGTGTATACCTCGGCGGACAGTGTGTTTCAGATCGCCGCGCACGAGGATGTCGTACCGGTTTCGGAGCTGTACCGGTACTGCGAAATCGCACGCGAAGTCCTTTCCGGCGATCACGCGGTCGGGCGGGTGATTGCGCGACCGTTTACCGGCGAGTATCCGGATTATGTAAGAACGTCCAACCGTCATGATTATTCTCTGCCGCCGCCCGGACCGACGATTCTGGATCTTTTGCTCGAAAAGGGCGTGAACGTGATGTCGATCGGCAAGATCAATGATATTTTTGCCGGGAAAGGCATCACGTCATCGGTTCGCACGAGCGGGAACACCGACGGAATCCGCCGCCTGATCGAGGCGATCCGAAGGGGGTTTTCGGGACTGTGCTTCGTTAATCTCGTTGACTTTGACAGTAAATACGGGCACAGAAACGATGTGGACGGATACGCCGAAGCCTTGGCGGAATTCGACATGGCGCTTCCGGAGATTCTTTCGGGCTTACAGGCAAACGACCTCCTCCTGATTACCGCCGATCACGGCTGTGACCCGGGAGATCTGTCGACCGATCATTCGCGCGAGACCGTTCCGCTTCTGGCGGCTGGGCCCCGTGTTCGCAAGGGAACGGACATCGGGATACGCGATACTTTCGCGGACATCGCGATGACGATCGCGGAATATCTCGGAGGAAAAGAAGAGGCAAGCACGATCCTTTCGGGGACGTCGTTTTTGGATGAAATCATCGTCGGGGAGGACCTAGAATGACCATAGAAGCAAGATTGACCGATCGGGATCGGGCGATCCTTTCGATTACCGACCACACACTTTTAAGGCAGGATATGACGCGGGAGGAACTGATCAAACTTTGCGACGAGGGGCTTTTATACCGGACCGCTTCGGTCTGTATTCCGCCGTCGTTTGTCGCGGAGGCGGCCGGATATCTGGCCTGCCGGCTTCCCGTCTGCACCGTGATCGGGTTTCCGAACGGGTATTCGACGACGGAAGCGAAGGTGTTTGAGATTAAAGACGCGATCCGAAACGGGGCGGACGAACTCGACGTCGTCATCCCGATCGGAAAGCTCAAGGAAGGCCGGACGGATTTGATCCGGGAAGAACTGCGCGCGTTGCGCGAAGCCTCATCCGGGAAGATCCTCAAGGTGATCATCGAGACGTGCCTTCTGACCGAAGAAGAGAAAATCGATATGTGTAAAATCGTCACCGAAGTCGGCGCGGACTTCATCAAGACCTCGACCGGCTTTTCGAAAAGCGGCGCGACCGTCGAAGATGTGCGGCTTTTACGGGCGAACACCGGTCCGGCGGTAAAAGTCAAGGCGGCCGGCGGCATTTCGTCTTTGGAGGACGCGGAGGCGATGATGGAAGCGGGCGCCGACCGGCTCGGCACCAGCCGGATCGTGAAACTGATCGCGGGAAGAGCCGACGGGGATTATTAGTGGCGAAGTAAGGGAAGGATAGGCGCGATGATTTGATGCGGATCGCGGGAGGGCGAATTTCATGAAAAGAAAAATGAGTCTAACGGATCGCAAACTGATCGACGCCGCCGAAAAGGCACGCGAAGCGGCGTACTGCCCGTATTCGGGCTTTTCGGTCGGAGCGGCCTTGTTGTGCGCGGATGGAAGCATCGTCACCGGCTGTAATGTCGAGAACGCGGCGTTTATTTCCGAGTGCGCGGAACAGAACGCGGTTTCCTCGGCGGTAAGTAATAGAAAACGTGATTTTCGGGCGATCGCGGTCGTCGGCGCGCCCGCCGCCGAAGCATCCGGGCGATATTGTCCGCCCTGCGGAAAATGCCGGCAGATCCTGGCGGAATTTTGCGATCCCGATAATTTTGAAATCGTTCTTTACGATTCGGAAGATGATGTACAAGTATTTACGCTCGGGGAACTCCTGCCGGAATCATTCGGAGGCAGGAACCTGGCGAAGGAGTCATAACTCGGCGGCGGAACGCTTTTCGGAAGAAATCTCCGTCGGGGAAAAATCCTTCCTGCCCGAAAGCGTAACGATCATGACGACGCTTCCCAGCACGGCGAATCCGGTCGCGGCGAAAAGTACGCTGACGGTCGGGAAGCGGTCCAGAAGCGGGCCGCCGACCATGTTTCCCAGAAGGTATCCGACACCCATCCCGAGCACGTTGAGGAGGGCCTGAGCCCGGACGCGCTCGCCGTCACGCGTGCTCATATTCGCGAAAATGACCGAGACCGGAAAGAACATTCCGTACGCCGGTATCTGGAGGATCTGCACGGCGAACAGAAGCCCGAGACTACTCGCGAAAATCGTCGCGACGGACTTGACGATAAAAAAGATCGACGACACGATCAGGACCCGATGAATCTTGAACCGCGAGATCAGGTATCCGCCGGCGACCATGATCGGCAGCTCGACAAAAGCCGCGATCGAACGCGTGAGCCCTTGATCCGCGGTATTTCCGCCGACATTACCGACAATCTCCGGAATAAATGTGTTGAGGCAGGCGTGACTGGCCATCAGAAAACAGGTGGCAAGGCCGACGCCGGAAAAGGCACGGTGGGTCCGGATGAAATCGAGCGCACCGGAAAGGTAGGCTTTCCGTACCGACACCGCCTTCGGGATCGCGTCGGGCAGAGGCGGCGGCGTCATCATCAGAAGGGCCAGAACGATCATTGCCGATGCGCACAGGATAAACGCGGGGATAATAACCCGGACGCCGAGCGACCGGACCAGTTGACCGACTACGATGCCCGCGACCGCGAACGAGAAGGATCCGAAGCCGCGGGCGACTCCGTAATTGACCCGATACCCCGTGTTTCCGAACTGCATCCCGATCGCGTTCACCAGCGAAAAGGACGCGTGAAACGACGCGCCGAAGAAGAAGAAAATGATTGCCGCGAAAACAGCGGAAGATTTCAAAAACGACAGGCCGATCATCGCGCCGATCGCGATCAGGACCTGCAAAGCGACAATCCGCTTGAGCGGGATCCGGCGGTGCTTTTCCGCAAACGAGGAGAAGATCGGCTGGGCGATGATGCTGGCGATCGCTTGAAGCGTCAGAAACGCGCTGGCCTCGGTATTGTTAAACCCTTTCTCCGTCAGAAATACATACGCGTAGCCGTTCTGGCAGAAAAACGACAGCCAGAACGCGCACTGCAGTCCGATGAACTGAAGATTCGCACGCGAAGCGGAGCTTTTCGATACTTCCGGCTGAGTCATACGTCGCCGCCTTTTCGATGAAAAATGATATTCATAACATAATGGATCCCCGAATAGTGAAGGCCGCGGACCTCTTTCCGGATGTTACGACACTCGTCATATATGGAGATGATCGACTCCTCCGAAGGTGTTACCAAGCCGTATATCATTTTCTCATACGCAGAGGCCGTCGCATAGAGATCAAACGCGTGCATGTCATGCGTACACCCCGCGGCGGATGCCCGGGCGGAACGGACCCGCTTTGCAAAGTCCAGGGGACTTTCGTCCGAAGCAATCCGGATGCCCAGAAGATCCAGATGATTTTGGCACCGTTCGTAGAGAAATCTCAGGCGGGCGTTCGGGGAAAGCACCCCGGAAAGCTTCTGAAGGGGCGGGATCGTAAGATATCTTTTTTCCCGGTAGGCATAAAGAAGAGCGAAAATCAGTGCGGTCGCGGCGGCCAAAATGAGTATCCCCGCGAGGAGCAATGCCGGAGGAAGATTAATTCCGGACGGCTCCGGTCGACCGGTCGGCTCCGGCGACTTTGTCGGAGAAGGAGAAGGCGCCTCGGTCGGATTCGCCGTCGGATCGGGGGACGGAGAGGGTGTCGGTGTGGGCGTCACTTCGGTCGTTTCCGGTTTGTCCGGATTTCCGTAAGCAAACCCGGAACTACCCGGGGTGGCATCAAACGGGATCCAGCCGATACCCTCGATATATATTTCACACCAGGCGTGCGCCTCGTTCGAAGAGACAATCACGGTGGACGGCTTATTGGAAGGATTCTCGGCGACATCGGCGTAGAACCCCTCGACATACCGGGCGGGGATGTCGTTGGCGCGCGCCATCATGCACATCGCGGATGCAAAATACACGCAGTATCCCTTGCGGGTCTCGAGGAAATACTCGACAAAATCACGATCGGACGGAACTTCGGTAACATCCAGAGAGTACGTGAAATTCCGGCTCAGGTGATCCCGGATCGCGATCGCTTTTTCAAGCGGGGTGACGGCGTCCGCCGCGATTGCCGTCGCGTAATCGATCACGGATTCAGGGACATTTGTATTGAGGTACCTCTCCCGGATCTCAGCGGTCAACGATATTTCGGTGCCGGACATGTCATGACTCCGGATGTAGCCTTCCAAAGCCAGAAGATCGGACTGGAATTCCGGCGCGTTCGTCCGGAAAACCATCGCCCGGACAATATAAGAATCACCGACCGAAAGATTATTTTCCGCGTAAAGCGAGGCGGATTCGTTAAAAGACAGGGCGTCCGGGTATGCGGCGTCGATAAGATGATCCGGGTAAAATATCGTTCCTCCGCACATTTCGGACGCGTTGCGGATGACGATGTCCGTCTCCTCGATAATAGGCAAGATGTAACGGATCGGATAAATTTGCCGATCCGGCCGGTAACTGTCAAAAAAAGAAGGCTGAAAGGATAAGTAATCAGTCCCGTAAGGATCCGAGACCGGAGTGATGCTGAGGTCGGGCCGGTTGGCGATGGAATACGGCGCGTCGTCGGGAACGTAGAATGACATCTGAAAAGGCGCCTTGCCGCTGTCCCAATACTGAACACGGTAATCGTCATAGGTTCGCGCTTTCAGAAGCAGGTCCCGGGGGGACGTCACTTCAAGGACGAGATCATCGGTCATTTGGATGGGACCGCCCAACGATCGGTTTTCGGAATCCAAGCCGGCGAAGCCGGGGTCGAAAATGAACATCGGAGCGGGCTCGGGAGCCGGCTCATCAAAAGCGTCTTTCAGATCGCCGATCCAATTATCGATCTTCTTCTTAAAACTGTCGCTGCGCATCTTTTCGGCCGAAAAACCGCGCTCAAACAAGGTCGCCGTAAGCATGACCGATCCGATCGCGAGGGTCATTGCCGCCAGGACCGCGAGATGGCGCAGTCCGATTTCCAGACCGCTTCGCGCGCGGTTATCTTCGCCTTTTGAGGTCAGGGCAAGAAGAGGAATCAGACCGATCGCCGCAGGCAAGAGGGTCGTGATATGAAGAGTCGTGTTCGGATAAGTGAAACATACGCCGGTGACCGACAAGAGCAAGGCCGGAAGAATCAGTCCCGCTTTTCGAAAAGCGATCACCGGTACCCCGAAGATGAGGCTGACGGCTGCGGAAAGAATCATGGCAAATCCCATGACAAACGCAGATTCTTCCGCACCGAATTTCCGGGGCAGAAGGGAAAGCCATTCTCCGAATCTTTCCAATAGCGGACCCCATGCCGCAAAGTTTTTCAGGAAAAACAGCAGGAGGACAAGAAGACTCAAAGCCAGACCCGTTAAGATCGCTATGCGCAGATAACGGTTTTTCATCAAAACGAGAAGGACAAAGATCAGGACGCTTACCCAAAGGACGCGAACAGCCGAGGTAACGGACAGTATCCGGAACAGATCCAGAAACCAGAAGACCAAAGAGACGGCGCACAACCACGCGCCGGAGGCGCACAGGAGATCACGCAGGCGAAGTTTATTCATAGCCTGCCTCCTTGTTTCCGGAATCCTTCGGCCGGATCAGAAAACAATTCACGCCCATGCGGGCGTAGTACGCGCAAACGGCCTGCGCTTGCTCTTCGAGACCGTTTTGCGTAATCAAAAACAGGGTGACCGTCGCCAGGTCGCCCGAAAAACGCGAAAGGAAAGAAAGCGGTTCGGGCGTCAGGGCGGCGCTGAAGACCGAAAGGGAGTTTTTACCGACCTCCCACAGTGCGGAAAGCCGGTCCTTGTACTCCTCGGGTACAACCGGCGTGAAACGGCGGGTCGAGAGATAAATCCTTGCCTTGTCGAGAGCGCAGGAATGAAGGACCGAACACTGTTCCTCCCCATCCTCCGAGAAGGCGAGAATGTTGACCGGACGCTGTTCCCGCACAAGAAACGCGCAGAGGTCGGCGGCCTGTCCGAGCAGGCGGTCGGCGGTGATCGTCGCTTCCTCTCCGGTCACGGTCGGGCGGGTCAGGTCGATATAGAGAAGATGAAAATCCTGTGTTCCCTTTTCGTACTCTTTTACGAACAGAACGCCTGTTTTGGCCGTGCGCTTCCAGTTGATCGTCCGGAGGTCGTCGCCGGGACGATACTCGCGACCTCCGACGTTTTCGGAGCGCTCGTTTGTCTTTCTCATCGGCGGGATCAGTTCCGAGAAGATTCTCGGAGCTCTCGAAAAACGGTCGATCTTCGGAAGGATCGGGATATACGCGGGATTATCGGTCAAATGCTTATGTAGCGGTACCTTATACCGAAAAAATCCCAGAAAGTCATAGAGTTCAACGGAGGTCACGCGGAGTTCATAAAGCCCCGCATATTTTGAACAAAGCGGGATCTTCAGCACGGCCGGCCGGGTCCCGGTGGCGGAGATGTGGAAATAGAGTTTTTCGCGCCGCGGCTCCATGAGGTGCCCGTGCTCGCACTCCAATCGGATATGCATGATCGGAAAAAACGAGGAGCGGATGGTGACACGCCGGCTGAACCGCTCGTTCTTGCTCGAAAATACGCGACTTTTTTCCGCTTCGATCCGAAAAGAAAAAGCCGCGACGATAATTTCCGCGGCGGAGATCAAAAGAAGAGAAAGCAGAAAGACCAGAACATAGAAAAACGCCGGTCTCCCGGAGTAGAGGAGGCCTACGAAACAAGCGATCGCGATCAGGATAAAAAGAAATCTTCGAAAGCGCATTATTTGGGGACCGGGATGCTCTTGAGCATTTCACCGAGGATCGTCTCGGCGGTCCTGCGCGACGAACCGGCATCCGACCGCAGAACGACGCGATGGGACAGAACCGGCAGGACCAGTCGTTTGACGTCCTGCGGTATGACGTAATTTCGTCCTTCCATCATGGCCAGGGCTTTGGCGGCGTTCATCAGATGGATGGAGGCTCTCGGGCTGATGCCCATTAAAAGGTCCGGATGTTTTCGGGAGGCTTGGGCAAACGCCGAAATATAGTGCTTGATCGGTTCGGCGCAGACAACGGCCGCCGCACAGTCCTGAAGACGCAAAATATCCGCCGACGATATAATCGGAAGGATATCGGGCGCTCCGTTTTGCTGTTCGTTGCGAATCAGAATATTGACCTCTTCGTCGTGCGAAGGGTAGCCCATATGAATGGACATACAGAAACGGTCCAGTTGCGCGTCGGGGAGCGGAAACGTTCCGGCGTGCTCGATCGGATTCTGCGTGGCAAGGACCATGAAGGGCTTCGGGGATGCGTAGGTGACGCCGTCGATGGTCACCTGCTGTTCCTGCATGATCTCCAGAAGACTGGATTGTGTCTTGGGCGAGGTGCGGTTGATCTCGTCGGCCAGTAAAACCTGGTGAAAAACCGGGCCGGGGTGAAACTCGAATTCCCGGGTCTTCATGTTATAGACCGAAATACCCGTGATATCCGAGGGCATAACGTCCGGGGTGAACTGGATTCGGGCAAAACTGCAGTCCAGGGACTTCGCCAGGGCGTTGACGAGCGTGGTCTTCCCGATTCCCGGGACATCCTCGAGCAGGACGTGACCGCGGGACAGAAGCGCGATCAGGAGAAGATTGACGGCGGCATCCTTGCCGACCATTACCCGGCTGATATTCGAGCGGATCCGCTCGACGAGGCCCAAAACGTCCGTATTGTCCACAAAATCACCTCGTCTTTCGATAAACATTCGCTATGATTCTAGCACAGTTACATTTTCGAGCACAACAAAAACTGTGCAAGTGTCCAATTCCGCTCCGGTTGATATTGAGTATAAATCCTCTATAATTTAGTGTGCGCGGCAATTATGAGGAGTTTATATGTTTTCGTTAACACATAATCGCTTGCGGTGGACATTGATCGGTGCGGTCATCCTGATCGCGATCATCATTCTGACCGTCAAGTTTAATATTTTCGTCGATCGGTATACGACCTCCTGCATCGGAAATCAGTCACGGACAATGGGCGTGATCGATTCCGACGAGCCTTTGATGCAGTCTTTCATTCCCGAAAAGCGCCGCCTTTCGTTCGTCGAGGTTCGCGTCGCGACGTATTTCGAGGGCGAAAAATCAGGGCAGATGTTGTTTACGCTCGCCGATCCGCAAGGCGTCATTCTGCAAACGCAGGAAGTCCCTCTGACCCGGATTCGGGAAAACTCTTATCTGCGGATTGATACCGATTTGGTTTTAGATCGCAACACCGAATACACCATCTCGCTTCAGGCTGTGAATGTTCAGGCGGAGCGGTCGCCGGTCGTATGGGTTTCGAACGCGTCCAAAGGCGCCCAGACATGGATTTCCATCCCGCAGGGATACTCGGGAAAAGATCTTCAGATCAACGCGCAGTACGGATATGAGCAAACCAATTATCCGGCGTTTCTGATTGCGCTCGGCCTGGTTCTGCTGTGCGGCCTGGCGGCGGCAACGGATATTCACCTGACCGATAAGCAATTGAAAAAAGCCTCCTTGACGGTTCTTTTCGCAATGCCCCTTCTGTCCTTCTTTGTTGTGGAAATACTGAACGATTTTTCGCTTTTCGGGAAACAACCGCAGGCGTATTTCGTGAACTATATTTTCTACCTTTTGATCTATCTTTTACTCTATTCACTGATTAATCGTCTGCGGATCAGTGTCATCGTAACGAATATCCTGATCTACACCGTAGCGGTAATCAATTACTATAAGATTCTTTTCCGCGGCGAACCGGTCCAGCTTTGGGACATCGTGACCGTGCGGACTGCGGTCAATGTGTCCGGGCAGTACCCGTTACTGCTTTCCTCCGCGCTGGTGCTGACTTTTTTAAGCCTTCTTTTGATCAGCATTTTTGTCGCGAAACTCGACTTTTCCATGCAAGGCAAGAAACTTCGGACGACGGGCGCGATCGCGTCCTTTGTGATGATTGTTGCGCTTGTGTTTTCGCTTTTTGCGACGGACCGGTATCAGATTACAAGACTCAGTTTCATGCAAAAGCTCGGGATTACCAACAATGTGTGGAACCAGCCCGCGAACTACTCCAAAAACGGGCTTCTTCTCGCGCTCACGATGAACGCTCAGGATTTGATCGTTCAGACACCGGAAGGTTATAGCCGCGAACAGATTACGATGTTGGCGGAGAATATCGGGCGTCGCGATTCGAGTCTTCGGGACGAACCCATGATTCGTCCGGTTGCCCGCAACGCGGCAGAGGCGGCGGGGCTTCAGGATGTTTACGAAGAACCGGTAAGACCGAACATTATCGCGATCATGTGTGAGTCGTATACGGATATGACGGACATCGCTTCGTTTGAAACCAATCTCGGTGTGAACGAATACATCTCTTCTTTGAATGAAGACACCATCCGCGGCGCACTTCATGTTTCCACCTACGGGGGCGGGACCGCGAACTCCGAATTCGAGTTTTTGACCGGAAACTCCATGGCATTCCTGCCAAGCGGCAGTGTGCCGTATCTTCAGTATGTCGACGAAAAAACCGGGTCTCTGCCTTGGATTCTTAAAGCGGACGGCTATTCCACCGTCGCGGTCCACCCGTACATCGCGAGCGGATGGAGCCGCCCGCAGGCGTACGAGCGACTGGGCTTTGACCGCTTTGTATCAATTGATGAGTTTCAGAATCCGGAGTATATCCGTGAGTACGTGAGCGATCAATCCTCTTTTGACAAGGTGATCGAGCTTTTCGAGCAGAAGGGCGATGAACCGATCTTTGTGTTCAATGTGACGATGCAGAACCATGGCGGGTACGGTGAGGTGCATGCCAATTTCACCGAGGATGTTAAATTGAGCGAGTATCCCGGACGTTTCCCGGAAACGGAGCAGTACCTTTCCCTGATTCGTCGGACGGACGAGGCGGTCGAGGGACTGATCGATTATTTTTCGACGTGCGGCGAGCCGACCATCATCCTGTTTTTCGGAGATCACGCGCCCAGTATGAAGAACGGCTTTCTGGAGACTATTCTGGACAGTTCGATGGCGGAACTCTCCGCCGAGGATATGCGCAAGCTATACCGGACCGAGTATTTCATCTGGGCGAATTACGATATCGTCGAAGCGCAGGACCGGGATACGAGCACGAATTACCTGTCCACGATGCTTTTGGATACGGCCGGAATTGAACTGCCCGGGTACAATATGTTTTTGAAGGACTTGTACAAGAACTATCCTTCGATCAGCACGATGGGCGTAGAAGACGCGCTCGGGCACCGCTACGATTGTGTGTCGGCGGTTCCCGACGAGAGCGGAATGCTGGAAAATTACTCGTACCTGATATACAATAACCTCTTCGGAAAAGAAGAGCGGGAAGCGTCCGTCTTTGACGGACCGATGCCGGTTAATGTGCCGGTGACGGAATAGTTTAGGGATCCGACCGAAAGGAAACAATGGAAATTCGATCATTTGACGCGCTGAATCTATCCGAGGAGGTGCGTAAAGCGCTTCAGGATATCGGGATCAGCGCACCTACTTCCGTACAACAGAAAGCATTGCCGCCGATGATGGACGGCTATAACGTCATTGCGCGCGCGCCGACCGGCACGGGCAAGACGTTCGCGTTCGGTATACCGATCCTCGAATATTTAAATATGAAGGTAGACTACGTTCAGGCGTTGATCCTGGCTCCGACCCGTGAGCTCGCGCTCCAGATCAGTACCGAGATCAAGAATCTCGGGAAATATATCCGCGGTCTTTCGGTCGCCGCCGTCATCGGGGGTCAGCACATGGACACGCAGATCAAAAAGCTCGCATCGCATCCGCAGATTGTTGTCGCGACGCCCGGGCGCTTGCTGGATCACATCAACAGAAAGACGATATCGATCACCTCCATCCATACGCTGATCCTCGACGAAGCGGACGAGATGCTGAACATGGGCTTCATTAAAGACATCCGGCGGATCATGAGCCACACCCCTTCGGACAAGCAGATCGCGCTTTTTTCCGCGACGATGTCGCGCGAAGTCATGGACATTTCGTACGAGTACATCCATCGGCCGGTCGAGATCGATGTCGCGCCCAAAGAGGAGGACATGCCGAAGATCCGGCAATATTCGATCACGGTACCGGAGAAGGATAAAGCACGGATTCTCGCCCGCATTATCACCGACCGCTCGTTTGCGCGGGTGATGGTTTTCTGCAATACGAAGTCCAAGGTCCGCGTTCTGACCGCCCGTCTCCGCGGCTTCGGAATCCCGGCGGACTGTCTGCACGGCGACATCGTCCAGAAGGCCAGGAACCGGATCATGGAGGAATTCAGGAACGGGAAATTTCCGGTCCTGATCGCGACCGACGTCGCCGCCCGCGGCATTGACGTCGCCGATATCGACGCGGTCTTCAACTATGATGTTCCGATCGAAAACGAATACTACCTGCACCGAATCGGCCGGACAGGCCGCGCTCAAAAAGAGGGCGAGGCGTACACGTTCATCACGTACGCGGATACCGCCAAGATGCTCGATATCGCCCGCTACACAAGGATCGAACTCGAGGAACTGAAGATCGACGAGCAGACATAGAAAACGCGGGCGGCCGGGAGCCGCCCGTTTTTGTCGGGCTTCGGATCACATCAGCGGAGAAAATAAACGCATGATGTATCCGACCGAATTTCGTATAAAGCCCGCATCGCGGATTTCCGGGATCGTGACGCGACTGCTCTTTCCGATCGCTTCCTCGATATCCCGATGCACCCGGCGGACCTCCTTATTTCCGTAAAACCACACCCCGGCTTCATATTGAATATAAAAACTTCGATTGTCGAGATTGATCGAACTGACCATCGCGTGGGTGTCGTCGACCGCGATCAGTTTGGCGTGCATCATACCCGGCGTGAAACGGTAGATCTCGACGCCGGCTTCCATCAGTTCCGTGAAAAAACTGCGCGTCACCTCAAAAACGTACCAGTGATCCAGTTTTCTCGGCACGAGCAACTTGACGTTCACCCCGCTTCGCGCGGCGCGACAGATCGTATGTACAAATTCCTGCGAAACCGCCAGATAGGGAGTCGCGATCAGCAATGAAGTGTGTGCGGTCTCAATCATGCGCAGAATCGAACCTTCCGCCGGATTTCTGGGATTGTTGTACGGACCGTCATAGAAAACGTGGCAAAATCCTTTGGTTTGCGGGGAGGAAGTCGGGCGAAACTGCCCGTAGGAGTCGCTCAGCTTCTTGGACGTCAGGTCCCACATGCACAGAAAGGTGGTCGTCATCCCGTACACCCCTTTTCCATACAGCTTAATCCCGGCATCCTTCCAGTACCCCAGCGGAGCGGTGTAGTTCGCATATTCGTCGGCCAGATTCATTCCGCCCGTATAACCGGTGTCGGAGTCGATGATGATGTACTTCTGATGATTGCGGTAATTGAGGTAGAGGTTGTTGAGGTATTTGTGCGTCGGATTGAAAAGTAACACCTGAATCCCCTCGTTGCGCCAAGCCCGAACCATCTCGTCGGAGACGTTGAACATCGTGCCCGCGTCGTCGATCAGGAGCCGGACATCAAGGCCTTCGGCGGCTTTTCGGCGGAGGATCTCGTGAAATCGCGTCCACAACCGACCTTCGCGCAGGATAAAAAAAGACAGAAAGATACTCTTTTTTGCCGCGGCCAGCTCCGGGAAGCAATCCTCGAAAAGTTCCTCGCCGCTTCCGAAATAGGTCATTTTTGTATTCGCGAAAACCGGGAAGCCGTGATTGTTCAGATAATCGGAGATCAGTCTGACGGGGTGATGATCCTCGTATTGCGGCGAACGTACGGCGTCTTTCCGATCCGCTTCGGACGTAAACTCGAGAAGGGCGCGGGACGCCGCGATATGCGACGCGGACTCGATCCCTTCTTTGGCGCGTCGCGGAAAGCCCCACATCATATAAAGAAGGATGCCGAACGCCGGGAACAGAGCGACCAGCAAGATCCAGAAGAAACGCGAAGAGGGATTGTCGTGCCAAAAGAAGACGTAAATGCATACCAGCAGGCCGACGGCATACAGCACCGCGATGACCACGGAAGATAGACTTTGCAGAAAAATCGAAATCAAGCCGATCAACAGCAATTGAAGGAGGAGGAAGATCCCCAAAATGACCAGGCGTGTGGTCGCGTTGAAGAACAGTTTTCCCGACATGGGTTGTTTACGGGACATACGAACTCCTTCGAATGCGGTAAAATGAAAATGCGTAAACATATCTTGACAGTCAGTTTACATCCGATGCGCCGCGGGAATCAAGAGTGTCGTTGAGCGGCCGGTACGGGAATGCCGGAATGAAAGACACTGTCCATTCGGCCGGAAGGCCCCGGGGAGGATCATGGCAACACACAAAATTCGCGTTATTCACGCTGCGGACCTGCATCTGGGGTCGCCGTTTTCCGCGCTTCCGGCGGCGAGCGCGGCGGTGCGCCGCAACGAACAGGAGCAGACGTTTTACGATTTGATCCGGCTTTGCCGGAAACGGCGGACTCAGATCCTCCTGATCGCCGGAGACCTTCTGGATGCCGTACGTGTCTCTCCCGAACAGCGGAGAAACCTCGTTCGCGCTTTCGAAGAGATCCCGGAAACGCAAGTCTTCATATCGCCCGGAAATCACGACCCGTATTCCCGCTTGTGCCCGTACGAGACGGAAGCGTGGCCGCCGAACGTACATGTTTTTAAGGGGGCACTCGAGCCGGTTTTCTGTAAGGAACTCGATACGGTCGTCTGGGGAGCCGCTTTCCGGGCGACAAGACAGGCGTCGACCCTTTGCCCTCCCGATTTTCACGTCTCTTCGGCCGCGGAAGCCGGGCCCGATACGATCCATCTTATTGTCCTGCACGGCGATCTGGTCGCCGGGAAATCAGGGGGATCGGCCTATAACCCGATCAAGGCATCGTGGATCGAAGAAAGCGGAGCGGACTATGTCGCGCTCGGACACGTTCACGACCCGACCTTAGTTCTTCGGGCGGGGCGAACCTATTACGCCTATTCCGGATGCCCGGAGGCGCGCGGTTATGATGAGGCGGGACCCCGGGGCTTCTTCGCGGGGACGATTGCCAAGGGAAGAGCGGATCTTGATTACATACATATGAATAAACGCAATTTCTACACGCTCGAAGTGCCCGTTGACGACTGCGGCACACAGACGGAACTTGCAGACGCCGTTCGGCGATATCTTCGGGAGAAGTATTCGGACGATTACGCAGAAAGCGCTTTTCGGGTTACGCTGACGGGGGCGTTGCCGCATGATTTCACGCCGGACACCGTCGCATTGAGAAGGAATCTTGGCGATTTTTGCTTCGACGCCCGCGTCTATGATAAGACCACGGCAAGCGTCGATCCCGAAGCGCTTCGGAAGGAGACCTCGATACGCGGCGTTTTCACGGATATTCTTTGGAAAAGAAGAGAGGCGGCCGAAGCCGAGGGAGACCAACCCCGGGTCGAACGGATCGATCTGGCTCTGAAACTGGGGCTTGCCTCGTTCGAAAAGGAGGTGCGGTACCGTGAAGATTCATAGCATCCGCATCGACGGTTTCGGAAAACTCGGAGATTTTTCCGCGGATTTTTCGGAAAATATGAACTGTATCCGAAGAGAGAACGAGTTCGGTAAAAGTACCATTCTCGCGTTTATCCGCGCGATGTTTTACGGGTTCCCCAGGGCAAACAGAGGCAAAGATGTCCGCAATTTCAGCCGCGGCAAGTATTCACCGTGGACGTCCGGAGGCTACGGAGGCACGCTGACTCTGTCGTATAAAGGGCGGACGTACCGGATTGAGCGACGCTTTTCGGGCAGCAAGTCGGAGGACAGGGTTGTCCTTCGGGATGAGCGCACCGGTATCGAGGAGGATACGGGAGGTAACGAGATCGGCGTATACCTCTTCGGACTCGAGGAGGTTGAGTTTGTAAACACTTTCTTTGTCGGACAACTGGAATCCAGGCTGAACGAGGATGGTCGGGAGGCTAAGCCGGTCGCGGACAAGCTCGCCAATCTCGCGACGGACGGAAGCGCATTTTATTCGTTCGAGAAGGCTGACAAGAATCTGAAGGAAGCGGTAACCGACCTCATGGCGGCACGAGGCGGAGGCGGAGTGATCCGTGAGCTGGAGACAGAAAAGGAAGAACTGACCCGAAGACTGCGCGAAGCGGAAGAAGATTTTCTGCGCATCGAGGAGATCGTCGGACAAATGGACGCCAAAACCGAAGCGGCGGACTTGCTCGAGAAGGGCGACTGGAAGGATCTTTTCAAGCAGAAGCAGACTCAATCGACCGCCGTCGAGCGGTTACGGGAAGCCAGGGCAAAATCGGAAACCGACCGGATCCTTTGTACCGAGCGGATCCGGGTCCTTGAGGAGTCGATCCAAAAGCAGGAGGAGGACGAGCGAAGAGAAAAGGAGCGGCGATTGAACCGCGCGGAGCGGATTCGTACTCTGGAAAAGGACATAGCAGAATTCAGACAGAACGATGCCGAGCGAACGGCGGATTTAACGCGCATCGACCAGGCAACAGAAGCCCGGACAGTCGACTATGAATCACGTCTCCCGGAACTTAGAGCGGTTTACGGCGCAGTTTCGGAGGAGACCATTCGATTGCGCGCGGAAGCGGAGCGCCTCGAAACGGAAGGGACGCGATTCTCCGGTCCGGTGATCGAAGCGGACGCCGCTCGTTTCCGGAACAGCCTTCGACTGCCGGCCGTTATTGCACTCATATCATTATCCGTTGCCGTCATCGGGATGATCTGTGCGGCGGTCTTCCGGACCCCGGCGCTATACTTTCTGTCGATCGCATTGCTGCCGGCGGCGCTTCCGCTGTCGTACATCGTGATCCTGTTTTTGCGCCGACGGGCGACAAACGCCCGGTTGACCGAAGAGCGGGCGGAGTTCGAGGCGGTCTCGCGACAGGTCCGGCAGGACCTGTCGGAGGCCATTCTCCGGGAAAAAGATGCCGGGGTCGAAGTCGACCGGTTTACGGAGCAGTTTGAACATGACTCGCAAATGCAGTCGGCCCGAAAAGATAACGTAATAGACAAACTCGAGGATATCCGGAGCAATCGCGCCAAAGCCCGCGCGGAAATCGAGTTGCTTTTCGAGGAGGAGAAGAATGAGGCGCTTACTGAGCAAAGCAAGACGGACGCCCGCGATCCGGCCGGGAATCCGGTTCATCCCGTTGACTCATTGAATGAGGCCAAGGAGCGCCTGATCGGACTCGGGGACGAGATCGCCGCCGCTTCAAAATCGCTGGAGGAAGCCCAAGCGGATGAAGCGCGCCTGGAGGCGGATCAGACCCGTATCCGCTCGGAGATCGACCGCTTGCGGCAGGAGGCTTCCAAGCTGGCCGGCAGCGCCGAAAGTCTGGCGGGAGAATGCGCGGACCCCTCGGAAATCGAGGAGAAAATCCGGGCGATTGAAGAACGTATCGCGCGGGCAAAAGAATATCATCAGACCCTGCTTCTTGCGACCGAAGCCATGGCCGAGGCGTCGAAGGAGATGGAAAGCCGGTTCGCACCGAAGGTGAACGAGATCGCCGGGCGTTATCTTTCCAGGCTGACCGGGAATCGCTACTGCGCGCTTCGATTTGACCGCGGTTTCAAAGTGCAGATCGCGGACCGCCGGGACGGGATCTACTACGAGGCGGATTATTTCAGCGCCGGAACAGTCGACCAGGTATACTTAGCCCTGCGCCTTGCGATCGCGGATCTGATCGACGATTCGGAAGATAAACTGCCGATTCTTTTGGACGACGCACTGGTCCAGTATGACGACGAACGCGCGGAGCGAGCGGTTTCACTTCTGCGGGAACTTTCCACGGAGCGCCAGATCATCATGTTCACCTGTCATAAGAGCGTTGAAGCGCATTTCGATCAAGCGCCGCCGCCCGTGCCCGCGAAACGGAAGACGCGAAAATCTATTGACGGCTGAGCCGATTTCACCGACAATCTTAGTATCCTGCTGTAACCCGGCCTGCCGGACGCTTCGCCGATGTTCCTCAAAACGACGAAGCAAGGCGAGGCGGAGGAACCGATGAGACGAGATATTATCGTTAGCGTATTCTTGTTTTTCGTGCTTTTCGCACTGATTTTTGTCGTACTTTTTCCGATCTATTATACGTACGGGCAGGTTTTCTACCGGTCTGTTTCGGTCGCGGAACGGATCATGAGCGTGCTTTTTGTGCTTTCATGGGCGGCACTATGTACCTATACCGCATACTTCAAGAAATTGACGTGCCTTTTCGGCGGTATACTTTATTCCCTGCTTGCCTACCTGCCGGGAATCGTGATCCCGAAACTGACGACGGCCGTACCGGGATCGGACCCCAATTTGATGACTTCTCTTCTGGACGGAGCCATGCGGCGTTTGTATGAACTGATTAATGCGCCCATGACGGGCGTTTCGGTTCTTTTTCCGCCCGAAAAGGCGATCGGCATCAGCAAGTGGATGCTCCCGGTTTTGGTTGCCTCTTATATTTTGACGCAGATTTTTCGCTTTTACAGAAACGCCTATCTGGCCGATCAACTTCTGCTTACCGATGCGCCTTCCGGTTCAACTTCCGGTTTGCCTGCCGGTTCGCCTTCCGGCGAAGCCGTGCAGTCCGGATCCAAGACCGTCGGATCTTCGTCGCCGCGCTTCAAGGAGCGGGCCGCATCCTTGATTGCCGGACTGAAGACGCTTCGAAAGCGGACGTCGGCGGACATCGCCGCGAACGGGCAGGAAGCGGCTGCGACAGATGATTTTCGGGAAGCACAGACGGAGAAGGCGGACGATATCCCGGAAATCGGGGCGGCAGAGGATGATTTTCGGGAGGACGGCGGGGAGCTTGTGTCCGCCGGGGAGTCCGAAGCGGAACGGGTCGAGCCGGTCGATGATTTTGCGTCGGAGTCTTCGGAGCCGTCGGAGCCGAACGCGGCGACCGGGGCGAAGAACTTCGATATTTCTCTTTCGGATCTCGACGCGAAGGCGGATTCCGGCGTTAAGGAGCCATAAAGCGCTTGATTATATGCCGGGCGTCTAATACAATAAAGAATACCACGAAATGCGATAATAAAAACGATTACCCTCGGGGAGGTCGATATGTCAACAAATAAATCCTTCTGGAAAAGATGGCTTGAGGGCAGACAGGACAAGGAAGACGGCAACGCAAGCGAGGACGCTTCCGCGCCGGTCGGAGACGCGCTTGAAGAGGGGCTGAAGGAGCTTTCCTGGTTTGAGTCCGGCAAAGCGGCCTTTTCCCGGTTTCGGAGAAAGACCCAGTCTCTCGGCGAAGAGATCGCCAACAGCATCACCCACGGGGTGATGGCCGTATTCATGCTGGGCATCCTTCCGTATGCGGCCGTTCGGGCGTATAATCTGGCTCCGGCGGGTAAGGAAACGCTCGACTCATTCGGAGTCTCGGTCTTCGTTATCGCTGTTTTCCTGATGTTTTTATCGTCGACGATTTATCATTCTATGGCACCGGCCACCAAACACAAAGAGGTGATGCACCGGATCGACCACATCATGATTTTCGTCGCCATCGCGGGGACGTATACGCCGATTTGTCTTTCCGTCATCGGCGGAGCCTGGGGACTCGGTCTTTGCATCGCGCAGTGGACGCTCGTAATTGCGGGTGCGCTTTTTAAGGCGCTTGCCTTCTCCAAGTCGATCCGGTCGTATATATTTACAATAGCGATTTACCTGCTGATGGGATGGATGGTGGTGCTCTGCATCCCGATCCTGTGGAAGACCGCCGGAGTCGTTACGTTCTGGCTGATTGTCGCCGGCGGAGTATTCTATACCGCCGGGATCGTGTCCTTCGCGATGCGATTCAAATTCTCTCATATGGTCTGGCACTTCCTCGTCGATTTCGGCGCGATCTGCCATCTTCTGGCAATCGTGTTTTTCATGAGATAAGAAGCGGGTGTTTTTCTCCCAAAACCGGTCCGGCAACTGATCCGGATCGGTTTTTTTTCAGCGGATCGGCAATGTATTTTTCGAAAAAAAGAAATATTCGGCTTGCTTTCGATCGAAAAGCCCTATTTATCGGGCCTTTTCGACCTCAAAGAGAATTGTTGCAATTTTACTACATCTAGTGCTTTTCTGTTGACTATACCACAATATTTAGTTAGAATTAGGTCACCCCTTCAGAAAGGTCGCACATATTTTTGATGAATCGGGAGCAGAAATGAAGATTTCCGGATTGATGAAGATGACATTGCTTGATTTCCCCGGACAGGTCGCCTGTACGGTGTTTACGAGCGGTTGTAATTTTCGGTGTCCGTTCTGCCATAACGCTTCTCTGGTACTGCCGGAGCGTATGACGAATGACACGATTTCCGAGGCGGATTTCTTCGCTTTTCTCGATAAAAGAAAGGGCCTTTTGGACGGGGTTTGCATTTCCGGCGGCGAGCCTCTGCTTCATGCGGATATCACGGATTTTATCCGAAGGATCAGGGAGCGCGGCTTCAAGGTCAAGCTGGACACGAACGGGTCTTTGCCGGAAGTCCTGCGCGCACTGGTCAATGCGGGCCTTTTGGATTATGTGGCGATGGATATCAAGACGGCTCCCGGGGATTACGCTTCCGCCTGCGGAATCGATGATCCTCCGGTTGAGGGAGTGCGGGAGAGCGTCCGGATACTCCTTTCGGGCAATGTGCCGTTTGAGTTCAGAACAACGGTCGTGGACGAGTTGCACGATGAGGCGAAGATGACAGACGTTGCGCGCTGGATCAGCGGCACACAGAACTACTTTCTTCAGGATTATTGTGATTCGGGCGACGTGATCCGGAAGGGGTACCACTCCTGCTCCGGGCAGAAGATGGAATCCATCCGCAAAGCGGTCGCCGAATATGTTCCTTCCGCGAAGATTCGCGGCATTTGATTGTTTTTTCGAATTACATACAGACACGGAGGGCGAGAACATGTACCAGGTTGTTAAAAGAGACGGCAAAACGGTGGACTTCACTCTGTCCAAGATTTCCGCGGCGATTACAAAGGCCTTCGAGGCTCAGAATAAGGAGTACAATCCGGATATTATCGATTTTCTCGCGCTCAAGGTGACGGCGGATTATTCGCCCAAGATCAAGGACGGCCGCATCAGCGTCGAGGAGATCCAGGACAGCGTCGAGAGCGTTTTGCAAAGAAGCGGGTACGAGGATGTAGCCAAGGCGTATATCCTCTACCGTAAACAGCGCGAAAAGATGCGCTACATGAAGTCCGCGCTTCTGGACTACAAGGAGCTTGTGGACAGTTATGTGAAGATCAACGACTGGCGCGTCAAGGAAAATTCCACCGTCACCTACTCGGTCGGCGGACTGATCCTCAGCAATTCCGGCGCGATTACCGCGAACTACTGGCTCAGCGAGATTTATGACGATGAGATCGCCAAAGCCCACCGCAATGCCGATATGCATATCCATGACCTTTCGATGCTGACCGGCTACTGCGCGGGTTGGTCCCTGCGCCAGTTGATCCAGGACGGCCTGGGCGGCATTCCCGGAAAGATCACCTCGTCTCCGGCCAAACACCTGGCGTCGCTTTGTAACCAGATGGTCAACTTCCTCGGTATCATGCAGAACGAGTGGGCCGGAGCACAGGCTTTTTCTTCCTTTGACACCTATCTGGCCGCGTTCGTGAAGGCCGACCGGTTGACCTTCAATCAGGTCAAGAAGGCGATCGAGTCCTTCATCTACGGCGTGAATACACCGAGCAGATGGGGAACGCAGGCTCCGTTTTCGAACATTACGCTCGACTGGGTCGTTCCGAATGACCTTAAAGATCAGCCCGCGATCGTCGGCGGCAAAGAGATGGATTTTACTTACGGGGACTGCCAGCAAGAGATGGATCTCGTCAACCGCGCGTTCATCGAGATCATGATCAACGGCGACGCCAACGGCAGAGGCTTTCAGTATCCGATCCCGACGTATTCGATCACCAAGGACTTTGACTGGTCGGATACGGACAACAACCGCCTGCTTTTCGAGATGACATCGAAGTACGGCACGCCGTATTTCTCGAATTACATCAACAGCGACATGGAGCCCAGCGATGTCCGAAGCATGTGCTGCCGCCTTCGTCTGGATCTCCGCGAGCTCAGAAAGAAGTCCGGAGGCTTTTTCGGAAGCGGAGAGAGCACGGGATCCGTCGGAGTCGTTACGATCAATATGCCGCGTATCGCCTACCTCGCGAAGGACGAAGAGGATTTTTACAAGCGCCTCGACAAGATGATGGATATAGCGGCGCGCTCGCTGAAAGTCAAGAGACAAACGATCACAAAGCTTTTGGAGGAAGGCCTATACCCGTACACGAAGCGCTATCTGGGGACGTTCGAGAATCATTTTTCGACGATCGGCCTGGTCGGTATGAACGAGGTCGGACTGAACGCCAACTGGATCGGAAAGGATTTGACCTTCCCGGAGACTCAGGAGTTTGCCAAGAAGACCCTGAACCATATGCGCGATCGCCTGTCGGACTATCAGGAGATGTACGGAGACCTCTATAATCTGGAGGCGACCCCGGCCGAATCCACCTCGTATCGGCTGGCCAAACACGACAAGAAACAATTTCCGGACATCGTTACGGCCAATGAAGCCAGCGGTGTGCCGTACTACACCAACAGCTCGCATCTGCCGGTCGGATTTACCGAGGACATCTATGAGGCTCTGGACATCCAGGACCGTCTCCAGACCCTTTATACATCCGGCACGGTCTTCCACGCGTTCCTCGGCGAAAAGATGCCGGACTGGAAGGCGGCGGCGGCTTTGGTAAAGAAAGTCGCGGAGAATTACACCCTGCCGTACTATACACTGTCGCCGACCTACTCGATCTGCGTCGACCACGGCTATCTGCCCGGAGAGATGCGCGCGTGCCCGACTTGCGGTAAGAAGACCGAGACCTACAGTCGCATCACCGGATATTATCGGCCGGTACAGAACTGGAACGACGGTAAGGCTCAGGAATTTAAGGATAGAAGACTCTATGAGATCGACAAGTCCGTATTGAAACCGAAGGCAAACAGTGAGGCGCCCGAGGATTCACGGACGGCAGAGCCGGAAACGCCGATAGCGGACGTTGCCCCGGTCTCCGCGAAAAGAGGACCCAAGGCGATGCTTTTTACGACCAAGACCTGCCCGAACTGTAAAATGGCCAGACACATCCTCGACACGAACAATGTCCTCTATGACGTGATCGACGCCGAGGAACACGCGGCGACCTGCAGGCAATATAACGTCAGTCAGGCACCGACGCTGGTTATTGTCGAGGACGGCCGCGTATCAACCATCAGCAGCATCTCGAATATCAAGCAATTTGTAAAGGGATAGACCATGAAGGATCTGATCGTTATCGGCGGCGGTTGCGCAGGGCTGACCGCCGCCCTTTACGCGGCAAGAGCCGGGAAGAGCGTTCTCCTGTTCGAAGCCGAAAACATCGGCGGACAGATTACGGCGGCTCCGTTTGTCGATAACTACCCGGGTGCGCCGCACATCAGCGGCATGCAGTTCGCCGACAGTCTTTTCGCGCAGGTGACCGAGCTTGGGGCGGAGGTCGAACTGGAGCGGGTCATCGGGGTCGAAGATGAGGGGGATAAGAAGGTCGTCGTCACGGAGGACGGTCGATACGATTGCCGAAGCGTGATTATCGCGACCGGAGCCAAACACAAGCGGCTGGGATTGCCCGAAGAGGAACGTTTGACCGGACACGGGGTATCGTATTGCGCCGTGTGCGACGGCGCATTTTATAAGGGACGCACGGCGGCGGTCGTCGGCGGCGGAAATACGGCCTTCTGCGACGCGCTTTTCCTGTCCAATTTATGTAAGAAGGTTTACCTTATCCACCGGCGTGACACTTTTCGGGCGGATGCTGCGATGATTGAGCGCTTGAAAGCAGTCCCGAATATCGAAATCATTACGGAGGCCGTCGTCGAGACTTTGAACGGCGACGGGGAATTGACCGGACTTCGACTCAAGTCGACGTCGGACGGCCGTGAGATGACGCTTGCCGCAGACGTGCTTTTTGTCGCGATCGGACACGTTCCGGACAGCGCGACCTATGCGGGTTTAGTCGATACGGACGAAGAAGGCTACATTGTCGCCGGAGAGGACTGTCAAACCCGTGTTCCCGGAGTTTTTGCCGCGGGAGATTGCCGAAGGAAGGCCGTGCGCCAACTGACGACGGCGGTCGCGGACGGCGCGAACGCGGCGGTCGGGTCCTGGAGTTGTCCGGTCGGGTGATTCTTTGGAAGGTATGAACCCAGGCCTCACGGATTGAAAGAAGCGGCCGATTCGTCGCTCCCCCTTTTCGCTCCGGAGCTCTTGTGTTATAGTATTCTCTGTCTGATTCAAAGGACGCGGGTGCTTAGCTCAGCCGGGAGAGCACATGCTTCACACGCATGGGGTCGCTGGTT
>JAEAME010000405.1_pt1 | contig 45282 bp, 66 predicted proteins | sample 8958731 | NCBI WGS metagenome assembly JAEAME01 (sample SAMN16933194, study PRJNA681113) | bioreactor sludge metagenome | isolation source: anerobic bioreactor sludge (Control) | place: India:Bengaluru | collected 2018-10-24
GGAGGGGCGCGGTCTTTTTAGTAAATATTTTAGCGATTTGTTGCGGGGGTATATCGCAATATTATGCTATTGTGCAGTACGTCACAAAGTGATCGTTCGCGCTTATTTTGTTAGCAAACATTGTGATTATTTTAGATCGTTCGCAGATCGTTGATATATCAAGGTTTATAGTCGTTTATTAGATCGTTTCAATGGGAGAAATATAGTTATATTCACATGTTTTAACAGATCGTTACGATTGTAATGATTATGAAGTCGTGAGATACTCACATCAGTTAAGGAACAAGAAACAAAGCAGCAAGGCAAACGACTACTACCAACAACATAACATCCTATCCAATACACAATAGAAAGAAGGCGACACAATGACAGCGCTAGTCATAGGACTACTGATAATAGCTATACACTGTATAGCGACAGCGGAAGATTTTTAAAGTATCTACTATAGAAAGGAAGTAACAACATGAGAAGAATTAAAACAACGATAACAGAGAACGGCGCCACGATTTACACAATGACTCATTACAATAAGATATATACGTTTTATGAAATAAGGAATGAGAATGGCGGCAACATCAGATGGAAAGGCGAATTAAAACCGTTGCGGAATATTCCTATAGATAAGAAACATTATTACTATTACGAAGGATTTTAAGGAGTGAACAACATGAGACAACTCATCATAGCAACTCTAATGTTAATACTTACATCCCTCACACTGTCCACGATATCCAATCAAATAAACACAATCGCAGTAAAAGATCAACAGATAGAAATACTAAAAGACATGTTAAAAGAAGCGAACGACAGGGAGCGCGAATATCTTGAGGCGCTTGGGGTTAGTTTAGAGGATGTAGAAAAGGAGATTGATTAAAATGGAAATAGGACAAGAAGTAGAATTACAAGCGGTATTTGATTCAAGAAAGAGCTTTTATAAGAAAGCAATAACCAGAACGGATAAAACAGAATATGGAACATATTACTCTTTATTCTCATATCAGATTTTCATTATCGAGTTAAAAGAGTTTGATAATGGAGAAATAATCATCAATGCAATGACAGAAGATCCAAACCACCTTACAGATACGACACTAAGACATTTGAACGAATTTGTTCTACAGCACGGGATGGAACGGAAGAACAGAAAACAATGGCTAGAAATACAATCAAATCAGATGAATTATAGTTACTAATAAGCCACGCATAAAAAAGGAGATTGATTAAAATGAAAAAAGTAAACAAACACACCGTATTGAAAGCAGCACGCGACAAAGGTTACTGGTGTGGGTATATTGCAGGAAACAAAGTATCTAAACATCACATTGCAGGTGGCTGGAACTTAGGTTATGACGTTGAGATAAAAGCGGTGCAGATCGAAGGCGCTTGGGATTATATAGTAAACAATGATAAAACACTGGATCAATTTATAAATGCTTTTTTGTACTATCAAAACTCAGAACTTGGGAACAGCGTTTCTTTTTGGGCTGAAGATTGACGGCGGTTTGAACCCTATCCAAAGATTGATAACAGGGAAATTACAATAGAATGGAGATAATTAAGATGGAAATGTATAAAACAGATTATAAACTGGAATTAAAAGCGGAAATGACTCAGCTTGAAATAGCAGGAGTGTTGAATGTGATTGATAGGTTTCTACCACGTGCAAAAAATGAATATGCGTATATCAGCAGTGGTAATTATGCAATGGTATGCTTCCCAAACGTTACGCCAACATATAAAGATTATAACGGCGATCGAGTTAAAATAGATCACTTTGCAGTGAGTGTTGACGGTGTATTAATTGTAATTGATACCAAAGGAACAACATACATAACTGGAGGTTATTAAGATGCCAATTTATACCGCGTATGAAACACCAGAACCTGAAGATATTTTCGGAAAAGTAAGTTTTAACCTTTACTTGTCAGATGAACCGGAAACAAAGACATACGGAGACTTTTTTGAGCGATATAACGACCTGATAACAGACGGTGACGTTATAAAGGTTTATGAAAATTTAGATCAAGTCGAGATATATCTTTTAAACACAAAAAAGTCTGATTTTTGGGGCATGAAGCCAAAAATAAACGCGTGGCGCCTGATGGATAACCGGACAGACAAAAATGTGATAGCGTACCTTTTAACTATGAAATTGGAGGATTATAAAAATGAAAATTAACTATGATTACTTAGCGCGCCTGATGAAATACAGTGGATCAATGCACTACTATACATTTAAAACAAAGAATGATATAAACGGTCACTCTCGAAAATTGGTAGTATATGAAGATTTAACCTTTTTTGAGAACGATCCAAGTATCGACTATGATAATATTCTAATATCATACATGACTAAAAAAGAACTCAACGAACTGAAAAACACGCTTATAAAACACGGCTTTTCAGAACGCCAAGGCGGTGAAAATTAATGCAAAAGCAGCAACTATTGCAATTACAAAATGACTTGACACGAAAAAAATGTTTAAATGATTTTTTGATACACCAACTGAAAAGCGGTACAATGAGTTTAAACGAAAAGCAAGCGATTAAAAAGGCTGTAGACACGTTCGCGGTGTCTATCAGTCAATTACAAGGCGCTTTAGATAATGAACTCAAGAGAGAAGGTAATTAAAATGGAACGCAAACAACTAGAAAAAATACTTGATGGATATTTCATTTTTAACCAGTGGTACAAATACCAAGAAGCGCCAAAAGAGTTTATGAGTGATTTAGGCGAACTCATGTATATTCAAACATTAGATAGTTTTTCTGAATTATACAATTCAGAATACAAGAAAGATTTTGACTTTAATTTTGGAGATATGGAAATTGACTCAGAAACGGTTTTAACCGAAATCGAAGAGTTTGAAAAGTTCTGGTTTTGTTTAGATGATTTTATAAAAGCCGATTCACTCACATTTTACAATACAGGCGAACCGATTATTTTAGCAAAATTAAAAAACGCAGGACAAGCGCTAGACAGAGTAGTAGTCTTATCAGATATCAAAACTGAAGCCGATTTACTCGAGTTTTTAAACGATGTGTTACTAGATATCGGAGAAACAACCCATCCAAGCAAAGGCAATCAACAAGTGTATACAGTTGTCAAAATAGCAGAATAAACTAAAAATAGAATGGAGATAATTAAAATGAGAGAAGTATATACTATTGACGCATGGGAAGAAAAGGACTTTAACCCATCATTGCCAGACTACACCAAACAAACACAATCCCAATCATGGGCCGAACGTGTCGCCGCAAAATGGGCTGATAGCGGAAAGTTTGAATATGTGGAAGTAACATTTTTCCGCGAATCCGATCATCAATCTGGCGCTATAAATAGACATACTGGAGCGGATTTTGAACCTAAAAATTGGGTTGAGTAACAAATAGTAACAAATTTAAATAGCAGCAATTCGGATTATACCGGATGGCTGCTATTTTTAATTGTATAGTGTATAAATTTGAATAGTAGTGATCCTTTACAAAATAGGATTGCTGCTATTCTTTTGTTTCAACAGTTAGAAATAACTAGCATACCATTTAAAGCCAAAATAAAGCCCATACAGCGATTTTAAATAAAATCTAATATAAATACATTACCGCAAACAAAACACGTTAAAAGCCGTGTAAATGAACGATAGCAAAACAGCAGACAAAGTATCATACAAGATCAATAGGACAAAGTAAACACGCGTAACCGATAAAATGAAGCAAATACAAGCGATATAAGCAATTTAAAATAGGAAGTCATATAAATACATTACCGGACAGTAAAAACGCTTATAACGCAAAAATAAGCCGTATCAGGAACGCAACATAAAAGCCGTGATCCTTTGGCAGCGGTACTATCTCGACAAAGCGCGATATAACAACGATCCGATTAAAAAGAGAGCCTAACAGCAAAAAAGTAAGTGACTGCTTTCAGAAAACAAACTAACCAACATTCTGATATTTCACAAAGTAAAGAACTTGTGAAAAGTACCGTAACTCACCAAAATCTAATCATTTTCTGAAAATAAAATACTACAGTTTCGAGATACTCAAAACCGCCTGAAAATGATGAAAGCTTGATATACCGTGCTTTCAGAAATCGTAAGCTTTTTTCAGAAATCAAAATTTTGAAAATCAAAAATCCTACATGTAGGGCAAAAAAAATAATTTTCGGCTCGACTGCAAGCTTTCATGGAATTTCATAAATCGTAAGAAAAAATGGGAAAATGAAAATTTCAAAAACTAAAAATCCTACATGTAAGGAATAGGCGACTCGAAGGTACGCGCAACGTTCTGAGGACAGGGATTTCGTTTTGAAGCGATCATTTTCCTATTTGTGTTGAAAGAACAAGAGTAAATCGAAAACGTCTTGCATAGTTGGTGCGCTGTAGGAGAGATTTCCCTCTTGAGCGCAAAAGAAAAGACCTATTCGCGAGATAGGTCTTAGAGGAGGAATTACCATGAAATTATAAGAGAGGAGGACGTAATACCCTAGAACACCCTGCTCTAGAAATATCACTATACACATTGTACCATAGATTCTGACAAAAAACTGACATTTCCAAAAGAAATTTCACAATCTTTTGTATAATATAATAGACATATTCATTTGAGCAAGGATCGTATCACTTGACAAAACGAAAATCACACACAGGGTATCAGAAACCAAAATCCAAGATAAGGGTGTTGAAAACCAAAATTGAGCATGGGGGTATGAAAAACGAGATTCAATAGGTGGGGTATTTCAAACGAAGTTTGATAGGTGGGGTACTGGAAACGAAAGTTGACCTATGGGGTATTAGAAACCAGATCTGAGGTATGGGGTATTGAAAACGAAAGTCAGAACATGGGGTACAACGATCCAATCCAAGGGCAAGGGGTAGTTGAAACGAGGGTTTGAAATCTACTATATCATTTTAAAGCGATTTAAGATGGGTAGAAGCGATTTTCTATATAGAACGTAAGAACACCTTACCTCGTACTTAGGATTGAAATATCGCCTACAGAATGAACCAGAAACGATATCCACGTGTCCAAGAGGTTATGTTTAAACGCAAAAGAAAAAGGCTACATTACTGTAACCCCTTCTTCGTATCCCACCAACCACCATCTTCACGCTGTGTCTTGATATCATGGTGTCTCTTACAGAGAGGTTGATGGTTTGATTCATCCCAGAACAATTCAAGTGATCCTTTATGTGGTACGATATGATCGACAACAGTTGCAAGGGTGATTACACCTTCCTTCTCACACTCAAGGCAGAAGGGATGGTTTATCAGATATACACGTCTATACTTCTGCCAACGAGAACCATAACCACGCTTTGCAGCACTACCTCGCTTATTGTCCTTCTTCTCAAAGACGTGAGTTTCACAGTAAAGGTTTGCCGTTACGTTCTTACATCCGGGGTATCTACAAGGTTTCAAGGGTTTGCTAGGCAGAATGATCACCACCTTGAACCGTTTCAACCAACCACTCACTGGTAGCAACTATCATTTCACTGTAAGTATTGAAGTTAGAAACAAACTCATATTCTTCAGAGTTTGGACGGTAAGCGAAGACAGTATACCAACAATCCTTCTCAGAACTATCCTCATCAAAGCGAAGGTACATGTCATAATCAATCGTCCAACCAAGGGTTCTGAAATATCTTATCGTGCTTTCATGAGACTGAATAGTTCGAGTTGTCATAATGCGCCCCCTATCAAAGCAACAATATTAATCACACATACAAAGAATGAATATACAGACACACACTGAACACCAATGGAGAAAATCATGAGATACGTCCAGAGATACGACACAAAGAGAATGTTTGAATCAGAAGATCGGTTTGCCGAATAATTATTCAAATGGTCAAATAGAACAAACATCAACGGAAATAAGAGTAGACCGACAATATACTGAACACCCATCATGAGTCACCTCCCACAATCAACAACCCTGCTTCAAGCAACTTACCCCTGCTATCAACATACCCACCCTCGACAGCAAAGCGATTCAGGATATCACGGTCTATCCTATACCCTTGTCGATCAGTCAGACCAAGAGAAGCACTAGCAATGGGTATAGCATAACGTATATTCCTACTACTCGTTCTATCGTTAAAATACACGCTCTCTACGAAGCTTTGAGTGGTAGAGGATGAATTACCCAAGATACCCTCTATCGTTCTCCTAGCGCTCTCTAGCGAACGCAGAACGCTATCCTCGGAGTATTCAAGTGCAAGGGATTCTGTAGGGTTCGATATGAAGCTTGATCGTCCACCGCCCTGATTCTCGTCTACCTCTTTTGGTTTGGTTTGGAGGTATGTTTTTCGTGCAGTGATGTAGGTTTCGATTAGTGGGTACTTGTAGAGTTCGGATCGGATATGGGATTTGAGTTTCGGTGGAAGTTTATAGGTCATAGTCGCTCTCCAATCTTTTACCACACATAGGGCAGAATTTGATTTCAAACGTAGCATACGAGTAACCATCATCTACAGGATCATACAATTCAACCTCGATATTACTGTGACAAACCTCAAGATTAGACTGGTCATCCCAAACAAGCTTTCGCGTCAACCATTTGTCAGTACAGTAGTCACAAGGGGGTTGTTCTACTTCTGGGGTATGATATCCCACCATATTGTGAATTTGAATAGGAGTGTACTCAACATCATTTATTACCGTGATGGGCGACCAGAGGTTGGGGTTGAAGTTTTCATATTGTTTCGGACTCATAGTGTACCTCCCATCAAAGTAGTAATCCCAGCAAGGATAGCGAACACACTAATGACGAACAGTACTACACCGAGTACACCAATCAGGATGTCTACAAGGAACATGTCCCAAGTGTGTTTCATTCTAAGTATCTCAAGTTTCATAGTCACACCAATAAACGTTTGCCATATCTGATACAAACCAGACACACCGATAAAGATATACGAAAGACCAACGATAACATTCATCAACCATCCCTCCTCTCAACACGAGTAATAGGTTCAACATGATAATCCTTGATATACCCACGATTGATATACGTTCGTAACTGCACTTCAGGGAACAAACCAAGGTACTTGATCCGTTGTGTTGTTTGCAAAGGTTGTTCAGGGGTATCGAGGAAGCCATAGTAGGAATTGTTTATGCAAAGGTCATAGTTTGGTAGAGGTACTATTGAGTGATACCAGTGATATTGATTGGTCATATTGGTTACTTCCTTTCTTGGATAGGAGTGTTTCAGGAATAGGTGTGATTCCACATATGAAATGTACTACAGGAAGGTAAGAATTGTAGTACACCAGTAGTACGTTTTGTAGTTTCAAGAATCCAATGGTATCAAGGGTTGAGAGGGTCTATATTTCTATTACTACTATTACTACTTAAATTTTAGAAGTTATATAGATATATAGATATTTATAATTAAATAAATAAAAGTAATATAGAGAAAATCTTTGGCTCGACCTTGTAGTTTGTAGTCAAACCTCTGTAACCCTTGATACTATTGAGTTTCTAGCTCATTTGCACCAGTAGTTGACTACAAGAATTTTTGTAGCCAACCTATTTTGCATGGAATTATACGAAGTTCTCAATCTCATCTGGTTCTGTCAATCGTTTGTAAATCAGGTATTTCACCCTTGCCAACTTCATGTTATGTTCATAAGCCAATTCTTCAGGTGTTGCACCTTCTCTGTACGCGTCACGTAGTTCATAACTTAGGACGTTTAGTTCGTATTCTTCCCCTGTCATTTCTTCCTCTGGACTGTCTGATTTCTTGGGCTTCTTAATCTTTGTCTCTATGTTCTTGTTGTTCAATGAAGGGTTATACAATGTATGCAGATAACCCTCGTAAATTTCCATCATGGCTGCGTTATTCTCTGGATATACATAGACATATACATCGTCAAGTGCGCTAATCGCTTGTTGCAGCTTCTTGTTTCCATTGCCGTACATGTTGATTGTCATTTGTAATGTCTTCATTAAGTCGTCAGTCGATCCTATGAAGATATCTCCTTCTGACATTGAGTAGTATCGGTAGATACCTCCGATACCTTTTACGTCTACCTTGTTGTCCTCAAAGTCCTCGATGTGGAATAGAAATTCCTCTGCAATTTCAAGTCCTCTGTCCATTAGTTCTTGTTTTGTGATTTCTGTCATATCTATTGTTCCTCCTAATATCTGATCTTCAAAACTTTAACCATCTCCTGCAAAATCATCTTACAATCCGCCCTGTTCTCACCCTCGTCCAACATACCCAAACACTCATTGATATACTCCATCTTGCCAAATTGAGCATCTTCTCTCGTATAAAATACCTCCGTTTGCCCTTGTAGGTATGGGTCAAGACCGATTAGTACGTCCTTGGTTGTGTCGATTAGTGTGTAGTAGGTGTGTTTGCGTGTGAAATTCATGTTGTTCATCCTCTCTTGTTGTGCAATAGTGACTCAGCAACCCCAACAATCCTTGGATCACTGAACGGTAAGTCAAATCCGCTGCAACCGTCATAACCTTTGAAAGCTTCATAGTATACCGACTCTCTGAACTCCTTTGGATAATTCTGTATCAACTCTGCCAACTCCTTAGACCACGCGTCATATACGTGGTCTTGGATTAGGTTTTCGTTGAATTGGTAGTATAAGCAGGAGTGGACTAGGATTTGTCGTTGGCGGCGGTTTATCAGTGACAATGTTTCTTGGTTCATTTTGACACCCTCTTTGCCCTCACTGCGGATCAAATGGTTACCAACCACTCAAACCGCAATCAAAGGCTTGTTTATCTGTATTATTTTAGAAAGAAAACTGTATTATCTTTGGATAGGATTCAAACTGTTGCTACGAGTCTTTCAGACTCTCGAAGTTACCGGATAACACCGATCACAATACTTCTCAAAATCTCCCCTTGTCATGTGTCCGACATACTCGAAGTCCAATGCTTCAACGTTCTCATAACTCAGTTCATCCTCATAGGCTATGAACCATAAATCCTTGAACCCATGTTGAAACACCCAAGTAGGGTTATAAGCGATTCTTACGTGTTTGCGTGTGCGGTATACGAAGTATTTTTGTTCTGAATTGTGGTGGATTGTTGTCATTGTTGTTCCTCCTTGTATAGCCAAGTTACGATCGGTAGACAGATAGTCATTGTTATCATGAATAAGAACATTATTCCTCCACTTCTTCGATTGTGACCGTTAGTCTAACGACTTTACCACCAAACCTATCGGCAGTTTTGAAGGCTTTCTTGAGTGTGTGCAAAGGTGGTGGAAAGAAGTCGTGATTTACTTCTGTGTATGTTACAGCTTTTCTGAAGTCGTGTGTAAGTTCTCCGTTATCGTATCCTCCAAGCTTATCGCGAACCCACATCTTTCCAACCCTGACCATGTAGTAGTGTTTCGTTTCAACGAGATTTGTGATTCCGTACTTGTTCGTTTTGAATAGGTTCATTTCAATTCCTCCCTGTGTCTGACTTCCCATTGCATCTTTGTAATCAGATAGTGCAATTCATTGACTTGTTCTATGTGCAGCTTCGGTAATAGGTGTTTGATGGAGTCTTTGATCTCTTCCTTCTTGACCATGTAATCGACTACTTCTTGCAAGGGGTGTGGTTTGTCTTGTTTCAAAAGATCATCTGGTGTCAGTTGTCTGCTCCTGAAGTTCACCTGACCACCTCGCAGTCAAAATCCCATTCAGACACTTCTTCCACCTTTCCGTATTGTCTGATCACGTTGCACCAGACAGTCGGTTTAACAACGGTGTATTGTGTGTAGCGAGAGAGTTCATGGGTGGTACCGATTAAGATTACATTTTCTCCGTTTTTCAAACGATACTCCCCACCGAGTTTGAGATATTCCATCACCCCACAACCTCCCATCTGACAGTATGAAAGTCAACATCAATCCTGTGTTCCAGTCGTCCGTCTTCGAGTCGGAATAGTTCAAAGTTGTCACCGTCTCTTGCTGCGAATACGTTGTATTTTACTGTTTCTACATCTGTGTATATACTGTTCAGGTGTTCTAGTGCTTGATCTGTTGTCACGGTCAGCCCTCCTCTGGTTTGAATACATCCCATACAGGATTGTCTAATTCCTCGACTTCTATATGTACTCCGTCAAGAATACCGAATTCGTCGGCATTATCTTCCAACTCTTTCTTATGCTTATGGGCTTCTTGTCCACTTGAGAAGAAACCATACGTATGACTACATTCATAATCGTACTGAATTACAACACTATAAATTTTCATTTAATCACTCTCCCAACTGATTCAAAACATCCGGCATAAATCCACTTGCAATCACCTGACCGTCCTTCAGGATAATCGGCATACTCTNGGCATAAATCCACTTGCAATCACCTGACCGTCCTTCAGGATAATCGGCATACTCTTATATCCGGTAGCCCTTGCTTCGTCCATGAACTTCTCGTTGGTGTCTACGTTCTTTTCGGTGTAGCTGATACCTAGATCGTTCAAAATGTTCTTGCTCATTTGACATTGAATACATTGATTCTTTGTGTATATCACTATATTGTTCATTCTTCCACCTCCCACACATTCTCCCAATCCTCAAACAACTCAATCGGCTCAATCTGAAAGAACTCCATCACCTTTGCGATATGCTCAATCCTTGCTCGCTCACCAATCTCCATGCGTGAGATCACTTTCCGGTTGACTCCTATTGTGTCTGCGATGTACTCCTGTGTCAGTTCGTTTTCAAGTCGAAGTGTTTTCAGGTTATGTCCAATGATTTTTAATAACTTGCTGTGTGCTGGTGATTGTATTTTCGTCTTATTGGCCATTATTCCACACCCTTTTCTCTCTCAACCCTAGTTGCAACGTCCGTTTGTTCACCGCCCACCTTGATCGACCAATCTTTTTACCTATCTCACTCTCAGTGAGCGTGTTGTAATGTGTCCTGACAAAATCATCATCCTCTTGTGTCCAGAGGTGCTTGTTTGAGTCGCGCGTCGTAAACTTCCCATTCTTCAACCCGTTGCGTCTACCGTTTATCGCTGACACCGTTGCTTGTTCATTGAAGTGTCTGTTGAAACTCTCAGTCAACTCCTTGTTGCTCATGTGGCTATGTTCCAGAATATAGTCATTCTTGGCGACAGTCCAACTGACCGCGGATCTGTATTTTTTCTCAGTCTTCGTTGGTACAGTTTGTTTAATCTGTTTCTCAAGAACCTCGTACTCAGCACTTGCTTTGACAATTCTGATTGGTTCTTTCAAAAAGTGTTTCGTCCGATTCAAGCGTCTGGAACATTCAGCGTGTGTTCCTCGTGCGTAGATTTTGCCTGTCTTTTCTCCGATTGCCATTTGTTGGATCACTCATTTTCTCCCCTTCCTGCGCTCATTCACTTTGTCGAATCCGACTTTTCCAATGTATATCACTCCTGCGATACCAAATGTTGTAATAGCGACAAATATTCCGACCAGTAGTTTCGCCTTTTCTAGTTCAAACAACATTGCTAACGATTCTGAAATGTTCATTCGCTCAACCCCTTGATTGCTCTTGTAAGATAGTATTCCGCTTTTTGTAAGTCTTCCTCTTGCTTACCTTTAAATGGACTTCTGAACAGGTACTTCAGCGTTGTACCGATATGAAACCCTATCTCTGGTGGATATTCCTTTACAACCTCTGTAATAATGTCGATTGGTTCAAAGGAGTATTGTTTGTAGTGTGGTGGTGTGTTCACCATGTCAGGTGTTTCGTTTTGGATCGTGTCAACTTTTGGAACCTCTACCCTTGTGTATGATATTGTTCCGTCCTCGTTTTGCATGTAGTATTCGTTGAATTGAGTTTCTGGTGGTGTTCTGGGTATCCCATCTACTGTGACTGGATCGACAAAATCACTAGGCTCACTGGTCAATGTGATTCCGTCCTTGAATGGTTTCGGTTCTTCATCGCTCCATTTGACCTGTGGGTAGTGGGTTGGATCTTCGGTTATGAAGTGTGAGTTTGGAACGTCCATCACATATTGTCCTATCCCCCATGAGTCAGTGCATTTCCTTGGTTTTTTGAGATATCCATATAGTGCCCCACTGCTATCCCTCGCCAACCAATTCATCCATTTTGGTATATCAAACTTCACATATTTGTCACTCATTCTCATTTCCTCCTATCAATCCTTTATCTCTCAATGCCTTCATCTTCTGCCAAACAACCTGTTTAGTCCTGTCAAACCCCATCGCCTTCAACGCTTCTGATATCTTTCCTGACGAAAGGTGGCTGTTGTCGATAATGAAATCAACTTCCTCTTGCGTCATTTGCGTTGGGTGTTTACGATTTCTGTTCCCGGATATATAGTGTTTTGACTTCAAATCAACTCTCAGTCTTTCTATCTCAACCTTTGTCATAGGTTCACCACTTTGCGCTCGTAACTTCTTTGTAGCTGCGACAATTACATTCATCAAACTGTCGTTCTCCGATCCAAGTTCACCGATTAGTTCCGTATTCCCACGTTCCAGTGCTTTGATGTACTTTCGTTCGTTGCCCTTCAGGCAGTCGTGGCAGAAGGATATGTTTAGTTTCAGTAAGTCTGGATCGTTGTCACTAGGTAATGTGTCGTTGATTGTGACCAACCGACCTTTATATATGAACTGTTGTTCGTTGATTAAGTTGTGTGTGTTTGCGTTTAGACCAAAGAGGTAGACTATTTGATCTAGTGTTTCTGTAGATAACATGTGTTCACCTCGTTTCTGTTAGTCTGCACTGCTCTTACGTTCAACAAACACCCTCTGATTCTTACCATTGACCTTCCTAGGTTGCACGTCCAACCCATAAACTTCCATGACCGCTTCTTTGAAAGCCTTCTGTGATTGAACATTCCCACCGTTTTCCTCAACCCAAGGTACATAGCTGTTCGTATATACTTCCATATATCTCTTACCCAACAACTGCTCAACCGGATAATCCTCCAAGAACAGCAACATTCCATTATTCTCTTGGTGGTATCGCTCGTTCTCTGACTCAACGAGTGCGCTCTCAGTGAATTTGTTATTCTCGTATAACCTCAAATACCCTTGCACCATCTGCGATACCCAGTATTCCAAAGCTTCAGGAGAGGTCTGTTTCGTGATAAACCGATTGTCCTTGTTCTTCTCTGAAACCGTACTATACATCGGCAACCACATTACCCTGCGTTTCCAAGAGTCGCCTTTTTCAAAGGATTTAATCATGTGGTTTGAAGTAAAGATCAGTGAATTGGTAAACTGTGCGCTCTCGGAAGCTGCGTATAGTTCCCTTGTTTCTACAAAGTCACAAGTTGAGATGTTCTTCAGCACCTTCATCATCTTGTCGTCAATGACACCATCTTGTATATCATCACCAAGGTTGGCTAGTTTACCTTTCATACTGGACATATACCGTTCGTCCGTCATTTCTTTGATACTCAATCCGGTCACATTCTTTGTGTTCAGGATCTTCTTGATAATCTGCAACAACGTACCCTTACCATTCCCCCCGCCACCAATGAAGATAAAAACTCGACCTAACAAGCGTTTGACTTCTTTGTTGGTAATCAACGTGTGACCAAGGATTTCAAAGAGTAAATCTCTGTACTGCTTATCGTTGTTGGTCAAGTGGTTCACGTATTTGTCTACGTCCTCGTTGTATGCTGCGTCAGGGTTATATACAATGTCTATCGAGTATGGTGTGAACTCCTTGTACTCGACTTCAACGAATTGACCGTCTTTCAGGATTCCGTTCTTGAATTTCACTATGAACTCTTTTTCAGGATCAATAAGCTTTGTCCGTAAGTCAATCTGCTTCAGGACTTCCTCAACATACCGTGTCTTTTGAGAACCAACCGTTTCAAACACGATCCGTTTCAGGATATCCGAGTCAGCGATATACTCTGTATCATGGAAGAAATACACTCTCCCTTGATATTTCACCATCCTGAATTGCTTCATCAGACCAGTCGCTACGTCATACTCACCATCTTTTGCTGCTTCAATCTTACGATCTCGGCAAAGTGTTTCCATTTCACTATCGTCCAGTGGTTCGTCAAATACCCATTTGTTGATAAAGTACATCACGTCACGCCAAGCGTCCATGTTGCCAATCGTTGAACGGTGTTGGTTCAGTGCGTTGTTACGTCCGTCTGATTCACCGTAACCTAGTAGGATTTGATAACCTTTCTTCGGTATAAAGATTTCAGGTAAGGTTTCTCGTACCCCTGCGTTAAACTGTTGTCTTTCGACTCCATTACGTTTGATTACAACGTTTGTGTGAGAAGGTGTACTCTTGTACTCAACCTTGATTCCAAGGGCGCAAACTTCGTTGGCTTTAGTCAGTCGTGCAGGACGTTTGTAGTATAGGTGACAACCGCGATCAGTGATTCTGTACTCTGTCTGTATATCAAAACGTTTAATCATATCCTGAATTGCTTCGTGGGATAGGCAGTCTATGTCGATTATCAGGTCATTCTTTGTCAGCATATACCCTACGTCCGCTGCCATATCAGGACTCAGAATGATATCTGCGTCCTTTGGTGCGTGTTTCTGACCTTCTTTTAGTTCTATATAGTCAGGCATGGTTTACCTCCTGTTCTTTGTTATTTGTGTTGTTGCTTTTGGATAGGATTTGATTCAAACTCCGGTACTTCCAAAACCGTTTACTCCTCGATCACTGTCTGACAGTTCGGTGACTTCTTGCAATTCGATTTTTGGGATTGGTAGAATCACCAGTTGGGCTATTTTTTGCCCGCGCCTTACTTCAACTATCCCATCATATTCATCAATCTTGTTTGCATGAGACATATCGCCTGTGATTTCATACATTAATTGGTTCATCACATCTACTGTCATGGCGGCGTGATTTCCATTTTCACAGATGATTCCAATTCCGTCACGATACCCGGCATCAACAGTGCCGTAATGAACTCGCAACCCGGTATTCAACGTCAAACCGCTCCGTGGTCTCACATCTGCCACATGACCTTCTGGTAACTCGATTGCAATGTTTGTCTTGATTGTTAAGGTGTCTCCATACTTCAGATTCACATTTTCGTCCGCGTACAAATCAAACCCTGCGTCTGTTGTGTGTGCTTTGGTTGGTGTGATTGCTGTGGGACTTAGTTTTTTGAAGTTGATTTTCAATGGGTGTGTCAATTTTGTTTCCTCCTGTTGTTTCAAATATTCCAAGAAATCCATCGTGTCACCGTCTCCGAACTCTCGTGTGATTCTGTCTTCTACTTCTGCAAACCGTAGTTTGTCTGCGTTTGATAGGGTCAAAGTATTCACTCCCATTTCTCTAATTTCTTAATCAAAATATCGTAATAATGATTCAAATCCACAATCCTGTTAAACCCTTCAATCTCACTCGTATCTCCGTTATACAACCACATCTTACTCGGAGCATTTGGAAACTTAGCAAGAGATTCACCCTTCTTCTTATACACGCAGAAGTCACCTTGTTTCGTTGCGAACACTCGATTGACCTTGTTGTATTGGTTGCCTTGTTCGTCAAATGTGCCATCGTAAGTGCCGCCTGCACTCAAGATATATTGAAACAAATGGGGTTTGTCTAGGTTCTCCAACATAGTGTCCAATATCGGTTTGTCAAACAACAGATGGTCAACCATCGCAATATCAACGATCCGTGTAATGTTAGGCTTCTTCCAAGCGTCTTTCGCATAGTTGTTTACGTCAGCACCCTTACACTTGATAGAACCTTTCTTTACTGTTCTGTCTGGTAGTATCTTGTCAGGTTTCTTTGCAATATAGTTGTTTACGTCCTTTTGGATCAACACCTCGTAGAAGTCCTCTTCGAGTTGGAAGTTGTGATCCTTTTCCCACTGCTCACAAATTTGTTTGTAGTCGTCTGTATGAGGTACAAATGCCACACCATCTGTGTTCAGTTGGACAATCGTACAGGTTGGTGCTAGTCGCTTACCGAGGTCATATAATACGATTTGGCCGATAGCGCACATTGTGACGCTCGCCTTTGGGTTGTATAGCAGTGAGTATTCTGATTTCAGAAGTCCACTGATTGAGTTGATAATGGTCTTTAGGGCTTCTTGCCTTACTGGTTCGGTGTGTTTGATTCTTGCTCGCTCGTCTTTGATTTCTCTGAATAGTTCTGTAGCTGCTCCGAGTATCTCGAAGTTGACAATTATATTCGGATATAAGCTGGTTACGTCCTTCAGTCGTACGTTCTTGAATTTCTTCTGCTTCACGTTTGTTGAGTGCGCTCCACCAAATGCAAAGGCTATGTCGTTGTCGAACTCTCGAATTGTGATCGTACCTTTTTCCTTTGTTTCCCACATGGTGCGAACATCAAGTGGTACTAAGTCTAACAGTTCTTCAGGTACTCTGATTGTTGACCACTTTGTTGTCGGTTTGTCCGTCAATACGTTTGCTGACAATGTGGTAGTATTCCAACGATAAGCGTTTGGTGGTAAGGATGGTTTCATGTCAACTAACATCTTCTTTACAAGAAAGTATTCCTCGAACCTATCAAAGAATATCAACCTCGTCTGCTCTACATCGTATATACAGTAGTCAAGTGCTTCTTGATACTCCTGATCCGTCAACTTACGTCCAATGTCAAAAGGTATTGGTGACTCCTCGATTGACACCCCTTTGTTGGCTTCAATCTTTTTCAGACCGGGCTTTGAAACATCAATCTGTTGGAAGCAGTCAAGTGAGTGTATATGCTTTGATGGATATTTCTTCTCACGTCTGACAATGATATCGTCATTCAATCGTTTCAACTGCTTTGGTGTCCAACAGTCCATCATGGCTGAGATAACGATATCGTCATAATAGTAGTTGTTGTATCCGACCAATGTGCTTGTGTGAATCAGTTCTCGTAGTCCTGTGAACTCGTTGTGATAGATTTTGTATATCGTTCCGTCAAGGTTCTTGAATACTACGAAAGCGTCTTCTTCGTAGACCTCAATGTCGTAGATTAGGATTCGTTGTCGTGTGGTTAGTTGTAGGTATTTGTCGTAGTCATTCATGGCTTCCTCCTGTTTGTTTATCTTTGGATAGGATTTGACTTACTCGTAAAACACCTCGTTGGTAGTGGTGTTTAGTATCTTCTGCTTTGCTCGTTCTCCCAACACATAAGGACTGTTGTCTCCTTTTGGATATTGTTCAACGATTGGATATTTCAGGAGTTTCAAACATTCCTTCTTGAACCTCTTGTTTGGGATATACAAGTATCTGTGTTTCTCCGTCCTGAACTTCCGTAGGTGATTCCATTCTTCCGTATAGTGTCTTGAGTGCTTTCCGTTTGGAACGTATTTGTCCGTTCTTCCTTTTGTCTTACCTGTGTATATCCAATTCGTAGCTTGATAAATATATCCGTGGTGTCCTACACCTTCGTCAGCGTAACTTACGATTATGATTTTCTCTGACTTCAGATCATTCAAAACTGTTGATATAAATTTACTCAAAGTGTTAGGTGGTAGACCATCGTTTGTTATCAGTCGGTTTAGTTCGTATACATACTGCTTGTACTCAACCCCACAGACACCCTCACATAGTGCGTTGCTTGCAGGTTTCCCGATCGTGGCAACACCTTGTAATTCACCATCTAAGAACAACCCATATGCAAAGGATATTGACGGTTTCCGTTGAGCGTAGTGTTTTGTTAGTATGAAGTCGTATGTTTCTTTTGATTCAATTCTCCTGATTTCTGTTTTCTGAATCGTAGTTATCTCACTCAACCTTCTCACCACCCAAAAACTCAGCATAAAACCTAGTAAATGTTCCCTGCGGTGTATATACAGGTTCTTTACTCTTTACGTGCATTTGTGATTGTGTGTCAGCAATAACCTTACCCAATTTCCCATAGAACTGAGTGATATTGAAGTTATCCCCAAACCGTTGCAACGTATATACTTCGTTCTTAGCAATTCTCCGTTTTGCCAAGTGTGCCTTCATGGTGTCGAACATCCCGATCTTATCCGTCTTGCTGAACTCGTTGAACTCGATCGTGTGATAGATGGTAGATAAACCTTTGTCCATTTCAGAGTGGATTTTATTCATCTTGCCGGAACGATCTGTGAGTTCTTTGAGTACGTCTTGTAAGAGGTAGAGTAGTTCGATTGAGGAGTAGGATTGAAGTTTTACGACTTTCTTCTCGTATAGTTTGCTCATGGTAGTTCCTCCTTGTCTGACGTTAGTCAGGCTGTATTACCTTCTATAAAACCAAGAGAGGAGTCGAACCCCTCTTAAGTCAGTGTTGATGTCTTTGGATAGGATTTGGCTATTTCTTCTTCTTAGGGAACGGCTTAATCTCTGCGTACACAGCAGTTCCGAAAGCAAGTGACACCTCAACCATTACATCTTTACCAATTAGTTCCTCTTTGTTTTCAAAAGGAATTCCGAATTTCTCCTCGAATTTAGCTTGTTGTTTTGACTTCTTGATAGGATCACTGAACCATTCTTTTGTTGCTTCAATGAATTTAGCCCATCCCATGTTTGACTGGTATGTTTCACCCTCATAGTCGAATTTGATTTTCAGACCCGATACTTCCTCTACAACATCTGTCACCGTCACGCTGAAAATCTGACCGACATCCTCTTTGCTGAATTTCGCTACTTGACTCGCTTCCCAAAAGCTGTTGAACTTATCATAGGCGTATACGTCCTTCTTGATTCCCTTGTCAGCTAGGTTTGCTAATTCAGGATATGTACAATCAAAGTAGTCTTTCGCCCATCCCTCTACACGTTCCATTGTTTCAGGTGAAGCACTCCACTTGTTTGTATCAGGATCGTACTTCTTCGTATTCCATGTGATATCTCGTACTTCACCACGATCACGGTCAAGGAAGGTGAATACTGTTTTGTCTAAATCCTGTGTTACCTCGATAAGTTCTAATTGTTCTAATTTTTCCATTTTGCACTCTCCTGTTTTTGTTTTGGTTTGTTGTGGTTTGTGATTATTCCACGATTTCGATTTGTTTCCCGAAGTGTTCGTTGATTTCTTTCATTGTCATTTTGGTTGGTTCTTCTTTGCGCTCATACAGTACGTCTTGTTCAAAAACTCGGTCTGTCATGTATTGGTTTTCAAATCTCGTATTGTATACTGCTACAATATCTAGGTCTTTGAATCCTTCAGCAGTCAAGTCGTCATCGTAATCTTTCAAACCCATCCACTCATTCTTTTCAATGAATCTGATTGTATCCTGTGTGGGTGTACCAATCAGCACATGCCCTTTTGATCCGTCTCGCAACACAACTCCCATCCCTGTTTTCAGGTCTGATTTTGTGAATTGTTGTTTTTCTTTGACCAATTCTAGTTCCTCCTCTTTGAAGTTTTCCTCAAATCCATCGTCAAACTCCACAGTGTATTTGTACTTCCATCGTTCAGAAAACCTCACAATCTCACCAACCTCACCGCTCCGACCTTCCCACGAATTTGAAACCTTAACATTGTCGCCTAATTTGAATTTCATATCTTTTTCCTCCTCATTCAACACCTTCAGATTGTACTCATAGAACCAACACACATGTTCATTAACATCAAAACTTACGTGGATAGGAAGGATGTCTGTACCGTCGTCCTCTATTACAGTCCCTTTGTCTCCGTAAAATGCACTGTCACCATCTACTACCTGTACCCTATCTCCGACCTTGAATTTACCCATCATCAAACCTCCCTGTATTTAATACCTGTAGTTCCAAGAAACTCCCTCAAAACCTTCGCGTCATTCTCACCAAAAACCGTAAACTTGAACTCCTGCTTCGTCTGAACAAAATCAGGATTGTTCGCAGTAACCACATGGTGCATACGTTTTTCCAATTCAGAGTAGTATCGGTTCTGTTCTTCGATATTCTTAATCGCAATAGCAACGTCCTTCGTGTCCTTGTACTCTGCAAGTACCTTAGCTGCTTCTGGTTGTTCAGATAAGAAGTTCAGATCACTCTCAATCTTCCCAAGCCATTCAACCATTTCTGTTTCAATCTTTGATAGTGCATATGTCTTGTTCGTGAACTCTCGTCTATAGAAATCAGGGAAACCGAACATACCTTTCAAGTCATAAGCCTTTACTCGTAAGTCAAACAACATTTCTATATCATGGTACTTGTTCTCACGTTCGATCTCGTCTAGCGTTCGCACCTGACTTCTGACTGACTCCTCAGCTTCCTTGATTAAATCCCCAACCTCTTTGATTCCTCGTTTGAAATCGTCCAAAGGTGATAGGTAGAACCGTTCTACTCGTTTGCGTTCATCGTTCAGAGCGTCTACTTCTTTTCTTACCCTTGCAACTAACTGCTTTGATTCCTTTACGTTGTCCTCGGTTACTTCAACTGTCTTCATCTTTTCGACTAGGCGTTCGACTGAGAGTCGCAGTGTTGGGAAACCGTCAAACTTGATTGTTCCGACTTCAACCTTTATGTCTTCTTGGGAAACCATCGGGAATAGAATCCCTTGGTGTTCTGTGTCTGTCATTTCTTCACTTCCTCTTTGTAAAATCGCTCATGAAATCAGATACTAGAAAAAATAATTTTAACCTTTCATCCGAACTCATAGAAACATCGTAAAAATGAAGCGCTGGATGGTTCAAACCTATTTCTATTAGCTTGTAATCTCCGTGGTGAGACCTATTTGATGTTTCATAGACGTGTATCGCATGTTTTCCAACCTTTGCATATAAATCGCCCAGTTGTCCAACTTGCCCTGCAAATTCTTTTGGTGTCATTTCTTTACTCCTCCTAATAAAATCTACTTTCAGTAGAACCTCTCACTCTTATGCAACTCAACCCAAAGTGAATCCTTCCCTGTCCGGTGCATATAGTAGAAAGCCTTCGCCTGATCGTTCGACAAATGCCTGCTCGCACCGTACAAGATGTTATAGCCAAACCTTTTTGACCGTGCAGCTACTTCTAATTTCTTCGTGTCATGGTTGGACTCAAGGAAGAACATATCAAAGTTGGTATCAAACTCCGGCATTTCAGCAGCGTCCGTACAGTAGAGCGTGTTCAATCCTTGTACTTCAAAGTGATAGCCATAACATAATACGTCATGCTTCACATAAAACGGATGGAACGTGTAATCAGGTGTAATTACCGGATATCCTGCGTTAGCTACGATATCCACACCATAGAGGTATTGCACCTCATGATTACCGATTACCGTTATCTTCGGAAACAACTGCTTGATACGGTTTAATGTGCTCTCCTTGATATGGTCAGTGTGGGTGTGTGTCAGTACGAGATATTTGATATCATACAGATGATCTTTCAACTTTTTGAATGGTAGCCCACAGTCGAACATAACATCACCAATGACAACACAATTACCCTTTGAACCACTTCCTATGACTTTGTAACTCACCTCCTTAAATGTTCCTGATTGTTGTAAACTGTTTTCCTCTGACATATTGATCTCTCCTTTGTGTGTATGGCTGAAATCACTCTCAGCCAGTGGTATAATAGACACATAGAGATCTTCTTCGTGTAAAACTTATCGAACTTTAATCAAATATTAATGACTTGTAAGGGTAATCACTTTACAACGATTCGGGAATATAGTATATTAATGCTAAGCAAAGGCATAACTAAAGAAGCCATTCGTGGTATCTTCCTGTTATTGTTTTTGGATAGGATTTGAGCGATAGGGATATCACTCATACATGTTAGTCAGTGTTGGTAGCACTGCATCGGTTCATCTGTTGGTAGCAGGTGAGCCTTTTTTGTGTTCTTTTTCTTGTTCAGAGGTGTTATTCAATGGTGACAACCTTTCCGAACCGTTGTTCCATGTACTCGTATACGTCTTCAGCGAGGACATAACCTTCGTCAGTTTTGAAACATTCATCGCCGAAGTACAGATCGTCACTTTTGTAATCCTTGCAGATAACTTCAGGTTCGATTGGATCAGGTGGATCTAGGTTGAATTGTTTGTATAGGTTCATGGTGTCACCTCGGAGATATCAACGTCCCACTGGGCTTCGTTAAAACTTTCAGGATTGTGAATGATTCTATCTATCGCAGCTTCATTGACTCCATCCTCATAGTCATATTCATCATCGTCAACTTCAAAATCTAACCACCACTCAGCTACAACTTTTACTTTTAACTTCATCTCGACTTGCTCCCTTCTTTCCACAACATGCGACAGACATAGTAGAAAAAGAATCCTTGCACCATTCCGATTGACCATCCGATTAGAGTTAGTAGCAGGTACATTTAGATTTCACCTCCCCTCTCCCCATCAAAAATAGCAGAATCAACATCCAACTCTAACAGTTTCCCCAACGGACACGATAGATACTTTGCTAACCTTTTGGCATCATTCAAGGTTATTGTATCAATGTCGCGTACCCATTTGTAAACTGTTGACCTGCATACACCGAAACGGTCTGCAAAGTCTTTTAAAGTTAAATCTGATTCTGCTATTTTTGCTGATAAGTATGAGTTCTCAACGATTGTCATTTTTTTAGACACAACGAATTACCTCCTTATTGTTTAGCGGATAGGATCAATCTCTTGCTCACCTTGGTAGTGGTGATTCCATCTTGGTGGGATGGAAGATAAACTTGAAACACAATCAAAACTTGAATCATATTCAAACCCGACCGCTTGTGAACGGTTTAACTTGAAAGGTATTCAAAATTTCAATCAGGATTGGTAGTCCTGCGTTTGTTATATTGGTAAGTATTACAAACTAATGCTTGATTGCTCATGAGATAATCTTACCAATATATTCTATATAAGTCAACCGATAACTAGAAAATAATTCAACTTATTTGTGTATATAAAAATAGACATATAGCGAATGTTCGCATATTGATTACAAAACGGAATGAATCGTAATGGAATGATATTTTTGCAGAGATTTCTTTCACATTCTACGATTAGTAAGTAGAATATCGAAACGAACTTGAATATTATTCAACTTTTACTTATGGTTAGTTCATTTCATAAACAAAGGTGTATACTATGTATGAACCCATGTGACAAATCGTGTGCATAACGTTTGCAAAAAGAGTATTATACTCTGTAGTTTGCGGTTATCGCAGTGTATCGAATTACGCAGAAAAGGTGGTCATGATGAATAAGAAACAGAATGAATATATCCCTGATCCCAAAGTCCAATGGATCGAACAAGCAGAACTGGAATTACAGAATGACGAGAAACCGTACAAATCAATCGGTAGACGCATTAAAAAGATTATGGGAACAGATACCCAAGACGATCTCGGAAATCGCTTAGGGAAGAAATCTGGGGCTATTGTGAGCAAGTGGATAAATGGTCACCTGTTGCCTACGACTAATGATGTCATGAAACTGTCAGAGATTTATGGTGTTTCTGTGGATTATATCCTGTTTGGAACTGAATCCAAGAAGCAAGTTATTCCCTGTTCCACCGGAACAAACACTACAAGAGTCACAATCCCCTACTATGGTGACGTTGCAGCAGGTACATTTCAGGACACATACAATGACCCAGACGTTGAAACGATTATCGTTGACAAGAGTTACCTTGACGGATCAGGAGAATACTTTGCACTGAAGGTCAATGGAGACAGTATGAACAAGGTTATCGTAGATGGATCACATATTATTGTACTACGTTTTGAAGATGATGGTCACAAGATCATTAATGGAGATATATTACTAGTTCGTTGGGGTAATGAGTATACGATTAAGAGAGTTAGGAAGATTGAGAATAAGATACGATTAGAGCCTGATAGTTATATAGATGGTTTCACGATTCAAGAATTTACGCTAGACGAAGATATAGATGTTCAGATTATAGGTAAGGTTGTATATAGTTTTGTCAAACTGTTGAATTGAGGTTGCTCTTTGAGCGGCCTTTTTTGTTTTGGGTTTGGTTTCCTCTTTTGACTTTGAAGAATTTTGAAATCGAAGATTTAAGTGTGCTTATTATATAAATTAGGTTATTAATTATTTAAAGACTTTAAAGACTTTAATAAACGCTGTATCCTTACTCTCCCAAGGGTTTTCGGATTTAAGTGTTACTTTTCGCTCTTTTTATATAACTTTTCGCTCTTTTTATATAACTTTTCGCTCTTTTCTATTGCAACTTTTAAACTTTAGGAGTATCATGTACTTATAAGTGAAAGACGAGTAACACAAAGAAGTAACACAAAGGAGGGTTTGTCATGGCAGGTAGAGTAAATGATAAAATTATAGAAATCAATGGTTCATCTCTGGTTAAAAAAAGTAACGCGCTTGCGTTGTCAAAAATCACTTATGGGTTGTCCACTAATGAAATGCAGCTTCTTGCATATTCTATTCACAGTACGCAGAAGGATAATACATCTGTATTTCTGAAGCAGGACTTTGAAAAAACATTCAACATGGAAAGCTACTCTACACCGAGAGCAAACAAAGATTCTGACAAATTGATGGATCTGAAGATAAACGCTCAAGATTTAGGCGAGGACGAGTTTATTAAAATCAACGTACTTCAAATGTTTCACTACAAGAAAGGTGTGTTCACGGTCAAGTGGGCTGAAATGGTTTTGGATCACATTTTGGATATGAAAGAAAGATACATTATCACAGATATGACAATGGTAACAAAGTTCAAAAGTAGCTTCTCTTGGTTGTTATATGAACATCTAAAGGCAAAGTATGGGGCTTGGTCTACTGTACTGACGAAAGAAGACATTATTGCTATGCTTGGTGTCAAGAAGACATCTAGTTACATGAAAAACACAGGTACTTTGAAAAAGAAGATACTAGACATTGCTATTGAGGATTTGAACCAATACAGTGAATTGAAAGTATCTTATGAGGATATCAAAGAAGGACGCTCGATAACAGGATTCAAATTCATTTGGAGTACAGGTACATTGGTCACACAAGCTACTGACAAACAGATTGAAACGCTGAACTCATTGGTGACAGAGATATTTAACGACACCTTGATGTATGTTGATATCAAGGACGACAAAGATAGAGACCGCGCGCTAAGTATTATCAGAGAACTAAAATCCATCAAGACGAACTACTTAGATGGACAGGAAGGAATCACAACCGAGTTCTACAATGATTGCTATACAAAGATCCAAAACTACTTAGGTATATTGAATGAGTTAGTGACTCCCAAAGAAGAACCTGAAATAGACGTACCTATGATTGATTGGTTGAACAACTAAGGGTACAATGATATACAGGAGTGATATCATGAAAGACACAACCAAAAAAGACACCTCAATCTTGATCCGATTAACAACAGACGAAAAGGAAGCCATCCGCAAAGCAGCAGTCAAAGACAAAGTAACCGTCAGTGAGTATATCAGGGGTAAGTTGTTTGAAGCAAAACAAGACACAAAGCAAGACACCTTCGATATATCACACACTGTCAGTCACATTGAAACATTGAAGTCACAAGTGGAGTACCTACAAGGGCAGAATCAGTTCTTACAAGACCAGAACAAACACCTGCAAGAGAGAAACAAAGTATATCAAAATGAACAACTCGATCTCCTGCAACGACTACTCCTCTTGAGTACACAACAGGCAGAGAAGATTGAACTGATCGAACATGAGGAAACGAAGAAATCATTTTTCCAGAAATTCTTTAACCGCTAATTTGTATATCAAACCCCTATCCAAGAAAGGAAGATTATCATGAAAAAATCTATCAAAGTATCATTATCCCTACTGGCAACCACCCTGCTCTTTGCCTGTTCCAATGAAATCAAGTCCTCGAAAGTAGTTGTTGATATGCCTGTATCTGATCTGATCGACACAATGGGCAAACCAGACTACATTGAAGACGACTCAGACGTAATGTATAAGGAAGTCAAGCCGATATGGGTAATGTTGGTAAAAATGGAACAGGAAGCAAAAGCAACCAATATCAAAGAACTATCCCTTGACGAACAGAAACGATATGAAACCCTTGCAAAGTCACTCAAAGAAATGAGCAATGTAATGAACGCAATCGGTGGAGGTAATGAGTTGGAACGATACGATTACCTTGACGAAAAGGTTGAATCTGCGAACGGTGAGGTTGACAAGGGAAACATGGAAGCTTATATCTTGAACGGACGAGTGATATACAAAAGATTTGTTGCGAGTGAGTGAATGGTTGTCTGTAATTGAATCTGAAATCGTCTCAAAACACGTTAGAATCGAGGGGTATGTGATGGATTTTAAATTTGAAGCTACAGTGCCAGAGTATGTGTTAGAAAACTACCGATCAGAAAAAATGGAAAAAGAACAGCGACTACTAGAGTTGGCTTGGACTTTAAACTTAGGAGAAGGTATCGGAATACATACAAGACAAATTGAAAGACTCGAATTTGCAACGAACGAAGAATTAGCGCGGTGGTTGGTAATGGACGCGTATTTGAAATACCTATAGACAAAAATAACCCTACCCTCAATTAAGAGAGTAGGGTCTTTTGTTATCCTAATACTTTTGTAATCTTAGCACCCTTGTCAGGGTCAAAGTAAATACCAACAGTACCGAAACGTTCCATTTCTACAATGAACACTTTACCATTGTTCCGTTCACCAAGGATTGTATAAGTAGTTTCACCACTCGAACCTTCAAGGGAAATGATATCCCCTTCTGCATACCCACCTTCAGGAGGATAGATTGTCCAGTTCTGACCGTTTGGTAAATGTAGAATCGAAGCGACTACAACCTTTTCTTTCTCAATCGCTCTCTTGTCAATCCAACCAACACCGACTGCGTTTGCGTATTCGTTGGTTTCGTTTTCTTCATAGAAGTAGAACACTTTACCGATATGGTCAGATGTGTTGCCCCATGTTTCCATACCTTTTTCGCCCCAAGGTTTAGAGTCAATGGAATATCCACCACTCACAACAGTCGCATTGTAGTTCACAGGTTTGCGAACAATAACAGGAGTTGTGTCAACGATTGGTGTTGCTCCACCTAACTGTGCTTTGAACTCATACCACTTTGTCCACTTACCATCCGTGTTCAAGAACTGAGGACAGTTTTTTCTGGAAGCGTCATAATGCCGGACGTTGTTAGTAAGTGGGATTCCAAAGTCTTTCATTAACTTCTTACCCAACCATACTGCGTTTGCAATCGTTTCAGGTTTGAATAGACCGTTCGCTTCAACACATAATTCGATACCAATACTATTTTGGTTCGTGATACCATACTTACCGTTACCATCACCGCAATGCCAAGCAACGTAGTTAGGGCTGACAACCTCTGTAATAGAGTCTTCGTCAATGAAATAGTGAGCAGAAGCATCACGATAGACTGTCTTGAAGTATGCTGCGTTCTGTTCGTCCGATTGACCACGAACACCTGTGTCATGCCATACAATGTATTTTTTTGTTGTCCAATTCGTTGAGAAATTCGTAGTCGTATGGTTGATTGTAATGTTAGGCATATTTACTTCTCCCCCTTATTCCTGATCTGCAACAGTGCGTTTTTCAAAGCTTCTGGAATATCGACAAAGAGTGCTGCGTTCTCAAGGAGAGATAGTCCTTCGTTTGCAATGAAGGTACAAATTACCACTTCACGCAAAGGTAGGGCAATCCCAACCTCACCGAGTACAGGAGTAATCATATTTGCAGCAGCAATCAGAAAGAACATGACAACCTTTTTGATAATCCCATTGAATCCTAGTTGAGAAGACAGTGTTTGGGTCTTGTATGCTTTAAACAAGCCTGTGATATAATCCGCAACCATGAAGTAAAGCAGTACCCACAACAACTGATCCCAACCTCCTAACGTATATGCAAGTAGTCCTCCGACTGATCCGAAGGCGATACTTGTGACATTTAAGTATTTTTCCATTTTTTGATCTCCTTTGTATAGTTGACTATGGAAATTTTGCATAAGAAAAAGGACTACCGAGCGATAGTCCTTTCATGTTTGTTTTCATTGAATTTGACTTTTGAAAGTAGTGGTTTTCATTTCACGCTGTCAACAGTTTGGTTCAGATCATTGCGTCCAACGAATCAGCGAGTATATCTGATACGCCCAATTAGCTCGTGCAACAGCAGACGGATGAGCGTCAGGACTGTTGCTGAAGTCCTTGACCTTTTCCCCTGTGCGACTTCCGTCAGTCGGATCAAGAACATAGTTAAAGTCCATACTATCTGCGTTCGGTTGCGTGAAGTAATTCGGACAGTAGTAGGTGTTTTCCAGTTCTTTGAATCCGTCATACTCTGCGATAATTTTCGCCACTAAGTCTTTTGTCTTATCGTGCCCGCCTAAAGTCATGCGACAATCAAATCCCGGATAACCATACTCCAACGGGAACATTGTACCCGGTCTGTCGGAGTGTGCAATGATAATGATAATGTCTGGATATTCCGCGCGAATTGAATCAACTATCGCTTTTGTATTGTTGAATGTTGCAGTATTTCCGATACCCACATCAATATCGTTTTGACCCAGTTGAATGACAATGTGAGTAGGAGTACATACATCGTAAAGATTAATGTTTGTAGCATCAATCAAAGAGCCTGTGCCAACACCGACTGTCAAACGATTGCCATTATCGTCCATCGTCCGATATCTGGATAGCCATTTCGCAAGACTGAACTTACTTCCTGTTTTCGCATTGTCAAAAAACGGATTCCAAACATTGATTCCGGTTGCTGGCGGTTCGCTTGTGTAAGTATGCAAAGTAGTTGCAATCAGATCTTTTTGCGCTTGCGTACCTGTATAATCGGTTCCACTAGCGTTCCCTAGTCCTAACAAATCCCATGTGGCTTGGCTCGGCTCGTAGTTCCGCATGTGGTTGGCAAAACTGTAAGCCTTCCATCCACTGCGTCCATCGGTTGCTGCGCTGACGTTGTATGTTTCACCTTTATAATTGATAGGCCATTCAAATTTTCGGGATGTGCCTAGCAACAAAGCCCCCCCTACACCGGAGTTGTCGATTTTGTCAAACTCAAAGAGATTTTTCAATTTACAGATAAAATTTGCTTTTTCGTCCGAGTAGTCAATAACGCTTGCTCCGTAAAAGTTTGAGTCACCAATGCACAAGACGCGCGCTACTTTATCTTTATTTAATGACAATTTACTTTTTCGCAAGATTGTTGTAAACGACGGCACAACATACTGATTGGATTCAAACGCAACGGATATTGTTTCAGTTTCTTTTGTATTCGTCAAAAAGTTGCTCCAAAACGGCTTGACAAGTTTGCCGTTATCAAATCGGATATCTTTGTTGTAAAGGATTTTTTCGCCTTCCAAAAAGTGATCCACGTACAGTGCCGATGAGTAGTTGCGTTTAATATCAACATCGTTCCTGACAGCGTACACATATTTAGGCGCAACGCTCACAACATCTACTGGTGTAATCCCATATTTTTCAATATCGTCCAGTGTACGATAAGTACCATCGCCTGTCAGCATGGATACCCCACTGCCAGCACTCGTCAATCCGTCTACTTTATCCAAATCAACTTTAAAGCTGTCACGGTAAAAATCCAAAATCAGGAAGTGGCTGAAATCACCAAGAGCGCTCCATGCCGTACCGTTAAGCCATCCGCTTGACGTGAGTGTTGCGGATTGCGTTTCGGGATTATTATAACTGGCGGCAGCGATAAAGCTGACGAACTCGCTCGATTTGACAGAGATATAAAAATCGCTCGTCATTTCAATGAGTTGCCCAAAGTCAAAGGTGATTTTTTGGTTCGTTCCAACGGTAGACGCTACTTCTGTTTTTGTATATAAAACAACAGATGACGCATTCATGATGTCCATTGTATACGTTGAGCCTTCTGTGACAACCGTTTCTGTCAACGTGATTTTTCGGAATGAGATTGGCTTAAATCCGTTTTTCCATCCGTACCAACTTTGAGTGGGATGTGTAAAAATAGCCGTATCAAGGTTAGATTTATTGACAAAAAAGTCAGCTATTAAAAGCGTTTCATCAACCGCTTTGTCTGTCTTGTTTAAAATCGCTTTTGTTTCTGCGTCAAGTTCAATCGCTTGATATGCGCCACCGTCAGCCCAAGCTACTGTCGATTCATTCCAAAAATAGCGGTGTCCATCAGCCGCTACAATGTGGTCTTTGGTGTCGCCTGTCGGATAGGCGGTCTGTAAATCTACCAGTGTTGCAAACGTTTCACCTAGCCCACGTTTGTTCAAATCTATTTGCGCTTGTGCTTCTGCCAACTGTTGTTCAACTGAAACAAGCCTTGTGGGATATGTTGCGTCAAGATTGTTTGCTTTGTCTATGAACTCTTGCTCGACAACACCAATCCTATCGTTCCAACTTTGAACCTCTATCAGAGCAGAAGCTAACGCAGTGAAACTGTTACTTGACTCTATCGCACTATCGTCACCAACGGTAGACTCAACGCTGATAATCATGTTCCTAGTACCTACTACTTTACCACTGTCTACTATCTGAACAAAAGCATCAACCAAACCACTACGGTTCATCTCGGTAGGGTAGGTTATTTTATATACACCCTTCGACAAATCAACCACGTCAAAGTTATCCAAACCTTGACTGACAACAGACCTGTGTTTCCATTTTAAGTTGAGAGAAATACCAGTGGTATCTTTCTGCAATCCATTTTCGGTGAGCGTTACAATCAGACCTCTACCATTTGTGTCACCAACTTTTGATGTGAGATTAGTGAAAACCTGTGTGTTTACAGTGTCCAAGTTTATATGTTGATAGTAAAATTCATCTGACAATATTGACATCAAATCACTCCTTTTTCAGTCAGCAGAGTTTTGAGGTCTGCTAGTTCTTGTTTTACGCTTTTTAGTTCTGCGACTAATTTTTGGTTGACCATACTGTTGAGGTTGACCTGTTTCCCCATGTTGATACTCAGATAGTTTGATCCGTTATCTTTGACCGAAAGGAATGGTGCGTACTGTGCTTCGATACCAAATTGAACACCTTCAGGTTTATCTTTGTTATATGGGTTTGTCTTATCCCACTCAAACTCAATGAACCTCATTTTCTCAATTACAGAGAACGGATCAATGACCGAGTCCACAACGTTCGTCTTCAACCGTATGTCCGACTGGTTGAGTACAGCACCACCGTTCAAGTCTACGTTACCAAAAATATCAACTTCGTTTGGAGAACCCTTATACGCTGCAAGGATTTCTTGACCACCTGCATATAGCGCAACCCCATTTGTACCATCAATCCTCGTCCAAGAGTTAGTGTCCTCGTACATACCAACCGAACCAGAACCACCCATCAAGAAGGCTTTTGCTCGGATATAGTTGTATACATCTCGTCCGTCAAAGTAGAGATTATCTCTAATCTCAACCCCACCCCAAGAGTGGAATCTGATTACATCGTTTATCATTGTCATACGTTGATGGTGTTGTCTGTCATTGTAGCTTGTGTTTACACCGTCAATGTATTTGTGAGAACCGTCCTCACCCCTCATAATCAAAGAGGTATTCCCTGCCGTACCTGTGTTGCTGACAGACGGTTCTAAAATCAAACCCTCGTCACTGTATTTCAAATGCCGTATATTCAAACCATTCTGAAACATGATCTGACCTTGATCCAGAACAACAGTATCACCACTGACCGGATCGGTAAACTGCATTTCCCCTGTGACAAGATTCAACCACATGTTCGCACCAGTTATGGTTGCGGTTGTTAGAGCATCTAGGTTTAGGTTGATAGCGTTGATATTAGCAAAGTTGACTGTTCCACCAAGGGAATCGGCAGAATAAGCTTCCTTGTTCCAAGTAGCACCATCAAAGACATACATTTCAATCTCACCGTCATTGACAGGTTTATACCACACGTCATTTTTAATCATCCCTGTGACAGGTTCTTCAACTCCACGGAACACTCGGTTTTTACCGTTCGCTGCGGTTTCGATTGTCTGATAGATGTTTTGTTGGAGGTCTTGGATTGTTTCGGTGTACCCTTGCTTGATTGAATCAGTCAGACTTGTTCTGATAGACCCAAGTTCGAGGGATACGTTCTTTTCGAGGAGGGTGTCAAATATTATTTTGGTTACTTTTGCAGTGAGGTTTACCTTGTGTTTTTTGGAGTAGACTGTGACCGTATCGCAGAGTTGTATGTTTTCGAGGGATTTGAACCTTTTGTATTCAGAGGAATCAGAGAGGTCTTGCATGTCAACCGTTGCACTCATACTCGGTTTGTCAATACCGTTGTGTTCTGTGAAATATTGTGAAGCCTTTGTGTTCAAAGTTGCAAGGTCAGTGACTTCTTCCTCACTTGAATAATCCATAGCTACAAGATAGAGGAAAGGGTAGTTGTTCGCGTATTGTGAATAAACGATATCACCATACACCATTTGAGTTTCAGAGGAGTCTTCAATCTTTTCGTTGAAGTACGGTAGGATTGCTGTCGTCATACCCTTTGTCGAATATTCAACCGTGAAACCCTGTAGGTTCTTACCATGACGAATGATGTTAGGGTTATCTACACCACGATTAGCATACAACCAGATTGTACGATTCCCACGTTTGATTTCACCACCAAACACATCTACAAGCGAACCTTCCTCTCCTGCTATACAGTTCAGAGGATTTCGGTTCGTCCAATGTGTTGAATTACTCGATGTGATATCGGAAATGAAATCATAGTCTGTTGGTAACACAAGGAATTGTTTCATAAGATCCAGTGCAACCTGAGGGGTTACATTCTCAATAGCGAGATCCTTAACAAGATTATTGACTAATTCATTACTCTTTGTACTTGCATCAATACTCACTGTCTGTGTGATACTGTCAATTTGTAGACTGTATATCCTAAACACATGAGGATCGTCCACCTTATTAGGTTTCACTTTCAGCAGCATGTGTTCGGATATTTTGTCATACAGTTTTCCACTCATAGGATATACAACAGACAGTTCAAATATTCCGTTGCGCTCCTCTGTGACTTGGGAGAACATTGCTTCTGTCAAAGCACCTAGACCATTGTTGTTGAAATCAACAGTGTTTGCTTCGTATAGAATAGGTTTCAAATCAATGTCCTCCATTTCGGTTCAATATCTAGTGTGAACCCTGTTGTCCAAGATAATGTGTTTACTCCTTTGACGAGTTCAGGATAATCGAGAGTAAACATCTTGTCGTTCTCGTTCTCAATGAGTAACCCATTCTCGCTATAGCAGAACTCATTCTCAGAGTCGATAATGATTGAGCCTGTTATACCTTTGAATACAAACGATTCACCGTTGACAACCAGAGTACAATCACCTGTACCATGAAGTGTTATCAATGGTTTTGAAGGAATAAACATAGGGTTCGTAATCGTCAGAGGACTAGATAATCCTTCTCGTTTTATACTGTCAATCAGGAACTTATAGGGTTTTACGTTGAGTGTCATTGTGTATGGTTGGTTGTGACCAAACGATCGGTTCCCACTAAATGTAATACCTTCAGCAGTCACCATGTATATCTTCCGACTGTCAAAGTAGGGGATGAATGGGATGTACGTTCCACTGTCAAAAACGTGTTGCACCATCATCCGGTTATACTCAGCTTCACCTTTGCTCGATCCTGAAGTATATAAAACAAGTGGTAGACTTGTGTTCTCGTACGCTTCTTCATCAAAAGGTATTGAACCACTCCTACCACCTATGTCTTTGTAATCAATCTTTCTACGAGGAACGGTGAGTTCCGGTCTGTTTTGAATGAAAGATTTTAGTTCAGAACTATGTGTTCCGTTGATAATAAATGTTCCATTTTGCATTAGAATCTAACCGCCCCTCCAATAGAAGATATTTTTCTGTCGTTTATATTTTTGAGTTCTTTCTCAATCCTTGTTGCCATTTTTCGGATTGTTGAATCAGGTAAGTCGCCCTGTATAGTCAGATTGATGTTATACACATCGTTTGAAGAAACAGAACTAGAATTACTATCGGCAAACACGTTCGGCATCTTAGGAGAGTCAAGGAACGATTGTTTCGTACCAGTAGCAAAACGTGGTAGTTGGTTCATGAACGACTTCAGATAGTCATTGTTTGCAGCTTGTAACTTGAACTTCTGAATACTTGACCACACCTTCGATCCACGAGGTAAGTTATACATCGTATCTACAGCAGGCGATACTCCAAAGCGTCCGTCAGGGGTTAGGAATGGTTCACGTTTACCACCGTCACCCAAGAGAGCAAGACCTCCTCTGTGGAAGTTTGTACCTAGTGCGTTTTTGGTGTATCCCATTTGTTGTTGTCCTGTAGGACTACCTGCGATATACACTCGCTTCTCAATGGTGTTTATGTATATGTCTTCGTCAGGAATGTTCTTGAGTCGTTGTTGTAAGTCTGCAATAGCCTGTAGTGCCGGAGATACGTCTACGTTGATTGTCTTTGGTGGAACACCTGTATTATTGTAATAATCCAAAGCCCATTGTAACGCTTTGACTTTATCTTCTACACTACCCAAAGAGTTAATCTGCGAAGAAGCACTTTCTGACAAAGCGCCATTTTGTTCTAATGAAGCAATCGCAACCTCAGACACCATGTTTCGCATATTCTGAGCAAGCATATCTTGACCTTCTGCAATCTCAGTCATACTCCTACCACTGTTTGTTGCAAGTGTCGTGTAACTATCAAGCATACTGCCAACTTCAGCAGCAGTCAGTTCACGGTTCTCTCTTGAAGCAGCAGCAATAATCGAGTTAATTTCATCATTGGCGTTTTGAGTAGTCTGAATCAAAATAGCGTAATACATACCGTTTTCCTGAGAACGTTTATCGTACTCAGCTTTGGTTATCATTCCACCGGCAATCATGCCGTCAATGTTGGCTTGTTCAGCGTCACGTTGTGCAGTAAGCCCTGTTACGATTTCTTCTGTCACAGCATTGTTAGCTGTGATTGTCGCATTGGCAAGTTCGGCTGTCATGGCTTTTCCGGATGTGAATGTACTCAACACCTCAGCCATAGCGTTACCGACAGTCAGGGAGTAGTTGTTGTAACTAGCTTCAACTTCAGCGATTTGATCGTCTGACATTTTGAGTTCTTTTAGTTTATCTTTGATACCATCAACGTTGCGTGCAAGTGGTTCATTGAACGACTTGAAGAACTTCTCATTGAACTCATAACCACCGTTCCACAAATCATCTATCGCACTTGTGACAAGAGTGTTTTGTTTCTTTAGTCGTTCTGTTTCTTCAGCAATCGTTGAAGCGGTACCTTTGATAGCCCCTTGAATCTGCTCTTGGGAACTGACCATACCGTTCGCACCTTCGGTTACGGCATCAAACCATTCTTGATACTTGCCTTTAGTGTCTTCAACAGATTGTTCATGGTTCTTCTGATCCTTAGTCATTTCGTTGTAAATCAGAGTTCCAATCCCAGCAGCAGCTAGAGCAACAGCACCAATACCAAGTACCCAAGGATTTGAGAACAGAGCAGCAGCACCTCCGGCAGCACTAGCACTACCAGTGACACCACCAAGTGACCCAGAAACACCTATGATATCCGCAGACAACTCAGAAGCAGTCTTACCTGCGGATTTATGTTTGACAATGAGTTCCCCTAAACCACCAACAACCGTACCTAAACCTGATGTCAACGTTCCGGCAGCTTTTGTAATCCCCGCAAGAGTCTTGAGTACAGGCGCACCAACAATGACAAAACCTGCGAACTGTAGGGCAGCTTCTTTTGTGGAGTCGTCCAAACTGGCGAACCACTTAACAGCGTCCGATAGGTTTTCGATTAGAGGTTCAAAATCATCGACAAGATCATTGACAGCAGGAAGCAGTTCCTCACCTGCGGATATTGCCACGTCCATAAGTTTATTCTTCAATAGGACTAATTGTGATTGAGTTGTTGCGTAACGTTTTTCAGCTTCTTCTTGCAAAGCTGTGTTCTCGCTCCAAGCAGTGTTGGCTGTTGAGATAGCGTCTGTTAAAACACCAGAACCGTTAGCTAAACGCAACAGCGCGTCACGCATACGGATTTCAGAAATACCCATAGCGTCCAGTTTTTCGATCGTGGATTCTGATTCAGTACCAGTCTCCTTCAACCCACCAACAAACATCTGCATTGCTGCAATAGCCCCACCGTTCGGATCGTTGAACTTAGCTGTAAATTCTTCAACACTAACTCCTGCGATTTCGGCAAAGTTTCCTAGGTTCTTACTTGCCGTCATGATATCCGTCATTTCAGTAGTCGTCATACCCAAGCTATCCGCAAGTGCTTTGAAGTCTTTTGAACTGTTGGAAGCCATTAATTCAAGATCACGTCTTGTGAGTCCTGTTTGTTCAGACAACTTTTGCATTGGTTCTAAACCTGTGTTCGTTGCCAGTTCCATAGAAACCAACAACTTGGAGATTGCAGAACCACCCATTTCAGCTTCAATACCCAAGGAACTGAGCGTTGCGGAAAGTCCCATGATTTCAGCTTCAGTAAGACCAACTGTTTCACCTGCACCTGCTAGTCTCATTGCCATATCGGTAATATCCGACTCCGTGGTAGAAAAGTTGTTACCTAAATCAACGACAACAGACCCTAAGTTACTGAATTGAGTTTCGGACATACCAGTGATATTAGCTAGTTTTGCAAAGTCAGTAGCAGCTTGTTCAGCCGTCATGTTTGTAGTAGTTCCAAGCATACTGACTACTCGAGTGAACTCAACTATGTTTTCATTGTCAATACCCAGTTGCCCTGCTATGGAAGCTAACTCAGCGAGATCTTTTGCAGCGGTAGGTATCTCCAAAGCGAGATCCCTAATCCCTTGTGTCATTTCAGCAAACTGTTCAGGAGTAGCGTCAATCGTCTTAGCCATAGAAGCTACTGAAGATTCCCATTGAACAGCAGCACCAACAAGTCCGGCAGTAGCAGCGAGGGTTGCTCCTGAAACACGAAGCCATGTGTTAGCCACACCGTCCATAGACTTACCAAAGGAGTTTAGTTTATTACCAGAAGCGGTGAGAGAACTACCCCACTTAATAAGGTGACTGTCGTTCCGTAATATTTCAGTGTTGAGTAATCCCATTTCAGCACGAGTTTTAGCTAGAGCAGCTTTTGCTTGCGTTTCCTTGTTGATTGCGTTATCCATTTTCTTAGAGTTGTTGTCCAACGTGTTACCGTTGAGTTCATACTCTTTGCGGTATTTCTCATACTCTGCTCTTGCTTCTTTAATCTGAATTACGTGTCCGTTTTCAAGCTTTGATAGCGTCTTTAACTTTTCACCAAGACCTTCACTCGTCCTACCGTAAAGTTTTAAGTCTGCGTCAACGAGTTTGGTTTCAGACTTGAGTTTCTTCATTTCACGCGTAACCTCTTGGACAGAACTATTGAAGTCAACTGTGTCCATAGAGATTTTCGTTCGTAGATTAAATATATCTTCTGCCACCTATGCACCTCCTTATCAATTACCGATACATAGCACGTACTTGATCTATATATTGAACAGGTTCTTCAGTTGCGTCTGACTTCCAATCACCATACTCAAGATCATAGAGCAACCAGAAATCTTCATTTTCAATCTGACTGACCGTCCAACCATATTTCTCAATTAAATGACTATAGAATTTTCTAATAAAAACAGGGGGGTCAAGAGTGTCAGATACTACTTTCCCACAGAGTCAACAGCGCCTTTGAATTTTTCTTCATTCGTCTGAATGTTGTTTAGTACCTTCAGGAACAATAGGACGAACTCTTGAGCATCTGCAAACATGAAACCATCATAGAAATCATCAACGGTAAACTGTTTTCCAAAGTAATCGACAATGAACTCAACAACCTCATCTAACTGATCTACACCATAATTCTCACCCATTAGTTCACCGTCAAAGAATTGTTTCCTAACCTCAACAGATCTCCTGAACATGCGCCCTGTGATAATACCTGATTTATATGTTTTCTCATTTCCGTTCAATGTGAGTTTTAACTCCATTTAAAACACCCCTTATTTTTAATAGATTGAAAATAAAAAAAGGCTACCTTTTCAGATAGCCTAATTTAGTTCGTTACGGAATTACTACAGGTGTCGGTTTGACAGGGGCATCGTACCAAGTGTCGGTAACAGCTTTAACACCAGCATCAGCACCAACACCACCAACAAGAACAAAGTCAATCAACTCGTCAGCAGTACGAGGGATTGCTCGTCCTGTAATAGAAGGTGTTTGGAACTCAATGTTCTCACCTTTTGTCGATACGTCTTTTTGTACAGGGTTGAATTTCACCTTATAGAAAACGTTAAATTCAGTTTTTCCGTCAGACATATCCGATTCAAACATCAAAGCAACGTAAGGCGCGTTGGCACGAGAAGTGTGAGAAATACCACCGTTTGCGTCAACGTCAAGACCTAGTAACTTAGCTTCGATTGCAGGGGTAAGATCACGAGTGTTTAATGTGATGTCATAACCTGTTATGTTTGAGATATAGTCAGACTGTGTGTCGTCAGAGTACAGTGAAGCTTCACTCGTCTGTGGTGTGAAACCTCCTGTAATTGCGTTTGAGATTTTGAATGGTGCTTGGTATGTTACTACTCCACCGTCAACGTCTGTAGCTTCGTCCATGACAGCAGCATATAGATTTTTAAATCCAATTCTTGGCATATAATAACCTCTTTCTTTTATAGGTATTTAGCTTCCAGAATAGAAGCTTGTTCGTTTGATAGTGTCCTTGAGTACAACAAAACTCTGTGGAACACTTTTACATCCGGTTCGTATACTTCATCGTTGTGATAACAAGTAAAACCAAGAGATCGCATGAGCGAATCAATGGTATTTTGAACCTTATAATGTGAGTTGTCTTGAGAAAAAATACTGATTTGATAGTTGTATTTCCGTGAGTACAATTCATCGTCATTGAAACTGTTGTCGAATCCTGAAACCTCGTGAAACTCAATAGCAGGGAATATACCGGAAGGTATAGTCAAGCTACCAATCACAGGATTACCATTTGCGGTTTTTCCGACATATTCAGAAACAAGAGTGTTAGTCATAAACACCTTGGACAGTATCGGTTTCCAGTTGAATAGCATTTAATCCCCTCCTGTTCCACGTAGGTTTAGTATTCTAATAAGACCTTCTTTTTGAATCTTCAGCACGTTCGATTTCTGACTCTCGGTAGATTTCTGAATGATGTGTTGAGGTCTAACCCCTTTTGCTCCACCATCATTCTTGAACCTTGAGTAAGTACCGTACTCAACGAAGTACATTCTCCAACCAGTAGCGCGCCCATAACCGACTTCAATGTATTTATTCAAACCGTTATTCTCAGACTTTACATTTGTCATTTGAACATCATCTTCTGCGTGAATACGATCAAGGTCTGTACGGTTGATTCTTTGAGAGATTTCTTCTTTCAGAGGTTCACCTGATTCTTTTAGAACCTTGTTTACCCCACGAGTAACCCTTGTCTGCGTTTCGTCAAGCATGGTCAGTAGTTGGTCAATGTTCATCATTTCAAATTCCACGATCAACCACCCCCATTGAGAACTACTTCAGCAAGGAAACGTGTTTCTCGCCTATCTCCTCTGGTGTCACCAACAATGGATATTTCATACATTTTTCCTTTGTACTTGCACCGTAGAGTCGTATCAATCTTTTCGTTGTAACGAGTGATAAACTCTTTCCGATCACGCAAAACATTAGCACCACCGATACTTGCTTCAAGCTGCTCACGATAAATAGTTGTTTCTCTACACCAAGAAGTGAACTCCAACCCCCATGAGAGAATGTAGCTACCACTGTTATAGTCAAAGATTTCACTCTGCTTATAGAACTCAACCTTGTTTCGCATATCACTTGTTCGAGTACGTTTTGCCATCAGACAATCACATCCTCTGCGCTATACTGAAGACTTGTAATCAAGGCTTGTAATCCTAGAGGAAAGTCGCCAATCTTCACATATTCTGTATAGTTCGAGTCGCGGTTATCCAACCAAAAACCCACAATCAAATGAATGACTGTGGGAGTGAGGTCGTTTTGTTCTCGGTATGCTCCTGCATTTCTAAGAAAGGCTTCAGCACCAAGGGTCAATCGTGTGACAAAAGGTAGTTCTTCGGAGTCGTAATGTTGTGCGTCCAATATTTCTTGTGGAGATACTAACATTCGTTATCCCTCCTCTTGGACTACTTTCTTTTTGCGTGTGCGTTTTGGCTTCTCTTCCTCAACGATGGGTTGCGGTTCGACTTCAACAAGAGGTTCAGTAACGTTGTCCTTGTCGATAACTTCAACAATAAGCGGCATACCAATAGCGTTGTCAGATCCTAACAATTCTGAAATACGTGCTTCGCTTACCTCATACCCAAAGGGAAACACGTCACCATTACGGTAGACGTGCAGGTCTTTGGATTGTCCATCTTTGAAGGTTCTAATGACTTTATAGGTCAATTAAACCACCCTCTCTATTAGACTGTTTTAGGATCAACGATTACGTTAGCTGCAATAACAGCAGCAGCATCCCATGCTTCAACACCGAAGCGGTCAATCACTCGGATATCCAAGCTGTTACGTGTGAACGCTGCTCCACCAACTTCAGTAGAAGTGATTTCGTATACACCACGATCGAAGAACTTGATAGCTTCTTTCATGTCACCAATGTAGAAAGGTGCAGTTTTGTCAGTTGTATCACCGTCACCAGTAGAAGGCAATTCACGGTTAGGAACTAGGACAACAGCTTTACCCAACAAAGCTTTACCTGTTGGAGAAGTAACGTCAGCTTGCAATAGGTAGTTGCCGTTTTCGTCTTTCAATTTGTCCAAGTAGTTGAAACCGTCTTGGTTGGTAATGATTTGAGCGTTGTTAGCAAACACAGCGTCCAGTTGAACGTTCAAGATATCCTTGAATGTATCAATACCTGTGATAGCTGTAGGTGCAGAGTAAGTAGCAACAATCTTAGCCAAGATTTTAGCGTTACGAGTAATGATTGTTTTACGCGCAATGAACTTAGCGATTGTATCCATCAAAGCATCGTCAGTATCTTGCAACAGAACACGAGGGATAGGTAAGATACCAGCGTATTGAGCAAGTGTATATTCCTTTTTCTCGAATTGAGGTGCGGCAACTTCGGCAATAGTATCCCACTCGTCAATGTTGGCAAACGCTGTAGAAGCGGCTAGTTTTTCAAATACACGCAAACCAGTTGGTGCAGATACAGTTTCTACGTCAACCAAGGATTGTAGTTCAAAGTGGTATTGACGTTTGTATTCGTTGATTCTAGTTTGAACGTCTTTCGGTACAATCAAACCACCGGCAGCGTCAGTTGTGGAAACCAAGTAAGGAGTAGCAGTAGGAACAGCACGAACTTCTTTGATTTTTTCAAATACGTTCAAGTCGTTTTGGTTCAGGGATTTACCACGAACAGCTTTCAAGAACACGTCCGTATAAGCTTTTTCAGCTTCTTCAGCAGTCAGTCCACGATCTTCTGTTGTAGTAGTTGTTGCGCTACGGTCTTCAGACAAGTTATCCAATACCATTGACTGATTCTCTTTCTCCAAGTCGTAAGCCTCTTTAGCACTTCTCATAGCTTCCATAGCTGCACGTTGTTCAGCTACATCCGCTTTGCTATCACGCAATGTTTCATAAGCTGTGCGTTTTTCTGTAAAGTCTTGCATTAGGTCACGTAAATTCATAAATAAGTACCTCTTTCTGTTTTTAGTTTTGTGTGATATAGCTATATTCAATTTCGAGAGATTCCAACTCACGTTGTTCCTCAAGACTTTGTAATACCTTTTGTTGGGTAATACTCTCAGCCAGTTCCTTACTTCTTGCTCCAACCACTACGTCCGTATCAGGATAAGCAGGTGTCGTAACAGCAGAAACATCATAGATTTTGTCGAATCGTTTGATTCTTCGTTCCATGATTCCGTCTTCACCGTCAGCCCATTCTTCTGAATCTCGTTCGTCAGGGATTGTAAAAGCAAAAGAACATTGCGTAATGATTCCACTACGAATGTTCTCTAGTAAGTCTTTTGCGTATGTAGTTCCGTTCGGTGTAAATTCAAAACGTAAGCCGATATCGTCAACGTCAAGCTTTAGGTTGATACCAGTTCTAGCAAGTACCTTTGATTCATCATGGTTAAACAGAGCAACAACATTGCTCATATCAGCCTGATCTAATGCTCGTGGGTCAATGATTTCCTTGAACCACCCACCAAGTACGCTAGACCATCTGTTGAATTTCAAGGCATAGCCTGTGATTACTTCTTTTTCAGAACCCTCAGCAGACCGCAATTCAAGGGTGCTTGAGATACTTCGTACTTCTTTTTCCGTCATTCATTCTCACCTCCTTTATCTGTTGAATCGTCTTCAGGAGGATCTTTCTCACTATCTGTTGGTTGATTTGTTTCGTTGAGGTGTGTCAGCCCTGAATACTGATATTCTTCAAGACGACTCAATGGAGTGTAGTTGAGGGTAATCAACGGTTCATTTGCAAGAGGTGTGTCAAAAGGTGATTGCTCGTCTTGACTTCTACCTTCGTTAATAGAGATAAAACCGTTTCGCAGTTTGATTTCTTGAACCTTAGCCCTTGTTTCAGCGTCACCACGAAGTTCAGAGTCGATATTAAACTTTGTATAGTAGCCGTTTTTGCTTTCCTTCTGGGAGAAGAACTTGTAGTTAGCTTCTTCCTCAAGTTGGACAATCCAAGGTTGCAAGGTGTTCTTAACGTAATCAAGGGATTGGTGTTCGATATTGGAGAACGTAGCGTGGTCTAATTGGTTGATTTTGTGTAGAGGAACTTTGAAGATTGCAGCAATTTCTTGTTGATTCAATTTCTTGGATTCAATGAAAGCCATATCGACTTGACTGATTCCCATTTGTTGATATTCAAGACCGTTGTCAATGATCGCAATAGCTTGATTACTGTTCGCTCGTACCCACTCATTACGAACAACGTCTTTAGCGTCCTTATTAATAGCTTGTTGAACGCGCAGAATCCCTTTCGGAACACCACCACCTTCAATCAAGGTCTTGTTGTGTAAGTCAGCAGACTTATTAGCTTCGACTTGAGTACGCAGAACTTCAATAGGGCTTTGACCGACAAGACCATTACCTAAACCTCGGATATGGAACACTTCATAAGGTTGTAAATCTAAGTTCTTGTCACGATAAGAGGTGCGATAGAATGATTTACCAGTCTTTGAGTCGATCACAAACCTTGTCACAGACTCGCCAAGTGGTAGGAGTGATTTTGGAAAACCCTCTTTGTCGTACTCAATCAGAGCATAAGCATTACCGCGAGTTAGTACATCAACCATTAGTGACTTCTTGAACGCAAAAGGGGTTTGATATTCATTAGGTCTATGTGTTAGAAGATAGTCCAAAGGGTGATCTGTCTTACGATTTATAACACCTTTTGTCTTCTTATACGTTTTCCAAGGGAGTTTAGCGATATCGTCAGATAAGACGTTCACGCAACTATAGATAGTGTTGAAGCTTGTAGCATTACTCTTTGTGAGTGTCGTGGGATCGACTTGATTGAAGATGTCAACCAACGTACTCCATGCAGAACCGTCAGTTTCAACAGTAGAACCGTCAGGCGCAGTGATTACTTCTCGTTTCTCAACAGACCGTTGTTGTCGTCTTGCCATTACTTTTTCTAGCATTTTTCACCACCTCTCTGTGAGTAAAATTCCACAAAAATAGGACTAAGATTCATTAGGAATCCTCGTCCTCTTTGTCTTCTGTTTCGATTTCATAGGTAATTGTGTGAGCGTCAGCTACTAGGACAGCCATTATGATAAGACCGACACCAAGTGCGAACACTCCTTGCACGATACCGATTAGGAAGAACCCACTCACAATACAAGCTAAACCTGCGATCAATAGGATATCAAATATATAAATCACTCCTTTTCTGTTTACAAACGGTCAGACACCCACTGACTGGAAGATAGATTTGATCACGCTCCCTTCTATGCTTGACAACTTGGAACAATAATTGTTACTTGGTGTAGCATTAGGAATCGCCTCCTTAGAATGAGAAATTATCAGACATGATATACGTGTTCAGGTCAACAGTAAGATCGTCATACATTGCTCTTGAGAAAGCATTTATCACAGCAGCGATAGGGTCAATCCGATCTTTTGATACCTGTTTACCAATCATCACGTTCTCTTGTTGATCGAGTTTCAAAATAGCGTTGTTCAAAGCCCATTTCAGCATATTGTCACCGAGTTGAAGTACCTTGCCCTCATAAACGGCTTCTCGGAACTTCTTGGTTGGCTCAGACAGTTGTGTTATGGATTGAGGGATCTCCAACATCGGATAACCCTCGTTCATCAAGTCTTGTGCAAAGTGACTAGCGTTCCACTTGTCAAAACCGATTTGTAATACATTGTACTTACTGCAAAAATCGACTACCCATTCTTTAACATAGAAGTAATCCACAATATCGCCTTCAGTAAGGGTCAAATACCCCTTATCTCGGAACACATCATATCTCGTCCTATCCTTACTCATACGCTCCGTATACTTAGCGTCAGGCATAAATGAATGTTGCCCCACCATGAACTTCCCACCTTTAACAGCAACCCAACCTACTGCGGTTAAGTCGGTTGTCATGGAAAGGTCAATCCCAAGATACACGTTAGCACCTTGCATAAAGGCTTCCATTTCAGAAGGATTCGTTTCACAACGATTCCATTTCGAGAGATCCATATAACCGTTCTCTGCGTATTCATACCAAACGTTCATATTCTTTGTCAGGAAGTTACGCATTTTCTCCGGTTGGTCGAGTGCGATTTTCAATTCAGAACGTATAGACTGCATACCCTCAGGGTATGTCGCTACGATAGGGTTAGCTTTCGCCCAATTTCGTTCATCCTTTACATCATCGTCTTTGTCAAGTTCGTATATCGCTATGAAGATGTCGTCATTCTCCGTTTCGGTTTCAGGATTCAGGATATCAGAGGTATAGTTATACATTTCAAAGCAAGGTGAGTTCAAATCAAACCCTGCGGTAGTGATATACACAAGCAACGGTGATTTACGTGCAATCATACCGGACTTCTGTACGTCAACGATCTCATTTGTCTGGTGTGCGTGGTACTCGTCAACTACTGATAGACTTGGGTTCGTACCGTCACCTGTTTTACGTGCTTCACGAGATAGGGCTTTTATGATTGAACCATTCTTGAATACTTTCAAAGTGTGATACGAGTCACTATACTTCCCTCGCAACATGGCGCAATTCTGAACACCGTTTAAGGTTTCGTTGTATACAAGGTTTGACTGATCCTTAGACCACCCTGCAATGTATATCTCCTCTTGTTCGTCAGAGAGGAAAGCGACATAACTTACGATCAAGAATAGCAGCTGCGACTTGGCGTTCTTACGTGCGAGTTGGATATACACTTCACGAAAACGTCTATATCCGTTTTGCCTACGTTTGAAGCAGAACATGTTGGCAATAAGGAATAACTGAAAATCTGTCAGTTCGATATACTCACCAGCAACAACACCTTTTGAGTGTTTGAACATCCCAGCCCATCGGTTGAACTTCAGAAGTTC
>JAEAME010000408.1_pt1 | contig 45220 bp, 47 predicted proteins | sample 8958731 | NCBI WGS metagenome assembly JAEAME01 (sample SAMN16933194, study PRJNA681113) | bioreactor sludge metagenome | isolation source: anerobic bioreactor sludge (Control) | place: India:Bengaluru | collected 2018-10-24
TTTGTCATGGTGTAGTTGGTTGTAAACATCAGGTTCGTGAAAATAATAGGTCTGGCCGGATTGTTAACTCTCCTGAAATTGAGCGGGCAATGCCACAATCCTCCTACAACATGAACAACCGTGGAAGTTGTGAAGACAAACTTTTCCAGGTTAATTTCATCATCACCCAAAGATAATTCGACTTCACCACCCAGATCCAACATATTGGTAGTATCTCCCCCGATGAACATGAGAAACTCATCCCAATCATGTACATGTGGCTCTGGCGCCATTAAAAAGGCTTCCGTTATCGGTACCCAGGATAATGCGAAGGGAGAATGGCCGGCGGCTGCCCTCTCATTCTTTCTTAGGCCGAGGACCGGTTTCGTTACTTCGGCATGGAAGTCGGTAGGATATGACTTATGCCACAGGTCTCGTGTGATATATTGTTCAAATTTTGACTGGCCCATTTGGATCCCTCCCTTAAGTATTCAAAATAAGGTGTAATTACATGCACCGCAAGTCATTTAATCCTGGTTTAATAACCCGGTATCACTCTTTTTTCTGTATTTAGGTATGGTTTAAGCTGCTGCTTTAACGGCTAACTTGCTGTCGTTCAACTTGTATTGACCGAGAAATAAATGAATTTGGTGCAATAATATCACAGGAATCACGGGAATGAATAGTTCGATATTTTATTTTCTTGCTGAGGCATTTTTATTGTTGATAGTATCATTTTTTAAAGATGTTGATTTTTATCTTCGATAGAGATAGTATGACAGGCAAGTCAATATTCAATTGTAGATATAAGGAGGAAAATGGCAGAATTAAAGTATAGTAAAAACATACTTCGTGAACCTTTCTTCCAGGCATCACCGGAATTTGGCGGGGGAACCATCTTCAAACACACCAACGATGATAACATGGGTGTGGTTTATGAACATATCTGCATCGATGATTCCCGCTGGGCCCTTCACGGTAACCATGTTAGTGAGACCCATGAGTTGTTCTGTTTCATCGGTGCTAATCCGGAAAATATCCGGGACCTGGGAGCCGAAATCAGTTTCAGATTAGGGCCAAACCAGGAAGAGTTTTTGATCAATGATACTACCGTCATGACGGTCCCAGCAGGATTGAAATACGGCCCGGTCACTGTCAAAAAATTCAGTAAGCCTTTTATCCTGCTCAGGATCATCAACATGAAGGAACGTCAGCAAAAGCTGGACGAGGAAGCCAAATTGGAGAATGACTTCGCTGTAAAAGCGATGTTAGAAGGCAGTGAGGTGGCCAAACGCGGTAATAAATTCTGGATGAATAATGTGCGGGGCCCCTTCTATATGGAATATGAGCCGGGCTGGACGGGCACCTCCATATGGGCGCATCACGATGAATATAAAGCCGGCATCTCCCTCGGTTATCACTGCATCGTCACGCCTTACGACGTCCGCATGAACCACGGGCATGATTTCCATGAGACCTTGGCCTTCCTTTCCGGCGATCCGAAAAATATCAGGGAACTTGGGGCGGAAGTTGCGGTACGCCTGGGCGATGAACAGGAAGTACATACATTCAACACTCCCACCATCATCTCGATGCCGCCCGGTTTGAAACACTGCCCCATGCTGGTCGACAAAATAACTAAGCCTGTCATCTTCCTTGAAGTATCGGCAACTAAGTTGTTTAAAGGTAAACCCGAGGACAGGTAACTCTCGAAAATTCCACGCTTGTTTCAAAAACGAAAAAGATAAAAAGGGAGAAGCTTGAGGGCTTCTCCCTTTTTATCTTTCCTTATTGAACATTTGGAAAATTAAATCCTACCCAAACGTACAGTCTATTACTATACTACTCCCTGTTGCTTTAATTTTTAAAGTAAACTAATCTGGAGATGAATTACCGTAAGATAATACTCTGCATCCTTCGGAATATTTAACTGAAAGTAATAACAAGAGTAGTAAAGCTGTTAATACCTGTAATTCGTAGAATACATGGAGGCAAGACATGGAGAAATCTATCATTATCATCGGGGCAGGGTTGACGGGGCTCTCTGCCGGGTGTTACGGGCAGATGAATGGTTACAAGACCTCCATTTTTGAGATGCATGATAAAGCCGGGGGTGTATGTACCGCCTGGCAGCGTCAGGGATATACTATCGACGGCGCGATGAACTGGCTGGTGGGCACAAACCCCGAGTCATCCTTTTACCGGTTCTGGGAGGAGTTGGGGGCCGCGCAGGAATGGAAGATCCACAATCATGACTGCTATGCCGTCAATGAAGATCAAGCCGGCAACACCTTTACGACCTTTTGTGATGCTGACCGGTTTGAGAAATATCTCCTGGCATTAGCACCCGAAGATAGCGAAGCAACGAAAGAGTTTACGCAAGCGATACGCACCGTTGCCAAAGCCAACACCCCGGCCGATAAGCCTCCGGAATTGTATGATGCGGCCGACCTGGCAGAGATCAACCGGATGCTGCCCTATTTGCAGCCGATGCAGAAATGGGGCACCCTGACTACCCGGGACTTCGCCAGGCAGTTGAAAAATCCACAATTGCGCCGTTATTTTGAAAACGTCCCGGCATATCCCATGTCCATTTTATTATGGATGCTTGGCTTTCAACACAGCAAGTCCGCCGGCTATGTCATCGGTGGGGCGCTGGCCCTGGTGCAACCTATCGAAAAACGCTACCGCAAACTGGGCGGAGAGATTATTTTCAATGCAAAAGTCGTTAAAATACTGGTGGAAAACGATAAAGCTGTCGGCATCAGGTTAGCCGAAGGCCGGGAATACCGGGCGGACTTCGTCATCTCGGCCGGCGACGGCCGTACCGTGATCTTCGACCTGCTCGACGGTAAGTATATTGATGAAACCATCAAGAATATGTATGCGCACCCGGTGCTCTTTTCCCCGCTGGTATATGTCGGGCTCGGCATTGCCCGTAAATTCGATGAGATTCCTTCGTCGGTAGGTGGTTATACATACCCGCTCAAGAAACCCGTTATCATTGCCGGCAAGGAAGAAAAAACCATCAATCTCCAGGTTTATAATTTTGACCCCACGCTGGCCCCGGCAGGGCATACCGTCGTGGTAGCTACGTACGCTACTGGATATGATTACTGGCATGAACTCCGGCAAGACTCCTCACGTTATCAGGCGGAAAAGCAGCGTATCGCCGGCGATATTATTGCCGGCCTGGAGGAAAAATTCCCGGGCGTTACTTCACAAGTTAAAATGGTCGACGTGGCGACACCGGTTACCTGGGAACGGTATACGGGCAACTGGCGGGGTGCATATGAAGGCTGGATGTTTGGCGCCTACGATAATATCAGTAAGACGCTCCCCGGACTGGGCAATTTCTATATGGCGGGACAATGGGTCAATGCCGGCGGCGGCATGCCGACCGCGGTGATGTCCGGATGCCACACCATCCAGTTTATCTGTAAGCAAGACAACCGGGAATTCATCACGGCCAAACCCTGACCAGGGTGGAACACAGGTGGTTGTTAATCAGGATTACTGGGGGCACACCGGGTAACTACTAAAGAATAACCGCTGTTCCCCCAACGATTTACTAAAATATATGTGCCGCTGCTTCCCGTTTTATTATCACCGGACGAACACCAGGATGTTTATCTCGCTATGCGTATCTTTCAGTCTAAAGTGTTATCGATATACCTCATTGAGAAGTACATGTAGGGAGTGAAGTATTGACTCCAGAATTTACCCCCGTAGTAGTTGGCATTTTCATGTTCCACGAATATCCTGCTATAACCTTGATTTTTCGACCAGTCGAGGGCTTTTTGCAGAAGAGTTCTTCCAATACCTTTACCTCTGAGGTGTGGTTTCACATATGCGGCTTTAATCTGTGCCGAATTGGTCTTTCGAAGCAGGAACCCTTCCCCGGATAACGCTGATTCACCCACGATAAAATAGGCACCGGGTTCGCTTCCCTCATAATACACCAGGAACCTGGCACCCGCTTCCGCGTATGATTTTAGTTCAGATACAACGGTATTACGTTCTATATCTTTCCTGATGAATATTGGAGCATTTAGATAATACTGCATGTGTAGTATATGAATCTCTATCAGATTCGTATAATCAGGCTCATCGACAATTTCAAAGACACTATTTTCAGCTACTGGACTAAGACTACGGACACGTTCTGCGAGTATGGCCCCGAAGCCAAGTTGAAATAGGGTTTCTTGAAGCCTGGTATCATGCGCAAGGTGGCCGATGATATGCAGGTGTAAGCCGGTTCCAGCCCAGTTATCCGCCAGTTTTAAGTACATCTTACGGTATAGTTCCGGCTTATCGTCGGGTACCGCAGCATGGCAGAAGACCGGTACCTGGACGGCGTTCTGCCCTTTAAACGGAAATTTGAATCCGGTGAGTATGTAGGCAAGCAGTTGGTTCCGGTCGCGCACGATTACGCCTGGATTATCAGCGAGGTGATTTAAACTATCGGATAACCATGTGGTTTCGTCGACGGCTCGTACAGGGAGCAGCGGATTTTTGCCCCTCTCGCGCTGGTAGTCGGCTGTGAACAGTGCTATTGCAGATTCAAGATATTCTCGTGAAAACGGCTCGATAATATATCCCATCCAGGGTTATCCTTTATGAGAATTTGACATCGTAAAAGGAACTCGAAGGGTGCCCAGTTTTATGGTTAACGCCCTTATTGTACCACTATACGATCATCGCCTGACATACTCGGACACGATTGAAATTGCCTACTTTCGTACAAATACCGGTATCACGGTTCCGCCTGAGTAAATATTCAGTTTAGGAAAAATAGGAATATTTACGATTGTGAATGGAATGAGTTCCGGTTTCCTATCGAAAAAAGGGATTACTGATGAGACGTTGACTGTTTTCGATATCATTAATGATTGTTTTGTATTTCACAAGTGTATTCCTTCCTCAGTTTATTAGGCCATCACATTGTTTTCCAGTACTTCCGTTTCCACCCATCTGCCGGTTCTTCGAATCTTCCCCAGTTATAGCCCTCATCCAAGAGGAACCGGTGGGTTGCATTGTCTTCATCGATGTTCCCTGGACAATGAACCACTATGCCGCCTGTTTTTATAACTCGCCCGATTTCATCAATTGCTGCTATTTGTTCGGCTGAGACATCAGGAAAGACATGGCCGCTGATGACCACATCAGCAAAATCATCAGCAAATGGGATTTGTGTGATTAATCCGTCCACCGGATAAAGATTTCGTATGCCTAACCTCGCGGCTTTCTCTCTTAAATAGAAACGCAGGTTACCAACCGGCTCTACCGCATAGACCACCTTTGCTTTAGAAGCGGCAACAAAAGCAAGCCTCCCTGTGCCGGCGCCAATGTCCAGGACTACCTTGTCAGTAAAATCAACAACAGACAGGAGTTCATGGGAATCCCACTTCAAAAAGGCTTGTTGGTCATAGATAGCCGGATCGATCGCGTATGTCAGCCAGTCATTAAGCTGGGCCAGAATTCTCTGTTCCGCCTCATGGATTTCACCAACCTCAAGCATTGCAGGCACCAATGATACAATCTTGTCCAGGTAAGATGATATCTCAGGGCACTTGTGGCGTAGAAACCATTCAACCTCGGGATTATTCTTCAACGTGATGGCAAGTTCTCTCTCATGTGCATATCCATTCAACCAGGATATTTGTATTCGCTCAAGCAGCAGCAGGCTATTGAAATGAAGCTGACTTGTATCGATCCATTTGACACTCACAAAAGTCCCTCCTTTATCCTGTTGCTCTGATCTATATTGCTCATGGTGTTTTCTGCCTTTCTTTTTACCTTAAGTAAGTATTTATGCAGCATATCCCGGTTCCATACCTGGGCTTCGATATAATATTTGTAATTGTCAAAAACCCGGTATTTTTGAATCACACTTGGTAAGTCCTGGTAAAGGTAAACCCGGGATGTATTGGTACGTCCACCGCCGGTTTCTTTGCCATCGGCGTCCAGGATAATTTCATACATGCTGTCCGGATAGGTAAAAGAAACCGCGGCCAGATCGATCTCATCTAGGGGGATTCTGATTTCCTCGGCGTTCTTCTGGATATCCCAACGCATACCGAATTCACCTTCAGGTGATTCGCCCAGGGTCATATAGACGGGGACCTTATTTTTCGGTTTCCCGCCAAGCCTGATCAATTCCTGATAAATCCATTTTTCAATTTCTTTCCGGTCGTACAGGTAGTCATCCTGGGCATAAAAAAGACCAATGTTATTCTTTTGGCAGTGGATGTGTTTTACTCGGTTAGCCTCAATATTCGGTAAGTCGTTAAGGGAGAGAAACGGATATTCTCCCTTCTGGTAGTAGCGTGTTAAAAATCCCGGTACAATCATACTATTTCCCTTTCCTTTAGTTATCAGATACGAAAACAATAAAATAGCCGTGGATGTCAAACCCACGGCTTTTGGTAATTGGCTGAGTTAGGGAGTAAGAACTTCGGAAATGGAAAACCATTCCCGGAGGGAACGGTTAAGCCCTGTCCCGTACTTGATACGGGATCCATTTCAATTTAAAACAGACCTAGCCTGAGACCTGCCGGGGTGTGACAAATTGAAACGTAACGATGATGCTGAGCATTTCACACCCCCCGTTGAGATTTTGTGTTGGAGATGTTATCACTTTAATTGTGAATAGTCAATAGCAAATAGTTCAGGATCAAAATAATTCTTGTATCCCGTCTCACAAGTTCACTGGACAAATCAAGTAGTCTCAGAAATGTCATTCTGAACTTGTTTCAGAATCCAGATAGTGTAGGTATATACTGGATTCTTTCGATGTCGGTCGAATGGGTAAGGAGTAAGATATTTAAATTCCCGCTTGCGTGGGAATGACGATTAAGCTATTTCCTGACTTGTTTTGTATTTTTTTGGTATTTTGTCCTTCAGGTCTTTCGTCACTGCTACTGTTATTGATGTTTTTTATCTATATATTCCTCTTTAGTTAACCTGAAATGATATTGGTATTTCCCTTTTTGAGGCTGGGGTAAATTTTCGGCAAGTACCAGTTTGAACCAGTTTTTGTCCCACATTCTACAGGAACGGACATTATAGTCTTCAGATAGGCAATGTAGAACATCAACATGTTCGATATTGAATGCGAAGTCGACAAGCATTGGAATAAATTGTGATCCGATTCCTTTTTCCCAATAATCCTTTTCGCCGATTGCCATGTCAATCCTGCGAACATCAACCGAGTTACCGTACATTGATAGAACGTTCTGAAGGTTCATCTTTTGAAGCCAGCATTCGCCTATTGGTATACCATTGGCTTCAATTAGAAAACAAAATGCATTTTGCGAGACTTTGCCATATATCCTGTTCACCGTTTCTTTGTCATATGAACGTATAATATCCTCACCGCCTTCTGTCCAATAAAGTACCTCTGGATCGGCACACCATTTATACAGGAGAGGTAGATATTGGTCAGCAAGTGGTCTAAGGACAATATTGTGTTTACTGCCCCCATATAGCGTAATGTCATGTGATCTTATAACTGACATACTTAAACCTGTTCATCTGATAGCAATAAAATGCTATTTTCACATTCATTACGCATAAAATGGAAGTATTCCGGTTTTTCCCGTAAACCTCGCGCGCCCTGCATATTAGTCTCAAAAAATTTTTGTATGTTTAGGTCAAAGATCAAGATGCCGCCTTTATTCAAGCAGGTATATACACATCATAAGCGTGATAGCGTTTCATTTCGATTAGTGTTAGCGAAAATGTATTGCACCGAATCGCAAACCGGCCGGAAGCCGATCTTCATATAGATGGAATTAGATGTCGGATTGCTTAAATCGGTATACAGCGTACAGAAATCGTAACCACTTTTCAAAATTTCTCTACAGACTCCCGCTACGCAGGAAGTCGCATAACCTCTTCGACGAAGCCCGGGGGGAGTGTAAACATAACCTACGGCCATGCCGTGGTCCGTGGGGCGGTTTTTCGCCGCCATTGAAACCGGTTGTCCACCATCTTCCCACAGATAAAGATCGCCGTGTTCAATACGTTGTCTGGCATGTCTTTCTACGGTGTCATGGTCCACTTCCTGATTGGTATCGATTCCAAAAGCTGTCGTCCAGCGGCAAATTAACTCTTTGTCGGTGAGGACCGCCAAACGCAGCCGGCCGGGTATCTGCGGGATATTATTGATGGCGTCAAGGCGGTATATACGTTGCGATTGTACGGACCGGATGGGAATTTTATAATGCGCTGACCATTTCTCTGAAAATGGGTCGGTTACCTCACTGTGCCCGGTGACACCGGGGATCACCGGCCAAAGCCGGTGCACGGATGCGGTCAACAGTGACGCCGCTTCCGCGGCATCTCCTGTGGACCAGGCAAGACCGACCGGGTAGGGCGGTGTCCGCCAGGCAAGTGTTGAGATACCGGTGTCATCAGAGACGATGCCGAACCAGGGGTTTTCTTCACCATAATGATGGGGATTCGCCGCTACCCGCCGCGCGATACCGTAGAGGAGGCCGTAACGGACCTCATCGGACCGGAGAAGATCCCCGGCTATAGCCAGGAAATCGGCAGCGGAAAAGAAATCCCTGACATTCATATAAGCACAATTATAATATAAGATGTCAAACGAACTAAACCATGGTCAATAGTTGACTCGAAATTTACACCCTTTTCGGCCACTCACTTATTTTAACGGTGCCATGCCGGCTTCCAACCGGGCATCATTGATATGTATCCGGATTGCCTCCTCCAGGGGCATACATTCGAAGCCGAAGTCCTCTTTTGCCCTGGCTGAGCTGACATTCAAAGGCTTGCCCCGCCCCATGGGAGATTCCTTGCTGCCGAACTCGATGACGGCCCCCGGGATGAATTTCTTAACAGCAGAGACAACGTCCTTGAAATGGGTCAGCGGCGTGCCCACGTTATATACCGGATGCGGTGACGATGATGCTTTAAGGAGCATCGTGGTAAAAGCGGCCAGGTCATCGGCAGAAACCAGCGATACCGACATATTGCCATCGGTTTCCATGCGGTACGGTTTACCGACAGCCGCGGTCGACGGCATGTCCGACCACATCTGGGCGGGAGAACGCCCGCCGTGTCCGTAACCGATGGTAGGCCGGACTCCGGTGAAATTGATGCCGTATTGTTGGGCATATTGATCAGCGATGATTTCGGCCAGTCGTTTACAGACGGCATACGAGCTGTTGGGGGAAAGTACGACATCCTCGTTGATCGCTTTATCCCCATACAGTTCAGAGGGCCCGTACACGGTCATCGAACTTGCATAGATGACGCGCTTCGCTCCCATCAGCCGTGCTGCTTCAAAAGCATTGCACATGCCAAGTGCATTCACTTTCGTACTCAACCTGGGGTTGGAGTTGAGTTCCTGTAGATTCATCACGAAAGCCCAGTTTACAATGCCGTCGATCGGGCATATTTTCATGCCGTTCAGAATATCTTCAAGATCGGCAACTGAGCCCCGCACAAAATGGAATTTACTTTTGTATTCATTGAGCTGCTGCATCGCCCAGGCAGGCGGCGGCGCAATATCCATGGACACAACATTTTGTACCTGTTTCTCTTTGAGCAGGTGCAGGACGGTCTTCCTGCCGAACATGCCGCTGCCGCCAAGTACTAATACATTCATCGTGCTCTCCTTTCCCTAAAGTAACCACAGAATATGCCGATTGTGCATCGGTGTCAAAGGGAGAGGCCAGAACGAAGACGGTGCGAGAAATGTGATGGATTTAATGGTTGATACTCAGGTATCTCACCTTTTCCGGTCAAGCGATTCTATTATTCGTACTTCTGGACGGTGAGGATGATGTGGCTCCCGGTATTGACCAGGCCGGGGTCGCTGCGCAGCCTGCGCTCCAACTCCACCAAATTCGACCACACTTGTTCTTCGTTCATCTCTTCCGGTACCGGGAGATGTTCGGAGAGGGTGACGCAGCAGCCGGCAACCTCCAATGTCTTGCAGCCCCGGAACAGCCCTTCCAGTTCATGTGCCGTATATAAATGCATGGGGGCATGAGGGATCCCGGCGCTGGAGGGGAATCCTCGCAGGTCGCCGGTCTCGACTACATCCCAAAAAGATGACATGCCCGGCAGGTCGATATCCCGGTTGGCCGGTTCCCTGAGGTATCTCAGGTCGGACTGTTTCACGGCTCCCAAAGCTGCGCCATACCGGCTCATCACACTGGACATGATAATTCCACCTGGTTTGGTTACCCGGATAAGTTCATTGGCTGCCTGCTGGCGTTTCTCAAGGACATAAGATAATGCGCCACCGAAACAGATTACGGCATCAAAATGATTGGCCGGCAACATGGCCAGGTCAATGATATCCCCCTCAAGGATTTGCTCCACCCGTTCGAGCATTCCCGCCTTGGTCAACTCTTGTCGGGCTAGTGCTAATTGCTCTGGGGAGATATCCAGTATCGTGACATTTACCCCGGTCTCAGCCAGGAGAATGCTGAAACGTCCCGGGCCGCTGCCTGCATCCAGTACCTTATCGCCTGGTTTGATGTAGCGGTGGATGAAGTCATTATGCGTCACGGCTTCTAGACTGAAATAAGCGGAACGTTCCAGCCGCGACCACTCCCGTTCCCCGTAAGCATCATAAAATTGCCTCGTATATTGCGGATTATACATTGGCAGATTGTACCATATTGAAGAGCAGAAAGATAAAACTCAACCTTACTTGTATATTTTAAGACACCGGTACGGGCCTGATATCACCATCATTTGCATTTGTTTTATAAGTGGAGTATACTCCCCGGTAATTTATTCGTATCCGAGTAGTAATAAGAGTATACTACTAAAGAACTATCTCCCTAAGTACCTCAAAATAACTGGATTATTTTCTCCTGGAATGGGTTTATATGAACAAGTGTTGGCAGGGACATGCTAGCAGCTTGTAACGGGATAATTGCAGCATCAGGAAAGGAGGTGGCCGGAGCGAAATACGGGACAGATTATCAGTATAAAACCTGGTAAAAATTTTCGATTAGGTGGGAGAAATGAAAAGAAAATCTGTGTGGCTGATATTTACATCCGTTGCATCGATTATCTTGTTGTCTTTATCATGTAGTCCGGAAACTACGCCTACCTCTTCAGCTCCACCAGCTACCAAAACCACGACCCCTGCAGCTTCTTCCCCGGTAACAACAATCGCTTCAGGAGAAAAACCCCGGTACGGCGGGACACTGACCGTCTGCGCCATGGGCACCGTGATGCAGCTGGACGAAGCCCTCGGTCCCATGTCCCACTCTTTTGCCGCTTATACCCACCAGGAACTGTTCATGGGCGACTGGGCGAAAGGCCCGGCTGGCACTAAAGAAGCCGACTGGACCTACACCGGCAACAACCGTTTCGACCTCAAAACCGGTGCGGTGGCGGAAAGCCTGGAAGTCCCCGAACCCGGGCACATGATCTTTCACATCCGGAAAGGGATATATTTCGGCCTGAATCCCACGTTTGAGGCCAGCAAGTTGGTCAACGGCCGCGAGTTGACCGCAGATGACGTGGTTTACACGCTGACCAGATTATTCACCTCGCAGCGGGCCTACCTGCGTAATGCTTATTCCAATGTCTGGAAAAATTCGACGTTAACGGCCACCGATAAGTACACCGTCGATTTCAAGGTTGACGTGACGGCTTTCGCTGATGCCTTCTCAGTGGTCCCGGACATGGCCGATATCGTTGCCCCGGAAGTGATCGAGAAGTACGGCGATATGCTTGACTGGCGCAACTGCGTCGGTACCGGGCCGTTCATGATCACCGACTTTGTGGACGGCAGCCAGGCTACTTTCATCCGTAATCCGAATTTCTGGATGACCAATCCCTGCGGGCCCGGGAAGGGCGACCAATTGCCTTACGTCGACGGTTTGAAAATGCTGATCATCGCCGACACCTCGACCAAACAGTCCGCCGTCCGGACGGCGAAGATCGACCAATTCGGCACCTTCGCCACAAAAGAAGATTGTAAAGCCGTAACCGACAGCGCCCCTGAACTCATGGTAAGCCGCTACCTGGAACATGCCTCGACCTCGATCGGTATGCAGATATACGCCCAGGAACTGCCCTTCAAAGATATCAAGGTACGGCGGGCACTGATGATGGCCACCGACTTCGAGGGCATGAAAGACGATATGTTTGATGGAGATGCTGAGATCTTCACCTGGCCGTTCGCTCCAGTGCGGGAATATGCCGATTGCTTCACGCCGCTGAGCGAAATGCCGGAGTCCGTGCAGGAACTCTACAAATATAACCCGGAGAAAGCCAGGGAGCTGCTGACGGAAGCCGGTTACCCCGATGGCTTCAAGACGGTGATCTTGTGCAATAACGGCGATGCTGCCAGCATGGATAAACTGGAAGCCGTGAAGGCGATGTGGGAGAAAGTTGGAATAGTGGCAGAACTCGACAACCGGGAGGCCGGTGTTTATACCTCGATCTGGCAGGGCTTGAAGTACGACGAGATGATACATGGCGGTGGTGCCAGTGTCGCCGCTTATTTCCGGTGCATCAGTTATGACACCGGAGCTTACTGGAACCTGAGCCAGGTCGATGACCCATACGTCAAGGAAGAAAAGGCTAAAATCTATGAATACTTCAACACGCTGGACTGGACAAAGATCAATGCCACGCATAAGGAACTGCTGAAGTATGTCCTGGACCAGGCGTGGAACATCCCCATGCCGTTGTCTTATTCGTATGTGGTCTGGTGGCCCTGGGTTAAAAATTACCACGGCGAACTGGCGGTCGCTTGGGCAGGCGGTCCGGGAGCTGCCGGCTTTGTGTGGATTGACCAGAACCTCAAACAGGAAATGATCGGTCGAAGGTAAACTGGATATCAGCTGATCATAAAAGAAGCGTACCCTTTATCCGGGGTACGCTTCTTTTCGCTTGTTGAATAATCTGCCTTACCATAGGCGTGTATGCCAGTAGAATACTTTTGTGATATACACTCAAAAAATCAAGCCGGTAAGGTTAATTAAGGATTTTCGTTCTGGGCTTTGTTTATAAAGGTGCTATTTGCGTCAACCGCGCCGTTTTCTGTAATTTCCTTTATTTCTTCTCCAGATACCAGCGGTTGGCCACAATATGGACAAATTCTTTCCTGAGAATATTTAAGACTCCAGCCGTGAAATACCTTTTTACATTCAGGACATTGTGCACTAAACATTTTTATTTTGTTTTCCTAAGATGTTACTGATGCCGGTAAGGTGAGACAAATTAGATTGAATCTGTGGATTGGCTTATTATCAGTTCATACATGGATGATTTTTTTGATGTTGTCTTCTATGTTTTCAGGTTTAAGTAATATACCGCGTGCTTGAAGGAATACCAGAGTAATGGTCGGGTCAAATTGGCTTCCGCTGCATTTTGAGATTTCCTGGAAAGCAATTTCTTTGGACAGTGCTTTACGGTAAGGCCGGTCGGTGGTCATTGCATCGTACGTATCGGCGACCGCCACAATACGTGCCCCGATAGGTATCTCAGCCCCTCCGTTTTTCTGGTTGATACCATGCCCGTCGTAACGGTAATGGTGACATCTTATGATATCGAGGATTTCCCTTTTAACGATCGGCCGGACAATATCCTGCCCGATCTGGGTATGCAACATGATTTGCTTGTATTCTTCCTCGGTCAATTTGCCGGGTTTATTCTGAATAGCCGGATCGATAGCGATCTTGCCCACGTCATGTAACAACGCCCCCCAACGGAGATTTTCAAGTTCGGCTTGATCGAATCCGATCACCTGCGCAATTATCTCGGTTATTGCCGCCACCCTCCGCGAGTGTCCGGCAGTATACCTATCTTTAGCTTCGATGGCATTCACGATGGATTCATATGAACCCAGGATGAGTTTTCTAATGGCCTTTTCTTGGTCGCTGATTTTATGTTTCAGGAATTCACACTGTTTGATCAGTTCCGCGTCTTTTATCAATAGGGATAATTTCTCTTGCACCGCATTTTTACTACTGGACGTATTGTTACGCAGTCCTTCTTCTCCGGCCGTTGTATCCTCACTTACAATATTCGGCTGGGATTTTATAAGCGGCCGGACATCGGCATTGGCTGAAATTATTCCCGTTAACATACCTTATTCGAAATCATACCCTATTTGCGCAAGCATGGTCCCAATGCTGTTTTTACTTGTGACATGATAAATTCTAAATTAGATTATTCTTAATCAAAACAAGTGTATCTATTTTTGCCTAATCTGTACAATAACGAAAAAGGTGTATTTCGAAAGAGGATAGTAATAGCTTTAAAGTACCAGCAGTTTTCAGATTCTATAGATAATCGAACGCAGTACAAATTTGACACATTTGGGTTGTGGTTGCGATTATTACGTTAATCGAGTACAAAAGAAGGGATCCCCCGCGGTTGGCAGTCGATTTTAATAGTGGGCATGCGTATAGAAAAGACCGGATTGTGACGGTTTCTCTTACCGTGCTTTGTCAGAGCTTCCAGGCATTGACCATGGGCGGAATTGCCCTTTTTCTTCCCTTGATTCGCCAGGACTTAGGCTTGTCTTCCACTCAGGGAGGTTCGCTCGCCGCGGCCACTACACTCATCTACGCCCTCATGCAAATCCCCGCAGGCTTTATTTCAGATAGGTTCGGTGCGAAACGAGTTTACTGGATCGGCGTTCTTGGCACAACGATTTTTGCCTTCACTTTCGGCCTGGTGGCTAATTACTGGCAAGCGGTGGCCAACCAACTGCTGTCCGGCATCTTCCGGTCTTTAGTTTTTGCGGCCGGAATGTCATTATTAACAGGCTGGTTCTCGCCCCAACGGCGGGCTACTGCGATGGCATTGTGGTTGGTGGGGGGCTTCTTAGGGAATGTAATACTGGATATTGTAGGGCCGCTGCTGGTAGCCCGCTTTGACTGGCGTTTCCCTTTCCTGAGTTTTGCCGCCGTAGGTATATTGTCTTCGCTATTACTCATGCGCTTCGGTAAGGAATCTCCCATTTCAAGCGGGCATCGGGATCGCAATATCCTGGCGTCACTCCAATTCTTCCGCAGCAGGTTGATGTGGTCTTGCGGCATTGTTCAGTTTGTCAGACTGGCGGTCATGCAGGGCATTTCGTTCTGGCTGCCTACTTTTCTCATCGAGGAAAGGGGTTTTTCCCTGGAAAATGTCGGTATTCTGGTTGCGGTCCAGGCTGTACTGACCGCACCTTTTAATCTTGTAGGAGCGGCGGTCTCCGATAAGCTGAGAAATCCCCCGCTTGTCATCGGCTTTTCGTTGCTTGTCCTGGCGGTAACCACTGCGCTGTTCGCCTCTGTCTCCAGTACTTTCTGGTTGATTTCCCTGATTTGCCTCAATTCTATCTTTGTACAAATGTACTTCGGGCCGCTTTTCGCGATTCCCCTGGAAATCCTGGGACAGCAGCAGGCAGGGATTTCCACCGGCTTCGGCAATCTCTTTGCCAATGTGGGAGGTCTGGTTGCGATGTATTTACTTGGCCTTTTACGGGATGCTACGCACTCACTGGATGCCGGATTTTTCCTGATCAGCGGTATCGCTGTCGCTGGCCTGGTGACTACTATCTGGTTAGCCAGAATTAGAACGAGCACTCATACAACCGGCTGAACGGTAATGAGCATCGCCTTATACTGCTGCCCTGCGCACAGACATTGTTTTTTTAGTCAAGGGAGAATGTCAATCATGAGGGACAAGATACAAAGGATAGTATAATAATTAAAGTACCTGAGTAGTTGTGTCATATTTGAAAATAGGGATCAGAATTTCCCCGGTATTTTTGAGAATATTGCGCCAGGTCATTACATTTGGGAGGGTAACATGCTGTTTACCAGAATCAATGAGAATCCCATTCTCAAACCAAAACGGAATCATCTCTGGGAGGCCCAGGCAGTTTTTAATGGTTGTCCGGTTCGGCGGGGGAATGATATTTTCCTGCTCTATCGGGCGTTGTCTTTTCCTTATTACAGCGCTATTGCGGAAACCACACTCCCGGTTTCCAGCATCGGTAAAGCATTGAGTAAAGACGGCATCCATTTTGCCGGGCGCCGGCGGTTTATCTTTCCTGAATATTCGTGGGAAAGGTATGGCTGCGAAGATCCCCGGGTCAACAAATTCAACGGTAAGTATTTCGTGTTTTATACCGCTTTATCCATTTGGCCTCCCAATCAGGATGGCATCAAAGTCGCCCTGGCGATATCGAAGGACTTGAATAAAATCAAGGAGAAACACCTGGTCACCCCTTTTAATGCTAAGGCGATGGCGTTATTCCCTCAAAAAATAAATGGCAAGATATACGCCGTTCTCACTGTCGATACGGACCAGCCTCCGGCTAAAATATGCCTGGCGGCTTTTGATGACGAGGAAGAGATCTGGTCGCATCACTACTGGGAATCATGGTACAGCAGCCGGGATAGCAGTAAGCTGCCGTTGCAGCGCCGGCCTGAAGACCATCTGGAAGTGGGCACGCCCCCCATCAAAACCAAGGACGGCTGGCTCTTGCTTTATTCCTATATCCAGAATTATCTTTCCCCCACTAAAGAAAAGTTGTTTGGCGTTGAGGCCGTCCTCCTCGATTTCGATGACCCTCAAAAGATTATCGGCAGGACTGAAATGCCTATCCTGTCTCCGGAAGAATATTATGAGAGGATCGGCCTGGTGCCTGATATCGTTTTTCCGTCCGGCGCCCTGATGAAATCCAGCCGGTTGCATGTCTATTACGGTGCCGCCGATACTACCTGTTGTGTGGCTTCCATCAGGAGTTCGATGTTGCTCGGGATACTGAAACGGAAAGAGCCGATTCTGCAGCTGAAGCGTGCTGAGGAAAATCCCATCATCACCCCGGTTAAAGAACATGGCTGGGAGAGTAAAGCCACCTTCAACCCGGCGGCTTTGTACCTGCAAGGGAAGGTGCATATCGTTTACCGGGCAATGTCCGGAGATAACACTTCGACCTTCGGCTATGCTAACAGCAGTGATGGGGTTCATATCGATTTCCGTGCTGCTGAACCAATTTACAAGCCCCGGGATAGTTTTGAACAAAAACTTGTCCCCGGTGGCAATTCAGGTTGTGAAGACCCGCGCTTAACCCGAATCGGCAACAAGATCTTTATGCTGTATACCGCCTATAATGGAAAAAACCCGCCGCGGGTTGCCGTTACGGAAATATTAGTGAAAGATTTTCTCAAGCAGGAATGGCGGTGGTCCCGGCCGATCCTGATTTCACCACCTCAATTTGATAATAAAGACGCTTTTGTTTTCCCTGAGCTGGTCAACAACCAGTATATCTTCGTCCACCGCTTGGGGACCTGTATCGATTATGATTTCAGTAAAAGTATCAATGACGTACTGCATGGCAATGCCTGGTTGGATGAACACAGCTGGATCGAACCCAGAAATGGCTGGTGGGACAGCGAAAAAGTTGGTGCCGCGGCGCCTCCTTTCAAGACTCCGGAAGGATGGGTGATGCTTTACCACGGCGTTTCCGAGGATATGGTTTATCGTGTGGGGGCCGTCCTGCTTGATTTAAAGAACCCGGTCAAAATCCTGTCCCGGACCATCTATCCCATTTTCGAACCGGAAACGGCATATGAAAAGGAAGGCCAGGTGGCCAGGGTGGTTTTTCCTTGCGGTAATGTCGTAATGGGAGGAAAACTTTATGTCTATTACGGGGGCGGCGACAGCGTGGTGGGGGTAGCCACGGTAGATACGAAAAAACTATTGAAAATCCTGCAATTATGCAGTTACTAGGATAAAAACCGCTTTATCTGGAGAATAGCTGTTGTTATAGCAGTGAATTGACTTTAAAAGATGATATTTTCGTTCCGCATTTTGGACAATATCCCTGGATAGCCTGTTTTCCGTTTTTCAGGGTGATTTTATAAGGATTTTTAATCTCGCGAGGCTGCCGGCATTTCAGGCAATATCCCTTAACCAGGGGTATTGTTTTGTCCGTGATACTTGATGGACCAGTGATGAGCGTGGTTGAGGTGGCCTCTTTATGCACTGTAGTTAGTTGTTGCAGGAAATATTTCAATTTTACCGAGGCGACACATACCACCGTGTCTGCCCCCCCATAATATACAAACAACCGGTCATCCATGGTTACCGCGCCGCAGGGGTAGACCACGCCTTTTTTCCAGCCTTCGTTTTCGTACCAGGCATCAGGTTCAAGAATGGGGTTTTTGGTTCGGGCAATTATCTGTGTCGGATCGTTCAAGTCAAATAACATGGCCCCAATTTTGTAGCGGTAGTCGCCTCTGGTCCCCACGGCCTGGTATATCAATAACCAGCCGTCTTTGGTTTTGATGGGCGGCGGGCCGGCCCCAACCTTGAGATTGTCCCAGTCCGAACTCAGTTTCCGGGCCGGGATCTTATACCGCGTTTCCAGCCAGCGGGTCTGGCCGTCAAAATTTAAGTCGTCGACATAATCGATCAGGATATCCGGAAATACCCGGTGATATATTACGTACTTGCCATTTATCAGCTCCGGCAGGATACACGCGTTTTTATTTGTAATACCAGGTTTGGAGATCAGCACCGGTTTGACCCAGTTCCAATTCCGCTTAAGAAAATCATCCGTGGAGATAGAACTTAAGGCCACCCGGGGCTGGCTGAAACCATTATAAGCGACATAGGTTAAGTATACCCGGTCGCCGATCCTGGTTAACCGGGGGTCCTCACACCCTCCCACACCCCCACCCCCGGAAGAAAACACTGCCGGTACCGGGAAATACGCTCGACGAGTTGACGGGACACCTTCAAAGGGCTCCCGCGGGACATAAACCGGTTCCTGAAGCCGTTCCTGGATACTCAGGCCATCAATGCTGGCTGCATAACCCAGTACCGAGACATCATTTTCGCCGATGGCACGGTACAGGATATGTACTTTTCCCTCTTCATAGATGGCTGCCGGATTCAGTACCGCTTTACTTTCCCACCTGTTGTCACGGTTGGGTTTCAGGATGGGATTACCTTCATACCGTTCCAGTGACAGGCGGATATTTGAGATGTCCCTTTTGGGGTGTATTTTGACCCTGGCCAATAATACCCTCCCCGAAAGTAGCTGTCCCTATATTAGAGTATATACGGTATCTCTTATAGAGATAAGATGGATAAAGAAATATTAGCACATGGTTGGAATCGGTTTAAATGATATCTAAAAGAAGGTACAATGATTGGATATCTGTATCGGTTTTAGCGCATCTTCGCGAAAATTGTCTATAATCCTAATATACGTCTGTAAAACAGGAGTGTTGGTGGGCATTTCCGAGTTTCTCAGTTGATTTCTTAATCGTGGCGTAACTGCTTTAGACCGGAGGAAGCATTATGGAACTCTCGGGTAGAACTATCCTGATAACCGGCGGGGCAAGCGGCATTGGCCTTGGGCTTGCGGCCGCGTTCCGGCAATCGCGAAACAGGGTGATTATCTGCGGACGCAGTCAGGATAAATTAGCTCAGGTAAAGGAAAAATATCCGGATATCACGACACTCACTTGTGATATCAGTGATGTTGAACAGAGAAAGCAGCTTGTTTCCGAAATATTGCGGCGTTTTCTGGATTTTGACATACTGGTCAATAACGCGGGTATTCAGCGGTATATTGATCTTCGCAAAGGATATGATGAACTCAAATCCGGAGAAGATGAAATCGCCACCAATTTAGTTGCGCCCATCGAACTGACAGCTCTTTTCATAGACCACCTGATGAAACGGCCTTCCGCTGCCATTATTAATATTAGTTCCGGACTTGGCTTCATGCCGGCATCCAACACTCCAGTCTACAATGCCACGAAAGCGGCGATTCATGCCTATTCCCTTGTGTTGCGGCAGCAATTGAAAGATACCCCGGTTAGAGTTGTTGAAGTTGTACCGCCGATGGTGGATACCGGCCTTAACAAAATAGGACGTGATGCGGTTCAGGTCAAAAACAGGGGGATTACAGTTGCTGATTATGTCCCCACTATCATCCAGGGACTCAAGGATGATGCGGAAATAATCTTCTACGGAGAGAATACCGGTTTGTTGGCCGAACCTCGTGCCGTATCTGAAAACCGTCTGCTGAAAGCTTCCTGGTGAAGTATACAGTCTGATGGTCGTATTCGGTCAAGATAAGGGAGATGCCGTTAACAACGGCCTCATTGAGATGATCCCGGGTACCGATTCCATCAGGCTAATTTACGTAACCGCTCAATAATATCCTCGGGCGTCATTCGGTTACTGACTTCGATGCCGTTCTCTTTGGCAATCCTCTCGAGATTCTGCGTTAACAGGATGGGTATCCCGCCCTGATCGATCTTGGCGAGTAGTTCTCGCGCTTCAGCAGACAGGGTACGTTTCTTGAAGGTGAATAGGTCCGCTGCTTTGATCAATGGTTCTTTATCAGGTTCTATATGTTCATTCATCTGTGCCTACGGTTCCGGTTCGTGCTCCGTGCCGATTTTCTCGGCCTCTATCTAATGGGAAATGATGCCATATATTAATGATGGTAATTACTATTTTAGCCCTGATTGTGATCCGTTTGTTTTATATTTTTAATGACTAACGATAAGCCTCTTATTTAAGCCTTACTTTTGGTGTAAAATTAATTCTATCAAATTCATCCTGGGGACATAATACCGCAAACCGCAGCTAAATAATAATAAAACACAACATTTATAGTCTTATTCGTAGAGCTTATACGCACAGGCATGATGTCAACTGGGTAATACCCAATTAATATATATTTCAAGTTGACATGCTTACTTATTTTATTGTTATAATCAATAATAGGATTTATTACTGATAATGCATAGAAGAGATACCAAACAAAGAGATGCTGTTTTGAACTTCCTGAAAAATACTCGTGCCCATCCCACCGCCGATCAGATATATGAGGAGATTCGGAAAGAGATCCCTAATATTAGCAAGGGGACTGTTTACCGGAACCTTCAACTATTGCGTGAAAATGGAGACATCTCGGAACTAAACCTCCACGGGGCCTTGAGTAGATATGAAGAGAAGCAAGATAAACACTATCATTTCCGATGTGACCAGTGCGGACGAGTTTTTGATCTGGAAGAGCCGGTAAATTTGGAGATCGATGACAGAGTTGCGAAAAGAACTGGCTTTAAGGTTTTGTCTCATCAAACAGAATTCCGCGGTTTGTGTAAAGACTGCCAGCAAAACATAAAATATGAAAAGGGGGGGAAAGATGCCAGAAAATAGTGAATCAAACAAGAACCCAGCCACTGCTGCCAGCAGAGGCACAATGAACCGGGACTGGTGGCCGAAACAATTACGGCTCAATGTCCTGCACCAGCATTCTTCCAGGTCAAATCCAATGGGAGAGGATTTCAACTACGCTAAAGAATTCCAGAAGCTCGACTTCACTGCCCTAAAAAAAGACCTCATTGCGCTGATGACCGATTCACAGGACTGGTGGCCGGCTGATTGGGGTCATTATGGGCCACTATTCATTCGCATGGCGTGGCACAGCGCCGGCACCTACCGCGTAGGCGATGGTCGCGGCGGCGGGGGCAGGGGGCAACAGCGCTTCGCGCCGCTCAATAGCTGGCCTGACAACGTCAGCCTCGACAAGGCGCGTCGGCTGCTCTGGCCGATTAAACAAAAATATGGCCGGAAAATCTCCTGGGCCGACCTCATGATCCTGACGGGCAACGTCGCCCTGGAATCGATGGGGTTTAAAACATTCGGTTTCGGCGGCGGGCGCGATGACGTCTGGGAGCCGGACGAAGACGTCTACTGGGGCAGTGAGGAAACCTGGCTGGGAGATAAGCGCTATTCCAATGAGCGGGATCTCGAGAATCCACTCGCTGCCGTGCAAATGGGACTGATCTATGTTAACCCAGAAGGACCGAATGGCCAGCCTATTCCTTCTGCGTCTGCACACGATGTTCGTGAGACATTCGCCCGCATGGCCATGAACGATGAAGAAACCGTTGCACTCATCGCTGGCGGGCACACCTTCGGTAAGACCCACGGCGCCGGCCCGGCGACCCATGTTGGTCCGGAGCCCGAAGCTGCCCCTATCGAGCAACAGGGGCTCGGTTGGAAGAGCAGCTTCGGCACTGGCAAAGGCGGCGATACGATCACCAGCGGTCTTGAGGGCGCCTGGAAGCCGAATCCAACCAAATTTGACTTAGGTTATCTAAGGATCCTGTTCAAATACGAGTGGGAACTTCTTAAAAGTCCGGCCGGGGCTTTTATTTGGTTGGCCAAAGACGTGGATGAAAACGATATGATCGTTGATGCCCATGATCCGTCGAAAAAGCATAGGCCGATGATGACTACCGCTGACCTGTCGTTAAAGTTTGACCCTGTATACGAAAAAATTGCCCGGCGCTATCTGGCAAACCCCGCGGAATTCAAGGATGCCTTCGCTCGTGCGTGGTTCAAACTGACGCACCGGGATATGGGGCCACGGTCGCGTTATCTCGGCCCGGAAGTTCCTGCTGAAGAACTCATCTGGCAGGACCCTATCCCCGCTGTCAATCACCAACTGATTGATGAGAAAGATATCGCTGCCCTCAAGGAAGAAATATTTAAATCAGGCCTGTCTGTATCGGAACTAATTTCGACCGCCTGGGCGTCGGCGTCCACCTTCCGCGGCTCCGACAAGCGCGGCGGTGCCAATGGTGCCCGTATTCGCCTGGCACCGCAAAAGGATTGGGAAGTCAATCAGCCTGTCCAGTTGGCAAAGGTACTGAAAACGTTGAATGGCATTCAGAGCAAGTTCAATGAAACGGCCGCCGGCGGTAAAAAGGTATCATTGGCTGATTTGATCGTTATAAGTGGATGTGCGGCGGTAGAAGCGGCGGCAAAGAAAGCGGGATACAACGTGACGGTTCCTTTCACCCCGGGGCGTATGGACGCTTCTCAGGGGCAGACCGAGGTGGCCTCCTTCGCTGTGCTCGAGCCGAAAGCGGACGGCTTCCGCAACTACCAGAAAGCAAGATATTCTGTTTCGGCTGAGGAGTTGTTGGTTGATAAAGCACAATTGTTGACGTTGACCGCTCCTGAGATGACAGTGCTCATTGGCGGTATGCGTGTATTAGATACCAATTTCGGACAATCAAAGCACGGCGTCTTCACCAAGCGCCCTGGACTATTGACCAATGACTTCTTTGTGAACCTGCTTGACATGGGAACAGAGTGGAAAGCGAACTCGGCAGACAAAGACGTCTTTGAAGGGTGCGATCGGGCGACTGGCGAACTCAAGTGGACTGGTACACGTGTCGATCTGATCTTCGGTTCAAATTCCCAACTCCGGGCTCTTGCCGAGGTCTATGCCAGTTCGGACGCTCAGGAGAAGTTTGTCCATGACTTTATCGCCGCCTGGGACAAGGTGATGAACCTGGACCGCTTTGATCTCAACAGGTAGTAGCATGGAAATTTAAGAAGGACCTGATAGCGCTCGTGTAATTTTGAACCGGGCCAGGATACTGGACTATTGTAGGGTGACGCAGGTCTAGAAGGTCGAACGGAAACTTTTAACTACGTATAAGGGCAGCGTTCTATATCATTAGAGACGCTGCCTTTTTTTACTTTGTGCCAGCCATCAAGTAATCCAGGTTCACAATACAAACAAGACAAACCGGGGTTAGGTAAACACAAATAGAAATTTTTGGCATATTAAACTCTTACCAGGGCTGAGAAGAGAAGTCTTACGATCACTCAGGTGATATGGAGCATCATGGATCGTATTGTTGTTGATGGCAATAATTCATCATCAGGGATGATTGCCTCCGGTATTTTTTCTAAAGGATATAATGGATTCATGGATTCCGCTTCCGATAAGGTTAGGCGAAAATTATTCGTCGTCGCCGGTTCTATTTCTTTAATACTGGGTATCATCGGGATTTTTATTCCGGTCTTACCGACCACCCCTTTTTTACTACTGGCGGCGATCTGCTATATGAGAGGTTCGAAACGGCTGTACCGTACTCTTCTTAGAAATCGGTTAGTGGGCAATTACATCAGGAATTACCTTGAAGGGCGGGGCTTGTCCTTGAAAATGAAAGCCTGGACATTAATCGCACTTTGGATAACCATCATATTAACCGGTATTTTTGCATCGGAAAATCTAATAATCCGTATTATATTAGGAATGGTTCTAATTGGAGTTACCATTCACATCTTCAAGATAAAAACTGCCAAATATTAGTGAGGTGGACCTTGAAAAAACAGAGTATCCTTGTCTTTAAGGTTGTTCCGGTAAACTTCCAACCGGCACCAATACTGGCGTTACGGACCTCTGTCCATCTATCTCCCTTTCAGTATATTATAGAGAATCATTTTTTCACTTTTCGCCAGCATTACCTCTGTTACGGCTGCATCGCACCGAAAAGCACCAGCCAGGCTAAGATTGACTTGGCCACCAGGCTCAAGACGATGTAGGTCCTCTCCCCATAGAGGTAATCTTTCCATTTCCCTATTCTTTTATATTGGAGCACCATATTGATGGGGAAAGTATTGAAAGCGACAAAATAGGTCGCCACGATCGCCCAGACGAACCACGGCACCTTATCGAAATTACCGGTGCCGAACATGTAGATCAGGATCACGATCCACGGTGCGATACCGGCAATCGAACCCCAAACGAACGGCCCCCAATTGACACGGGACTTTTCCCGTCCTGAATTTAGCTGTTCCATGACCAGGCCAAACAGGTTCATCGCGGCATTTACAATAAAGATCAGCAGCAGCGAAGCGATGTCGTAAACCCCGAATAAAGTGGCAATGAGCACGATCATGATCGAAGAACTGAAAGCGTATTCGAACCAGCGGAACTTATTGATACCTTGTTGTAGATCAGCGAAATAGCGTTTACTCATCAACACGATCAAACCATGAGCTACCGCCGATATCAGAAGGAATGCGGCTACCAGGAAACCAAAAGGCAGTTTAAAGAGCTCGCGGCTGGTCGTTTCTAACGATTGTGTCGCTGTATTATAAGTGATATAAAACTGGGTTATCGTAGGCTTAAATTCGGCGATCTTTTGTATCACTGTTCCAGCCAGGGCGGCCATAACTACCGCTTGTACCAGGTGCAAAATACCCATGATCAGGTTGAAACGCTTTAGTTTCTGCAGGGATTGCTCCATATTACCTCCACACGTATTCTCTTATTAAATACCTGTTTGATAAAAACTTAATATAATTATATTCGTTTCCCCTCAAATGATTAGTTTGATAATCGCGTTAGGAGGATTGGCGCTGTGGGCAGCTTATCCCGCTTCGGGAACCGGCCTTTCGAATAGCAGCTTAAAAGTATTGGCCATCCGGGGAACAAACGACGGTTTATTCAGTGCAACTCAAATAAACAAAGCGTTCGTACGGCCGTCGCTTGCTCTACCGCGGGCTTGGCTGGCACCCGGAATTGGCGAGTGAGGGTAATATCCCCGGAAAATTAAAACGATAAAATACTGAACGGCAGCGTAGAAAATAACGAATCGTAATGAACCGAACTCGATTCTACTATATAAGTGTAATAGTGAAAGAAGCTAAGTTTGATTCAGACACGATTCGAGTTCAAAGTGTTAAGTACAGGAAGTGAAGAAATGATGGTGAGCCGTGCAGGACTCGAACCTGCGACCAGCTGATTAAAAGTCAGTCGGTATCTGGAGAAAACCAAAGAATAAATTCAACAGTAACTAATGTACCAGTTAACCAATTGCATACAATTGATTCAAATCAATATCAAAAATTAGCTACACACATATATTATCCTCACTCATTCGACAATTCTGAGTTATTACTAATAGACTATAGTCATATATGTACCAATATCTCTTAAATCCTTACTAATTTATTTATTTGGAGGATTTATGAGAAATTGGTCAACTATTAATGTCGTTGATGAATTCCTAGTATCCAGGGGAATGCTTCGGCCTAAGTCGATAAAAGATTATCGAGAAGACCTGGTCCGTTTTGCTAAAGTGTTTCCCAGGTTGCCTTTAGCATCTCAGCCAATCCAGCAATGGCTTAATGAACAAAAACGGATTAAGGATGATTCTCCATTAACTCCGGAAACCATTCACCATCGTTTTCGTAGTGTCCGCGCCATGTATCGCCAATTTTGGGATTGGCACGAAGTCGAACTACGTAATGTGCCAAATCCAATTAACAGAATACGTGTTGCTCAACCGAAACCAAAAGCGATGCGGATCTGGAGTGAACAAGAACTCTTCAATATTTTCAATAGCGAAATGTCCAACAGAGACCGTGCCATACTCAATCTTTTCCTTGATCTAGGACCTCGTGCTGGCGAGTGCAGCAGTCTTACATGGGATGATGTATTACCGGATAGTTTCATAATCCTGCGTGGGAAGACAGGGGAACGAGTTGAACCAATCAGCGATTCAACCCTCCGTTTGATATTAGCGTTAAAACCAAAAGAGTGTATTGGTAAAGATCATGTTTTTGTCGGATTACAGGGTCCGCTTACTTATTGGGGAATCTACCTGATTGTCCGACGTATTTGTGCACGAGCGGGAATCAAGGGAAAACGAACTTCACCTCATACTTTCCGTCACACGTTCGGCACATACTATGCCGATTCTGAATTTTGCCAGCCGAAGGTTCTACAGAATCTCCTGGGTCATTCTGATTTCAAAACAACTCAGCGATATATCAATAACAGCCGAAAACAAATAGCGCGGAATCATACACTGTGTACACCTTTGCGTGTCATCGCTGCTGTTGCGCAGTCGAATTTCCTGGACAAGATCGATGCTGTAAAAGCCGCGGAAACAATTATCAAAGAGAGTGCAACGGCATGTATTTCCAGAAAGCCATCTAGTTAACGGGAGGCTGAAATATGGTTATCGATACCGAATTCGCCATCAAACTCACGAAAAATATCCTTAATGAATTCCAGGAACCTAGCTGCCGGAAAGTTACACCGATAATAGCCGGCCTGGTTGCCAATGTATTACCTGATTGGCAACAACGTGAGTTAGAAGATATCCAGGCGATGCGGGAAGTCAACCGGTTATTCAGTCAGGCGAAGTTATTACTCAAATCTGCAGGAGGCCGTTATGAACCAGGAAGGTACCACCAGCGGCAAGTGCCCGAAATGCCAGATAAGGTTTGTGTGGTCTGATCAGACTGTCCCGTTTAAACGGGCACTTTGTCCTTTCTGTCAGACTCCACTCAGGCGGACAACCTACTTGTTCCGAGGGGTATCGATCCCGATTGACCGGCCACTTGATCGTCGGAAAACCAAAGCTGCGAAAGTAGAACCCCGGCCGTCTTCCGGGCCTGGTCCAAGATTATGAAATAAACAGGGACACCTGACTACAGGAGACCAATGCCAGACGTTTTTTCGAAAGAAGTACCGGAACTATATCAAACTCATTTTGAACACTTACGTAACTCCGCTATTTCGGTGGAAGTCATCAAAGAACGCGGCTACAGCACCATCATGACTGGCAGCCAACTGTTAAATAAGCAATTACCCTTTACCAGGGTACAACGCCGTTCCGGCATCCTGATCCCGCTGCATGGAGTAGATGGTAAGATCAGCGGCCACCAGCTGCGGCCGGACCATCCCCGGGAAGAAGTAAGGGAAACGAAAGTCCGCAAGATAAAATATGAAAATCCCAGCGGATCCAGAATCAGTCTTGATATTTTGCCACGCTGTCAGCGCAATTTAGGTAATCCCAAGGTCACGCTGTTTATCACGGAAGGTATAAAAAAAGAAGATGCTCTAGTCACGGCCGGGGCAGAATGTGTAATCGGCCTGATCGGGGTATGGGGTTTCAAGGGACGAAATCCTTTTGGTGGTAAAACCGTATTACCGGACTGGTTATCGGTTGCCCTAAATCAACGTCTCGTTTACCTGGTATTCGATTCCGACTATGCCGAAAACTCTAGTGTTTTCAAAGCCCTGAAAGAATTAACCGGTTTTCTGGAAAGCAAGGGTGCCGTCGTCAAGATCTGCTATTTACCGGCTGGTGAAAATGGGGAAAAAGTCGGTGCCGATGATTACCTGGCTCAAAACCATAAACTTGAGGATATCATTGCTCTGGCCGGTACCGCCGTTGATGCCCTGGTAAAAACACCTCCCAGGAAACAGGCTTTCACCATGGACGGTCTGATCCAGCTTGAACAAGCGGACTTCGCTGCCCGGATCGTGGAAGTAACCACCCGTGATGATGGTACGGTAATGAAAAAGTTTTATCACATCATCGGTAGGGAAAATGATGGCGATGGACCGCAGCTGCCGGATGCTAAAGATGTTCCTGTAGAAAAGTTCGAGTCCATGGACTGGGTAGCTGAAAATTGGGATCTGAAAGTATCGATATCCCCGGAAAGAAATGCCAAAGCTCGGATAGCTAATATCCTGGCTAAACAGTCCCGGGAAAAGGTTATCCGCCGTCATATATACGTTCATACCGGTTGGCGGGAGATTGATAGCAAAAACGTGTTCCTTACCGCTGCCGGTGCAATCGGGGCACCAGGGATCGAAGTCGACCTGGATCAGAACCTGAAAGATTACTGGCTGCCCAATGTTGATGGATGTGTACAGGCAAATGATGATGCCTTGAAAGCCAGTTTTGAATTTTTCAAACTGGGGAACCCCAAGGTATTGATCCCGTTGTGGGCATCGATATATATGGCGCCATTAACCTCTTTCATCGATCCCTCATTTACCTTATTCCTGGAGGGATTCAGTGGTACTTATAAGTCGGGCATTGTTGCCTATGCCCTGAACCATTACGGACCGAACTTCAATTATAACCGTTTGCCAGCCACCTGGACTGGTACCGGGAATGCGCTGGAAAGGCTGCTTTACGACCTGAAAGATTTAATACTCGTCATCGATGACTTTGCCCCTGCCCAGGATCCGGCAAATGCCCGGAAGATGGAAGCCAACATTGAGAGAGTGATCCGGGCACAGGCTAACAGGACCGGCAGTGTCCGCATGGATCGGGAAACTGGCTTACGGAGGACTTTTAATCCTCGAGGATTCTTGATCACTACCGGTGAGCATTTACCTAACGGCCGCAGTCCACTGGCCAGAACTTTTGTAGTCAAGGTTAATCAGGGAGATATCGATTTCAAACGTCTAGTTACTGCTGTAAACAATAAGGAAATTCTGTGCAATGCCATGGCGCAATATATCCAATGGATCGCCTGGCATTGGGACGAGATTAAAAAGCGACTTCATGAAGAAACCCCAAAATGGCGAAATGAAGCGATGGTGGCCGATGAACACCCCAGGTTGCCAAATGCTGTTGCTCAACTATACGCCGGTTTGAATATCGGTCTGGACTTCCTGATTGAAAGAAAGATCATTACTGCGAAAAATGCCCGGGTCATGCTGCGGGAAGGTTGGGCAACTTTCCTCAAATGGTCGGCAGAACAATCGGAGATCGTGGAAAGCGAAAGGCCGGCACGTCATTTCATGGAAGCATTCAAGGCACTAAGGAACTCCGGGCAACTGTACTTTTCCAGGTTAGATTCAACCGCTGAACCGATCCCACCGCCAGGACAGACGATGGCCGGTTGGAAAGACGATGAAGGCAACTTTTACCTGAATCCCATGGTGGCCTATAACGCCGTGGTTCGTTTCTGTGCCGGCAGTGATTCACCAATGACCGTGAAAAGCCGGGCGATCTGGAATGAACTAAAAGCACTGGGGCTTACCGATTGTCCGAAAGACCGTACACAAACTAGGGTAAGGATTAACGGCCGGTTGGAATGGGTGGTCAAGCTCATGAAACATGCTGTGGACGTGGAAATGACAGAAGATTAGTTCATAGGGTGGTCGCGCGCTTCCACCTAGTACAACAACTACCTATGTAAAAAAGTGAGAACAGTGAGAACAAAACAGCATTTTAGCTTCAACCTTCGTGCCTACAGGCTCAACTGCGCGCGGAATGATGATTTGAGCGTGAGTCGCGCGCACTTTTTCCCAAAATGTTCTCAATTTTTACTTGTTTGTTCTCACTTTTGAAAAATGCTTAGCTTCGGACAATAACGAAATGACAAATTGTAAAGTAACATTATTCAGCCACGAAATAATGTATTTTTTCGTCCCCAAATTATCGATTTTTCAAGGTTTTTTACCAAAAAGTGAGAACAAAGTGAGAACAGCCCATGCCTGTGACCGAAAAATGCACTTAAAAAGTGAGAACAAACTGAGAACAATTCAAAGCTATCTATTTTTTACATTAATTAATTTGAGGCTACCGCGCGCACTGTTCTCAAAAATATACACAGGTACCCGTCTACACAACATGGACGCGCGCGACCACCATATGAACTATTGGAGGTCTGTCTATGAAACCGCAAATGGAATTCATTCCGGAAAAGCAAACCGAGCAAAACGAAATGGAAAAGTTGATTCAAGACACTCTAGCCGCCATCGACCAAGCCGGCTTTTGTTTATGGACCTGCAATAACCTGGACAGCGCGGTGATCTGTGTGATTCGGGATAACGATATCGAAGATGCAAGCGGCCGGCTGAAAATCTCCTGGGAGCAATTTATGACCATGCAGGAATATCCGGTTTATACCCTTGATGAACTAAGGCTGTTGTCACAAACCGGTGACTGGACACAAAAGGTGGTACTGGATCTCAAACATATGACCGGAATTGAAGTCTATAAAGTCGAAATACCACGAAAACGAAAGCCTGTAATAAAAAAATAGGTGTCTGAAAATGCAATCACGCGGCCAAATTGCTACCAACCGGAATGACCTGGAGTTGCGGCACCAGCTTAACGAAGTGGAACGGAAAGCCTGGTGTGCTTTAAGTCATCACAAATTCATGGCTTTTGGTTACTGGGCAGCGGTTTGGGACTATTTGAACAATGCCGGAAACTTGAATTGTCAAAATCCCTTCGAACCAACTGTTGTGCTGGCCAGAGAAATTAGTGAGGAATCGGACAAGGAGTCCGTTAATTGCCTCAAGAGAGTTCTGGATAAAGGAGGATAGTCATGAGCAAAGCTACTCCCGAAGTCACACACCGGACCGGACTAAGCCTGGCTGACGGTAAACAGATTGCTGCAGAGGTCATCGAAATGATCAGGCCATTCTGTGAGCGTATCGAGGTTGCCGGGTCGATTCGCCGGCTGAGACCTGTTGTTAATGATGTTGATATCGTGGTCATACCTGGTAATCTGGTTGGCCTGGTTGAACGGATCCGCGGGCCTGGTAATTCCGGAGCGGCAGAAGTGAAGATCCTGCATTTTCTCTATAAGAATGTGGCGGTCGACATCTATATCACTGATCAGAAATCATGGGCAACATTGCTACTGATCCGGACCGGATCCCGGGAACACAACATCGCCCTGGCAGCCCGTGCAAAAACGAAGGGTTGGCAGCTGAAAGCCAATGGCGAAGGACTGCTTAATGAAGCTGGTATGCGGATCGCCGGTGATACCGAAAATTCGATCTATACAGCTTTAGACATGCAATATCTGAAACCGGAACAAAGATATTAAGACAAAAAATAAAAGTATAAAGGAGATCAAAAATGGTAATGACCCAGGAAAAAACAGATATGTTGGACTTGATCAAAGTCGCCGGTAACTTCCAGACCTACGTAGATTCACTATATCTGAAGGCAGCAGGTGTGACTTCTGTCCAATATCGGGTGTTGATGGTGGTGGAAAATGGCACCCAACCGGTCATCGAGACCGATATCCGGAAAGTAACCGGCCGTGGTCTTAACTCAATCAGTATGTTGATCGACCGGATGGTGAGATCGGGATTTCTTTTCAGAAATCAATCAGCGGAAGATAGGAGGAAAGCCATCATCACACTCACAGATAAAGGTAAAGATGCGCTAGAAAAAGGTAGAGTGTGCTGGCAGTACATCGACGCGCTGCTTGATCCGGGACACCGGCAGATGCTGGAGGAGTGTCTAAGGACAATCAACGAAAAAATAGGGTAAGGAAGATGGCATTAACCATGCTGAATAAATGTACTTGCTACGCAGTCATGAGTTCTTCGGATCCTGCCCGGGAAGCTCTCTGGAAACGCGTATTTCCACCAGATGGCCGGCTGCCGATCCGTTCACCGGTAGCGGTCGGTACAGGCAACTTCCCCGGAGGCCAGTCACCCTTTTATTTCATGGATATGTCCCGGGTCACTCCGGAACAAAAACAACTGATTATCGAGGAATTGGCCAGTAAATTTCACATACCTGAAAAAGAAGTAGCCAGTGACATAGAGCGCGATGGAATCCCGTTAAAAGCCGACGATGTGATGGTTGCATGGTGTCCGCTTCATGTGAGGGCTGCACTATGAAGTTAAGTTTTAATTGGGGACCATTAAATCAACGTTTCACAATCCTGGAACTGTCGATCGGATGGGAAGAATACAAGACATTGATATTTTCTCTTTGCACAGGTCTTTGGTATTTCAATATCAATTTCAATTGGGGGAGTGAAAAATCCTATCTATGAAAATCGCGGTTTATGCCCGGGTATCGACTAAAGAGCAGGAACTGGATCAACAACTGCTCGCCTGCCGGAACTTCTGCGCGTACCGGCATTTTGACATCATCCGGGAATATACCGATATCGGGTCCGGAGTGAACTTCGGCCGACCGGCTTTCCAGGAACTGCTGCAAGACCTACGTGCTGGCAAATATGACGGGGTGGTTGTTTTTAAACTGGACCGGCTCGGCCGCCGGGCTCGGGATCTGTCTTTAACCATTGATGAACTGGAACGCCGCGGGATCAAAATTATGAGTATCACCGAAGCATTTGACACCACAACACCGGTAGGGAAAGCCATGCGGGAAATTTTCTTTATCCTGGCGCAGCTGGAACGGGACAACATATCGGAAGCGACCAGGGATCGGCTGGCATCGATGAAAGCTGCCGGCAAGCAACTAGGCCGAAAACCATATTCCAGGAAACGCCGGCAGCAGGTCATTAAGCTACGCCAAAAGGGGATATCGATTCGCCAAATCGCCCGGGAAACCAAGTTAGCAATAGGCACGGTTTACAACATATTGGAGGAAGCCGATGGCGAAGAAAGAAACACTGCAGCTTAAACTTCGTGATCACCCTTTTTTACGGCACCTGGTAGATGAAGGCATGGTATGGTCGGAAGCCGGCCTGGACAAAGTGATCACGATTGTTGCGGTCGCTGGTATTTATGATGACTGGTCGGCATACCTTGAGACTCCCCAATGTGGTTCTGACCGGGTGGTGGAACTGGGGAGCAAGCTACCGCTTCGGGTGGCATCCGAATTATTTCCCGAATGGGCACGAACACTGAAATGGAGGCCATAACTATGTCTATCGATGAAGACTATGCGAAACGTGAGGGTAACAAACCGTGAGTGAAAATCAGACAAAAACGCCAGGGGGCGAAAGGCATTGGCGGATGAAGAGAACTGAAACTTATAGAAAAAAACGTGAATTGAAAAAGCAGATACCAAAGGGGGCTGTTGATGTTATTAAAATTCAATGACGTAACTGAATATTGTGAAGAACTCAAAAAAGAAAAAGATAACGTTGATCGTAAAATTGTCAGAGTGACTAACCAGACAGGACCAACTTCACTTTCACCATCGATACGAAACCTGAGTGTCATCTCAACATTTGTAGTTGGTTTTAGCTATCCACCGGTTGTTGTTCGCCTCGAATATTTCTGTGGCCAGTTATGGGGATTTGAAAACCAGGATACATTGATCAGGGAAAAGTCTGAAAAAGCTATTAAGCAAATTGAGGAAGCAAGTAAAGGACTCGGCATGGAAGTCCGGGCCGGTATCATCGAAGATACACCCGAAACAATATCCGGAGGGAAGAAGTAAATGTTCAAACAGTCTTTATCCCCTCGTCAACTAGAAGCACTCAATTATACTGCTCGGGGATTCACTGCACGTCAGACAGCCGAAAAAATGAACTGTAGGGAACAAACAGTAAAGAACTTCCTATATTATGCCAGGATGAAATACCAAGCCAATAACAATGTTCATCTTGTATATCTCGTGTTTTGTTCTCCTGATATTACGTCAGCATGATCTGGATTGATAGATGATTTTAAGTGTCCGGGGTGTATTTATATATTTTAGTAGTAATCGTTTACGTGGAGAATTGTTACTGTGGAAAGAAACGAGTAAATTTTGGCATAATTGTGTCTCTAACATAGTCAAAAATATTTGCGAACTCTCTAACGCTAACTTCCAATCCATCGGCCTTACTTCCAAAAAGTACATCCGGAACTGGCGGCGGAAAAGATTTCATTTGATCACGAACGGAAATGGGCAATACTATTTCATATGCTCCTCCGACAGTACGGAATACTATTTTATCTCTATCGATTTCTTTAGGAATCTTGATATCAAGCGCTGTACCGCTTGCCGGAATAACCCTGTGTTTATCAATATTACACAGCTTGTCGAGTTTCCAGAGAAGGTCGTCTCTAAAGGCTGTCCCCTTCAGGTATGGTTGCAGACCTTTAATCTCAGAAACAGCTTCTGTTGGAATGTCTCGTGTAATATCTTCAAGCCTCTTTATCTTTTGAGGTTTATTCTCGTCAATAACGGGAAATGCCGTATGTTCAAAGGGTTTTTCTGCCTTGATAAGAGCAAGTTGCCAAGCTATATGGTCGAGTGCAGAACGCAAGTTATACATCGCATCACCTGCGATTACTGCCAGTTTAGTGTCAATTATTGGGATTTGGCACCTTATTACGAAACTCGAATCCTGAGACACTTCGTAAGTTGTTACTCGAAAAGGTGTGGAATCTTGGAACTCCCGGAGCTTTATTTCCAGATTTTCCAAGTGTTCTTTCGCACGTTCAATTTTCAATTTTGGGTTACTAAGACTCGGTATCATAAACAACACCTAGGATACACTTATTTATGAAATTAGGCTAGAAGTGAATATGTGTTCAGAAAACGGTATCGTTTTTGTTGATTCTAAATAACCACTAAAAAACAACTGTTCAAAATCTGTCATTTATTGAACGAGGAGGAAATATGACACTCCGAGAAATATACCGATTGGGTATCGAGGAAACCGAGCGGTTACGCCGAGGTAAGCCGTTGGAAACTGAAGAACTAAGACTTCGCGCCGGATTACCACCTGCATCGATGGTAATGTTTACCCCGCCGATGCCTGCCATAGGTGCGACGACCCAGAACGCTAAACCGAATATCTGGGACGAAAAGCCAGGCGATCAGGGAGACCCGATAACATTGGATGAGAAGCTAGACCAGGTCAGGGCAGCCGGAACTGCGGAACGGGGTAACAGCATCTTATGGAGAGAGTCGGCTGCAGCAGATAGTGTCACAAAAATCAACAGGTCCAATCATAGACGACGCGGTCGTCCACCCGTGGTAATATCTGGTCAATTATCGTTAGCGGATCAGCCCGGACTAAGCTTGAGAAAACGAGCAGCGTTATTAGGGGTCAGCCGTATGACGGTGTTGAGAAGAAATCGGGTAAAGTTCAAATAATCTACATGATACCAGCAGACAAGAGTTTGTTTGCGATCGAACCGGACGGAACAAACGTGCCGGCAGGTCCAGCCGGACCTAATCTAACGATGATTCCCGGATATGTGGCCAGTCCGGCGTACACGGTATTGACTATTACGCATTGACTGTAACTCTCCGGAGGACTGGTACCCGTCCAGCGGTCAGCTTCCAGCATGGTAACCGGGTCGAGTTTGATGACGACAGCAGGATCATAATTGAGCGTGGCATAGAAGTAAGCGGCGCCATCGTAAGCCAAACCAGGAATCTGTGCACTTATGAGCGGGTCCCCGGGCCATGCATCGACAAATACTAAAGCCGCCGCGGTGAGTTTGAGGATACTGTCAACGCCGGTATTATTTGAGATTGTTGAAATGAAGATGTCGCTGCCCGGCGCCCCAGTGGATGATATCGCATAACAATTTTCCTGGTCTTCGGTGTAATCCCAGGTCCAGCGGTCTATCTCCGCCATACCCGGCCAATCCAGTTGTGCCAGGAAATTATGAGGTTGTCGGACAGCGGTATAATAGTAGGTGCCGTCCCAACCTACGTTTGGATTCCCAAATTCCCCCACTACCGCCGTCCACCTGTCGGTTTCGGTCATCGTGGTGCGGTCTATCTGCACGACAACCGCTGGATCGATATCTAAAGCTACTGCCAGGTAAGTACTATCCCACAACAGGCTATTGACACGATTATCACCGACACCCCCCGTCCATCGGTCAACCTCAAGCATAGTGGCCGGGTTGATTTTGATGACTACCGCGGGATCTTCTCTAAGACCGACATATACATTAGTGCCATCCCAGGCAAGTCCTCGGGGCATTGTGCTGAATTCCCCTGGGCTTGTCCATCTGGCTACTTCGGCCATGGTGGCCGGGTTGAGCTTGACAACAGCACTATTACCTAATGTGTCTTGAACTCCGACGTAGGTGTTGGAAGCATTACAGGTGAGACGTTGAGCTCCTATGTCTCCCACCCCACTTATCCAGCGAGCCACTTCCAGCATGGTGGCAGGGTTGATTTGCACGACAGTACTGGGAGTTACACCCAATGTGGCATAGAGATAAGTCATATCGTAGTCTATGGCAGTACTATAGTTGTCACCGGCGCCCCCCGTCCAGTGAGAAACCTCGGTCATGGTCGCCGGGTCAAGTTTGTAAACTTGAGCTGGGGCATTGGAAGTCGAAATGTAAAGGTGCGTGCCATCCTCCACTATACCCCATGGTTGTACGCCATAAGGGGCCTGCCAGCGGGCCACCTCGGTCATGGTAGCTTGGTCGAACTTGATGACCACCCCGGCGTTGGCAGTGCCAACCGAGTAGACGAAGCCGCCAAAACCGACCGTCCCGGTCATCAGTACAATATTCGGATTACCCAACCACCGGGCTGTCTCGGTCATGACCGCCGGGTCGATTTTGATACACAATCCCGGTTCGGTAGCCAGACCGACAAAGATGTCCCCGGAGCCTGTGTTATATATCAAGCTGGTCACCCACCTCTCAGACTCGGTACCGGCTGCGCCGGTCCAGCGGGTATTCTCCAGCATGGTGGTTCGGTTGATCTGTACGACGACGGCAGGATCCGTATAAAGTCCGGCATAAACGAAGGCGGCGTCACTGGCCAGCTTATTAACCGATTCCCCGGGTACACCTACCCACCGGCCCACCTCGGTCATGGTCGCTGCATCGAGCTTCACGACATCCCCTGAGTAAAGGCCGACATTCACATGAAAACCGTTCCAGTTTATACTAGCTGCGTAGGTATCGACTGCCGGTGTTCCTGTCCAGCGAGCCACTTCCAGCATGGTGGTGGGATCAACCTTAACAACCATGGCCGGATCTGTAAATAGAGCCGCATACAGATGAGTGCCGTCCGAGCATATATCGTAGACATTATTCTCACCCAAGGCGGCCGTCCAGCGGTCGCTTTCCAGCATCGTGGCCGGGTCGATCTTGATGATGTTGTAGATGGTACTCGTACCGCAAAAAATGTCGGTTAGAAATGTCAAGGCACCTACGCTACCATCTGCGGTGGCGTCGGTGAACCTGGCGTTTTCCAACATGGTAGCCGGGTCGATCTGGATCATCACGCAGGGATCAGGACCGGTAAGGCCAACATATATGTAAGTTCCGTCCCCCGCCAAACGAAAAGCATAGTCGTCGCCAGCACCCCCCGTCCACCGTGCGTTCTCCAGCATGGTGGCGGGATCAAGCTGTACCACATTGCCAGGAGTAGTATGGAGAGCTACATAGATATACGTGCCATCCCAGAGTAAATCCATACAGACATGATCGCCGGCGCCTCCCGTCCACCGCGCTACTTCCAGCATGGTGGCCGGATCAAGCTGAATGACGACTGCCGTAGGAGAATTTCCAAGCCCGGCATAGATATAGGTACCGTCCCCCGTAAGGCTGAAAACCGTATCATCCCCGGCACCCCCCGTCCACCGCGCTACTTCCAGCATGGTGGCCGGATTAAGCTGGATCACGATTCCCGGAAAGGTATCCAGACCGACGTAAACATAGGTTGCATCAGTCCACACGGCATAGACTCCGTCATCGCCGACACCACCCGTCCAGCGGGCCACTTCGGTCATTGTGGCGGGATTTATCTGCACGACGATGCCTGGGATGGTGTTCAAACCTGTGTAGAGATTGGTTCCGTCATATGCCAAGCTAACGGCACCATTATCGCCGGCGCCACCCGTCCAGCGGGCCACCTCGGTCATTGTGACAGGATCAAGTTTAATAACGACGGCAGGATAAGAATTGATGGCGGCATATATGTTGGTGCCGTCATTCACCATGTAAAAAGGTGAACCTAAGCCGTTGACACCCGTCCATCTTCCGGTTTCTACGATAGCCAAGGTATCTCCTTACATGTGGTACCAGATCCGCAGGATGACCTGAACGTCACGAAGATAAAGGCTGGCACCCACCGACAGCGAACTTAGCCACTGGAAATTCATGACAGCGCCGCTTGCCGGGACCTGGGCTGCGATGTTGGCAGAACCGCCCTTGGCATCCCCGGCTCCCCGCGAACTGGCCGGACACCTGATCTGGCCGTTAACAAAGTTGATAGCCGTTATCCAGGCACCCGCCACCGCTTTCTGAGCCTGTATCACCTGGGCCCCGGAAAGGCTGTTGGTGGCCGTGCTGTCTTCTTCAGTCTCTCTCCAGGAAAGGATCGCTTGGGCATAGGTAACTACCGCGCCGACCGGCAGGCCGGCAATCGTGATCGCCGGAAGAGCCTGCGTCAGCGCCCCGTTAGTGAGGGTAAGCAGAGCCAGCGAGTCACTGAACAGTGTCAGCAGCGGACTTTCAATATCTCGAATCCCGTTCCCTTGTGGTGGAAAGCTCATAGCTAGTCTCCTATAGTTATTTTACCCGGTTACTTCTTTCCGGATGGCAGTAATAATATGACCGCCACCAAACCGATCCCGACCGGTAAAAGCCAGGACGGAAGCTGGCCACTACTGCCGGCACCGTTTCCGGAAGAACCACCGCTGCCGCCCGATCCACCGGTCCCAGGAGTCGTTGTTGGTGGTGTATAAGGCGGGTTATAGCCACCCCCTGGATCGTAAGTGTAACCGCCACCGGTCCCGGGAACTGTAGCAGCTGCGGTAACTTCGAACAGGCCGAAGTCATTTGAATTATCATAATCCGGGAAGAAGTAATACGTTCCCGGAGTCGTCGGTACCGTCCAGTCCATGCCGGCATTAAAAGCCATATTGACCCCGACCATGGCGTCCAGTACCTTGACACCGGTAGCCTGGTTTTTGACTACGAAACGTGTTTTTTTCTGCCATAATCCCAGGGCACCGGCAAAAAGGTGTACCGGTGTCCCGGGAGAAATATCATAAACTTCCTGATCGTTCTGTGTGATATGAATGATCATGTGACTCTCCTTAATACCATGGTCCCTAAAACAGCGATTCCCAGGACGGCCGCCAGGAACATGTAACCGCCACCCGATCCCAGATCCTGGACCACTTCCCGGTAAAAACGCCAACCGATGATCAGGACGGCCAGGATAGTCAAAGCAAGAACGGCTGCAACTATAACCGCCAGCCAGGGAAAGCCCTTTCGATAAGAGATCCGGATAAGCGGGCTGCCGGTACTGACTTGTACCTCTTCCATGCCGGCATTAACCAGCCGGCTTTGCAGTTCCGAGACCATCCAGCTTGATGGTGTGACACGCAGGTCCAGTTCTAACTGGCCGCGCTGTCCCTCTTCCAGGTAATCGTCATAATCAGATATCTGTCCGGAATCCAAAATACTGCCGCTGGCGACCTGTTCCCACATCGTCCGTTGCTCCTAGTATCCGAAGTATCCCCCGGCCATCATCTGTGCCAGTTGCTCAGGTGTAAGGGTTGCCAGGTATGCGGTCTGGCCGGCTTGCGCTGCGGCCTGGGCTGCTTGCGCGGCCGCTATCCTGGCAGCTTCAGCCTGTCTTTCAGCTTCGGCTCTTTCAGCTGCAGTCCTGGCAGCTTCTGCCTGGGCAGCTGCGATAAGTGCCGCTTCCGCTTGTCTTTCTGCTTCAGCGATGGCAGCCAGCCTGGCTCTTTCCAGTGCTTCAGCTTCAAGCTGGGCATAGTTGATCGTTTCCTGCGGGGCCTGTGTTGCTGTCGTCGCTACGGCCGGGCTTGCGCTTCCGGAAGAAGGTAATATTTCGCCGTCAGCTTCTTCAGCAGCCCATACCGGATCCAGTCGGGCGATCAATTCCGGAGTCAAAAGCGCCTGGAAATTGGCGCTGTAACCCTGTGTTTTATATTCCAGGTAAGCAGAAATCTCGAGAGGGACGATTCCCCCGGGGATACCGGTCCGGATCCCGAGATTGTATATCTCATGCATGGACATGCCTTTCACCAGGTTAGAAAAATACTCATAATCTTCCTGGGTGAAGCCGCTTATCTGGTGTCCGATATAGTTTTGCGCAGCTGCGACCGCATCACTACCACTGGCCACCGCTGCCGCCACGGGCGCCGCGACCAGGACACCCCCGGAATTATCTATGATCTGGCCGCTCGAACCCTGCTGTACCCTGACGATCGCCTGGGTAAGAGGATTGATCCCTATGGTGCCGCCGTCACCACCGGTACCGGAAGTCTGGACAGCGGAAGACTTCTTCCTGGTGAATGCCCACACCCCGAGGCCCAGTATCGCTGCAATGCCGAGGAATTTTGTATCCATGGTTAAAACCTCCCTATAGTGGGACGACCCTGCCATCGTCCAGAGTAATGAAGCCGCCACCACCGATCCGCATCATGACCAGGTTGTCATCCGGGTTATGGGCGGTGAATAGCCTGGTATTGGTTTGCCAGGTCCCATCCGGAGCCACGAAATAACCACAAAACAGCGGTTCCATACTGGGAATATCGACCACGGTCCCTGCAGGAAATGGTGCCTCCTGGTTGGAGACAGGCATTTCCGTCACCGGTTGTAGCGAGCCATCCGGAAGCCTGGCCACTTCGCTGCCGGTTAATACGGGACCGGTTGTCTTGATGATCACACCCAGGTCCGGAAGGTGGATATTCTCTACCTTTTCTATTTCAGCAGTCGTCGTTACGGCCGGTGATTCCTCGACCGGTAGCACGTCGGTTGTTACGGGCTCCGTTTCGTCTACCGGCACTGCGGCCGCAGGATTTTCTACCGTTTGAGTAGGTGTTTTCCGGGAAAAATACCAGATAGCCCCGACAAGTAATAACAGTTTTATCATGACCGGCCCCCTGTATTCTGTTGTTTATGGAAACGGGATATCTGGTGCGACATCCCGAAAAGGTAGCTGATCGGTGCGTAAACCATCAGGCGGGCTGCTTCGCCCATCTCCGGGATGGTCAGTTTGGCACTGAGGATCCATGTGATGATCCCCAGGACCAGCACGGCCGAACAGCCCCACCAGGGCAGCGGTGACTGCAGTACCGGGATCGGCCCGGATGTATGTTCGATCGTTGTCCTGGGATGGCGGATCGCCTGCCTGGTACAACTGAACAGGATATGGAAGATATTGGTCGTGTCTTTCAGGTTTTGCATGGTGTTAAGATCCTTTGTGGGTTTTTCACCTTGATACGCTTCAGCGGGTAATGGATATCGATGATTTGCAGCCGGCCGCTTTCTTCTGCCTTAACGAATGCCGGCGGGATGGCGGTATATTCCGGGGGAATGACATCGATCCCCACCATCTGCCAGATCGCCTGCGCCAGGCGGGTACAGACAAAGCGGGATTTCTGTACCAGGGCCAGTTCGTCCGGGCGGATCCGGCACAGTCTGTGTTCGCATACCAGCTGCCAGAACCAGCAGCCGATCAGGTCTGCCGGCAGCGCCAGGAAAAGCCCGAAATTGTAAAGTTTCCGTCCGAATATGGAACAATACTTTGCTGACCTTTTCCCCTGATCAATAGCCTGGGGATCGGTCGGGAAGTAAACAACGTAATATCGGTGTTCGTACCAGGATAACCGGCCGATATCACAGCCATGGCCACCCATTTCGATGATTTCATAATCATCTTCTTCTGCGAGTCGAGCCCTGATTACCAGGAAGTGATAAAGATTAGTCTGCGGCTCGAATATGATATGTTGTGCCCGGGCAAGAAGTCCGCCCTGGACACCAACGATACTGCCGGGACGATAATCCGGATTCATACTATGCCCCCGCCACTTCTTGAACTCTGAATACCTGGAGTGTGGCATTTATCGAATGCTGGAAATTCACCGAGTCGCCAGCATGGACCAGCATATCGAAGACGTATAAACTGCCGGCTGCCAGGTTATTCCCGGCATTAAAGTTGATGGTCTGAGCGTTGCTTGCTTTGGTGATCACGGCCTGGAAAAGGCCGGCTGTATCAACAGCCACCTGGATCCGGAAAACGGTTGAGGCTGATAACGGGGTTAATCCAGAAGTGAGAAAAGGTGTCGCTGCCGTGATCGCCAGGTTGTGTTCATTCGCCCGTTCCGTGGCGCCGATCAGGTTGAAGAGGGCTCCGGTCGGGGCCTGGGGTTTGCCCATCGCTTCCTTACCGACGGCAATGTAAAGGGTTTTCCCGGGTTGTGCTGCCCAGGACATATAGAACCTGTTGAACGGCATCTGCCAGTCGAAGTATTTCAGGGGTGACGGGTCGTTCTTGTCATTGTGGAAACGCACCAGACAGCCGTCGAGGACGCCATCGGTGCCGGCAACTATCGATTGTCCGGGCTCAGTTATTTCCCGGTCGGTGGCAGCGGTGGTCATGTCGAAGGTCAGTATCCGGTAGCTCTGGAGTTGTCTTGTTTCCAGTTTGTCGCGCAGATCCAGCCGGTTGTTGATCGTAAGCAGGGTATTCTGTACCCCGGGAGAACTGCCCGGACTTCCCGAACCATTTTGCAGGTATGCCAGTAAGGCTTTGTTTACCCGGGTATTTTCGATGATCAGTTCATCAACCCGGGAGAAAATATCAAGTAATCCCTGTCGAGGAATTTCATCGGCCATATTGAGTCCCCCTTAACTGGAAAGGGCGACGGCTGCCTCAGTAGCCATCGCCCTCTTATATCGTTCCGCTATTTTTTAGCAGCCTGCGGGCTATCCGCCCATGCGCATGCTCTAGATTTCCCACATCGACTGGGGTATCGGTTGCACCAGGTCCCAGTAGATGATCGTGGCATCGCCGGCTGCCCGGTTGGTGATCGTCAAGCCGAGTTTGGCATCTCCCTGCTGTCTACCGACCAGGTTAAGACCATACAGGGGCCCCAGCGGATTTTCAGCCGGATCCACATAGTCGCGCAGGTCGATGATGGCGAAGCCTGCCGGCATATGCATGGATCCGTTATAACCCGGCCTGGTGGTGGCGATGGCACCGAGTACCGTAGGTTCGGAATCGCCCACGATCCCATATCGCCTCGCGGTGGCATACTTCAGGTCTTCCCAGTTGGACTCGATAACGGTCCGCGATGCTTTAGGCAGGAAGAGTTTGACCCCGCCGATCTCATCATCCGCCCGGAGCGGTGTAACTGCTGTGTTGTCCAGAGAAAGGATGACGATCCGCCGCAGATAAGAACCGGCTGGGATATCGATCTCTTTGCCGAAATTGGCGTAGTTGGCATCCTGGTTCCAGACCTGGGTAAAGCCGGCTGGCATCATCATGCCGCGTGAGATCGGGACGTTCTTCACGTGATCGACCTCGATAGAATATGTACCCGCAGAGATATTGCCGGCAGCATCGGTAACCGCAGCTGCCGGGGCATTGATGATCGCCTGGATAGCCGAAAGCTTCTTGGCCGGGATCACGGCCGACATATCGAACCGGTTCCCCGGCATCGATCCGGGATGGAAGAGGAATGAATGGTTGAAACCGGTGGCACCGACATCGGTATTGCCGTGAAGTCCCGGGACCTTGTGGTCCGCCTGGTTAAGCAAGGACAACAGGATACCCAGGGCAACGTTGCCGGTAAGCCCCAGGAACGTGGTGTTGTCACCAGCGATGGATAGGCCATCCAGTACCCGTTTGGTGGCATCGGCTACTGCCGTGGCCGTCAGAGTTGCGGTCATATTAGCCCGTACCCTGATCTCTGTGATTACCCCGGATTGGGGCAGGTCGAGACCCTGTAAAGTCTGGCTGGCTGCCCATGCCCGGGTAGCGATGATCCGTTCAGTCGTTCGCTGCATGTCTACACCCCCGTCCCTTTGTAATAATCAGCCGCGACTTTATTCGCCTGGTTCATGACATTGTTCTTGATCACCCGGTCCCGGTTGGCATTTTGGGCTAAGCCGGCATTAGTGACCGTCCCGGTGATCTTGTTGGCCAGCTTCTTGACGTAGGTATCGATAGGGAGGATATCCCGGATCCCGTCATAGCCGATCAGTAAAGCTACCGCTTCCGCACCATCCTTACCCAGGAACTTGGCTCCCCATTTCACGGCGGCAGCTGCCAGGGCTAGTTTGACCAGGCCGGTGGTCATCGGTTTGGCATCGCCCATGAAACCATCGATCAACTCTGTTCCCAGGACAGCGATGCCGCCGGCCACGACGATCTTGCCTACCGGAACGTCCATGGCCTTGAAGCTCATGATGCTGTCGAGAGCCCCGGCTCTACCCAGAACCGCATCGGTAGCAGGTTCTTTTTTAGGTTCTTCGCCCAGCGTCGCCAGGCGTTTATCCAATCCATCGATCTTGGCCAGGATATCGTCGACCGATTTCTTACTGGCCATACTATCGATGAGTGTTTTTAGCTCGTTAATGTCCAAATTTTTTCCTTCCTTGTCACAAAATTCCGGGGAATCTATTTACACTTACCCTTAATCCGGACTCCGACACTGGTCCGGCAGATCTTGATCCCCTTTTTGCATTTACAGGTATTCATCTTCATGGCTGCTGGTCTCCTTCCTCGTATTTGTTATGCCGGCTTATTTCTTCTTGCGCGGGTGCTTCAAACATTTGCCCGTCCGCTTGTTCTTCCCGAACTGGCAGGTCTTTTTAGCCATGCCGACACCTCCTGCTGATTGCTTTCTGCGGGGGGAAGACCTATCCGGTAAAGGAAAGAGGGGGGAAGCCCTCGGACCTTCTTCGTCCAGGTCTTCCCCCCTCTTAAAATGGTTTCCATCCAGGCTCCATCCGTCGATGGGGCTTCGATATCTATGGTAATGCCATTCTACAATGCATGGTAATTAAGATTGTCAAGCTACAGGCTCAAATATTCCCCATTTTTTGTTTGTCCTTAGTTTTCAAGTCAAGCATTACTTTTGGTAAAACGATAGTTTAGGAATATCTATTTAGAAGGAAAAGTTCTGATAAGTAATGATAATTAATCTTGACTGATTGATTCCCTAG
>JAEAME010000409.1_pt1 | contig 45136 bp, 45 predicted proteins | sample 8958731 | NCBI WGS metagenome assembly JAEAME01 (sample SAMN16933194, study PRJNA681113) | bioreactor sludge metagenome | isolation source: anerobic bioreactor sludge (Control) | place: India:Bengaluru | collected 2018-10-24
AGCCATCTTCGCTTTCTCAACAATTTCTTTCGGACAGAATACATCAACAGCCAGTGATGTTCCTGTCGGTGCCACCATAATTACCCCTCTGACCATAACATTATCAGCTGGCACTCAGTTGCAATTCGGAACTATTGTTGCCGATGCAACCTCCGCTGCTATTGTTGTATTGTCTCCTGGTGATGTAATAGCTACTGATTTAACTCATTTGGGAGGAAATTCTGTTCCTACATTTAATGTAACAGGAGAACCTAACAGCACTTATAGTGTTACACTCCCTACTGCATCCATAAATTTAGTCCATGACGGAAGCGGGACCTTGTCGGGAACTACAACGACTCTCTCGGTTTCTGATTTTCTTGAAAACTCAACAGAAACTCTAAGTGCATCAGGGACAGAGTCTTTTCAGGTGGGAGCAACTCTAAATGTTGCAGCAAACCAAGCTGGCGGAGTTTACGAAGGTACATTTAATGTAACCGTAGCTTACCCATAATAAATAGCTCCACAACAATATATTTCCTCGGTCGCTCCTTCCATATGGGATGGAGCGTTCCGGGGAAAATTAAAAAAAGAACTTAACAATTACAACAATGAAAAAGCTTATACTTCCCCTGATATTCAGCCTGCTGTTCACCGGGTTTTCCCTGAACATGTATGCTTTGGATCCGGATCCTGTTACTGCCACGGCAACTGCTGAACTGGTTGAGGCCCTTTCCGCAGAGGAAGTGGATCAGCTGAATTTCGGTAAATTTATTGCCGGAGAAAGCGGCGGTACTATTACCGTTGCCAATACCGTCGCCGGAGCCATTACCACTACCGGAACCGTTGCTACTATAGGCGGTGGCGCTCCCAGTTCCGCTTCGTTTGACATCAGCGGTCTGGCAAGCCAGACTGTTGAGGTAACCTTGCCTGCTAACGGTTCGGTAAATCTTTCTCATGAAACCAGCTCGGACGTTATGAATGTTGCTTCTTTTACCGTATCGGCCAGTACACTCACATTGAGCTCTACAGGTGATGCAACCGTTTATGTCGGAGCTACCTTAACGGTTCCCAATTCCGGAGTCGCCGTAGGTGTTTACAGCGGCACTTACCCGGTAACTTTCACTTACCAATAAAATTTAAGAACCAAACACCATACAAAACGCTTCCTGCGGTACGCCGGGGAAGCGTTTTCTGGTAAAAAACACGTACCTTTAAACTATGAAACCAAAACATTGGATACCGTTCCTGCTCACCCTGGCTTTCCTGGGATCTTCCCGGGTTCAGTCTTTTGCCCTTGACCCGGATCCTGAAGTCACCAGCACGGCCTTTGCCGAGTTGATTGACGTGCTTTCGGCCACGGAAGCCGCCCCCCTGAATTTCGGCCGGTTCTTCATTGACGGGGAAGGCGGCGGGTCCATTGTTATCGCTCCCACGCCCGGTTCGGATCGAATTTCTGAAGGGAATGCCATACACCTGGCCGCAGGCGGAAGCCCCACACCCGCCGTATACGAAGTAGTGGGATACCCGGATTGCAGCGTCTCCATCACTTTACCCGGCCCCACCACGTTGACAAACACATCCAATCCGGCCCACCAGATGCTGGTAAATGAATGGCTTTCAACCCCTTCCAACTCGGCAAAACTGGATATGAACGGGAAGCTCACCTTTTACGTTGGCGCCAGGCTTCACGTGGAATCTCTTTCACAAAACCCCGTGGGTGTCTACACGGGAACTTACACCATCACCTTTACCTATAATTAAACAAATACCCTTTAAATCAAAGGTGTTAGCAGTTTACAATTTTTTATTATCTTTGTTTGATAGGTATAATACTCTAAAAACTGCGGATCATGTTTGAATCTAAAAAATTTGTTTTTCTGTTGGCATTGGTGGTTTTTACCGGTGTCATGATACCGCGTGCCCAGGCACAGGGAAATCTGCTGGTAACACCCCGCCGTGTGGTGTTTGACGGTTCCAGCAGGGTAATGGAACTGAACCTGGCCAATACAGGACGTGATACGGCCCGCTATAACATCTCCTTTATCCAATACCGCATGACCGAAGAAGGTGCTTTTGAGGAAATTACGGAACCCGATCCCGGTCAGTTTTTTGCCGACAATCACTTGCGGTTCTTCCCCCGTTCTGTAACCCTTGCCCCCAATGAAGCCCAGACGGTACGCATGCAGGTAGTCGGGAGGGAGCGTCTGGATCCGGGTGAATACCGTTCACACGTGTATTTTCGCGCCGTTCCCAACCAGGTGGCCCTTGGCGAGGAAGATCCCAACCGGGATACCACCTCGGTAAGCGTACGGCTGATTCCCATCTTCGGGATCACCATTCCGGTAATCATCCGTGTGGGAGAACCTACCACAGAAGTTTACATTTCAGATCTGGTGCTGGACAAACCGGAAGAAGGATCGCCACAATTGCAAATGACTTTCAACCGCTCCGGGAACATGTCCGTATACGGGGACCTTACCGTGACCCATGTATCTGCAGAAGGAACAGAAACCATTGTGGGTGTGGTGAACGGAATTGCCGTGTATACGCCTAATGCCATCAGGAAATTCCGACTGGAACTGAATCCGCCGCAAGGAGTAAGTCTGGACTCCGGAAAATTATTGATCACTTACAACGCCCAGTCGGACGTGAAGCCGGAAACGTATGCTTCCGCACAACTGGAACTGCCCTGATAGTTATTTCAAGTATTCCTGTATGAAATTGAAATTATCCCTCTTTGCTCTATTGCTCTTGCTGACAGCTACTTCTGCCAAAGCGCAGCTGGGTGCGGATGTTATTAAAAATTTCAATTTTGGCAAGGTTGCCGTAACCGGCTGGTGGGGAACCGTTTCATTAAATGTCAATAACGGGAACCTTAGCCGGACGGCAACAGGATCCGTTGAACTTAAAAGCTCCGTTTTTCATCCCGCTGAAATTTATTTGTACGGTGCCGGAAAGGGAAATCCTGACGTTACCCATATTGCCGTTCCGGGATCTGTTATCCTTACCCGGCAAGGAGGCGGTTATACCCGCGAGATCTACAACATTACCTATTGGCCCTCTACCCCATTATATAATTTAAAAAACAACCCGAAGACCGTATACCTGGGAGGCACCATAGGCATAGCCGATTACGCCACCAATCCCGGGGGCGTATATACAGGCAGCCTGCAACTCTCCCTGGTATGGGAATAGTTGTGACAAAAAACCTGCTTTTTCTTATTTGTTCTCTGTATGTTTTGCCTGTTTTGGGACAAAACGTTAAAGACAGTTTGTCCGGAGAACCACGGGGGATTCGTGTCGTGAACACTCCCGAAGGTTCGTTCCGTTTGTGGGTGGACGGATTTGTACACCTGGACGGCAGTGTTTTTATGGGGTATTACGAAGACTACGATCCCATTCCAGGAAGGGGTGCCGTACGAAGGGCCCGTCTGGGACTGAAAACCCAGATCGCCCGTGACTGGTTTGGGGAGTTCCAGGTAGATTTTTCGCAACTCAAACCCAGGATCACGGAAGCCTATATCACGTATTCAGGAATCAAGAACCTGGAGATAGAAGCCGGTCATTTTGAGAACTTGTTTTCCATGGAAGCCGCTGTTTTACCCCGCGACCTTCCTTTTATGGAAAGACCTATGGTTGTTCAGCTCATGGCTCCCCCGGAAATGATGGGCATTCAATTCCGGACCCGTTTGTACTGGTTTTTGGGAGCTGCAGGTGTTTCTTTTGATAAAACAAGGTATCCCCAAGAAGACTCGGCTTCATTTACTACCGCCTTTGATGCCCGGTCCGTGTGTGTAAAAGCTGTTGCTATGCCTTTTGTAAACAGGGACGATCTTGGACTTCATATTGGCCTGGGAGCATCATACAGAATACGTATAAAAGATCCTATAACGGGATCCTATCCTTTTGTCAGGTACAACCCGGAAAACCTGGCCTCCCTCAACAGAAACCGTTACCTTGATACGTATGAAATTCGCAATGTAAGGGAACAATACCTCTTTAACGGGGAATTTGCCGCTTATTACAAGGGATGGCGGATGCAGGCCGAATACATACACAACATGCTCCGGCTTGGTGTTCCCCTTACCGGAATACAAGGTCCTGTTTCCACACTCCACTTTGACGGCTGGTATGCCCAGACCGGGATCATGCTTTTTGGAGGTCGTCAGCATTATGATACGCAAACCGGATCTTTTCTAAGTCCGCACAGAGGGCGCAAATGGGGAGACCTGGAAATCCTGGTTCGTTACGACTACCTCAACCTGAACTTTGATCCCGTTACCGGTGGAGCAGTCCAGAATTACACGGCAGGAATCACGTATCACGTGAATGAGAATGTAAAATTTTTAGTCAATTACATGTATACCGACAACGACCGCTATGCCAACGGAAACGGGCAGTTTTACATAGGCCATGATGCTTACGGATACCCTTCCACGGACTATTCCGTGATAGTGGAACCGGTACAAAGGGCGGGAGTTGATTATCATTCCGTATCTTTGCGTTTTGAAATCACTTTTTAACATGCGTTTTTTATTATTTATCCTGGCCCTCACTTTCACTCTGACAAGTGCCGCACAACAAATTGACAGTGTAGACAAAGAAACCCGTACAAGCCTCTATGGAGTCAAAATGAACCGCACTCCCCTGCAGGCAGAAGAACGGAATTATTCATTCTGGATTGACAGCCGCATTCAGCTGGACGGTGCCGTTTTCTTTGGAGAAAGTGACGGAGCGGAACCCATCGGAAACGGGGTGGCCATCCGGCGCGCCCGTTTTGCCGTAAATGCACAAGTAACCAAAAACTGGTTCGGTCAGTTGGATTTGGATTTTTCCAAAGGGATACCGGAAATCAAGGATGCGTATATGAGGTATTGCGGTTTTGGGTTTATTGAGATTCAGGCCGGAAATTTCAAGGAGATGTTTTCCATGGAAGAAAACAACACCTCGCGTTACCTGGCTTTTATGGAACGCCCTATGGCAGTGAGTGCCCTGGTTCCCTCGCGTCACCTGGGACTCCAGGTACAGGCCAATCACAAATGGCTGCTGGCATCTGCCGGACTGTTCTTCCAACCCGTTGAAGATGCAGACATGTATGAGGATGTCCAGGACAACAACAAGGATTACGGACGCGGCCCGGGTTATTCGGTTACCGCAAAAGTAATAGCCATGCCTTTCTTTGGTTTTGAAGATAAGGGTTTGCACCTGGCATTGGCCGGTTCATACAGAACTCCGAGTTCGGCTGTATCTCCAAAAAAATACGGCGGATTGGAACTTGGCACCCGAAACGCCACGTTCATCAACCGCAAAAAATACCTGGACACAGACATGATCCCGGATGTACACCACAACATGCTGTTAAATACTGAATTTGCAGCCCATTACAAAGGATTTCGTTTCCAGGGAGAATACATACACAGTTTTGTACAACTCAATGATCCCGTATCGTCGGACACGGGAGATATTTCCCGACTGCATTTCAGCGGTTGCTACCTGCACGCGGGCATCCTTCTTTTCGGAGGCAGGCAACGTTACGACACCCATTGCGGAGAATTTACCCAACCTGTGCGCGGCCGTAAATGGGGAGACCTGGAATTGCTCCTGCGTTACGATTACCTGAATCTGAACAGCCATCACATATTGGGTGGCGAAGGACAGAATTTTACCGCAGGTCTTAACTATTACGTGAACAACAACGTTAAGATCGTACTGAATTACACCTATTCAGACAACAAGACCATAGAAGACGGGGAACCGGGACTGCATTACCACGGATTATCCCTGCGTACGGAAATTGATTTTTAATTTTTGGCTTATATGGCATCCGACCCCCTGGATATCAATCGCTACCGGGTAGAAAAACTTCCTGAAATCAATCCCCGGGGATTTGAAAAATGGATGGCCCGCGTGGGTGGGCCTTTGGCAATTGTTATTTTCATCCTGCTCTATTTTGTCCTAAACATTCCTTTTCTGGATCGTATAGAACCACAAACCCTTACCGGAAGCGCTCCTGAGCGTTTTGCCGAGTTGGGTGCCGCTGCATTTTCACGCATCAATTACGCCATGCTGGCCATTTTTGCAGCAGGCATCACGCTGTGGATTACCCAGGCCGTCCCCAACTACCTCACTTCTCTAATAGTTATCGCAGCCCTAATCCTCACAGGAGTTTTGCCCGAAAAAGAGGCCTTGCAGCAACTGGGGCATCCCGTAATGTGGCTTAACATCTTATCCTTTATTATGGCAGGTGTTCTGGTGAAAACCCGCGTAGCCAAACGTTTTGCCTTGTGGCTGGTAGTTTCTTTCGGGAAAAGTACAGCAGGGGTGATCCTGAGTTTTGTAGTAATCAACCTGGTCCTTTCCGCTTTCATCTCTGCCACAACAGCCAAAGCCGCCATCCTCATGCCTGTTTTCATGGTGGTGGCCGCCATTTACGGGGCTACGGGAGGAAAGAACAAAAACAACGCGGGAAGAAATATTGTCTTGCAAAACCTTTTTCAGATCAACCTGGGCGCCAACGGGTTTTTGACCGGATCAGGAGCCACGCTGCTTGCCGGGGCGTTGATTGCCGGGGCGTTGGGCAAAGAGTTTTTCCCTTACACGGATTGGCTTGTTGCCGCTCTGCCCATGAGTATTCTGCTTATCCTGATCGCATGGCTGGTAGGAACCCGCCTGGTGTTTCCCATAAAAAAAGAAGAACGCGTTCCGCGGATAGAAGGAGGCCTGGAACGTTTAAAAGAAGAACTCCGAAGCTTGGGACCGGTAAACAGGCAGGAATATAAAGCAATCATTTTATTTTCCTGTGTACTGCTATTGTGGATAACCGAACGCCTGCACGGGCTAAGTCCAACTTTGGTTGTTTTCCTGGGCGCGGTAGTAGCCTTACTCCCCGGTATAGGGATCGTAAAATGGAACGATGTGGACATTCCCTGGCACCTGATGTTGTTTTCTGCGGGCGCTTATACGCTGGGAGCCGGCCTTAATGTTACCGGATTGCCCGGCATCCTTGCCCAAGAATTGTTCAACGCCGTGGGAATCACCCAACAGACTCCGTTTTGGGTTATTTACATGCTTCTGACAGGAACCATGCTTGTAAGTGCCCTGTTCTTCCAGTCCAAGACCATGCAAACGTTACTCTTTGTGCCTATTGCCATAAGCGTAGCCCAACAATTCGGGTACCCGGTCATGTCGTTGGCATTCCCGGTTGCCTTGCTTATAGGCCACGTCTACGTACTTCCGTTCAATTCCAAGCCGGCCGCGTTGCTCTATACTTCAAATCAATACAGCCTGGGTGACAGTTTTCGCTTTGGCATGGTTATGATGGCCGTCACCTGGGGAGTCATTATTCTTTGGGGAGAAACCGTACTTCGTTGGCTGGGTTATACCAACGGCGTTTTCTGATCTAGCGGTCGCCCGGAAACAGTTTCCGCATCAGGGCATCGGGTTTGGGATCACGCCCCCGGAATTTTCGGTACAAAACATCTGCATCTTCAATATTTCCCCGGGAAAGTATATGTTCCCGGAATCTACCGGCTGTTTCACGGTTGAAGATCCCTGTTTCCTTAAACAGTGCAAAGGCATCGGCTTCCAGGACTTCTGCCCATTTGTAGGAATAGTAACCTGCACTGTACCCGCCGGCAAAAACATGAGAGAATGCTGTTGAAAAAGCAGTCCCGGGAATGGCCGGCAATATGATGGACCCGCCCAGGGTGGTTTCTTCAAATTTGGGAATGTCCATGGAAGGAACCTGATCGGAATCGTGCCAGGCCATATCCAGAATACCGTACTGCAGTTGCCTTACCTGCCCGAACCCGGCCAGGTAGTTTTTGGAAGCCACTATCTTGTTTATCATTTCCTGAGGAATGGCTTCTCCGTTTTGGTAATGAACGGCAAATGTTTTCAGGAACTCCGGTTCGTAAGCCCAGTTTTCCAGTATCTGGGACGGCAGTTCCACAAAATCACGGGCTACACTTGTACCGGTAAGCGATGCATAGGATCCTTCTGCCAGTATCCCGTGCAGGCAATGTCCGAATTCGTGAAAAAGTGTAGTCACTTCACTGAAAGTAAGCAGCGACGGTGTTGTGGCCGTAGGCTTGGTGAAATTGGTTACCAGCGATACCAACGGACGGTATTCTTTCCCGTTATGTTTGTATTGTTCACGGTAAGAAGTCATCCAGGCACCGGAACGTTTGCTCTGGCGCGGATAATAATCCACATAAAGCAAAGCCGTGAATTGTCCGTCTTCCCCGGTCACTTCGTAAACTTTTACATCGGGATGATAAACCGGAACCTCCGGAGCAGGCCGGAAGTGCAAGCCGTATAATGTTCTTGCCAGCGAAAAAACGGCTTCCTGTACCTTGTCCAGTGAAAAATACGGTTTCAATGCTTCCTCGGTAAGATCAAATTTTTCTTCCCTGTATTTTTCAGACCAATAGGAAAAGTCCCATGGCATCAAAAGCCCTTTAAATCCTTTTGAACGCGCATATTGTTGTATTTCGGCTACTTCCCGTCGCGCATGAGGTAAGGTTTTCTCCATCAGATCCTGCAAAAAGCGGTTGACCGTTTCCGGATTTTTTGCCATCCGCTGTTCCAGGGCATAATCCGTATATTTTTCGTATCCCAACAGATTAGCCGATTGCAGACGCAGCGATACGATCTTTTTGATCAGCTCCCGGTTACTGTTTTCATCCAGGCAGCGTGAATTATAAGCTTTCCACATTTGTTCCCTCAGGTCCCGGCGCGTGCTGAATTTCATAAACCCGCCGTAACTGGGATAATCGAGCGTAAATACCCACCCCTCCTTTTTAAGAGCGGTTGCGGCTTCTTTACCCATTTCCTTCATATATACAGGAAGGCCCTCCAGTTCTTCTTCAAGGGTGAGGTGAAGGGTATATGCATTGGTGGCTGCCAGAACATTTTTGGAGAAATCCAGGGAAGCCAGCGAAAGTTGTTCCTGTATGGCGCCGTATGTTTTTTTGTCTTCCGGGGACAGATTGGCCCCGTTCCGAACGAAGCCTTTGTACGTTTCCTCCAGCAAGCGGGCTTGTTCCTGTGTCAGTTCCAAAGACGATTGATCCCGGTACACTTCTTTTACCCGTTCAAACAAAGCAGGATTCAGGGATACATACAATTGGTATTCGGTATACAGCGGGGAGAGTTCCTGGGCCAGTTCCTGCATTTGCTCGGAAGTATGCGCCTCGTTAAGATTGTAAAAGATCATGGCCACCCGGGAAACTTCCTCTCCGGCATATTCCAGGGCTTCAATGGTATTGCTGAAAGTGGGCGTTTCCGGGTTTTGTGTAATGACATCTACCTGTTCTTTTGCAATATCTATGGTCCGGATCAGGGCCGGTTTGAAATCTGTCAGTTCAATACGGTCAAAAGGAGGAGCCTGGTAACTGTTATCCGGTGTTTCAAGTAAAGGATTGTTTTTTGTCATGGTGCAGGAAGTCAGCAGAAATAAAAAAGTGATCTTTAATAGATTTTTCATAAGCGTTACAATTCACAGGTTAGAATGTCTCCACTTAGTAAAAGTAATGATATTTCACAGATCTTTATGTTGTATTCCACCGTCGAAAGACGTTCTTCCGACTGCAGCAGGCTCAATTGTGCCTCCCGCAGCTCTATCCCGGAAAGTTCCCGCAAGCGGTAACGTTCCATGGCTATGTCAAAGTTACTGCGGGCTACGTTCAGGTTGCTTTTTTCAATTTCCCATAACTGCAGGTTGTTTTGGTAAGCCATCCACAAACTGGCCAGATCTGCCTGCAGGGCATTTTCCATCTGTTCCAGGCGTAACCGGCTGTTTTCAATACCAAGCCGTGCGTTGGCCTGTTCCCGCCGGCGGTTCCCGGCATCGTACAAGGCAATTCCCATGGAAGCTCCCACTGTAGGTCCAAACTGATTGTTTCGGTCATAGGTGCTGTTACCGTACCAGTAATTTCTGTAACCGTAACCCGCACTCAGTCTGAGGTAAGGATAATTCCTGCTTTTTACCCGTTTGTAGTCCAGTTGGGAAATGGTTTGATCGCTTATTGTTTGTAGTAATGTAGTATTGTTCTTCAGCGTGTTCTGCCAAAGCTGTGCCTTATCCAGATCACAATTCAGAACAATGGACGTATCGGCCGGTACGGTTTTGCGTTCCACTTCTTGCAGTGCCATCAGTTTGTTCAGGTTGATGACCGATTTTTTTACCAGTTCCACCTGGGACAAGTAATCGGACGTGTCCGCGTTATAGTCTACCTGTGCCTGCTGGTAATCCAGCCCGGAAGAAGCTCCAATCTGGTAACTTTCCTGTACAATCCGCAATCGTTCCCTGGACAGGGAAACGCTTTGGCGCAAATTATCCAGACGTATCTGTTGCCGGATCAGGTAATAATATTCTGAAGCCACTGAAGCCACGAAATCTTCCAGGGTCAGCCGCATGTCCAATTCTCCCTGTATGCTTAGTTCCTTCAGTTTTTCATAGTTCGCCTGAATACCGAACCCGTCAAACAGCGTCCAGCTTACATCCACTCCTGCCTGTATATTGTTATTCAGGGAAGAAGCCGCGCTCCGTTCCCCGTCCGGATACAAGTAGTTGTTTTGATAATACGAGCCTCCGTAGGAAGCACTCAGTCCGACCGTTGGCAGTTGACCGGCGTTCCCCCGGGTGGCATTGTTTTCTGCCTGTTGTTCCAGATTTCGCATGATCCGGACCGAGTAGTTGTTTTGCAGTCCCGTTTCTATGCATGCTTCCAGTGTCATGGGATGCGAGGTCCCGTTTACCATGGGATCCTGCCGGCCCGTGGCCGCGTTGGCGGTTACGGGAACCGCCACGGCCAGGACAATCATGAACCTAACAATCATGAACTTATGTATCTGTATTTTCATTAAATATCCTCCCTGTTTTTCTTCTGGTTGCTCCTGTCTGTTGCAATAAAACCGTACATTGCCGGTACAATAAACAACGTCATCAACGTAGAGAATACCAATCCCCCCACCACGGCAACACCCATGGCTATCCGGCCGTTGGCTCCTTCACCGGCTGCAAAAACAAGTGGCAACAAGCCCAGAATAGTGGAAATACTTGTCATAAGAACCGGGCGTAACCGTTGGGCGGCCGCGGCCGTTATGGACTCCATTTTCATCATGCCGGCTGCCTGTTTCTGGTTGGCGAATTCCACAATCAGGATACCGTTTTTAGCCACCAGTCCAATGAGCATGATCAATCCTATCTGGCTGAATATGTTCATGGTCTGACCGGTCCAGCTCATCAGGGCCAGTCCTCCGGCCAAAGCCAGGGGTACGGTAATCATAACAATGAGCGGGTCTTTGAAACTCTCAAACTGTGCCGATAACACCAAAAAGATCAGCACAAGGGCCAATACCATGGCAAAAACCAAACTGGAAGCGCTCTCACGGAACTCTTTGGATTCTCCTGCCAGGGCTGTCCGGAAACTGTCATCCAGCACGTCGGCGGCAATTCTATCCATTTCTTCCAAACCGTCCCCAATGGTAAATCCCTGGTTCAGTCCGGAAGATATGGTTGCCGATACAAACCGGTTGTACCGGTACAATTGCGGAGGAGCCACGTCTTCATACAAGGTAACCAGGTTGTCCAGCTGAATCATTTCTCCTTTTTCGTTACGGATGAATATGGCCTTCAGATCGGCCGGGGTGTTGCGCTGCTGGCGGTTGATCTCTCCCAATATCTGGTATTGTTTCCCGTTCATGTAAAAATAACCCATTCGTTGACCGCTCAGGGCATATTGCAGCGTCTGTGCAATGTTCCGGGTAGTAACGCCCATGGTATTGGCTTTGTCACGGTCAATGACTATGCGCGTTTCCGGTTTGGTGAACTTCAGGTTCACATCCGCCATCCTCAGGACCGGGCTTTGATCCACCTGTTCCATAAATCGCGGGATCACTTCCTGCAATTTCTCAATGGTGGGTGCCTGCAAAACGTATTGGACTGGCATGCCTCCCCGCCGGCCTCCGAAAGTGGATGTCTGCTGCACAAAAACACGTGCCTGCGTTTCGCTCATGACGCGCCGGGTCATGGCCTCGGCAATTTCCATCTGGCTTCGTTCCCGTTCCCGGATATCGGGTAGCAAAACGCTCACAAAACCACTGCCGGTCGATGAACGAGAGACCAGCGCCCGGTTTTCGTACGCTACGGAATCGGAAATGTCTGCTATGCGGTCGGTAAAGTCACGAATGTATTCAAAAGTACTTCCCTCCTGTCCCGTTACCCGCACGGTGATTTGCGAGCGGTCTTCCAGGGGAGACAGCTCGGACGGTATGCTCATCCAGAACCAGGCGATGATCCCCAAAAGCACAAAAACTACCGGGATGGCAACCCATTTAATATTCAGAAAGGCCTTCAGCCACCGGGCGTACCCGTTGATCATCCCGTTAAAGAAAGGTTCCGTCTTTGCGTAAAGCCAGCTTTTTTTGTCTCTTTTTTTGAGGATCTTGGTGGCCAGCATGGGAGTGAAAGTAAGCGCGACCAAAGAAGAGAAGGCTACGGCACCGGCGATTACTATGCTGAATTCCTGGAACAAACGTCCGGTCATGCCCTCCATGAATATGATAGGCAGGAACACAGCAATCAGGGTAATGGTGGTAGAAACTACCGCAAAAAAAATCTCCTTGGACCCTTCAATACCTGCTTTCCGTGGTGAAACACCCCGTTCAATGCGAATGTATATGTTCTCTGTGACCACAATGGCATCGTCCACCACAAGTCCCACGGATAAGACTACGGCCAGCATGGAAAGAACGTTTATGGAGAACCCGGCCAGGTACATGACAAAGAACGCCCCTACCAGGGAAACAGGAATAACCACTACAGGCACCAGGGTAACCCGCCAGTCCCTCAGGAAAACGAATATGATGAATACAACCAGGAAAAAGGCAATGAAAATGGTATTGCGCACTTCCTTGATGGAAGCCCGGATGTATTCCGTGTTGTCGTACATCACCTCCACGGAGACATCTTCCGGAAGGTCTTTTTTCATCTGTTCCACACGATCTATGGCCTCATCGGCTATCATGATGTGGTTGGCTCCGGGCTGAGGAACAATGACAACAATGACCATGGGAACACCGTCTTTCCGTAAGGCACTGCGGGTGTCTTCCGGCCCCAACTCGGCCCTTCCCACATCCTGAAAACGCACAATACGACCACGGTCCTGTTTGATGATCAGGTTGTTGAACTCGTGCGGAGTGGTCATCAGACCCAGGGTCCGGATGGAAAGTTCAATTTTATCGCCTTCCACCCTTCCGGAGGGCAATTCCACGTTTTCGCGGTCCACGGCATTTTTCACATCCATGGGCGTTACCCCGTACCCGGCCATTTTAACCGGATCCAGCCATAAACGCATAGAATAACGCTTTTCTCCCCAGATCATCACACCGCTTACATCCTGAATGGTCTGCAATTGCTCTTTAACCGTAAGTTCCGCAATGTTGCTCACTTCCATTAAAGACCGCTTGTCGCTGCGGACTCCTATCTGCATGATGGGTGTGGCATCGGCATCGGCTTTGGATACGGTGGGCGGGTCACAGTCACGGGGCAAAAAACGCTGTGCCCGGGAGACTTTGTCCCTCACGTCGTTGGCAGCCGTTTCCAGGTCTACACTCAGTTCAAATTCTATGGTAATGCGCGAACTTCCCTGGCTGCTGACACTGCTCAGGGAACGGATCCCGGGAATGCCGTTGATGTTTTGTTCCAGGGGCTCTGTGATCTGGTTCATGATCACATCGGCATTCGCGCCCGGATAACTGACGTTAACGGTAATGATGGGCCTGTCCACGCTGGGAAATTCCCGTGTTCCCAGGAATGTGAACCCTATCAAACCGAAGAGGGTGATCACCAAAACCACCACCGTTGCCAGAACGGGCCTTTTTATACCTAACTCGGAAATGTTCATAAAGCTTCGTCTCCTTCCACAATCCGGTCTAGGATCACCTCCAGTCCGCTACGCAATTGCATCACTCCTGAAATGATCAGCGTATCGCCGGCCTTTACCCCGCTCAGGGCCTGAACTCTGTCTGCGGTTCGGATTCCGCCGTCCATAATTACCGGCTGTGCTTTCCCGCTCTTATATAAGTAAACCATGTTTTCTCCCATCTCGGGAATAATGGCCTCCGAAGGAACGGAAATGGCATCCGGAATTTCGTCTTTCATGATCTTTACCGAGACGTACCGTCCCGGGAGAAGTTGGTTGCCGGCATTGTGATACAGCGCCCGCACCGTCAAAGTCCGCGTTGCACGGTTGATGCCGGATTCCACGGCATAAACGTTGGCACGGTACGTTTTGTCGCGTCCCTGGTCGTCTGTCAGTGTAAATTCTATGGGCGTGCCCTTGTGAATATCACGGGAATACGTCTCGGGAACGGAAAACTCGATCTTTAAATCCGAGACTTTCGCCAACGTGGCTATTTCCGTGCCGGGCGAGGCAAAAGCGCCTTCGCTCAACTGCCGGAGCCCTATCACCCCGTCAAAGGGAGCCCGCAATTCCGTTTGGGCTATCTGGGCTTTTACCAGTTCAATATCTGCCTGCAATTTATTGTACTCGGTCAGAACGGCCTGGTAGGCTTCCTGGCTGACAGCATCCCTTTCCAGCAGGGTTTGTTGGCGGTAGACACGGTCCTGGGCCAGTTTCACCTGGGTTTCCAGCTTTTTCAGCTGGGCCTGCAGGGGAGCGTCGTTGATCTTTGCCAGAACGGTGCCTTTTTTAACATAAGCACCTTCCGTGAAGTAAATAGCGACAACTTTTCCGGAAGTTTCAAAAGTCAGGTTTACTTCTTCTGCAGGAAGGATATCTCCCGTAGTAACCGTGTGGTCGGACATGACATGCGGTTTGAGTACTTCTGCATTAACATGAAGTGCTTGTTGCCCGGAACGTTGTCCCGAGACAGGTCCCGAATCATTTCCGGTAACCATTCGTTTCAGCACGGGAAAAAATATAATAAAGCCCAGCACCACCAAGGTCAGGGCGCCTACAATCCATCTGGTACGTTTTGACATAATTTATCCTGTTAATAAAAAGAAAACATTTGATCGAAAGTTAGACTCCGGTCAACGGGATTGGTTTAATTCAAATTGGTTCAATTTGAATAGGTATTGACGATTTTCAACGTAATGGAGAAACTAAAGAAAACCATGATTGCATAGGCAAAACACAATATGGCCAGCAATATGGACCGGGTTTCAAAGAAAAACGGGGCGTGAATAGCAAACGGCAAGGCCATTACCAACAGAATAATGGAAATGATCAGTAAAACCAGGTAAAACACTTTTTTTATTGTGAAATAGATCTTGCCTATATTGTAACATTGCAGGATCAGACCCATAATCAGACCAAAAGCCACAAGTTGGATCACGTACATTTCCAGGTATTGCCTGAAAAACAGGATCGCTACCGCTGCCACTACGGCAATCAGTCCCAGGTAAAACAGGATTTTGACCGGTCTGCGACTGCTTTCACAATTGTAAGTTTTATTTATGCCCCAAACAATGAAACAGGCTTCGCCTCCCACAATAAACATGATGGAGAGCAATATAACCTGTAACGCCGGCGATGCCAATAATAAAAGCAGACCGCCGGAAATTCCCAGCAGCCCTCCCAATAATGTGACATAAACAAGACGTTTATCCGGAATGCTCATACGAAGGATTTTTGAACTTCAGCGAAATTAAGCAAATTTTTAACAAGTTATGCACAATTCGTTAAAAATCTTTATTTTTACCCGTGCACATCCAAAACAATGACTTATGAAAATTACCTCTTACAAAGATTTTGAAACTTCCCAAAACCCACACGGCGTGGATGCCCGTGTTATTTTCAATACAGAAGCCGTCCAGGTAGTTCATATTACCCTGGGGAAAGGCGAAGGACTAAAGTTGCATACCACTCCCATAGATGTTGTTTTTTACATCCTGGAAGGCGAAGGATATATTGAAATTGGGGATGAAACCCAAAAAGTGGTAAAAGACATGCTGATTGACAGCCCCAAAGACATTCCGCACCGGCCGTTTAATAAGGACAGCGAAATTTTCCGTTTTCTTGTAGTGAAACTTAAAAAATAATTACCGCAAACCGGCCTTGCTCAACAGGTAATCAGGAATATCCGCGTCAAAAACTATTGACTCAATGCGAAACTCGGTACCGCCTCCGGTTTTGAGCATATCCTTGTAAATCATCCGGGTAGGAAACCACCTGCCCTGGACTCGTTGTACATCATAAAGTTCTATTTTTTTGAGCAACTGGCCGCTGCGCGCATACATTTCCTGTTGCAACGGGACGAACTTTTCTGCATCTACCCACATTTTTTGCCGTGGATAGGCAACGTCGTTCACTTTAGCGGTCAACTCCACAACCAGCACCCGGGTCCCCCTGAGCGTGTCTTCTACCGGTGTACCGGCACGGTATATCTCTGTGAGCTTTCGATCATCCATAAAGTCTTCGTAGGAAAGGTCAGAACCCATTACAGACTGTCGCAGCATGTGTCCGGATATTTGGATGGTCCGGTCTGCGGCAGGGGTATAGATCCAGAGATTGTCCCCCAGTTTCAGCATTTTTGTTCCCGCCTCGGAAGCCGGAGCAAGGTACTCGGTAAGGGCCGAGTCTTCTCCCCGGCTCCAGCTTTTTGACGTCAGTGTACGGTCGGACCTGCGGCCGTGTATGGTCATGGAAGATTCAAAGATCCGGCTTCCGGAAGACAAGTTGTTGTCAACTTTCTCCAAAAGAACCAAAGCTTCCGGATTATCCTGGGCACACAGGGGCACCGGCAAGATTCCCGGAAATAAAACACCGGCCAGCAGGCTTGTAAGAAGTATGGCAATATATTTCATATAGTTATTCGTTTTAATGTATGATCACACGTCCAATTCGTTGAACAGCCTGGAAGTTTCCCGTTTGTAAATACCCGTACCCGCAAGCATATTTCCCAAAACCATGGAGAAGACACCCGGTATAAACCCTATGTAATAGATCACGGGAGTTATGGCAGGCCGCACTACCCCGGGGATCAGGATGGTTGCGTTTTGCATAAAGCTTGAAAAGTCAAACCCCCTGGCACTGAAAATGAACACCAGGGCCACCCCAACGGCTGTTCCCAATACCGATCCAAGGGCTCCTATCATCAAGGCTTCCCAAATCAGGGAACGGTAAATGTGGCCTTTGGATTCTCCCAGGGCTATCCGGACCCCGAATTCCGTATACCGCCTTAACCCGCCCAGTAGTCCGGCATTCCACAAAACGATGGACATAGCTGCCACGAATAAAAAGATGAGCATAGCACTGATTGTCTGCGAATAAACCAATATCTGGGCCATGCCTTCCTGCTGGCTTAACGTCAGCATAGTGGGGGAAAAATCAGCATCTTCAACCGAATTTTCAGCAGATTGGTCAAAATGATCGTTAAAGCGGGCTACCGTTTCATGCGCCAGGCGGTCGTCGTAATGGATATTCGGTAAAAACCCAAGGATTTCCCCGGCGGCATCCTCCATGGCAAACGCTGAACGGGCATCTTCCAGATCCATCAGAACGGCCCCACGGTCCAACCCGGTGGTTCCAAAACGAACCGTCCCGGCAATTACAAAATTGATAAATGAGAAGCCCCCTTCCATTGTCGTTCCGAACAAAGTAAAGGAATCTCCGGGGCCAACGTCAAAGCGGGCTGCCAGGTCTTCCGACAACAAAACTTCTGCTCGTTTTTGCGGAACTTTTCCCCGGACAATGGCCGCCGGCAGGTTAAAACGTTCCGGTTCACGGGTGTTTTCAGATAAAAGATCCATCGCCCATCCGGCAACAGGTCCCTGACCCCTGGTTTCTCCAATGGAATCAGGAAAATCGGCCAGTGCACCAAAACGGATCCTGGGTGCCCAGTCAATTTCCGGAAAAACCGTTTCCAATTCTTTCAGGAGCTCTTCCACATCCAACAAAGCCAGATCATTGGGAAACTGGTTGAACTCGGCAGCATAAGATTTCGTCATTATTTTGACATCTCCCCCTTCAAAATTGGAGCTCATTTCTATGGAATCTCCCAGGACCCCGGTGACCCAGCTGTACAGGAAGACGGTGAGTAAGGCTCCCAACGATACCACTATGACCGGGAGCAGGCTCCTGCCTTTGTCCCTGAGGATTCCTTTGAATATAAAATTTTTCATACCAGCTTTCCTTTTAGTGCTTCCGTAGGTTGCATTTTTGAAATTTTGCGTGCCGGAAGATAACTTACTATTAAAGAAGTAATAAAGACCAACACCACAGTAGTCAGGATCAGTGCCATGCTGTAAGCCGGTATGATCTTGTCACCTACGGCCAGTCCTGCCTGATCGGTCATTTCCGGCATAGGGATACCGGTCTTTTGTACCCACCCCAGCAATGGGATTCCCCAAAGCGAGCCCAACAATATGGCCAGCAGGGCGTGTATGGTTCCTTCAATGGTGAAAACAGTAACCACCCGGCCCCGGGTCATCCCAAGGGCAATATACGTTCCGATCTCTTTTTGCCTGCGGAAAACAGATAATACCTGTGTGTCAAATATGGCCAGCAGGGCAATGCACAATAAAAGTATGGATATGACCATCATCCCGCCTGACTTCGCTTCCACAACTGCTTCTATATCCTTCATCAGGGTGTCCAGGTTTGTATAGTGCCAGCCTCCGGCGTACGCAGCCCCGGATGCCGGCTCGGTTTTTTCTGCCAATTCCTTATCCAGGAGTACATAGGTTGATTCTCCGCGCATACCGGTCATTTCCTGTAAGGTTTCCAGCGGGATCCATACCTGGCTTACATCCACTGTGGGAACATTGGTGCTGAAAACACCTGCTATGATAACATCCCTGGCGTCAAACACCCCGTTTACATCACGCCAGCGTACAATCATCCTGTCCCCTGTTTGCAATCCCGCGGAACGGGACATCCGGGACCCGATAACCGCCCCGATGGCATCTCCACGGACGGACGGAGACAGAGAGTCCATCACACCTGAAGGAATTTCCAGGAGTGTCTGACCCGGATCGATGCCTTTTAAAATGATATTGATCATACGCCCTCCGGGATACGCCGAGGCCTGTGTCAGTAGCACGGGAACTGCGTTTCCTGCGTTGATCTCTTCTTGCAGAACCCCCGGCGGAATGCCGTGGGAATCAGAAAACGTATAGGGATCGTATGGATCGTAAAGGGGGTGACTCCATCTTCCGTAAGCAGTCTCCCAGGCAATGGTATCTGTTTTTGCCTGTTTATTCCAGCCGTCAAGCATCCCGTTAAAGAATATGATGACGACAAAAGCAATGGACAGAACCGACACGTTGAGCCAGGTTCTCTTTCCGTTGCCCATCAGATTTTTGAATGCTAATTTAAATGCTAACATAATGGCTGATTTTTAAGAATCCTTTGGGTATTCTTCCCGGTCAACCGCCCCGTCTTTCAGGTAAATGATCCGTTCAAGGTATTGCATTACTTTTTCATCGTGGGTGGAAAATAAAAAAGTGGTTCCCAGTTCCCGGTTCAACTTTTTCATGGTTTTTACAATGTGGTGGGAATTGTCCGAGTCAAGGTTGGCTGAAGGCTCATCGGCCAGTACAAGCGCCGGCTTTTTCACCATGGCCCGGGCAATGGCCACCCGTTGGCATTCACCACCCGAAAGCGTAGACGGCCTGGCATGAGCGCGGTCTGCCAACCCCACCCATTCCAACGATTCCATTACCTGTTTTTTTCTTTCTGTTGTATTTATCTTTTGCAACAGCAATGCAAATTCCACGTTCTCGTATACCGAGTAGACAGGCAACAGGTTGTACGTCTGGAATATAAATCCTATTCCTTTATTACGCAGCAACGCTGCCTGTTTTTGGGAAAGATCACTGATCCTTTTTCCCAAAACGGTAGCCGTTCCTTCGGAAGGAGTATCCAGGGATCCGATAATATTCAGCAGTGTGGTTTTGCCCGACCCGCTGGGACCTACGATTCCTGCAAATTCTCCTTTTCCAAAGACTAGGTTGATATCACGAAGGGCTGTAAACAAACCTTTTCCGGCCGGGAATCTTTTGGTTACCCCTTCAAGGGTTACAATGACATTGTTTTTCATATGTTTTCAATTGATTGTTTTTGTCGTTTTTTGCCGGGTCAAATGGCTGATTACCAACATAATGCGAATCCCCTTTCCCGGTAAACTGTTTGCAGATCCTCCCATATCGGGAAGTATTGAAACATCCGGATTGGCAAAGGCCATGACATACAGGTCTCCGAAAGACAGGGTGTGTTTCCATTGCAGAAAATTGTACGCTCCTTTTCCTTTCCAGTCATAATAAAAAATGTACCCCAGGTGATCCCACAGGCTGATGGGATAATCCATCCAAAAAGCCGTCAGGTGACGGCCCCCCTTCATATCAAATGCCTTTTGTCCGGATGCCATAAACATGTGCTCGGCAGTAACGTGCAACCCGTTTCCCAGACCAAAGGTGTAATCGGCTCCGGCCATAAAAAGTTCCTGGTTGGTAAGGTCTCCCGCCGCTCCCCTTTTGTTGATCCAGGATGCCTCGGCCCAGAACCCGATCAAATAATCAAAGCGCAGGTCTATGCCGTACCGGTTCTCGTACAGACCTTGTATTTCCGTTTTTCTGCGGTGGTACGTTACCGCTGCTGAACCGCTGCCGGCAGGGATTTGCAGTCGTGCCCCAAACTCGGGCACGTGTTCATCTGACAAACCTATGTCCCAGGGACGTTGGCGGTCGTTACCCAGCAGGCCCCACACCCAAATATTGATGTTGTTGTCAAAGTAATACCGTCCCAGGGCTCCCCAGACACCTTCCGTCATTTGTAGCGGGTCCCTGGGATCCATGGTGTCAAACCACATCAGCGGACGAAGCATCAAGGCAGACCCGAAATTGATCTTTTGCAAACCCACACGCAATTCGGAACGGGGTCCGGCAATTTTTACCCATCCCCTGTACAGTCGGCTTTGCGCATCCCATTGCGAAGTACCGGGTTCCCACAGGTAATGGGCGTAGAGGTTGCCCGCCATTTCCGCTTCAAACCGGAACGCCCGGGGACCGGTAGTGCTGCCTATCCGGAAATTGATCTGCGGGATGTACCGCATTCCCGGAGCCACGGATTTCCACCCGGCCGTGGTCCATCCGCTCCATTGCCCTTTTAAACTCACCTCGGCAGGGATGGTATCCTGCCGGATTTGAGAAACGGCAGGTCTGAAGGGCAGGAAAGCCAGTACTGTAAAAATCCATATGACAGCCAAAGTTTTCAATATCCTCAGGTTTTTTCCCCGGCACTGACACCGCATGTAATAATTCGTGTAATATCGCCTATCATTTCATTGACGTTCGGGTAAAGAGCAGCCAACCTCTTATCTGTAAGCAGATCTATCATTTTCATACTCATAGCAAGAAGCATTTCCGGTTTAAAATCCTTGCGAAAAAACCCTTTTTCCTGGGCCTCCCGGAATGTCTCCATGATCAGGATCCCGGTCTTTCCGGAAAGTTCCATCATGTATTCCTGTAATTGTGATCCTTCCCGGCTGTAAATATCTTCTATGAATTCCCGGCTGATATCGGCAGTTCCTTCCATTTTCATCAGTATCATCCGGCGCATTTTTTCTTCTGCCGGGACCTCTGCGTTCATAATACTTCTGAACCGCTCCATACCTTCAGCGGCGGCATTATCAAGTATGTATTTGGCCAAAACTGTTTTGTTCTCAAAATACCGGTAAAATGTCATTTTGCTTACTCCGGCACTTTGACAAATCTCCTCAACAGTCACCTTCGTGAACCCGAATTTCCAGAACAGGCTCCGCCCGGCTTCTGCCAGCCTGGCTTGTGTGGTTTTTTTGACCGGTTTTTTCATGAATGTTACTTTTATATACTCATGTTACGTTATTCGTAATTTTGTCCAAATATAGTAACTTTTTTAATTGTGCAAAAAAAATTGTTCCTTTATGTTCGCTTTCCAGGCCACCGTCTTTGTTTTTTTATGAAAAAATTTCGATTTATTATTCCCGATCCCTTGTTCCTGGCACTTGGCCTTACCGGGATCACACTTATTTTGGCATACTTTTTCGGTACGCAGGTGCGTTCCGGGTTACCGGGAATTGCCGATGTGCTGGTTTACTGGACAGAAGGGTTTTGGGAATTGCTGGCTTTTTCCATGCAAATGGTCCTGATCCTGTTGCTGGGTTATATGCTGGCACTTTCTCCGCTCCTGGACCGGTTGTCTTCCCGGTTGAGTACCCTGAGCCGGCGGCCGGTGCGCGGAACAGTTATCCTGACGCTGATCGCCATCGTGTTCGGATGGCTCAACTGGGGACTTGCCCTGGTTTTCGGAGCGATCCTGGTAAAAAAGATTGCCGAGCAGGCCACACCCTCCAAACAGGCAATTAATTACCCGCTCCTGGGCGCCTCGGCATATATCTGTATGATGGTTTGGCACGGCGGTTTGTCGGGGTCCGCCCCCCTTTCCGTTGCCGATGCCGGTCATTTTCTGATCGCAAAAACCGGGATCATCCCGCTGCGGGAAACCCTTTTTTCACCAATGAACCTGGCTGTAACCGCTGCGCTGCTTGTATTCATTCCACTGGCATCGGGTGTCTTTGCACGGAAAAACCGCGGAGCTGTTCCCATGGCCCATCCGGTTCTTTTTACAGACCCCGTTGAAAACACCCCCTCCCGGCGTTCGCGCATTTTGCCTGTTTTCGGGATCTTGCTGCTGGCGGGTTTTTTCATCTATACATTTACCCGTAACGACAGCACCCTGGGATTGAACCAGGTCAACATTATACTTTTTGCCCTTGTCCTGATGGCTTTTCCCAATTCCGATGCACTGGGGAAAGCGGCAGCAAAAGCCGTGCAAAGTACTACCGGGATCATCATCCAGTTCCCTCTTTATGCCGGCATCATGGGGATTATGAAATATTCGGGACTGCTGGTGGTTATTACCAACTGGTTTGTTTCCGTATCCACGCCCCAAAGCCTTCCGCTGTTTTCTTTTTTGAGTGCAGCCCTTGTCAATTTGTTCGTACCCAGCGGCGGCGGACAATGGGCAGTACAGGGCCCTGTCCTGATGGAAGCAGCCGGTCTTGTGGGAGTTGATTACGCAAAAGAAGTCATGGCCCTGGCCTACGGGGACCAACTGAGCAATATGTTGCAACCGTTCTGGGCCCTGCCTTTGTTAGGCATTACAGGATTGAAAGCCGGTCAGATCCTTAAGTATTCCCTGCCTTTTATGATCATCGGCACGGTGATTTTCGCCCTGGCACTCCTGCTTTTCTGAAACCGGTCAAAAACCCAGTTCCTTTTCTATGGGAGAGAGGGCTTCAAGAGCCAGCTGTGCAAATTCATTCAGCGGAATCCCGATTTCTTCACATTCCAGGATCGCGTCCCGGTTCACAGAAGCTGCAAAAATTTTTTCTTTCATTCGCTTGGTAACCGACTTGGTTTTCACGCTGGAAATTTTCTTATCCGGATATACCAGTGCCACGGCAAAAATCAGACCGGTTATGGTTTCTCCTGCTGCCAAAGCATGCTGGAACAGCGTGGTTCTTTTCTTTTCTCCCGTAGCCTTTTCATTGTGCATGCCAATAGCATCCAAAACCTCTGCCGGGAGATCCTCCTGCTGCAGCATAGCGGCTCCCTGCGGACCGTGCCGTAAGGGATCGGCCCCCGTCAGTTCCACATCAATATCGTGCAGCAGCCCGGCCATTCCCCAGACATCTTCGTTCTCCCCAAACCTGCGGGCCAACGCCCGCATTACCGCCTCCGACGCCAGGCTGTGTGCGATCATTTTCGGATTCTTAATATTGCTTTCAAGCAGGTCTAGGTAATAATCTCTTGGTTTCATTCAAATGGAGTTTGCTGCGCCACAAATGGAGTTTGCTGCGCCAAATTTTCTTTTAATAATTTATTCAGATGAATACCAACGACTCATGGTTTCAAGGGGTTTGCGTTTTTTGTCACGTACGGGGGCATCTGTGTATCCCAGTGACAGGACAAGGGCAATTTCCTTTTTGGTATCTATTTTTAGGATTTGCTTGATTTTCTTTTGGTCAAACAGTCCGATGATACAGGTTCCCAATCCCAGCTCTGCCGCTTGCAGGCAAAAATGACTGACTGCTATTCCAACGTCATAGCCAGAAAATTCAGTGTGTTGCATCCAGCCGCCCAGGGCTGTGAACAAATTGGCCCTTTCCCTTATCACAACTATCAAAACAGGAGCTTCACGCGAAAATTTATTAAAGCCGAGTGTGACTGTAGCTTCGGCTACCCGGTTTTTTAATTCCTTGTCTTCCACAACCAGGAATGTCCACGGCTGGGAATTGTTGGCAGACGGGGCCATCCTGGCCGCTTCCAGGCATTGTGTAATCTTTTCTTTTTCAACCGGCTGGTCCTTATAACTGCGTACGCTCCGGCGTTGTTTGATGAGTTCTGAAAAAAGCATGAACAAATATATAAAAAATGGAGAGCGCTACCTTAAAATTCTGTATATTTACAATATACTAAAAAATATAAGTTATGAATAAGACGCTGATTTTCTGCTTTTTATGCTTATCCCCGCTCTTATTGTCTGCACAAACCAATTTTGATTACCTGAAGGTTATCGGGAGGCAGGGCGAATACATTACCGTTATGGAAGTTACTTCAACCAACATTGAATACGAAAATTCATACGGTGTAAAGAAGAATATCCCTGTAAGCGATGTGGAATTCCTGGAATACGACGGTGAAGTAGTATACTACAAGTACAACAAAAAAGCTCACGATGTCTACGACGAATACCTGCAACGTATTTCCCGCAACGATCCGGAAAAATTACTGGAAAAAGGAGCTAAAGTCTATGTGCCTCTGATGTATGGTGACACACGCTGGCAAATTATGGGCTGCATCAACACCCGCGAAATGCTTGTTAAAGACCATAGCAAATTCTGGAAACTGGTAGACACGGAATACGAGGCCGAAATCATCCTGTACTATGTGGCGAAATATGATGATGATGATGTCAATCATTATTACGTAATTGAAAACCGCAGCGGAGAAACCATTTACAAATCGGATGACGAGGATTTTGAAGGCGGGTGGAGAGCAGATATGGATGATAGCCGGGAACACGTGGAAGATCTGCTGGATAACATGATCAGGGATATTGACTGATCCCGTTACTAATTGTACCTGGTACTCAAACGACCAAACCAGAGAACGTCAAACGGACCCCGAAGTGGGTTGAGAGTTTTCATGCATAAATGTTTTTTGATTAAGGATAGGTAAAATAACATTATGTAGAAAAGTCCCTCTGAACAATGTAAACAAAACACCCCGGACAGTTGAAAGAGAAATTGAATTTAATTTGAAAATAAAATCGGATGGGAATGTCACCTTTTTCCCCTCAACAAAATTTTCAAGATTAGCAATATTATAAATACAGCTGACTTTTGCTGATACCAACTCTGTTTCTATACCCTCAGCGTGAACACGAACTGTTACCACCACAAAAACACGTTTCTGTTCTATATTGAAACGATGTTCAATATTTAAATCGAATCTATAAGGAGTTCCGGCGGCAATCGCTTGTTTAGGCGTTGTAATAGCGTAATCCAAGAGCTCGATACCAGTGACAGCAAAAGTTATATTTTTGTCCATGGATAATACTGTTTAATTGCTTAAAGTAGCTTTTTCTTCAAAATAAAATTGGCTGTCTGCCATAGTGTTTGCATAACAGATGTTTGCTTTTTCGGATTTGACGCTGACTGTTAAATTATATCTTTGGTATACGGGTTCTTGCTTTTCTTCCAGATTTAGTAAATCAACGTCTAACACAAAACACAAATCGGTCAGAGTGTCTATTGTAAAATTGTGTGTTCCGCTAAGCCAACGTGTAATTTCAGAAGGGTTGGTTTTTCCCACTGCATGCATTAGATCTTTCTTTTTCCAGCCTTTGGTTTTCATTACTTCGTCAATCTTTGAGGCAATAAGCATACGGTTTTCTATTCGCCTTGCTTCTTTCGGAGTTATGGATGCTAATATTTCTCCAACACTGCTTTTTCTTTTTTTATTTGTCATAATTTCTTAATCCCTTTATGCCGCAGTTCTATGCAGTTTTGTTATTGATCAATGTTCAGATAAAATGCGAAGTCTCCTTCAAAATCGTTTCCATCTTTTGAAAACCGGATATCCTTTTCTTTTATTCTTTCTGTTATCTGTTTTGAAAGTTCTCGTATTAAATAATTTTCTTTAGTCAGTTTGCTGTCTTGTTGCAAAGCACGTACACGTTTTATTCCACCCCCACCTAAAATAATTATTTGTGTATTGTATCGAATGCAATAAAGTCTCAGATTTTTATCTGGTAAATCAAATAATGCACATACCCCATCACCCGGATTTCCTTCGTGTAACTTAAAAAATTGTTCTCTTGCTCCGGTTTTTGTTCCTATTATTTTTAAACGTTGAACCATGTCTTTAATTTCACTTAAATGCAAATCCCTGTTTTCTTCAATAAAAATATCAAAAAGCGTGAGTTCGCTATCATCAATTAAAACAGAATAAACAGATGTTCTCCTTCCGCTAAGCTCTTCGATTTTTTTTAGTTCACACTTCATGGTTTACTCAGGGTTGACAAATATAGGAAAATTTTACATATATGTAAATTATTTAAGTTCGATTTTGTTCAGTTAAAAAAATATTGAGACGTGTTTTATGGACTCGACTACTTCTCTTTATGGAGAAGTGAGAACTTATTGCTCCAGAGCCTTTGCAGAAAATCAATTGCCGGAAACACTTCCACCGGCCCCACTTTTCGTGGTCTTTCATCTAGAGTGATGGCTATTAGTGCTGCTCCCGGATGTTCTTCCTTAAAGGCGCGTAATCCTTTTGTTTCTGTATAAGAAATATTCCTGGTTGCCTTAATTTCTATGGCAATCCGTGCATCTCCCACCACAGCATCAACTTCAAGACCCGTAGCCGTTTTCCAATAGGTTAGTTCTTCTCCGCTTCCTGAATAATCCAAACAGGCTTTCAGTTCTTGAATGATGAAGTGTTCAAAGGATTTCCCGAATTCTGCCGTTCCGGGCAAAGGTTTGTGTTGATGACGCAGATGATTGTAGATACCCACGTCAAAAAAATAAAATTTTGAAGCCTGAACCAGCCTGCGTTTTTTTTGTTGCCGGTAAGCCGGAACAATATGTCCGATCAAAGTTTCTTCCAGAATGGAAAAATATTCTTTAACGGTAACGGAACTTACCCCGCAATCGGTGGCAATCTTTGAATAATTCAGGACCTCCCCGGAACAAAAAGCAGCCACCTCTAAAAATCGTGTAAATACACCCAGTTTCCTGACAAGTGCTTCTTCTTTGATCTCTTCCTGCAGATAATCCCCTATATATGCCAGAAGCCTCCGTTCAGGATTTTCAATAAGATAATGCCGGGGGATCATCCCGTTCTTGCAGGCCTTGAACAGATCAAAATCCGGGACCTCAGCACTAACAAACGGATACAAAAAAGTTCTTATTGCCCTTCCTCCCAGCAAATTGGCCCCTGAACGCCTGAGTTTGCGGGCACTCGACCCACTCAATATAAATCTCAACTGTTTATTGACCATTAACCAGTGGACCTCATCAAGAAGCGAGGGAATCTTTTGTATTTCATCTATGATCACCGGTCCCGAACCGTCTGCCGTCATCATAAGCTCTTCCCTTAACAGGGCCGGTCTTCGTTGGTATTTGGCATATATATCCGATTTAAGCAAATCAATAATCAAAGCATCTGGAAAAAGCATTTTTAACAAGGTGCTCTTTCCCGTTTGCCTTGCCCCCCACAGAAAAATGCTTTCTGATGAAGCATCTTGCAACTTCAAAATCCTTGTAATCATAAACTCATACTTTAAATTTACATTACAAATATAAGTTATTACTTTAAATTTGCAAACTTCCCCCTTTTGCCAAAGAACGCCATCATAATCAATCCGTACACACCTATTGCGATAAGAGGAATGTCCGGAATCCAACCGGCGGCTACAGTGGGTATTCCAATAACCAATGAAAACGTTGTTAAAAGAATAAACAAACGTTTGTTCCCCCAGGGATATTTCAAAGTAAATAAGCCAAGAACGACCATTGTGGTAGGACAAGGCATCAGGCCAAAATTGGAAAACAACAGATCCCTGCCCTGGAACACAAAACCTTCTGCAAAATGATATGTGGGATACCAGAAACCCCATACTATTATGAGCAAAATCCAATACCTCCATAAAGGAATTTTTCTGAAATCAAGATCAACGCATGGATGAATGCATTCCCGTATCCACTCGGCAGCAATCAATCCCAGCAGGATGGGGGTCATTGCGAATGTTGCCAGGTAAACCGGACCAATCCGGGCCCAGTAAATGATTGCGTATACGCCCCAGTATCCAAACAAGAACAGCCAGTTAAGAGCAAAGTATACTGTAAACAGTTTCCTCACCCTGTTTCCGTAAATAATAACCAGCAGCAATATCAGGAAAGCCAACACATGAAACAGAACACCAAGAGGTACTGTAAACCAGTCCATTTCCTGCTGTACAAACCGGTGGAAACCTTCCCCGAAAACATGTACATCAAAATTCATTTTTAAATATAGAAATTTTTAGCAACAGTGAGAATCACTAGCAAAAAAAACACCCACAATATCTTGCGGGTGTTTTTCGTAGCGAGGACGAGAATTGAACTCGTGACCTCATGATTATGAATCATGCGCTCTAACCAACTGAGCTACCTCGCCGCTACGGAGCTGCAAAAGTAAGAATTATTTTGAAACACACAAACGCGAATTCGTTTTAGTCTGCCTGCCACAGCAGTACGGTAGCATAAACGGCAACCCCTTCTTCCCTGCCTACAAAACCCAGTTTTTCCGTTGTGGTAGCCTTCACGGAAACACAATCAACCGGGATTCCCAGGATCCCGGCAAGCACATCCCGCATCTGAGGAATTACCGCCCCGATCTTTGGTTCCTGCAAACAAACCGTACAATCTATATTCCCGGCCTTATAGCCTGCCTGACGGACTATCGCGTACGTCCTTTCCAAAAGGATCTTGCTGTCAATCCCCCTGAATTCTTCCGAATTATCCGGGAAATGAATCCCTATATCGCCTAATGCCAATGCACCCAGCAAGGCATCGCATACGGCGTGAATAAGACAATCCCCGTCTGAGTGCGCTATGCAGCCTTTTGAATGATCCAGTTGCACCCCGCCCAGGAAAAAGGGATGTCCCGGGGCCAGCGGATGTACATCGTATCCGTTGCCTATTCTGGGCAATCCCGGCCCGAACATTGTTCCAGTTTTCATCATATCACAAAAATAACGATTTTTCCATACCTTTGTAAGTTATGACAAGAATTGCCGTATTTGCATCGGGTAACGGAACCAACGCGGAAAACCTCATCCGCAACCTAACCTGTGGAAAGGTTGTGATGCTCTTATGCAACAAACCCGGCGCATATGTGCTTGAGCGTGTACGGCGGCTTGACGTGCAAACCCGGGTATTCTCCAGGGAAGAGCTGGAAGATCCCGGCCACGAAAACAGCCTTGCCGAAATCCTGAAAACCAACAAAATTGACCTCATAATACTGGCCGGTTTCCTTTGGAAAATCCCCGAACACCTGATTCGCCAATGGCCCGGAAAGATCCTGAACATTCACCCTGCCCTGCTGCCAAAATACGGAGGCCCCGGCATGTACGGAGACCGCGTCCACAAAGCGGTATTGCAGAATGGTGAAAAAGAATCCGGGATAACCATTCACATTGTGGATCCCCTGTACGATCACGGTCAGATCATTTTTCAGGCTACCTGTCCCGTTGACCCTACGGACACCCCTGAAACCCTGGCAGCCAAAATCCACCATCTGGAACAACTTCATTTTCCAAAGGTGGCCGATCGTTATATATCCCAAACCTTTAAAGACCGGGCCGTATGATCAGGGTAGAACACCTCTCCAAAAAATTCGGAGACCTTGAAGTGCTCCGGGACGTAAACGCCCACATAAACCGGGGCGAGGTGATCTCGGTAATTGGTCCTTCGGGAACCGGAAAAAGCACCTTCCTGCGTTGCCTGAACCTGCTGGACCCTCCCACCGGAGGCCGTATCTTCATAAGCGGACAGGAAATCACCGCCCCGAACGCAAACGTCTCGCTGTTAAGGCAAAAAATGGGCATGGTCTTCCAGGATTTTAACCTTTTTCTGCACCTGAACGTGCTTGAAAACCTGACCCTTGCCCCTGTCAAACTCCTTCATAAAACAAAACCCCTTGCCCATTTAAAGGCTCGCGAACTCCTGCATATGGTTGGCCTGGCGGCCAAGGAAAAAGCCTACCCTGCCGAGTTGTCCGGTGGGCAGAAACAACGCGTGGCCATTGCCCGTTGCCTGGCCATGAATCCCGATATCATTCTTTTTGACGAGCCCACCTCGGCCCTGGATCCAACCATGGTCAGTGAAGTCCTTGGGGTGATCCGCCGCCTGGCCGGAACCGGGATGACCATGATCATCGTTACCCACGAAATGCAATTTGCCAGGGATGTTTCTTCGCGTGTTTTCTATATGGATGAAGGAATCATTTACGAAGAAGGATCTCCCTCACAGATCTTTGATCATCCCCAAAGGGAAGCCACGCGCACTTTTATAAACCGTATCCGGAACCTGGAGTGGTTCATAGAAGATTACGAGCATTACGACATTTATACACTGACAACGGAGATCATACAATTTTGTGAAAAACATTTCCTGGGACCCGCACAGCGGGATGCTGTCATCCACCTGGTTGAAGAAACCTTGCAGCTGTGCCTGGGTACGGACAACAGTTCGCACACGCTCAGGCGCAGGGAAATCCTCCGGGAAACCGGAGGCATTGCCCTTTTTATTTCATACTCGGAAAAAACCAAGCAGATCCATACACGTTTTACCGCTCACGCCCGGCTTGAAACCATTCTCAACAGTTCCCGGGATGCCGACGGACTCGGCATGATGATAATCAACGGCATCACCAAAGGAAAGGCCGTGGAAAAAACTGAAGGAGAGCGGGTTGTATTAGATCTGCCTTTATAAAAATTACTGTTATGGCATTTAGAATATCTTTTTTTCGCACCCCTCAACACCGGGTTTTCAATTACAGGCCCCGGTACTGGAACCCGGAAAAGGAAGCTTTTGAAGAACGGATCAAACAATCCAGGGAAAAAGTGGCTGCCGAAAAACGGAATGAAGACAAGCCTTACGTTCCCGGAGGATCCATAAAAGGTTCGTTCCAGAATCGCCACGAAGTAGAACGCCGCTATCCGGCCCGTCAGGGGATCATACGCGCCATAATTATTGTCTCACTTATCATAATTATGGTAATGGCCCTATACTTTACCCAGGCCTTCAGCTATTTATTTAAAATATTCTGATGATCCACGTACTTCCTCCACATATTGCCAGCCAGATAGCAGCCGGAGAAGTGATCCAGCGGCCGGCTTCGGTCATTAAGGAATTGATGGAAAACGCCGTTGATTCCGGAGCCGGCAGGATTGACGTGGTGCTGACCGACGGAGGAGCCACCCTTATGCAGGTAACCGACAACGGGTGCGGTATGAGCCCTGAAGATGCCTTGCTGGCCTTTGAACGTCACGCCACATCCAAGATACAGGGCGTTGAAGACCTGCATACCATTCAAACTTTCGGATTCCGGGGAGAAGCCCTGGCATCCATAGCATCCATTGCCCACGTACGTTTGCGTACCCGCCGGGAAGAAGATGAAATGGGCACGCAAATTACCATAGCCGGATCGGCAGTAACTTCACAGGAAGAAATCGCTTGTACCCCCGGATCCGATCTGTGTGTAAGGAATCTTTTTTACAACGTGCCGGCACGCCGCCGTTTCCTGAAATCACAGGCAGTGGAATTACGGCACATAATGGAAGAATTTCACCGGGTTGTGTTGTGCCATCCGGAAAAAACGTTCACCCTCACCCATAACGAAAACACGGTCTATCACCTGCCTGCAAGCGACACCCTTCGTTCACGCATTGTGGGGACAATGGGGAAGGAACTGAATGCGCAATTGCTGGATATAAATGTAGACACTTCCCTGGTGCGTATAAAGGGATACGTCAGCCGACCCCGCGATTCATACAAAAAAGGAGGACACCGTTACCTGTTTGTTAACGGAAGGTATTTTAAAAGTCCTTACCTGCATAAAGCCGTTGTAAATGCGTACGGCAAATTGTTACCGGAAGACAGGGTCCCCACGTATTTCATTTACCTGGAAGCAGATCCCTCTATTATAGATGTAAATATCCATCCCACCAAGACCGAAGTAAAATTTGAAGATGAATCGGTGATCTTCCAGATGCTTCAGGCTGTGATCCGCGAATCGGTCGGAAAGTTTGCGCTGGGACCCAGCATAGATTTTGAAACGGGCGCTATGCAGCATCACATTCCCGTCCCTCCCGCTCCCGGTGAACATATACCTCAGCCCAAATTAAAATACGACCCGCTTTTTGATCCTTTTCGCGAAAACACCGCACACGAATCGCTGCCTGTATTTGGGGAACAACCGGTACAGACATATGAAACACCCTTATTCCCGTTACGAAAAAAATACCTGGTCACCCCGGTGGCCTCGGGACTATTGATCGTCCACAGGCAACGGGCGCTGGAACGGATCTTTTATGAAGAACTGTTGCCTAAATTTGTTGACAGGAAGCCCGTTCCGGAAAAGCTCTATTTTCCCGTGGCACTAAACTTGCAGCCTTCCCAATCCCTGCTCCTGGAACAAAACCGCAAACGCCTCCTTCAGATGGGCTTTCAGACAGACGATCATGAAAACATAACCGCTGTACCTCCCGAACACCCGGTAGACGCACAATCCGTGATCGACTCGGTTCATGAGATCCTCTCGGAAACGGAAGAAGAAGACACCCCCACCCGTTACGGAGAGCGGTTGGCAGCCATGCTGGCCAGGAGGATGGCCGCATCGGAAAAGGAAGACAACCAAACAGCAAACCGGACGCTCATTGACAGGCTGTTTGCCTGCAGCCAGCCGGACAATACACCAGACGGGAGGGCCTGTACGGCCATAATCCCTATAGAACAAATTGACAAATATTTTAGCTAAATTATGTACCAATACAACCGGGGCGGTTTTTTCGCCAGCATACCTCTTGTAATCAAGAACATTATTATCATCAATGCATTCATGTTGATCCTGACAATGATCAACAGGGAATTCATGATCGAACATTTTGCCCTGTTTTACCCGGCTTCTGCCTTTTTCAAACCCTGGCAGATCCTCACCCATATATTCATGCACGGCAATTTCGGACACCTGTTATTCAATATGTATGCACTCTGGATGTTCGGATCGGTTCTGGAACAACTCTGGGGACCCAAGAAATTTTTATTGTACTACCTGGTCACGGGACTCGGGGCAGCCGCCTTGCATATGGGCGTGCAGTGGATAGAAGCTTCAACGCTGGTCAACGCCATTAATGAAAACGGGCCCGATGCCATCAACGCGTTGTCCCGTTACAGGATCCTGATGAATACGCCAACCGTAGGTGCCTCCGGGGCCGTATACGGTATATTGCTGGCTTACGGGATGTTGTTCCCCAACAATGAATTACGGATCATCTTTTTGCCTATAGCACTGAAAGCCAAGTATTTTGTAATTATATTTGCTGTTATCGAACTGATACTGGGCCTTGTAGGCGGTGGAAACATTGCCCATTTTGCTCATTTGGGCGGTATGATCTTCGGCTTTTTCCTGATACGGTACTGGAAAAAAAGAAACAGACTTTATTATTGACAGTATGAAAGACAACAGCGACATATATCCACATGTGGAACGGGCCGGTGAAATACTTCGCTCCGGCGGAATCATCTTGTATCCTACAGATACGGTATGGGGGATCGGCTGTGACGCGTGCAACGAAAAAGCCGTTCAGAAAGTTACGGAAATCAAAAACAGGCCCGAGGTGAAAAATTACATCATCCTGGCAGCCGACCTGAATATGGTATCCCGGTATGTAGAAGAGATCCCTTCCATAGCCGCGGAGCTTCTGGAGGTTGCCGACAAACCGCTGACCATCATTTACCCGCGGGCCATGAACCTCGCCCCGGGTGTAGCGGCTCCGGACGGGAGTGTGGCCATCCGGATCCCCGACCAAAGGTTTTGCCGGGCACTGATACGAAAATTAAAGAGGCCCTTGTTGTCCACCTCGGCAAATACCAGCGGGGCAAAAGCCCCGGTGCGTTTTTCTGAAATCGATCCGGCTTTGATCCGGAAGATGGACTGGACCGCACCCCGTTTTTTGGAAGAAAACGCCTCCGGCCAACCCTCTTCCATTATACGTTTGGGCACCAACAACGAAGTTGAGATCATAAGACCTTAATCTATAAGACCATGCAGAGAACACCCATCCAGATTCGTTTCAATGACATAGACATGCTCGGGCATGTAAACAACGTCATCTTTGGGCATTATTGCGATGTGGCCCGTACGGACTTTTTTATCAACCGGTCAGCCTACCACCCCGATTTTTTTAAAGACACCCGCGTTTTGATTCTGGTTCATACCGAGTACGATTATATGTTGCCCTGTTTCCTGGGAGATAAGCTGTATGTGGAAACTTCTGTTGAAAAAGCCGGTGAACGCAGCCTTCATTTCCTGCAAGAGATCGTAGATGAAAAGGGAAATATCCGGGTCCGCTCCCGCAGTGTCATGTCAACTTTTGATAAATCCACCGGGAAGTCTTTCCCTTTGCCCAAGGAGTGGTTAACCCTTTAGGTTTGTATGTATTTATTTTACGCACCTGATATTCAAACACCCGAACACGTCCTCTCTCCCGAGGAAAGTATGCATTGTTCACGGGTGTTGAGACTTCAGGAATCCGACACTGTTTTCCTGGCTGACGGAAAAGGGACAATGTGTACCGGCGTGATCACCGACCCCGATCCCCGGGGTTGCCGCATCCACATTACAGACAAGCAGGAGAATTACGGCGCCAGACCTTATCATTTGCACGTGGCTGTGGCCCCTCCAAAAAACATGGAACGTTTTGAATGGTTCGTGGAAAAAGCAACCGAAGTGGGCATAGATGTAATTACCCCGCTGATCTGCGAACGGTCCGAGCGGAAACACTGCAAAACAGAACGCTCCGAACGCATAGCCATCGCCGCCATGAAGCAATGCAAACGCGCACAAATGCCCGTTATTAACCGGGCGGTCCCGTTTTCACAATTTCTGCAATCCGTTGTCCCGGAAGAAACCTCGGCAGCCATTGCCTGCGTTTGGACCGATCAAAAACGCATTCACGTAAAGGAGTGGGTTCATGGTGCCGGGAACCGGATCCTTTTTTTAATAGGGCCCGAGGGTGATTTTTCCCCCGGGGAAATACAGGAAGCTATAGATGCCGGATGCGCTCCCGTTGACCTGGGAGAATCGGTATTGCGAACGGAAACCGCCGCTTTGAGTACTGTTTTCCTGGCTTCTTTCAAATAATGTATATTTGCTTAAAACTATCTATATGTCTTCAGTCACTTCAAAAAACAGGTACGTCGCACTGGATGTTTTACGAGGTATGACCATTGCAGGCATGATCCTGGTCAACAACCCGGGAACCTGGAGCAAGATCTATCCCCCGTTGCGTCACGCCGAGTGGTTTGGATGTACCCCTACCGACCTGGTATTTCCCTTCTTCCTGTTCATAGTGGGAACGGCCATGGCCTTTTCCTTTTCAAAGTATCTGGACGGGACCCTTTCCATGGGAAGCGGGTATGCCAAATTGTATAAACGGGCCGTATTGATCTTTTTGGTCGGCCTGCTGTTGAACGCCTTTCCCTTTTTCCTGGTAAAACCGGACCCCGATCTCACGTTCTGGGAAAACCTGGGGTCTTACTATTCCCATTTGCGCATATTCGGGGTACTTCAGCGCATTGCCATGGCGTATGCCCTGGGCGGAACACTGGCCCTATGGCTGAAAAAACCACGTCGTATCATCTGGGCTTTCGCTCTGGTGTTATTACTTCATTGGGGTTTGCTCTACTTTTTCGGAGGAGACGATCCGTATTCAAGAGAAACGAACTTTGCCCGGGTTATGGACTTGTTCCTGGTTGGTCCTGACCATCTCTACAGGGGCTACGGCTTGCCTTTTGATCCCGAAGGTGTCTTAGGAATGCTTTCCGGGGCCGGGACCGTGCTGATGGGATACCTGGCCGGGATCTGTATCCGTAAAAACACAGAAAAAATTGAAGCAGTAAGCAGTCTTTATACCTGGGGACTGGTAAGCCTGGGGGCAGCCATGATCTGGAGCATCTGGCTGCCCATAAGCAAACCGCTATGGACCGCTTCTTATGTGCTCTACGCCGGAGGATGGACCTTGCTGTTGTTGGCTTTCTTTGTTTATTTGATAGACATAAAACAAAAAGAAAAATGGTTTATGCCATTCAAAGCACTCGGTCTTAACCCATTATTTGCATTCGTAATGTCCGGACTTTTTGCCAAAGTATTTGGTCGCCTCATTCACTGGCAAACGGCTTCCGGCGGAACGGCCACCCCTCTTGGCTGGTTGTATCATAACGTTTGTGTTCCGGTTTTCGGGGACAATCCCGCCGGATCCCTGGCTTATGCAATCCTTTATGTGGCAGTGTTTACATTCATGGCCATAGCCTTGTATAAAAGAAAGATCATCATAAAAATATAAACCTTAAAACCTGATTCTATGATAATGAAAAGGATTTTACTCACAGGCCTGATTATTATTGCCGGTATTGCTCTGCAGGCACAACCGCTTAGAGGTCCTGTGCGCGAAAAAGCCAATTACGAACTGGCCTCACGTTTTTCCGCAAAAAAAATCAATAAAATGGTGTTTTCCACCGGTGTACGTCCCAATTGGTTCAAAACCTCTGACCTCTTCTGGTACGAATACAAAACACCGCAAGGGAACAACTGGTATGTCACAGACCCCGGAAAGGGAACCCGCACGGAACTCTTTGACCGGGACAAATTGGCTGCTGATCTTACCCGTATTGTCAAAGATCCCTTTGACGCACAGAATTTACCTTTGAAAGACCTGAAAATCAAAGACGACCAGACATTTACTTTCTACATCCAAAGTACGGAAATGGTGGAAAAGAAAGCAGATAAAAAAGAGGGAGATGAAAGCAAAGAAGGAGACAGCAAAAAGAAGGGTGGCAAAGAGCCGCGTCTGTTCTTCTTTGAATATGCCTGGAAAACAAAAACCCTCACCTGGCTGGAAGACAAGGAAAAAGAAGATCCCGTACCCCGTTGGGCCAACATTTCCCCCAATAAAGAATACGTTGTCTTTTCCCGCAATTTTAATCTTTACTGGATGGATTGGGAAAACTTTGAAAAAGCCCGCAAAGACGATAAAGACTCCACCATTGTGGAACATCAGCTGACCACGGAAGGAACCCGCGATTTCGCCTTCGGTTCCGGTTCACAGGATTTTTATGCCGATTCCACCGAGTTGAACAAACGCACCGGGGTGCGTGGTTTGATCTGGAGCCCCGATTCAAAGCATTTTGCCACCATCCGCTCCGATGAAACGAAAGTGCAAGACCTTTTTGTGGTAGACGTACTTGCCCAACCGCGTCCCAAGCTGGAGCGCTACAAATACGAAATGCCCGGAGAAAAGAACATGCCCCAGTACTCCCTGGTAGTCTTCAATATGAAAGACAAAACCTGGAAAACCATTGAGACAGCTGCCTTTAAAGACCAGACCCTGGAATTGAGCTACAAGCCCATGGAAAAACGGAAAATGTCCGATGAGTTTCAAAGCTGGGAATGGCTGGGTGATGAGTCCGGTTTTTACTTTTACCGTACCAGCCGGGACTTGAAACGCATTGATCTTTGCCGGGCGGAAATTGCGCAAGACACGGCACTGACCGTTATTGAAGAACGCCTGAACACTTACGTGGAAACACGTCCCCTGTTCCTGGTCAACAAAGGAAAAGAACTGATCCACTGGTCCGAAAAAACAGGCTGGGGACACCTGTACCTTTATGACAATAAGGGAAATGAAATAAACGCCATCACATCCGGTCCCTGGCACGTGGAACAGATTCTGGGTGTTGATGAAGATTCACGTACCGTATATTTCACTGCTTGCGGGAAAGACGACGGAATAGATCCTTATTACGAACATTTGTACGCAGCCCGTCTGGACGGAAGCCAGGTTCGTTTGCTTACCCCGGGAGAATTTCATTACACCGCCAATATGAGCGATACCAAAAAATATTTTATAATGAACCGTTCCCGCGTGGATTTTGCTCCCGTTTCTGAATTGTACGACAATACCGGGAAAAAGATCCTGACACTTGAAGAAACCGACCTGACCCTGCTTACAGAGGCCGGATACAAATTCCCGGAACGCTTCAAAGTGAAAGCCGCCGATGGTGTCACGGATTTACACGGTATTATGTACAAACCGTTTGACTTTGATCCCGAACGCAAATATCCCATCATTACCTACGTTTATCCGGGACCCCAGGTGGAAGGACCCGGTCAGGCATGGAGTCAGCGGATGGACCGCCTGGACAGACTGGCACAAATGGGATTTATTGTTATAACCGTAGGAAACCGGGGCGGACACCCCAACCGGTCAAAATGGTATCACAATTTCGGCTACGGAAATTTACGCGATTACGGACTGGAAGACCAAAAATACGCCATTGAACAACTGGCATCCCGTCACTCTTTTATTGACGTCTCCCGTGTAGGGATCCATGGTCATTCGGGTGGTGGTTTTATGTCTACGGCAGCTATTCTGCAATACCCTCATTTCTTCAAAGTAGCCGTTTCCTGCGCAGGGAACCACGAAAACAACATCTACAACCGCTGGTGGAGTGAAAAACACCACGGGGTATTGGAAGAAATTACGGCAAAAGGAGACACCACATTCAAATACAACATTGACACCAATTCAGAACTGGCCAAAAATCTGTCGGGCAGGTTGCTATTGATCCATGGGGACATTGACAACAACGTCCATCCGGGGAATACCCTGAGGGTTGCCAATGCACTGATCCGCGCCAACAAACGCTTTGATATGCTCATCCTGCCGGGACAAAGACACGGTTTTGGCGATATGACTGAATATTTTTTCTGGAGAATGGCCGATTATTTTTCACGCTATTTGCTGGGTGATTACGAAAACACCGTAGACATTCCCCAGATGTATAACGACTAAGCGGGTTTACGGCGGCGAACCATATTGTCCACTCCCAGGAGCAGGGCAACTCCGGCCACCAGGAAAACCACATACCATACCTGAACAGGCCACGCGGAAACTTCTGTAGTGGCCTTTTCTATAATTCCGCTACTAGCGGTCTCCCGGGCCCCTGACAGGCCGGCGGCGAGTGATGTTCCCGTAATTTTCAAATAATCAACAACATTACCCGTTATCTGAACAAATATTTCAGCTATGCGTGTGAAAAAAGTAGCCACATAATCACGGAAATACAAGCCGGCACCTGTTGTGGCAAGAACGAATACCAACCCGCCTGCAATCCACCAATACCAGCGTGTTTTACGCCGGGTGGCCTGTTGTTTTTCTATTATGTTTGTCACGTGCAACCCAAGCGGCATGATCCCGGCAGCTTCTTCCAGGCGCCGATTGTGTTCTTCTTTAAAGAAATCTTTCAATGTATCCATAGTATTTCTTTTTATGCAGCAGTCATGGCCTCCTGCAACTTCTGACGTATCCTGTAAATGCGAACTTTCGCATTTGAAAGCGTCATTCCACTGATATAGGCCACTTCTTCCATTTTCATTTCCTTATAATAATACAATTCTATAAGCATTCGTTCTGCAGGCGGCAATTCATCCACCAGCTGCCTGATCTTATCGTATTGTGCTTCGCGTTCCCTGTCGTGTTCTTCTTCTATGGTACTACCTGTGTGCATTACCTCTTGTGTATAAGCCTCACTCGCCTTGCCGCGGCTTTTCGTTTTTCTTATATGACTTATGGCTGTGTTGTAAGCGATCCGGTACAGCCATGTCCTGAAAGAAGCCGTTCCTTTAAACGTATGCAATTGCTCATAAGCTTTCAAAAAAACATCCTGTGTAACTTCCTGCGCATCTGCCGTTGTTTTACATATTCCCCTCACCAACACAAAAATCAGGCTTTGGTATTTATCCACCAAAGCACCGTAGGCACGGGTATCTCCGCTTAAGATCTTTTGTATGTCAGCTGTGTCCTGTGTCAAACCTCCGGCCTGCTTTGTCTTTTTGACGCAAACAAGGATAAAACGTTACAACTTTTGTAACCAAAAAGATCATGTTACGTCAAAGAGATGAAGTTTATAAATGTTGAACGCTAAATTAGAAAAAAAATGGAACTCACACCTATTTTGATCACTGCGGTTATCTTTTATTTTATCTATGCGGTATGGGACCGCGCCGCTACAAGAAAAGAACGTTTACGTTTTCTGGAAACCCTGGCTTCCATGAGCCCGGATTCACTGGCTGCCTTTAAAGAAATCAATCCCAATTGGGAAGTCAGCCTGAAAAAAGATCCCCGCGGGATTTTAAGACCTGCCTGCCTGCTGATTGGCCTGGGAATAGGCCTGCTGGTTGTCTGGCTGGGACTTACCGCCTGGTACCCCGGATCGGGATTCGGCTCTATGCATGACGGGATCAACGGATTTTTGATGTTGGCCAGCCCGTTGCTTTTCGGAGGCCTGGGACTGTTTGTTGCTTACCTGATAGAGCGCAAAAAGTAACCCGGTTTTTTCATACCTTTGCGGTATGACGGAACCCATCTCTGTTGAAGAATTTTTAACAAAATCGCGCACCATACCGGTTGCCGATGTAAGAACGCCCGCGGAATATGAAAAAGGTCATATACCGGGGGCTTTTCTTTTTCCCCTTTTCAACGACCGGGAACGGGCCGAGGTGGGGACCCTGTACGTGCAAAAGGGACGCACCGCCGCCGTGCTCAAAGGCCTGGAACTGACAGGCCCCCGCCTGGAAGCCATGGCCCGCCGGGGATTGGAAATCGCCCGCCAGAGGGTGGCGGCAGCCACTTCCGGGGTAATGCAATCCGCTACCGAAGAGACACCAGCTGCTGCCGAGGGCTCTGGTGCTGCCGGAGTGCCGGGTGCTGCCGGAGTGCCAGGTGCTGCCGCAGGTTCTGCCGCGGGTTCCGGGGAATCTGCTGCCACCGGAGGTTCTGCCGCGGGTTCCGGGGACTCTGCTGCCACCGGAGGTTCTTCCAGCTTCGGAGGTTCTTTACTGCTGTACTGCTGGCGGGGCGGGATGCGATCCGCCTCGGTGGCCTGGCTCATGGAAAAGGTGGGCATCCGCTGCTTCACCCTGGAAAACGGATACAAAGCCTACCGCAACCACCTCCTCGGCTTTTTTGAACACCTCCCTCATCCCATCAACGTGCTGGGCGGATTGACCGGCAGCGGGAAAACGGAGCGACTTCAGTCCATGGCCTCGGCAGGAGAACAGGTTATTGATCTGGAGGCACTGGCAAACCACAAAGGGTCGGCTTTCGGGAATCTGGGAAACCCTCCGCAACCCGCTACAGAACATTTTCAAAACCTGCTGTTCCGGGCTTTTTCCCAAATGGATCCGTCACGACCTGTATGGCTGGAAGATGAAAGCCGGAATATCGGTAAATGCAGCCTTCCTGACGGACTCTGGGAAAACATGCAACAAGCTCGTTTCTATTTACTGGACACTCCCCTGGAAGAACGGGTGGAACGCCTGATGCGGGAATACGGGAATTTTGATCCGGACGTGCTGGAAACGGCTATTCTGAAAATTCAAAAAAGGCTGGGTTATGATCAAAGTAAAAAAGCCATTGAAGCCTGTCACAACGGAAACATTCGGAAGGCCTTGGAGATCTGCCTGGCCTATTACGACAAAGCATACAATTACCAATTGGAAACACGTAAAAAAAATTATGGGATCCATACGTTTGACACAATTTAGCCCCGGCGCGGGATGCGGATGCAAAATCTCCCCGGCACAGCTGCGGGAAATCATTCAAGAAAGCCTTTCTGAAAGCCCGAAAAAGGATTCGAAACACCTGCCAGTAGCTGCGCAGATACAGGACCCCGGTACGGCTGCCCGGCGCAACAATACTGCTGACCAGGACCCCGGCAAAAGTAAGCCGCGTTCCGGTGCAAGTGATCTGCGGCCCGGTGCCGGTAATCTGCGGCCCGGCAGTGAATTCCCCGGGTTGCTGGTGGGCAACGAATCCTGCGACGACGCCGCTGTGTTCGATATTGGCGGCGGCAAAGCCGTCATAAGCACCACCGATTTCTTCACCCCCATTGTGGACGATCCGTACGATTTTGGCCGGATTGCCGCCACCAACGCCCTGTCAGATGTATACGCCATGGGCGGGAGTCCCCTGATGGCCATTGCCATCCTGGGGTGGCCATTGGATAAGTTGCCGGCCTCGGTAGCCGGAAAAGTCCTGGAAGGGGCCCGGGCCGTCTGTACCGCAGCGGGAATCCCGCTGGCCGGGGGACACAGCATCAGCATATCGGAACCGGTTTTCGGGCTGGCTGTGACGGGAATTATTGATGCCGCGCTTGTAAAAAAGAACAATACCGTTCAAAAAGGAGACCTGTTGTTCCTTACCAAACCCCTGGGTATAGGGATCGTAGGAACTGCCGTTAAAAAAGGAGTCGCTCAACAAGAACATGTTGACAGGGCCTTACAGCTGATGACCCGGCTGAACACAGAAGGTCCCCGGCTGGCGCTTTTGCCCGGCGTACATGCCCTGACAGACGTTACAGGATTTGGATTGCTGGGCCACTGCCTGGAAATGGTGGACGGCTCCGGCTGCACCGCCCGGATTGACGTTGCTCAGGTGCCCCTGATCTCCGGCATTGACAACTACATTGCCGAGGCTTGCATCCCCGGAGGCACCCACCGCAATTTTGCCAGCTACGGACACCGCCTGGCCTATTCAGCCGCGGACAACACCGTGATCGTGGGGGTCCCGGAAGGAGGCGCTTCGGGAGGCGACACCCTGCAAGACGCCCCACGACCCAATACTGCACAAAAATACGCAACTGCGGGGGTCCCGGAAGGCGGCAGCATGGAAGGCGCTACACTGACGCATACTGCCCAAAGGACTACGATTGCAACTGCAGGGGTCCCGGGAGGCTGTACACTGCAATGCGGCACACTGCAAAACGGCACACTGACGCATACTGCCCAAAGGACTGCGATTGCAACTGCGGGGGTCCCGGAAGGCAGCACACTGCAATGCGGCACCCCGGAAGGCAGCACCCCGGGAAGCAGCACCCCGGGAGGCAGCACCCTGCCCGACCCGGTGATACTCCGGCTCTGTGACCCCCAAACCAGCGGGGGATTGCTTATTGCGGCTGATCCCGGTCTGAAGGATGTGCTTGAAAAAGATTACGGAGCCACCTGCATAGGGGAGATCTGCTAAGACGGGTCCACGGTCAGCTAATGCGCAGAATCAGCGGCTGCCAGAGATCAGCGGCTGCCAGAGATCAGCGACTGCCAGAGATCAGCGGCTGCCAGAGATCAGTCTCGACGTACAATCAGTTTCCGTTCCCCGGAGGGAAGGACGTCCAGGGTGGCCTGCCAGGCTTCCGGGGGAAGCAAGGGGGTGATCAACTCGGGCCATTCAATAAAAGAAAGGGTTCCGGGCGTTTCAAAATACTCTTCACAACCAATGTCCACGGCTTCCTGAAGGTTTTTAATGCGGTAAAAATCAAAATGATAAATGGGGATCCCTTCTGCGGAAAGGTATTCATTGACCAAGGTAAAGGTGGGGCTGTTCACCTGGTCCCCGGTCCCCAGGACCTGGCACAAGGCCTTGATGAAGGTGGTTTTACCCGCTCCCATCTGCCCGTAAATGGCGATTACACCCGTATTTCCGGTATGTTGTAAAAGCGCTTTAGCAGCTTTCTGTATATTATCCAGGGAAAAGATCCATTCCATGGGGCAAAGATAGAAAGAATTAGGGTGCAACGTACACATTGTTCGTTTGGCTGAATATCAGGCAGTTAACAAAATCGACCCCCGGGGGGTCGAAATTCGTAAGTAGCTGATTCTGAGCCAAACGAACAATGTGTACGTTGCACCCTTTTTTCAATTCGCTGCCACCACAAGAACCGGGAGCCTCGGCATTATAAAACAAGCTCCCGGTTCTTTGTGGTGCAGTAACTGACAGACGTTGAACCTGCAGAAGGTCCAAAGATTAGAGATTCAAAGATTAGTGCTCTCAACAAGCTTTTGTGTTGCTGTTCCTGTTTTGAGTATACAGTTGGTGCTGGAAGGTAGTAAGTAGTCAAAATAGCGCTCTCGGTTGTAATTCACACAATATGTGTGTATTACTAATTTTTGCAACACTGTCGTTACTTACTACCTCCCCCAAAAATTGCCTAATAACAGCAAAAACCGGGGGACGTGGTAAGTAGAGGAAATTTGGACAACACCTCCTTCAAGCTCAATTTCAGATTGTTGCGGATTTTTACAACACCGCCGTTACTTACCACCTCCCGCCAAGAAATATCCTCAGTCCCGTACCAACAGTACCTCCCGTCAAACAGCGCCCTCAGTCTCGGGCCAACAGACACAACAGACAGATCCAGTCGGAGTGTGGCTTATTTTAAAAGCGACATACAGCCCCGGAGTCAGTTCACACGACCGTTGCTGCTTATTTACTTTCATTTGGGTACTGGGGTTAATTCCACAGTTTTCAAACATCCCGGAATCCGGAAACATTTTAACTGGTTGCTCTGGCACCTCGCAGACCGGTGGGTTTGGTACGTTTCTTAACTTGTAAGCAAAGATCCTAGCAAGGGTGCAACGTACACATTGTTCGTTTGGCTGAATATCAGGCAGTTAACAAAATCGACCCCCCGGGGGTCGAAATACGTAAGTAGTTGATTCTGAGGTAAACGAACAATGTGTGCGTTGCACCCCTATGTTATTTTCGTTAATTCCGTCATTACGTTGACTGTATTTATACAAATTCCGTCATTACGTTAATAATTTTACTATATTTGTATCAGCTATAATTAAGATAATTGGTAATGGACCAAAAGATTCTACCGAGAAATTTGGAACCGGTTATTGAACAAGCCATGGTTCCGCAAAGGGTGGTGCTCATTTTCGGGGCCCGGCGTGTTGGAAAAACCATTTTGCTGG
>JAEAME010000411.1_pt1 | contig 44954 bp, 39 predicted proteins | sample 8958731 | NCBI WGS metagenome assembly JAEAME01 (sample SAMN16933194, study PRJNA681113) | bioreactor sludge metagenome | isolation source: anerobic bioreactor sludge (Control) | place: India:Bengaluru | collected 2018-10-24
TACGGAACTCTTGAAGATCTTTTCTATCACAAGGGGAACGGTGATCAGCATATAGGGCTTGACTGTTGCCAGGGCGTCGAGCAAGACCTTGGGAGAAGGAACCTTGCCCAGGAAAAAGACCTGCGTCCCTCCTGCCAGCTGGTAAAGATACTCAAAGGCCATTCCGTACATGTGGGCCATGGGAAGCATGGACACCAGGGTATCCCCGGGACCGTTCGGCATTTCACTTTGTCCAAACTGGATATTGGAACTGATGCTCCTGTAGGTGAGCATCACTCCTTTTGGTGCACTGGTCGTTCCTGAAGTATAATTGATCAGGGCCAGGTCATCAAAATTATCGGTCGGATAGCTGACCTGTTCCGGGCCGAACCCTTCAGGATACTTTTCTTTGAACAACGTGTCGAGCGAGGCATATGCTTCCTTCACGGCATTGTCCTTTGAAAACAGCACATTGTTATCTTCCAGGCTCATCACAAGTTCCAACAGGGGCATTCTGGCAATGTCCGTTTTTTCCCAAATATCGTTGCTCACAAAAAACAAGCGCGATTCAGAATGGTCCGTAAGGGTCATGACGCTTTCGGGGAGGAAATCGTTCAGCAAAGGCACGGCCACAGCCTCGTACGAAGTAACGGCCAGGAACGCTATGCCCCATTCGGCGCTGTTGGGACCGCAAAGAGCTACCTTATCGCCTTTCTTTAAACCCAGTTTCTCAAACAGGATGTGGTGCCGGGCGACTTGTTGGGCAATTTCACCGTAGGTAAAGGAATTCTTTTTGTAATTGGTTAGAGCGGGCATGTTCCACTCCGTAACAATACTATTGTGGATATATTCCAGATAATGAGTTTTCATAACCAGTTTTTTTATTACCGGTTAAAAATATACATTTTTTTTGACATAGGATCCTATACGGGACAGGGAAATTTACACCCTCCTAAGGATCAGTGCGGTACCCATTCCGCCTCCGATACAGAGTGACGCCAGACCATAGGGGACCTTACGGCGTTTCATTTCATGGATCAGTGTAACGGTAATGCGGTTTCCGGAGGCACCTATGGGGTGACCCAACGCAATGGCCCCGCCGTTGACGTTACAATGTGTTTCAAACCACTTGCTGTCCACATCCTGTTGCTGTTCCAGTTCATGCATCACACCCAGGGATTGTGCGGCAAATGCCTCGTTCAGCTCTAACAGGTCCATCTGAGAGAGTTGCATTCCGGCTCTTTTCAAGGCCTTGTCAATGGCGGGTACAGGTCCCATTCCCATATAGGCGGGATCAACCCCGGCCTGGCCCGAGGCGACGATCTCCGCCATAGGGGTAAGCCCCATTTCCCTGACAGCCCTTTCCGAGGCCAAAAGCACAAAAGAAGCCCCATCGTTGATGCCCGAGGCATTGGCTGCAGTCACCGTGCCTTCCTTTTTGAAAGCCGGACGCAGGGTCCCCATTTTTTCCAGGGTCGTGTTCCTGTTGGGAAACTCATCTGTATCAAAAACAAAGGATTCTTTTTTGCGGGAAATGGTCACGGGCACAATTTCGTCCCTGAATTTTCCCGAATCGATCGCCTGAATGGCCTTTTGCTGTGATGCATAAGCAAATGCATCCTGCCGTTCACGTGAAATATGGTATTTTTCAGCAATGTTTTCGGCCGTTATTCCCATGTGAAAGTTGCTGAAGGCATCTGTCAATCCGTCACAGACCATATGGTCAACGGCTTTGAAATCACCCATTTTGATCCCTTCGCGTATTCCCTGCATCACAAATCCTGCCGAGGACATATTCTCGGTGCCTCCAGCCAGGACAATAGAAGCATGACCACAAAGTATGGATGCGTACCCGTTAATGATCGATTTCATGCCGCTGCCGCAGATCATGTTGACCCCGTATGCGGGTACATGATGGGGAATACCTGCGTTAACCGAGGCCTGACGGGCCACCCCTTGTTTCTGACCTGCCATCAGGATGTTCCCCACGATTACCTCGTCTACCAGGGAAGGATCGATCTTTGTTTCTTCCAGGATGTTCCTGATTACGGTCGTCGCCAGGTCGGCCGGACTTATACTGGTCAGTGATCCCAGCATTTTACCTATGGCTGTGCGTTTGGCTGCAATGATATATACCTTTTCCATGTTTTTTGATTTTTTTAGGATTACATTTGTTTCAGATCTTCTGATACTATCAGACTGCAGGCGGTTGCTTCCTGTACCTGTTCCAGGGTAAATTCCGGATTGATCTCACGCAGCAACAATCCTTCATTTGTAACGTCCATGACACCCATTTCCGTAATGATCCGGTCAACCTGTCCGGCTGCCGTCAAAGGCAACGTACATTCTTTTAATATTTTATGATTTCCTTTAGCCGTATGCTCCATGGTCACGATGACTTTTTTGGCCCCTGTGATCAGGTCCATGGCCCCTCCGATGCCCGGGGTCTTGATCCCCGGAATGGACCAGTTGGCAATATTCCCTTTTTCATCCACCTGCAGCGATCCCAGGATGGTCACATCCACGTGACCTCCCCGAATTATGGAAAATGACGTGGCCGAATCAAAACAGGAAGCTCCGGGTTTCAGGGTGATCGGTCCGCCGCCGGCGTCGATCAGATTGGGATCTTCCTGGCCGGGAGCAGGCGGATTTCCCATACCCAGGCATCCGTTCTCGGATTGCATGATCACTTTGATGTTCTCGGGCAGGTATTTAAGCACCTGAGTAGGCAGTCCGATCCCCAGATTGACTACGTCTCCGTCTTTCAATTCCTTAGCTGCACGGCGAGCTATGACTTCCCTGATTTGATTCTTGTCCATGTTTACTGCATTTTTTTAAAGTTACTGATTCATTTTTCTTTTTTCAAATTCCTGAGCGACAAAAGAGGCCACGTCCTCTGCATACGTATTGGTACCGAACCCGGCATCAAACCCTATTTCCCTGGCCAGCTCATGAGAGATCCTGGGTCCTCCGCACACCAGTATCATGCGGTCCCTGATGCCTTCGGCCTGTGCCATTTCAATGAATTCAGACAGGTTTTTGATGTGAATATCTTTCTGTGTCACGGTCTGGGATATGAGAATCGCATCTGCCTTGATTTCAAGTGCTTTGGCGATCATTTCCTCATTGGTGACCTGGGATCCCAGGTTGTACGCCTCGATCATTTCGTACCGTTCCAGCCCGTAATGCCCGGCATATCCTTTCATGTTCATGATGGCGTCAATGCCTACCGTATGGGCATCGGTACCCGTACTGGCTCCTACCAGGACAAGCTTTCGGCCAATATGCTCAGTTATGTACCGGTCTATCCCGTGCATGTCCATGACCGTACTTTCCACCTTGGGCACATGAATACCGGCATAATTGACGGTATGCTGCAGGTTGCCGTAACAATTGAAAAACGTGAAGCCCGGTGTCAGTTCCCTGGAAAAGACAACCTGGGGATTTTCCATTCCCATGCTGCGCAACAATTGTTTGGCAGCTTCAACGGCCTCGGGGCCGAAAGGTACCGGTAACGTAAAACTGAGCTGTACCTTTCCGTCGTTCATGGTATCCCCGTATGGCTTTACCTGTGTAAGATCCAGTGTTTTGTCGAAATCCTGCAATTCTGTTGAATACAAACCTCCTCCCATGATCATTTGTTTCCTTTAAGCAATTCAATATATGGATTCATATACAAAGAAGACTTACGGGTCACCCCTTCCAGTCCCTTCCCTCCGTCCCTGGATCTCCGGATATTGGCAAAATACCCTTTTTCCAGGGCTGTAAATAAACCTTCTTCCCTTAATTTTTCCAGCAACCTGCAGGCATCTTCCAGTACCCGGGCGGCTCTTTTACGTATGATGCCGTTTTTTTTGAATTCAACTTCTTCCCCTATGCTCCGGAAACTGGTAAATATGTACCTTGCATTTTCAATAGACAGGTACCTGTCGCTCATGAAAGGGGTGTGAATGGCCTCTGTGGGCATCCCCAGCAACTGGATCCCCTGTCCGGTCCATATCCCTGCCAGGTTGAAAAGGGCATCCTGAATGTGTCCCCTGAAAATATTCCCGGTCATGAATTTTGTCGGGGGCATGTACTTGAGGGGAGCTTCCGGGAAGATCTCCCTGGTCATCTGTGCCTGTGCCAGTTCGTAAAGGAAGGCATTCTCCAGCCCGGGGTCCATCTCGAAGGCGTGTCCCAGACCCATTTGTTCCGGTGGCAATCCGGCGATCAGAGCCAGCTGTTCATTGATAAAGTCCGAGGCCAGCACCGTATGTGCTTCCTCGAACGCATCGGCCGTGGTAAGGTAATTGTCCTCTCCGGTATTGATAATCACCCCTGCAAATCCGTTGATGATACGTGAAAAATACTGATCGACCAGAGTGCGCTGCATGTTGATGTCGCGGAAAAGGATGCCGTACAATGCGTCGTTCAGCATGACATCAAGTCCTTCGAATGCGCCCATGACGGCTATTTCGGGCATGCAGAGGCCCGAGCAGTAATTGCACAAACGGATGTAGCGACCTGTTTCCTCCCCTACCTGGTCCAGTGCCTTGCGCATGATCCTGAAATTCTCCTGGGTGGCGAACGTTCCCCCGAATCCTTCAGTAGTGGCACCGAAAGGCACAAAATCCAGGAGGGATTGTCCCGTAGTCCTGATCACGGCAATGATGTCGGCACCCTGGCGTGCGGCAGCCTGTGCCTGAACGGCGTCTTCATAGATGTTTCCCGTAGCAACGATCACATACAGGTAAGGACGCGGTCCTTCTCCCAGTCTTTTCAGGTTGTGCTCCCTTTCCAGTCTTTTTTCCCTGATACGGGCAATGCTTTTGTCAATGACAGGTTTCAGGGCCTCCTCTATGTCACGGTGAGGGCTTACCGGAAGATCCCAGGATACGAATGTTCCCCCGGATATGGCCCGGGCTGTCTGATCGGGTGTCATCCCCTTGCGGCAGAGGACATTTCCCAGAAAATGAAGCGCCCCGTCTCCCAGCATGCCTTTTTCCTTCAGGGCGTCCACCACAAGGTTGGGCAACGGGATCCCGTCACTGTCCGTGCCGTCTATACCTGTAAGGCGGCACAACGTCCTTTCCACTGCCACCGTAGTATAATTCTCTACAAAACGCTGGACCTGACCGGCGATTTCACCGGCCATGTTCCTGGCGCTTTCAACTTTTTTCAGATCAAGATCCAGTTTTGATGTGCTCATTTCACATATTTCTGTGCCGACTGTATAAAAGACTCGTCCACTCCCAGCAACCGTGCAATGCGCAGGGCTTCCATGGGTACCGAATCGGACAGGTCCTCTACCAGGCTGTAATTAATATATTCATTCATTTTTGAAGGATCGGGACGGTCTTTGACCTTGCTGCTGTCAAAGCCCGACACCCTTATTTTACGGCAGGACAGCCCCAGGTCTCCGTAATGCGTGCTCAACAGGGACATGACGTGATGGTCTTCCATGAATTCCACCAGGGCACACAGTATGGCGGCCCCTTCGGACGGGTTGGTCGTCCGGGCAGGTTCATCCACCAGCACCAGGGCACGGAGTCCGCCCCTGATTTTGGCCATTATCTGGTCCAGGAACACCATTTCGGCCGCAAACGATGACAACCCCCGGGACTGGTCCTGTTTGTCTCCTGAAACAAGAAAAACGTCCTTTACAAGGGGAACAGAGGCCTTTCGTGCCGGAACAAAGAAAGAAAACTGCGTCAGTACCTGTATAAGAGCCAGTGTCTTTAGTACGACCGTCTTGCCGCTCATATTGGCCCCGGTCAGCAGGCAGGGTCCCCTCCCAAGGGTAAGGGACACCGGCTGGAAGACCCGGTTCATGGCGGACAGGGCATCTGCTATCCCGGGATTGAACATCCCTTCAATTTTCAGATCGTCCGGGGATCTGACCCCGGCTAGATCGGGACGTACCATGGAAAAACGGCGTGCCAGCGATGCTTTGGCAAACCATAGCTCCATACGGGCCAGGCTGTCAAAACTTTCACTGAGCACAGGATACAGGGAGCTCAGCTGAGATGACAGCCTCTTCCTTACAGCCAGTTCTTCCCTGGCAACCAGGTCCTGCAAACGGGTCCATTGTTCTGTTTCCTTTTCGGGATCGGTGGCAGCTGCCTGGTGACGTGCCTGCGACAGTGCCGGGCTGTAGGAATCGTACAGATGGAACGATACAGTGCCCGCGTTGTCAGGGTCCAGTATCATCCGGACTTCTTCAAGGGGGTCGGGATTGTCATAAGGAAAAGCCAGTGTAAGGCAGATTCCGGCCACGTCCTTGCACAATACGGCCAGATACTTCATTTCAAAAAGCTCTACCTCGTCCAGAACCCGGTTTTCTTTCAGTGCCCTGAGTGTGCCACGGACATCGTGTACCCGGGAAAAGAGATGCTGCAATTGCATGAAAGTTGCCTGTGCCGCCGGATCGGACAATATGTCCAGGGCTTTTTGAAGGATATCAAAATGTGTTTCCAGTGTCTCCTTACGGGTGCAAAAAGGAAGCTGCATCAGGTATCGGCGGACACGGGAACCTGAAAGTTCCATCTTGTCTGCCAGGTACTGAAGACCGTCAATCCTTTCCGTATAATGTGCAAATGTCATTTTTCAATCCGTTTTATATCATAAACCGGCACTTCTACGGCGTGCTGCATGGCCAGAACCAGTTCCGCCGAATTCAGCCGGTACCCCTCGGGGGAAACCGGATTCACGCAGATCGCCAGCAACCGGGTGGCGAACAGCTGAAATATGCGCCCTCCTTTTCTCAGGAAGGAGTAAAAAACCCCGGGCTCAGCAAAGATCCTGGTGAAATCCCTTATGTACAAACGGGTTTCCCCTGCCTCCTTTCGTTCTGAGAGTCCCTTGAGCAACGCGTTACTGAGTACGCCCGGCACGTACAGACCGTTCCCGCATGTGCCTGTCAAATCCCGCACCTGGTCCGGGACCAGGGCCGATCCCACACCGGGATCGGTGATTTCACCTGTTTCTGAAATGAGCCGGATACCTTGTGTTATGTGTTCCAGTTTTTTTCGCACCCCTTCTTCTGCCAGGGGAAGACTTACGGTATCGTAAACGTACCGCGTTCTTTCCACCAGCGTCCTGATGTTTGCCGAGTATGCCGCCCCGGTGGCCAGGATCATGGATCGCGTCACGACCGGGGATGCCGGGCTCAAACGGGATATGGCCCCGTCCACCAGGCACACATCCACCGGGAACCTTTGTGGGGTCTGCCGGACCCATTGCTGCAGCACGTCTGTGTCGGACGGACCGGCAAGTATCATTTTTCCCCTTTCAAGCGCCCTGGCAGTGATCATTTTCCCGAAAACAGTCCCCCCTTCATCTACCTGGCAGATCTCTGCCCTGAATCTTTTTTTCAGGTAAAATGAGGCCGCCGTTGTAAAATAGGTTCCCTTTTCCAGGTATATTTCGGGTTTTGGGGTGGACGTCACCTGGTCCACCCTTTCCCCGTCAATGCCTATTGAGGTAACGGCCACAACCTTCTTCATTTCAGATAACCGTCCCAAAACATACCTGAGACATTCAGTCTTCCCGGTATTCTTCCCCAATCCCACAACCGAGAGGCTGCCGTAAAGGATTATCTGATCAACAAAAGGCATTCAGTCACTTCTTGTGATTGCGTTCTTTCCTCTGCAGGTACGATGGCTCAAGGGACAGATGCTGTCCCTGCAATATACCTGAAACCCCTTCAAGAGAGACCTTGTCCTTACAGTCGTCACAATGACAGTTGTTCTTGTAATCTTCCGGTTCCGTATAGGTGGTGATCACGCCTTCGTAATTGCGTAGAACCATCCTGCCGGGGGCCTGGCTGATCACGTAAGTGGGCATGACAGGTATTTTTCCTCCTCCTCCCGGAGCATCCACAACGAAGGTGGGAACCGCGTATCCCGAGGTATGTCCGCGAAGCCCTTCAATGATCTCAATTCCCTTGGAAACGGGTGTTCTGAAATGTTCCAGTCCCATGGACAGATCGCACTGGTATATGTAATAAGGACGTACCCGCATCAATACCAGCTTGTGTACCAGTTCCTTCATGGTATATACACAATCGTTTACTCCCCGCAGTAGTACGCTTTGATTACCGACAGGAAACCCTGCATCGGCCATCATTTCACAGGCAGCACGGGATGTTTCCGTAATCTCGCTGGGATGATTGAAATGGGTGTTGATCCATATGGGATGGTATTTTCTAAGCATGGCCATAAGCTCGGGCGTTATCCTTTGCGGACAGACTACCGGTACCCGGGTCCCGATGCGAATGATCTCCACGTGGGGTATTTCCCGCAAACGAGAGATGATCGATTCCAGACGTGCATCGCTCATGGTCAGCGGATCCCCTCCCGAAAGAAGGACGTCCCTTACCTGGGGTGTACGGGCAATGTAATTGATGGCATCCTGTATCCTGTCACTGGAAGCTTCGTGGTCCTTCTGTCCCGCAAAACGGCGCCTGGTACAATGACGGCAATACATGGAACACTGGTCGGTGATAAGGAAAAGCACCCTGTCCGGGTACCTGTGTGTCAGGCCGGGTACCGGGGAGTCCTCGTCTTCATGCAGCGGATCCAGCAGGTCAGCCGCGGAACGGAACGTTTCTTTTTTGGAAGGGATGGCCTGTTTCCTTACAGGACAATCGGGATCATCCGGATCGATCAGGCTCAGGTAATACGGTGTTATGGCCATACGGAGCAATTTGAGCGACTGGTGCACCCCCTCTTCCTCTTCGGGGGTCAGGGCAATGTATTTACGCAATTGTTCCAGGTTGACGACCCGGTTCCGTATCTGCCATTTCCAGTCGTTCCACTCCTGATCGGTCACCTCGGGGAACAATTGTTTTCTTCTGCTTTCTTTCATATGTTTTTTTACTAATTACGAAGCATATAGTTCGGTAAAGATCCGGCGTAGTTTTTCACTTTCCCTGAGCAACTGTAGCGTGATCTCCGCATGTCCCCTGGTATAGCCGTTCCCTACGATCATGGTAACGTCTGATCCCACACCTTCGGCTCCCAGAGCCGCTTTGGTGAAGCTGGTGGCCATTGAGAAGAAGTAAACCACCCCTGTGTCTTTGGTACAGAGAATGGAAGTCATTTCGGTATCTGTAATATTGACGTTGTTGATGGTTACGTCACATAATCCGCCATCGGTCAGTGCTTCTATCTTTTCCAGAACCGCTACGGGCTGGGTGGCATCGGCAGAGAAAACATGATCGCAAAATCCAAGAGCTTCGAGGCGTTTGGTGGAACGCTCACTGTGGCACAGGCCTATTACCTTGCCGGTGACTCCTGCTCTTTTTTTGGCCTCATAACTGCACAACATACCCGATTTACCGCCAGCACCTATGATCAGTACGGTATCTCCCGGTTTCACCAGCTTGGCCGTCTGAGCAGGAGCTCCCGCAACATCAAGCGCAGACAACGCAAGCGTTTCTGGCATATCATCTGGAATTTTGGCATAAATACCGCTTTCAAAAAGAATGGCTTTTCCGTCTATGTCCACCTGATCAATATCAGGCCTGATATCCTTGATCCTGTCAATGCGCAGCGGGGTAAGGGAAAGGGAAACCAGCGTGGCGATCTTGTCTCCTACCTTCAGGTCTGTCTTTCCAGCCAGTGCATCTCCTATCTTTTCCACAACCCCCAGCAACATGCCACCCGATCCAGTAACGGGATTTCTGTGTTTCCCCTGTTTGGCGACAATACCCAGCATAATCTCTGCTATTTTGGCTTTGTCCCCTCCGGCTTGTTCCTCGATCTGGGTAAAACTGGCGGAGTCTATGTTCAGCGTCTTCACGTCAATGAGAATTTCGTTGTCGTATATCTCATCCATGTTGTTGTCCAGCTTGTTGGCCGGTTGCGGGAGAACGCCTTTGGGTTCAATGACCCTGTGGAGACCGTACTTGTTACCTTTTTTCATGTGCAATGCTTGTTTAAATAAGTAATTGATTGATTGTGTGTTTCGTTTTATTGCCTTGCAGGCAGGTGCAGTATTTCTCTGGCTTCACCGGGTGAGGCAATTTCGCGACCCAGTTCACCGGCCATACGCACTACCCTGGCCACCAGTTCACCGTTCGACCTGGCAGGTACTCCCTTGGATATAAAAACGTTGTCCTCAAATCCTACCCTAACGTGTCCCCCGTCAATGATGGCTGCAACGGCCAGTGGCATTTCGTAACGGCCGACTCCGGCCACAGTGTAGGTGGCATCGGAAGGTATGCTTCCCCGCAGGAATACAAAATCCCTGAGAGACCCCCCAATCCCGCCGTTCACGCCCATGACAAAGTCAAAATGCATGGGTTTGAGGATGTATCCTTTCTTGTGGAGACGCAGGGCCATTTCTATCATGCTTTTGTCAAAGACTTCCAGTTCGGGCTTAATCCCCCGCTCTATCATGCGCTGGCCGAAATACTTGATGGTATTCTCCGTATTTTCAAATATCTCGTCCCCTCCGAAGTTAAGTGTTCCGCAGTCCAGGGTTGCCATTTCCGGATTCAGTTCGGTAGGCTGTAGTCTTTCGTCATTTGTCATGCCTACTGCCCCGCCGGTAGAAGGCTGAATGATGATCCCCGGACAGGCTTTGGCTATGGCATCCATAACCACTCGGAAACGCTCCTTGTCCTGAGTCGGGGTCCCGTCATCGTAACGGACATGCAGGTGTATGATACTTGCCCCGGCATCATAGGCCGAACGGGCTTCACGTACACATTCCTCTACGGTATAAGGCACCGCAGGGTTATGTTCCTTGAGGACTTCGGCGCCACAAATGGCGGCGGTAATGATCAATTTCTCCATAAATGTCTGTTTTAGTAAACTATATGTATTTTTTCAGTTCTCCAAAAGCTTCTTCTACCATGTTGGCGGCATATGCAATGTCTTCATCTGTATGACGGTAAGCAACATAACCGTGATGAAAGGGCTGCAGGAACACACCGCGCCTGATCAGTTCCGTATAGAATCCGGGACGGAGTTTTTTATAATGGTTCTGTGGATCCCTGTTAAAGGTGATAAAAGGCATGAGGGGAATACCCGATACTTCAACGTCGTAAGGTACTTTTTTTATGATCTCCCTCAATTTGCTGCCGAAAAGTTCGCCTTTGCGCTTCACTGCTTCCAGGATGTTGTCCCTTTCCAGTATTTCAATGGTTTTCAGTGCTGCAGTCTGTTCCAGGCTGTTGGGAAAAAATGTGGAAGAAAGGAACACCTTGTCGGCAAGCACTTTCATGTATTTTTCCTTTCCTACCACGGCTCCTATGGGATAACCGTTGGCCATGGCTTTTCCGAAGACCGACAGATCGGGCGTAACCCCGAATACTTTCTGCGCTCCTCCCAGATCGTACCGGAAGCCGCTCCGGATCTCGTCAAAAACAAGAATCGTCCCGTATTTGTCAGCCAGGGCGCGGACTCCTTCCAGGAAGCCCGGTTTGGGCATTTGTACCTTTTCTGCCAGCGGATGGCCTACGGGAGTGATGATGATGGCAGCCGTCTGATCGCCGTGCCGCTTCATTAAATCTTCCAGTTCGTCCAGTTGGTTGTAATGGAATTCATAAATGTCCTCCCACAGTTTCTGGGGAATGCCGCCTTTCACTTCCACGCACCAGTCATGCCAGCCGTGGTACCCGCAGCGGATCACTTTTATCCTTTCGGTATTGGCACGGGCAACCCTTATGGCTACACTGGTGGCATCGGATCCGGTTTTCACAAAAACGGCCATTTCGGCCGAGGGGATCAGTTCTATGAGCTTTTCAGCCAGTCTGTTCTGTACCGGTTGTGTCAGGGAAAAACAAAAACCTTTGTCCCGCATCTGTACGATAACCGCATTGTCGATCTCTTCTTCCCGGTGACCAATGATAATGGGACCGTATGCGCAAAGCATATCGATGTATTCGTTTCCGTCCACATCGGTAACCCTGCCCCCTTTGGCATGGTCAAAATAAATGGGATATTCGCCGGGAACAAAATTATACGGACGGCGGATTCCTGCGATAGCGCCGGGAATGATCTTCAGGGCGTCTTCATACATTTTTTCGGAAATTTCCAGTTTCAGTTTCTGTGCCATAATGATTGATTTTATGTGTACTTTAAGCTTTTACAATATAATCCACAAAAATGGACTGTGTATGAACATTCTCGGGCAGGATCCCGCCGGGTTTCACAATTTCGTCAACCTGGGCAATCACCAGTCCGGCTGCCGTGGCCATCATGGAATTGAAATTACGGGAATTCCCTTTAAAGTAAAGGTTTCCATCCTCATCGGCTATACTTGCCCCCAGGAGTGCAATGTCCGCACTAAGGGGTTTTTCCAGTAAATAATCCCTTCCTTCCACCGTGATCACCTGCTTCCCTTCCTGTACGACCGTTCCCAGTCCTGTAGGCGTGAGGATCCCTCCAAGGCCTGCTCCGGCACAACGGATCCGTTCAATGAGCGTTCCCTGGGGAACAAAACAAATTTCCAATTCTCCTGCATGATAGAGTTCTCCTGTGGCGGTATTGGTCCCGATGTGACTGGTGATCACCCTGACGGCCCGTCGCTCGGCGATCAGTTTCCCGACGCCTATGTGGGCAAAAGCCGTATCGTTGGTAATGATGACAAGGTCTTTTACACCTGTTTCCAGTAAAACGTCCACGATGCTGTTAGGACTTCCCACGCCCAGAAAACCGCCCACCATGACGGTCATGCCGGATCTTACATGTGAAACAGCTTCCTTCAAAGAAATTTGTTTGCTCATAACGGATTGGTTGATTAAAAAATTAATCTACAAATATAGAGATTGCTTACGAATTTCCAGATAAAAAAGTCTTATTTTTACACTTTAAAACAAAACCTATGACCATAACTGCCGAAAACATACTTCTGATAGGATCCGTTCTTTTGTTTATCAGTTTGCTTGCCGGTAAAACAGGTTACAAATTCGGAGTTCCCACCCTGTTGCTCTTCCTTGGTGTGGGAATGCTTTTCGGAAGCGAGGGTATCGGACTGGACTTTTCCAGCCAAAAGACTGCACAGTTTATCGGGATCGTGGCCCTGAACATCATCCTCTTCTCGGGCGGCATGGACACCCGTTATCAGGACATCCGGCCCGTCGTCAGGCAAGGGGTCGTGCTGGCTACCCTGGGGGTATTGATCACGGCCCTGCTGACAGGTTCCTTCATTTACCTGTTATCCGTGCTGCTTCCCGGAATAGATATTCCTTTCCCGGTATGCCTGTTGCTGGGAAGCCTCATGTCTTCTACCGATTCGGCCTCTGTTTTTGCCATCCTGAGGGCCAGGGGACTTAAACTCAAACACAATCTGAGGCCCTTGCTGGAGCTGGAAAGCGGCAGTAACGACCCCATGGCCTATATGCTTACCATAACCATGATACAGGTGGTTACAGCTCCGGAAAAGCCCAGGATCTGGATGGTTGTGGTCATGTTCGTCTACCAGATGATTGCAGGAGGGCTGGCAGGTTTCCTGCTTGGAAAACTGTGCGCCTATATGCTGCGCAAATCAAACATAGGGAACGATTCGCTCTACCCCATTCTTATTCTGGCTTTCTGTTTTTTCATATATTCCTTTACTGACCTGATACAGGGGAACGGTTTTCTGGCCGTTTACATTGGCGGACTGGTGATCGGGAATGCACGTTTCATGCACAAGAAAACAAGCAGGAATTTTTTTGACGGCCTTACCTGGCTTTCACAGATCATCATGTTCCTTACACTTGGATTGCTGGTGAATCCTTCTGAATTATGGCCCATTGCAGGCATAGGACTGCTTATTGGGATTTTCATGATCGTTCTGGCCAGGCCTCTTGCCGTATTGCTTTCACTCTTACCTTTCAGGATGATGACTTTCCAGTCCAGGATCTTTACCGCATGGGTAGGACTGAGGGGTGCCGTTCCCATCATTTTTGCCACCTACCCGCTGCTGTTCGGCATCAGCGGTGCCAATGTTCTTTTCAATATCGTGTTTTTCATTACCATTCTGTCCCTGCTTCTGCAGGGTACCTCCATACCCTGGGTGGCAAAGAAACTGCACCTGTCTTTTCCTCAGAAGAAAAAGCGCAGATCGGAGTTTGAAATGGAATTTTCGGAAGACATAAAATCTGCCATGAGCGAGGTGATCGTCACCGAGGAAAGTCTCCGTTACGGGAACCGTATGATGGATATTCCCCTTCCTGACAAGACCCTGGTCGTTATGGTAAAAAGAGATGATTCCTTCTTCATTCCACGGGGCTCGACTGTCCTCGAAATCGGCGACAGAATGCTTATCATTTCAGACGATGAAGAGGCGTTAAGGCAGACTTATGAAGAGTTGGGCATCGATGCTTACAGATAATTTATATCTAATTATCCATCAATTGTTTAGAAGACATTACAACATATATGTTATATAATAAAACATATTAGTTACTTATAATATTAAACGACTGATATTCTATGATTTATTGCCATAAAGCAGGCAAGAGTCTCCATAACTTAAAAAACGGTAATCCCCGGCCAGAGCATGGTCGTAAATCTTCCTCCAGCTTTCCCCTGTCAGGGCTGCCACCAGCAGGAGTAAAGTCGAGTTGGGCTGGTGGTAGTTGGTCACCAGAATATCGGTTGTGAGGAAGCGGTAAGAAGGGGCAATGATGATCTGTGTGGAGGCATCCAGAAAACAAGTTCCCTTCCTTTCAAGATACCCCGCCAGATGCTCCAGGGCTTCCCCGTAACTCATATGCGGGGAGGTCACATAAGGTTCCCACTGGCCCACGAACGAAGGATCCTTTCCGGCTGCCGCCTGCAGGCCCAGGTAGTATAAACTTTCCAGGCAACGGCAGGAAGTGGTTCCCACAGAAACTACAGGCCCCCGGTGCACTGCCAGACGCTTTAAAAATTCCAGGGATACCCTGAACGGTTCACTGTGCATGATATGATCCCTGATATAAGGGGTTTTTACCGGCCTGAACGTTCCGGCGCCCACATGCAGGGTCAGTTCCGCCATCCCTATCCCCTTTTGCTGCAATTCCGCGAGTATCTTTTCCGAAAAATGGAGTCCGGCCGTGGGTGCAGCCACCGATCCCCTGTTCCGGGCATATACCGTCTGATACCTTTCCACATCGCTTTCCCGTGCCTCCCTTTTCAGATAAGGAGGAATGGGGACCTTTCCCGAGGCCTCCATAACCGCAGAGAAAGGCATTGGGGCAGACCAGCTGAAACGCACCAGGTACCTGTCTGCCTCCTGCCCGATGATACTTGCCGAGAGTCCGATTGCCGCAAGCTTCGGGTCATTCCCGGGGTTATACAGTGGCAAATGTCCGGTTTTCCATCTTTTGGCGTTTCCCACCACACAATACCAAGTGCAGGAAGCCTGTTGTGCGAATGCAAGAATGTATTCCTTAGGCGAAGCAGGTTCAAGACAAAAAACCTCTATTAGGGCACCGGTCTCTTTCCTGAAAAACATTCTTGCCGGGACCACCCTTGTATTGTTAAAGACCATCAGGCTGTCCGGAGGCAATAATGCGGAAATTTCATAAAAATGGTGATCCGAGATTACCTGATCCCTGTAAAGAAGAAGTTTTGAGTCATGACGTACCGGTAGCGGATACCTGGCGATGCGGTGGTCAGGCAATTCGTAAGTATAGTCACTTATGCGAATACCCGGGATGTGAAAATGAAATGTATTCATAAACGTCTGCAAAGGTATTTGAATTAATGAAAATACAACTTAAAGTAAAGCTTAAAGTAAAATTTACATTTGTAATTTACATATGTCATTAGTTGTAGATATATTTGTAAACATTTCTCCTGTTTTCCGGATGATTTCAAGGTGGTCCGGTTTGGTGTTGTTTACAAATATAATTTGCGCGATTTAATAGTATAAAAAACCTTGTTAACCAGTTTTTTACATTATTTATATGTAGTAATTATATAAGTATTTTCAGGCGAATTTGTGTTTTATTATGAATTTTCAATTAAAAATGATTATTATAAACTTCAATACCAGTTATTTATATATTTTATATAAAGCATTAATTTAGAAACTGTACGGTTTCATTTCAACTTATTGCAATATACTGCAGATAAAGGTTTTTCTGATGTTTGCACTTCCTGTTTGTTTACAAATGTATTTTAATCATTAGTTACATAAGTAAACATTATTTGTATTACATTTGTAAAAATTTGTTTACAATTATGAGAACACGACTGGAACAGTTTTTAAAGGCAGAGAACCTCTCTCCTTCGCGTTTTGCGGATCAGATAGGGATACAGCGTTCAGGAATATCTCATATTCTGTCCGGTAGAAATAAACCGGGATTCGATTTTATTGAGAAAATGTTGCTTGCCTACCCCTCTCTTAATGCAGAATGGCTCATAACGGGTAAAGGTAAAATGTATCGTGAGCTGAAAACGGCTTCGTTGTTCCATTCCGACGAGGATCCCGTTATCTCTTCCCGTACCGGGCAGGTCCTGTCACCTGCACAGAAAACGGAACAGTTGCCGGCACCTGAAAGCCCAGAAGACAGGCAATATGAAAATACCTCTAAACCCTCAAATGTAAATAATTACAATTTGTCACCTAAAGAAAAGCCTGAACTGATAAAAGTATTGCTTTTTTACTCAGACAACACCTTCAGTGAGTACTTTCCCGGGGATTCCCGTGCCTGAGTTGCCGGTTGAAATTAATCCCGTATATTTGTCTCATTAACAATGAATCATATGTATAGGATCATCAGACCGCTTTTATTTCTTTTTTCTCCGGAAACTGCACACATGCTGGTTTTCAAGGCATTGAAAATTATTAAGTTCATTCCATTTGGAAACAGTGTGCTGAAGATGTTCTTTTCCTACAGTGCTCCCTCCCTGCAAAGACAGGTAATCGGGCTGGATTTCCCGAATCCCGTGGGACTTGCGGCTGGATTGGACAAGAATGCAGAAGTTTACAACCAGATGTCCCTGCTGGGATTTGGTTTTGTTGAGATCGGTTCTGTTACCGTAGCTCCCCAGGAAGGAAACCCCAAACCCAGAAGTTTTCGTTTAGTTAAGGACAAGGCCCTTATTAACAGAATGGGTATCAACAATATGGGTGTTAAAAAGATCGTCCGTAACATTCAGAGGAACAAACCCCGCGTAATCATAGGCGGCAATATTTCAAAAAATTCATCTACCCCCAACGATCTGGCATACAAGGATTTCGAAAAAGCATTTGCTCAATTGTATGATTATGTCGATTATTTTGTGATCAATGTCAGCTGCCCCAACGTAAAAGATCTGAGAAACCTGCAGTCTGTTGAAAACCTGGCCAAGATCATCAGGCACCTGACCGAAATACGCAGGTATTGTGACATTTACCGCCCCATTTTGCTCAAAGTGTCTCCGGATCTTTCCGCAGATATGCTGGATCAACTGATCGAGTTGGTCATGCTTTCCGGATTGGACGGCGTGGTTGCCTGCAATTCCACAACTTCCAGGGAAGGATTGATAACCGGCAAAGAAAAGACCGATGCCATTGGAGAAGGAGGGCTTAGCGGCGCTCCCATGAAAGAAAAAGTATTGTCGGTCATCAGGTACATTCACACCAAAACAGACGGGAACCTTCCCATAATAGGCGTGGGAGGACTTATGACCCCAAAAGACGCCAAAGACATGATGGATGCCGGAGCATCCCTGGTACAGGTCTATACGGGGTTCATTTATGAGGGACCCGGGTTTGTACGTAAAATATTGAAATACTTGAATAAGCAATCATAAACTAAACTTTTACTTTATGTATAGAACCTGGTGCTTCATACTCATCCCGGCCATACTGTCCATGCTGGTTTCCTGCGACAACAATGATAAAAAGGCCCTCCGGGATATTGACGTCCTTTTCTCACATATATGGTCTCCCGGCCAGCCGGGAGGTGCTGTACTTGTATTGAAAAACGACCAGATCCTTTTCGAAAAGGGTTTTGGGCTGGCGACCATAGATCCACCCTCGCCCGTAACGCCCGCCACCAGGTTCTGTATAGCCTCGGTGTCTAAACAATTTGCTGCCGTGGCCACATTGAAACTGGCAGAAGCAGGCAAATTGTCGCTGGAAGACCCCGTTTCGGACTATTTCCCTCAGTTCAGGGCTGATTTTTTCAGGCGGATCACGCTGGCACACCTGATGTCCCATACGTCCGGCATACCCGATGTAAGACCGCGTACCGACAGTCATTACGTGTACCATTCCACCGACGTGGAATCGTATGCCTACCTGGACACCCTCAGCTTTCTGAACTTTCCCCCGGGATCTTCTTACGAATACATCAATCCGACATACCAGCTATTGTATACCGTTGTTGAGAAGGCTTCCGGAATGTCATTCGAGGAATATATGAGAGACCAGGTCTTCATGCCTGCAGGTATGTCCGGCACTATGTATTTCGAGGAAGGAAGGAACATCCCATCCATGGCGCACGGATACCTTTACGACAGTACTGCAAACGACTGGAAGGAATACGACTACGGGGAAGCCAGCTTCTTCGCGTCCAAGGCCGACGGAGCCCTCTATACATCCCTGGAAGAATTTGTGCTTTGGGAGCATGCCCTGCGAAACAATACGCTGCTTGGCGAAGATATGACGCGAAAAGCCCACACTTCTCACATCAATACTGACATACCCGAAACGGGGTACGGATACGGATGGTTTATTACGGAATTGAACGGTGCTCCAAAAATTTACCATACCGGGGATAACGGAGGATTCAAGATCTATGCCGGCAGATATCCCCGGTCCGGTTTGCTGTTGCTGATCTTTTCCACAGTCAGTTTTGACAGGGAAGCCGTTGTAGATCAAGTCGAGAAGATCATGACAGAAGCCGGCTGGCTATAGTAGCCGGAGAAAGTTCCCGCCCATGATCTTTTCAATATCAGTGAAAGCATAACCCCTTGCACACAATTCTTCCGTTATCACCGGAAGCCGGGATATGTCCTCCAGCCCTTCGGGACATACTTCAATCCCGTCAAAATCAGACCCAATGCCCACATGGTCAGGGCCTACAAGTGATACCACATGATCAATGTGGTCGACAACCCTTTTATAAGAAGGTCGCGGAAGCTCAAAAAGGGCCTTTTTTGCCTCTCTCATAAGTTTTTCATTGGTCTGAGGATCTTCCCTGTATTTCTCTTCTGCATCTTCATATGCATCGAGTAAAGGGGCTACAGCAAGGGAATACGCTTTATCCAGGAATGGGGGATTGAAATTGATTTGTATTACACCACCGTTTTTCGCAAGGTCCTTAATCATTTGATCTGTAAGATTTCTGGGGACATCACATAAAGCCCTGCAACAGGAGTGTGTAGATACCACCGGACGGGTGGAATAACGCAGCACATCGTAAAACGCTTCATCCGAAATGTGGGCTACGTCCACCAGAACACCCAGGCGGTTCATCTCGGCAATAAGATCCCTGCCAAAAGGACTGACGCCATGCCACCTCTTTTCCAAGGTGGCACAACTGTCACATACTTCGTTGTTCCCGGCGTGAGTAAGGGTGATGTACCGTACCCCCATTTTATGGAACAACCGCAACAAAGACAGATCTTTATGAATAGGCCCTGCATTCTCCATTCCCAGGAAAATGGCTATTCGGCCCTCTTTCTTCAATTCAAACGCAGTACGGGCATCCGTTGCCAGGGCTGCCTTGTCGGGATACCGGTCCAGCATGTCGCAAACAGAGGCGAGTGCTTCCAGTGCTTTGAAAGTACACTCAAAAGGTTCCCATTTGTTGGATACGTATATAGCGAAGAAAGAAGCGTTTACGCCTCCTTCTTTCATTCTTTCCAGATCCACGTGACCCGCACCGGACCTTCGTCCAATATCCAGTCCCATTCTTCTGAGCATTATGGGTGTATCACAGTGTGAATCTAAAACCAGAATTTTTTCGTGGATCTCTTTTGCAGTCATTGTATCATTTTTAGTAGGATGTCAGGTGGGCTGCTCCGCTGGTGTTTACATTCTTCAGGGATGCATTCTTGTTGTAACGCAGCTTGGCAGCTCCGGAAACTTCCGGTTCCAGGGATCCCAGCACCCGAACCTGTGCTTTGCCCACCCCGCTGACTACAGCTCTCATAGTCTCCACCTCAAATTCCGGGCCGTTAAAATCTGCTGCTCCGCTGATATTCAGGGACGAACGGATTGCCTTTCCCTGCAGGGAAGCGTATCCGCTGCCGCTTATGTCAATATCGGCAAAGGTAATGGTTTTTCCATCGAAAACGAAAAAGCCCTTGGAAGCACCGCTGATCTCCAGATCTAACTGATCTGCCTGTCCGTTCATCCTGAGTTCGCAGACACCCGACACTTCAATATCCAGGTCGTTACATTCCAGATATTTAAGTTCTGCCTTGGAAACTCCCGACAATTCAATATTCATGGCCGAAGTCTTAAAACCGTCTTTCACGTATAATTTGGTCACGCCGCTCATTTCAATATCTTTCAGCTCCGGAAGTGTAACTCTACATGATATGTCCAGGTTCCTGTATTTTCGTTGTATAGAACGGGGTAAACCTCCGTTTTTAAAACCTATCTGCAAGATCCCGTTCTTTACTTTCACATGCAGGTATTCAAATACGTCGCTATAGGTTTCGATAGATAATGAATGCGCATGTGATTGCTCCACGGTGGCATTTATCACTCCGGACAATTCCAGTCCGGAAAAAGCCTCAACCTGAAATTTCCTTTTTTCCAGGGATTCCTTCTGTGCCAGTACGGCCGTACACAGAAAGGTCATTATTGTCAATATAACTAACTTTTTCATAATAATTTACATATTTTATTTATAGAAACACTATAATTTAAAGGCTCTTGATCGAAGAAGCCCCGCTGGATGAAGACCGGGTAAATTCAGGTCCACCTTTGACATGAATGTCAGATGCTCCCGAAACCGAAACGTCAATCTTGCCGGTCACATGGACATGTGCTCCGGAAGCCCCGCTGCATCTGATCTTCATTTCTTCCGTATCAAACTCTGTGGCCTTTATGGCCGAAGCACCGCTCACCCTGATATCTGCCCTGGAAGCACTTCCCTTCATCACAACGGTAGATGCACCTCCAACCTGCAATTCGATACCGGCTACTTCCTGATTGAACAACAACGTGGAGGCCCCATTGACATAACCCTTGGTATTTGTAGACAACCCCTTGATCTCCAACTTAGAAGCACCGTTTATATCAATATTTGATGCATGTGTCATGATATGCACTTCGGCTGCAGTGGCTCCTGTCAGTCTGATCCTGAAATTGGAAGGATTAAACCCGTCTTTGGTAGACAGAGATGCCGCATTGGAGAGCTCTATCCCCTCAAGCTCCGGCATGGTGATCTTTGCCCGTATGGTGTGGTTTCTGCTGAAAACGTTTTTTGCCGTACGCCACCATTCCCTGGTCACTCCCAGGTGCAGCACTTTGCCGCTGACATTGATCTCCAGCTCACCGACAAGCTCTTCCGGGATCTCAAGCTCCATGGTATGGGAATCTCCCCGATATACTTCGATCTGATAAATGAACGAAGCGTTAATGGCATTGAAAGGCTCCAGCTGGTAGGAACGTGTAACCATATTCCGGGCTGAAAGCAGTGTCCCCAGGAACAGGGCCAATGAGCATAATACAATCTTTTTCATACATGTTAATTTACTGATTTGACAATGATGCAATCTGTTTCATTCCTTCATATAACCGCTGATAATACTCTTTCTGTAAGTGCTCTGCATCTCTTCCGGAAATTTCTGCAGGGAGCATTTGTGAGAATTCGTCAACCGATGCCGGCATAATGGATTGCATGTTCATAAGGATCTCCTGCCTTTTGTATTCAGGCAGGTCCCGGGTGTTGTATTCAATCTGATCAGAAAGTTTTTGCAACTGGTTGTAATAGCAGGTATACGATTCACCTGTACAGGGATCCACATCAAATAAACTGTTTACCGGATCCTCTTTCAGGAAGCGCACCCCTATCGTAACCACCAATAGAAATAAAGCCGCCACAGATATGTATATCAAATATTTATATCTGCGAGGTCTTGGTTCAGAAAGCTTATTGCCGAGCCTTTCCATGAAACGGAGTTCATGTCCTTCGGGCAGCGGATCGGACTCAAACGCTTCCTTATTGTCCTGAATAAAAGTTCTTAACTTGTCCATAATCCTTGAATTTCTTCCTGCAATTTCCTGCGGCCCCTGCTGTACTGGCTTCTTACCGTGGAAGGTTGCAGATCGGTGATCTGTGCTATTTCATCAAAATCATATCCTTCAAAAAGATAGAGGCTTAATATGGTCCTGTATCCCGACGGGAGTGAATCCAGTTGTTCCCTGATGACCCGCACCTTTTTTGCATCGTCCCCCTCTTCTTCCGGAAAGAAAGACATTGCAAAGCCGTCATCGGAGGGGGTGTTGCGGAGCTCCCTGGTCTCTATGGGTTCTGCATTCAGGGCCATCTGAAAATCCAATGAACGCAGCCTGTCAATAGCTCCTCTTACTGCCACCTTTCTTAACCAGGAGTAACACGCCTTTTTATTTATAAAGTACATCTTTCCTTCCGTGAACAATTTCACAAACGCATCCTGCATACACTCTTCTGCATCCCGGGGAGAACGCAATATGCGCAAACACGTGTGGTAAATTGATTTGTTATACTCCCTGTAAAGGGCTGTTTGGTCCATATTACGTTCCGCTAAAGGGTGCCTTCACCTATACAAACGGATGTCTCCGGATTTTGCTGCACCCGAAGGTTTGAAAATTTATGATCTGCTATCATCAGATCTACTACCTTGCCGTAACTGGCTATGCCGTCTCGTTGTGAGTTGGCCTTCAGGTAAGCATCGTTTACCTGCCGGGACATTTCTGAAAACGAGGACCTGAAGGGTTCCCAATAGGCACGGTTCTGAGCAAGATCGTGAAGAACCCGGGGAGAAAGACTTTTCATGAGTCCTTCGTATTGGTCGGGCAAAGCATTGTAAACGGCATGTAACAGATAATTGAGGGAATGCAGCAGACAGGAATATTTCAGGTCCGTGTTGGTCGTATGCCGTACGACCAGGTAGGTTAAAAAATTGGCTTCGTTCTCCCTCATAAAACCTCTGACATGAGCCTGTTCGTGTGTCATGACTGCCGGTACCAGGAATACAGGAATGTCTTTGTTCACATTGGCCTCGAGTGTCCAGGGAAAGAAAAAACCGCTTACAAAAGCATACGACATACCCCGCGAAGCCATGACCGGCTTGGTGGATGGATAATACCCCCCCACTTTAAGACCGGTGTTCACTGCCAACGAATCGTAGGCCTTCATAATATCTTTTCTGTAACCGGAAAATGTATGCTCCGGGATCATGTTTCCTTCGGGCGACCTTCGGGTAAAGGAAGCGGTCTGGTTCACCTGCCTGACGATTTCCCCGGCCAGCTCATGCAGTTCTTCCGCCGCAGACGGTCCCACGGTCAGTCCCAAATGATCTTCCAGGGGAAGCCGGTGATAATGCACGCCGGTGGTAAGCAGGAACACAGATATTCCCCAGACCATCAGCAAGCCCAGATTGCGCAGGTATTTTTTCCATAGCACAGCAGCCCGGGCATAAGGCCCGGCAGCCAGACGTACCACTCCCCTGACAAGATAAAAAAGCAGGAAAGGGACCAGCAGGTACAGAACGATCTCGGCCAGTGAAAAAGGGATCAGCGCCATGACAGAGGAAACTCCCTGTGCTAAAAATCTGTAAATGAATCCAGAGTAGACAGTATCCATGAAACCTGGAAGGACCCGGTATAGAAGCAACAGCAACAAGCTGAAGCCCAGCAATATAAAAGGCATACGTGTTTTCATGTATGCAAAGTTATTATATTTGTACTTTCGATATACTTACGCCATGAGAAAACGGACCCTCCTGCTGACAGCCATTGCCTCTCTTTTCTTTATTAATGCCACGGCACAAAACAATGCTTTCCCGCCTCTTCTGGACAGTGCCTCTGCCACCGCACTTACCGATTCCCTCCAAACCCTGCTGGCCGACGGGGTGATGCGGATTTCAAACATACGTATCCGGGACATTCAGCGTGACGACAGACATCAGCATATCACTTTCAATTTTACGGCCGGAATGGCCGAATACCCCATCCGGAAAGAAAAAACAGAACGGGTATTTGAAACCATTCGCCATTTTCTCCCAGGCAGCTACAGACACTACACCTTGCGTATAAGAACGGACAACAGGGACCTGGAAGAACTCATCCCGGAGTATTTCAACCCCGGCTTCACTCCCCTCAGTAAAGACCGGTTGGATAAGAACCGGAAAGATTATGAGAAAGCAGTCGCCATTAATAAAAGATCGCCGGCAAAGATCAACCCTAAAAGAGGAACTCCGCAAGAAATCGCTCTGCAGACAAAGCTGGAAAACCGACAGGCGGCCATCAACCTGGAAAAGCTGGAAGCACAGGCGCAGATGAAACGTGATGAAAGGAGGAACAGAAGACACGATTGGCCGGATCTGGGTCCCACCCCCCTGGTAACAAGGGAAAACAGGCCTTACAACATTACCCACGGGCTACAGAACAGGCACATAGCCCTGTGGCATAGCCACGGACTGTATTACGAACAGAAACTGGCCCGGTGGGAATGGCAACGCGCCCGCCTGTTCCAGACCGTGGAAGATCTCTATACCATGTCCTACGTACTGCCTTTCCTGACTCCCATGCTGGAAAATGCGGGAGCCATCGTCATGCTTCCGCGGGAGCGTGATACACAGATCAACGAGGTGGTAGTGGATAACGATGATGCGGAAAGCGGATACAGCGAACAGGGAGGTACGTATCTGTGGCGCACCGACGAGAAGGACAACCGCGGTTTTGCGAATAAGAAAGAAATCTATACCTGTTATGACAATCCGTTCAGGATGGGAACTTACCGCAGGATTGTTACCCACAATCCCGAACTGAATAAAAAAGCGGTTATGCAACCGGCTTTTGCCGAGTGGATACCCGACATCCCCGAAGCAGGTGAATACGCCGTATACGTTTCCTATGCCAGCCTGCCCCTGAGCGCACGGGATGCGCGATATACCGTCCACCACAAAGGAGGCAGCGAGGTCTTCCGGGTCAATCAGCAAATGGGAGGCGGAACGTGGATCTACCTGGGAACTTTTTCGTTTGATGAAGGAAGAAATGTGGCAGGACGCGTAACCCTCTCCAATGAGAGCCGCGAGGTAAATGCCATAGTGACCGCCGATGCTGTCAAATTTGGCGGCGGCATGGGCAATATGGGACGAATGGTACAGGATACCAGCCTGGTATCCCACTTTGGGAACATATCATTCCCTCCCCAAATAAGCGGATATCCCCGTTTCACCGAAGGAGCCCGTTACTGGCTGCAATATGCCGGATTTTCAGATACGGTTTATACATATTACGAAGGCGACAATGATTATACAGACGATTATTCCTCCAGGGGACGGTGGGTCAACACCCTGGCCGGAGGCTCTGAAAAACACCCCGGAAATCCGGGACTGAAGATCCCTGTTGACCTGTCTTTTTCATTCCACACCGATGCCGGAGTTACAAAGAACGACAGCATCATTGGCACCCTGGCCATCTATACCCGCGACAGCGACGGCACGGAACTTTTGCCTACAGGACACAGCCGGCTGACTTCCAGGGATTACACGGACCTGGTACAGACCCAGATCGTAAATGACCTGCGTGCCCTCTGGAATCCTGACTGGACAAGACGCGGCATATGGAACCGCTCGTACTCGGAAAGCCGTTCTCCCCAGATCCCGGCCATGTTGCTTGAACTGCTTTCACATCAGAATTTTGCCGATATGCGTTACGGTCTGGACCCGCTCTTCCGTTTTACCGTCAGCCGGGCGATATATAAGGGAATGCTCCGGTATCTGAGCAGCACGGCGGGTTTTGAATATGTGGTGCAACCCCTCCCTGTAAACCGTATTGCCGTAAATTTCAATGATAGCGGGAATGCACTCCTCACCTGGGAACCCACTGAAGATTTGCTGGAACCTACTGCCCGGGCCCGGGGGTACATCGTGTATACCCGGAAAGGAGGCAGGACAGAATCATTTGACAGCGGGACCTATGTGGAAGCCAACCGGGCCGAGGTCCCCGTTGAACCGGGCAGGCATTACAGTTTCCGGGTAACGGCCGTCAACTCCGGTGGGGAAAGTTTTCCTTCCCAGGTCGTCAGTCTCTTCAAGGTACCCGAGGGTGATGAAAAAGGGAAAATTCTGATCGTGAACGGATTCACCAGAATTTCGGCCCCTGACAGTTACGCATCACAAGACACTCTTTATGCCGGATTCACCGATCATTCCGACCACGGAGTGCCTTACATTAAAGATATCTCCTATACCGGTTCCCAGTTTGAATTCCGCCGAAAGTACAACTGGTCCGATGACGATGCCCCGGGATTCGGAGCCAGCCATGCCGATTGGGAGACCCGGGTCATCCCGGGCAACACATTCGATTACCCCATCATCCACGGGGATGCCTTCGCTTCGGCCGGATACAGTTACGTTTCCTGCGGAGTGGACGCTTTTTCAGATCCCGATTCACCCGTTGAACCGGAAGATTTTTTTGCCGTGGACCTGATCCTCGGTAAACAAAAACAGGTTCACAGGGGCGGAATCCCTTCAGGGAGGGCAGATTTCAGGGCATTTCCTCCCGCATTGCAGGTAAAACTGACCCAATACGCCAGGCAACAAGGCAATTTGCTGATAAGCGGCTCATACGTCAGCAGCGATATATGGGACGGGGTACTGAAGGACAGTCTTTCAGAACGTTTCGCTACAGATATTCTGAAGATCAGACACCGCACCAACCAGGCAGCCCGCAAAGGGGAGGTTATCACGGCACCTTCGCCTTTCAAAGCGTTTTACGACGGCAAACCGGCTGACCAGGCCGTTTATACGTTCCCGGCAACACTGAACGATATTGTTTATGCGGTAGAATCGCCCGATGCCTTTGAACCGGCGGGAGAAGGAGCCTTTACCATATTCCGCTACAGGGAAAACCGGCTGGGTGCAGGGGTGGCCTACAAGGGAGACCATGCATCCGTCGTACTGGGATTTCCACTGGAAACCCTGCAGGAGAAAGAACAGCTGGAACGACTGGTGAAACAATGCCTGGATTTTTTCAATACTGACAAATAGTCATACATTCCGCCAATGGAACGGTTTTTGACTCTAAGGGTGTCAAAAATCTTCAACGGAATTGTTATGAAAAATAAAGGTACTATCGGTGTAACCACCCAGGACATTTTCCCCATCATTAAAAAATTTTTGTACTCGGACCATGAGATATTTCTCAGGGAACTGATTTCCAATGCAGTTGACGCTACCCAAAAAGTGAAAGCCCTTTCGGCCAAAGGGGATATCAAAGGTGAATTGGGAGATCTGACCGTCAGGGTCAGTGCCGATCCGGCAAAAAAAACCATAACCGTTTCGGACAGAGGCATTGGTATGACAGACCAGGAAGTGGACAAATACATCAACCAGATCGCCTTTTCGAGTGCCGGTGAATTCCTGGAAAAATACAAAGACCAGGCAAACAACATCATAGGACATTTTGGCCTGGGATTTTATTCCAGTTTTATGGTAGCCAAAAAAGTGGAGATCATCACAAAAAGCTGGCAGGAAGGGGCTCAGGCTGTCAAGTGGACCTGTAAGGGAACCCCTGAATATACCCTGGAACCTGCCGGGAAGGAGGACCGCGGAACCGACATCATATTGCACCTCTACGCCGAATACGAATCTTATGCAGAAGAGAGCAAGATCAATGACCTGCTTCAGAAATACTGCAGCTTCCTTCCGGTCGAGATCGCTTTTGGAAAAGAAAAAGAATGGAAAGACGGGAAAGAGGTCATCCTGGACAAGGACAGGATCATCAACCAGGTGAATCCCCTTTGGACCCGCAAGCCCGCCGACCTTAAAGACGAGGACTACAAGGCTTTTTACAGTAAACTGTACCCGTTTGCGGAAGAACCCCTTTTCTGGATCCATCTGAACGTGGATTATCCTTTCAAACTCACAGGCGTGTTGTATTTTCCCAAGATCAAGGACAAGCTGGAAGTGACTCGCAACAAGATACAGCTGTATTGCAACCAGGTTTTTGTAACCGACAACGTAGAGCACATAGTCCCTGATTTTCTGACACTTCTGCACGGGGTAATCGATTCTCCGGACATTCCCCTGAACGTCTCACGGAGCTATCTGCAAAGTGATTCCAATGTGAAAAAGATTTCTTCGCACATTACGCGCAAGGTAGCTGACCGCCTTGATGAGATTTTCAAAAACGACCGTCCCGCGCTGGAAGAAAAATGGGACAACCTGAAACTCTTCATAGAATACGGCATGCTCACGGAAGAAAAATTTTATGAAAGGGCCCTGAAATTTGCCCTGCTTAAAAATACCGACAGCAAATACCTTAGTTTCGAGGAATACGAAAAACTGATAGCGCCCAACCAGAAAGACAAAGACAATAAACTGGTCTATCTGTATGCCACCAATACCGAAGAACAATTCGCCTACATAAGTGCCGCCAGGGATAAGGGATACGATATCCTGCTGCTGGATTCCCCTTTGTGTGCGCATTTTGTCAACCTGCTGGAATCCAAAATGAAAGATGTGCGTTTTGTACGTGTTGATTCCGACACCCCTGAGAAACTGATCCCGAAGGAAGAACTGTCTAAACCCGATATGAGTGAAGACGAAGAAAAAGAATTGAGGGAAGCATTCCAGGAGGTATTGCCAAAAGAGGCTACCTTCACAGTCAGTTTCGAGAACATGGGAGCCAGACAGAACCCGGTGATCATTACACAGGGTGAATGGATGCGCCGTTATCGCGAAATGTCTGCACTGGGAGGCGGTATGAACTTCATGGGAACCATGCCCGAATCCTATTCACTGGTAGTCAATTTCGAACATCCGTTAATACAGAAGATCCGGGAGACCAAAGACAAAAGCCTCATCAGCCAGGTATGCGATCTGGCACTGCTGGCCAACAACCTGCTAAAAGGCGAATCCCTCAGCACTTTTATTAAAAGGAGTGTCGACTTACTGTAAAGGCTTAACTACTTCAACCAGTTCAGGCAGGTCCATGCCAATCTCACGGAGGAATTCAATGCGCGGGACCCCGTTGGAATTCCAGCCCCTGCGTTTGTAAACGGCATCCAGAAGCCGTTCGTAACGGTCTTCCCTGAACTGGCGCAAAACCCGGCGTTTTTCATCCAGGTCCATGGCCTGGGGATCAACGCCTGTTTCTTCTTTCAGCTGTTTGTCGTAACGTTCCTGCCTGGACAGGTATTCCTCTTCCGTCACCGGGCCGCAGGCCCGGTAGGGTTGTGCATCGTCCCTGCGAAGACCGTATCCCATGCGGATATTGAAGATACGCTGGAAATTGTACACCCTTTCAGACATACGTATGAGCGCTTCCTTGTCAAAGTCCCTTCCCGTGACGGCCTTGAAGACGGTCACGTAATTGTCCACGTGTTCGGGAACTTTGGCAGGCTCATCAGTCCCGGCATTATCGGCCGGTTCAATGTCGTTCCAGCACAATTTGCAGAATCCCGCCAGTCCGAACCATGTCCGGAACATCGGAAAATAATGGAGTGCCTCGGCCTTGTCTTCAAACGTGGGAATCTGGTTGTTGATCATGTCCATGAAGATCAGCCAGGCCTCGTCGTGCTGCGGACCTTTGTTGGTCATGGCATATCCTCCCTGCTGGGCCAGAGACTCCTTGGATATGTACATGGAATATTCCATGCCTTTATTCTCCATGGCAATGTCTTTGAGAAAACCCGGATCGCCCCACCCTTTTTCGATGAACAATTCTTTCATCTTTTTTACGCCCATTCCGGCAACCAGGCCGAATCCCTCTCCGCGTGCCAGCTGGTGCATGCATTCCAGGGCCGCGGGGGCATTGCCCCATTGTAGTTCAAGTCCGCCCGTACGTTCCTTGTTCAGGATACCGTTTTCCCAGCATTCCATGATAAATGCCACAATATTGCCCCAGGATATGGTACATATACCGTAGGTATCGCAATAAAAATTCTGTTCGGCAACATAGAGGGGATCAAAAATGGCCAGGTTGGATCCCAGTGCGGCTGCCGTTTCGTATTCAGGTCCGTCCACCAGCACCTTGGATCCCCTGTATGGACCGGTTCTGAGTTCAAAATCATCTATTCCCTTGGAACACATCATAGTACATCCCAGCCAGCATCCGTCCGGAATGCCTTGGGAAAAGTGCTTTTTCCACACTTCCATATCAATTTTGTGGCAATCCTTATGGTCCCCGAATTTAAAATTCATCACCGGCAGCAGGTCGTACTTTTCCATGACCCCCATCAGGTGAGCCGTACCCACCTTGCGCATCTGACACTGGATGTCATCCAGTTCGTTCATTTCCCTGTTGAAACGTTTGCCGCGCTCCCGGATCGCGGGCATATCCACTACGTTGTTCAGCTGCCCGGATACTTTGGGTACTTTGGCTACGATAGCCCGCACGTTCTTATGGCGCATCAGGGTGCCAAGACCACCCCTGCCGGCCTGTTTGAGCCGGATCTTCTTTCTTTTGACGTCATAAAAGGAAAAATTCAACATGCCCACCAGGGAGTGCTCAGCGGCCTGCCCCGTAGATACGACCGACACGTTCAGTTTGTCGCTTTCACTGTCAGAGAACATTGCGTGCAATTCTTCGGCCAGCAGGTGCGAGTCTATATGCATGCCTGCGGGGGGAGCAAAAAATTCCACTTCATGGTCTACCCCGTTAATATACACAATCACTTCCTGCAAAGCGATACCCTGCACTTCCAGGGCATCAAATCCGGCAAATTTCAAATGGGGTCCGAAGTGACCGCCTACGTTGGAATCCACTACCCTTTCGGTTAAGGGGGACAATCCCACGCAAATGCTTTTTCCGGCACCGGCATATTGTGTGATCCCGCAGACAGGTCCGCCCGAAATGACGATCTCATTTTCAGGATCACTCCATTTGGTCTGTGGTGTTACGGCATCCCAAAGCATCCGGAGGCCGTATCCTTTGCCTCCTACAAAAAGCTCTTTTACCCCGGGATCAACGGAACGTACTTCCGCCTTGAGGGAATCCAGGTTCACATAAAGGCTTTGGTCCGAATACCCTTTCTCAAGAGGTTTCCATAGGTAGGGGATTCTGGCCAGTACTTCACGGTTGCCAACAATTGCATTCATAAACGGTGTTTTAGTTGTATATTTGCATTGCAAAAATAACGAAAATGACCGTTATACAAAATATTACATCGCACCTTAGTGTAAAAAAAGCAGGCATTGCCGGGGCCGGAGGACTGGGCTCCAACGTAGCCGCCGCCCTTGTAAGAAGCGGCATAGGTCACCTGGTGATCGCCGACTTTGACATAGTTACCAAAGCCAATCTCAACCGCCAGTTCTATTTTGAAGATCAGGTGGGCCGGCCAAAAGTGGAAGCACTCAGGGAAAACCTGCTACGGATTGATCCGAAAACAGAAGTGACCGCCCTTAACAGCCGTATTACCCCTCAAAACGCCGGGGATCTTTTCGGGACCTGTGATGTGGTAGTGGAAGCTTTTGATCGGGCCGGAGAAAAGCAGTGGTTTGCCGAGTGGATGACCAGGCACTACCCTGACAAACCGCTGATCATGGGCTCGGGCATGGCCGGCTTCGGTAACCTGGAATCGATACACATACAAAGATCCGGGAATCTGTACATTTGCGGAGACCAGAGGGAAACAGATGAAAAACAGGTGCCTTTGCTTGCCCCGAGGGTAATCCTGGTGGCCATGATGCAAGCCGATCTGGTACTCGAATTATTGTTGCACCAAAGACCTGTACAAAACATATGACCATCACCCTGAACAACCGCCGGGAATCATTTGCCGCTGAAACAATGAGCATTACCCGGATCATGGACGAAAAGTCATTTCACTTTAAAATGCTTGTAGTCAAACTCAACGGCTCTCTTATTGCCGGGGAATCCTGGCCAAAAACCGTTGTACGTGACGGAGACCGTCTGGATATCATTCATTTGGTAAGCGGAGGCTGATATGATCAATATTCCTGTTATGAACATAAAACACACCTTTATACAATGCGCTGTAGCCGTGCTTACGGCAGCCGGACTCACTGCCTCGTGCATTTCGGTGAATCTGGATGCCGTCAGCGGTTCCACCCTTATCTGGAATTCGGGATCCAACAATTATTTCAACCGTGAAGCATACACGACCCTTACCGGTCCGAAAAAACTCCTGATAGACGGGGAAGTGGAAAAGGAAACTGAGATAAAACTCTCCCGCCTTCCCCTGAGGACCGTTACCGTTAAGGAAGCCGTTTACTGCCCCGGGGGGGATTCCATCGCTTTCAAAGGCACTTTCCGTTACGACGGATATGCTTTGTGCGATATCCTGAGCACCATAAAAGTGGACAAGGCCAGCAAGGAAGACCTGTGGCCCCCGGTAGATCTGTACATAGAGGTACGTAACGAAGCAGGCGATATGGCCGTCTTTTCCTGGGGTGAGATCTTCTATTCGGGCAATATGTACGGCATCGTCATTGCCAAACGTGTCACGCGGGTGATCCCGGGAAAAACGGGAGAACTCTGGGAGCTGCCCGGGCAAATGCAGCTGGTGGCGGAAACGGACCTGATCTCTGAAAGAAACCTCAAATCCCCCTCCCGTATTACCATCAGATCGCTGAGAGGAAATTACATCGTGAACCGGGACCCGGCAGTGCTTGCAAACGATCCGGGAAGACTCCTGATCAGGTCGTCGCTACAGGACACCCTGGAAACAATCACCCAATTCCGGGATGACCTGCCTTTGGTGGATCACACAACCCTGTTCTATGGAAACAGTATGGGGTACAAAGAATTACGTGAATTCAAAGGCCAAATGCTCAGCCACGTACTTGCCCCCTGGTTCCCTCCGGATGATTACAGTTCCATCCGCTCCGGGATGCTGAGCGTAGCCGGTGTGGACGGATACAGGGCCGCCTTTTCCCTTGCCGAGGTGATCAACCGCAACGACCACCGGGAACCCCTGCTGGTCAGGGAAGGCGATTCCTTCACCCTCTATGCCGCCTGCGATGCCTTTGCGGACCGATGCGTTAAGGGCCTGAGCGAGATCCGGCTGACTGATCCGTTGTAATTATGAGAAAAAGTATACGATACCTCCTGATCCCATGTATCCTGCTGGCTTCCTGCCAACAGAAACCTGAAAACCGGCTGGTGGTCTTCCACGCCGGGAGTCTGTCCCTGCCCATGAAAGCCTTGGCGGACAGTTTTTCGGCCATGTACCCCAAAACCCAATTCCGCATGGAAGCGGCCGGCAGTGTGGACTGCGCCCGCAAGATCACCGAACTGGGACGCAGCTGTGACATCCTGGCCTCGGCAGATTACCTGGTCATAGATGAACTGTTGATACCGGAATATGCATCGGACAACCGGCCCTTTGCCGTAAACAGCATGGTGATCGCCTATACCGGGGAATCACGCCGTGCAGAGCAGATCAACAGCCACAACTGGCCCGCTGTTCTGCTTTCGCCCGATGTATGCTACGGACGCTCCGACCCCCACGCCGACCCTTGCGGTTACCGGACCCTGCTGACCCTGCAGCTGGCCGAACTTTATTACAGCGGAAAAGCCGGGACAATGCCATTCAAGGTATCGGATTTCACAGAAAAAGACACACGTTTTATCCGGCCCAAAGAAGTGGATCTGCTGGCCTTACTGGGAAATCACGCCATCGATTACATCTTCATATACAAATCCGTAGCCCTGCAACACAACCTGCGTTACCTGGAACTGCCCCCGCAGATCAACCTGGGAGACAGATCATTGGCAGAACAATATGCCCGGGCTACGCTTACTGTACGCGGCAGCAGTCCGGGAGACAGCCTGAAGGTCACAGGCACCCCCATCACCTATAGTTTTACCATTCCCCACAATGCCGAAAATCCGCAACTGGCCAAAGAATTTGCCCGTTTTCTGACGGACTCACTGGGAGGTCAGAAGATCCTCCGGGCTATGGGGCAATAGAGATCCGGCGGCCTGCAAGGGTAATTACTTCCGAAGGATCGTGTGTGACGTGCAAAATGGTAATCCCTTTTGCCGATACATTTTTCAACAAGGTAACGGAACTCTCCCTGAGCGGAGCGTCCAGGGCAGAGAGTGGTTCGTCCAGCAACAGCACCAACGGATGAATGACCAAAGTCCGGGCCAGCGCCACACGTTGCTTTTCTCCTCCGGATAACGTACCGGGCATCCTGTTCAAATGCCTGGAAATATCCAGCTCTGCAGCTAATGCATTGACCGTCTTTTCTATTTCAGATCTTTCTTTCCCCCTGATTTTCAGTGGATAAGATATGTTTTGAAAAACGGTCATGTGCGGAAACAGGGCATAATCCTGAAACAGGATGCCCACCGGCCTGTGTTGGGCAGGAGTATGCGTATGATCTTTTCCGTTGATGTAAACAGATCCTTTTTTCAACGGTCTGAGCCCTGCAATGAGTTCCAGAATGACCGTCTTCCCTGAACCTGAAGGGCCAAGAAGGGCGCAATAATCTCCCTTTGTAAGATCCAGGGAAAAATCCCTGAGGGTAAAATCCCCCACCGAATATTGCATGTTTCTGCAGGAAAGCATATCAGGTGCCTTTTGTTTTACGGCCCGGCAACCGCAATGCGATGAATACCAGGATACATATGATGATAAAAAGTACGGCCACCGGCCTGGCGTAGTCAAGGCCATAGGAGTTGAAACGGTCAAAGATCAGCACCGGTGTCGTCATGGGATGGTAGGCCACGATCACCACCGCCCCGAATTCACTCATCCCCCTGGCAAACATCATGACCAGCCCGGTAATGACCGAAGGACGGGCCAAAGGCAGCGAGATTTGACGGAACACCTTAAACGGAGAGGCTCCCAGGGAACGTGCCGCCTGCTCCAGTCTCAGGGGAACGGCCTGGAATCCGTCACGTGCGGCGTTTATCAGAAAAGGGACACTGACAAAAGCCATGGCCACCCCGATGGCAAAAGGACTCCCCACCAGGTTGAATCCCAGGATATCGGCAAACCGGCCCAGGGCTGAATCCCGTGATATAAAGCCAAGCACGGCTATCCCTGCGGCAGAATGCGGCAACACAATGGGAATGTCGATCAGTCCCTGGAGCATGGCTTTCCCCCTGAATTCCTTTCGTGCCATGATGTAAGCCAGGGGGAGGGCAAAAAGTGCCGCCAGAACCGTAAACAGGGCCGAGACGCCCAGGCTGAGCCCTATACTGGAGTACACCTCCCTGTCCCTGATCGTCTGGAAGAGATCCGGCACGGAAGTGGAAAAGAAAAGTCCCAGAAGGGGAGCTATGATGAACAACAGCATAACACCCGATAAAAACAAGAAGATCAGACGAATGGCCGTGTAGTTGTTCCTGAAGTGCATGGTATTCTCTTTCAGGGCAAATATAAGAAAAAGCATTGTATCTTTGCAGTTATGACAGATTTCCATGTTGCCCTGAAAACATTGCTGGACAGTGCCCCTCGGGCCGGCACCGAACAAATATCCCTCACCGGGGCCTGTGACCGTGTGCTTGCCCAGGATGTACTCACTCCAGAAGACATACCTCCCTTTTCCAAATCGGCCATGGACGGGTATGCCTGCCGCAGTGAAGACATATCGGAAGGCATGCGGATGCTTGAAATGATCCCGGCCGGCCGGCGCCCTCGACACACGATCATCCCCGGTACATGCAGCAAGATCATGACCGGTGCCATGATCCCTGAAGGCGCCGACACCGTCCTGATAGTCGAGAAGGCCACGATCCGGGACGGGCTTGTTTACGGAACCCCGTCTGCCGTGACCAATATCATGGTTCAGGGCGAAGACCTGAAAAAGGGAGACAGGGTAATGGAAAAAGGCACCGTCCTCAGGCCACAGCACCTGGCGTTGCTGGCAGCCTGCGGAATAGACCTTGTAACGGTAAGCCAAAAGATCCCGGTGGGCATCCTTTCCACCGGTAACGAACTGGCCGAACCGGGACAGGTAACCGAACCGGGAAAAATATTCAACAGCAACGCATGGTCGCTGATGGCCATGGCAAGCGGTTCAGGCGGCATTCCTTCCTATTACGGAATTGCTTCAGACACGCTGGAAGACACCCGCTGTAAGCTCTCCAGGGCACTGGAAAACAACTGGGTGGTACTCATATCCGGAGGCGTTTCCGAAGGAGATTACGACCACGTGCCTGCCGCAATACGGGAACTGGGCTTTGAGATACTTTTTGACAGGGTCCGCGTACAACCCGGCAAGCCGACCACTTTTGCCGTTTCCGGGGAAACCGGGAAATACATTTTCGGGTTACCGGGAAATCCGGTATCTTCCTTTGTGCAGTGTTTGCTGATGGTTAAACCGTTCCTGTCGGCCATGCAGGGAGCCCGGACGGAACCGGTTGCTGCCCGGCTGCCGTTGAAAGGACATTTCAGGCGCAGGAACAGCGGCCGGATGGCACACATTCCCCTCAGGATCAATCCGGAGGGAACGTGCACCCCCCTTCCCTACAACGGATCCGCCCACCTGGCCTCACTGGCGTCGGCCCAAGCCCTGGGAAGGATCCCGGTGGGCATTGACCGCATTGAAGAAGGAGAAACCATAGAGGTTTTGTTTTTTTATTGAACCGTTGATGAAAGATTCCTTTGGCAGAGAAATAACCTACCTGCGCATCTCGGTTACCGACCGGTGCAACCTCAGGTGTGTTTACTGTATGCCTGAAGAAGGCATCCCGCTGGTTCCCCGATCCCGCATGCTTACCTATGAAGAAATCCTGCGTTTTACAAGCCATGCCGTAAGCCGGGGCATCAACAAAGTCCGCCTGACAGGCGGCGAACCCCTGGTAAGAAAAGGGATTCGGACCCTGATCGGCGACCTGGCTGACATACCCGGGATCAAGGATCTGGCGATGACCACCAACGGGATCCTGTTGTCTGAAATGGCGGTGGATCTGCGGCAGGCCGGTCTCCAACGTCTTAATATCAGCCTCGACACGCTCGACCAACATCGGTACAGGACCCTGACCCGCGGCGGAGACCTCGGCAAGGTGCTGGAAGGCATACATGCGGCCAAAAAGGCCGGGTTCGGGGCACAGGGATCCCCCCTGAAGATCAATTGCGTTCTGTTGCCCGACACAACCCCTGAGGATTTGCATGCCTTACGTGGATTTGCCCTAAAAGAGGGATTGGAACTGCGCCTGATCCATTGTATGGACCTGAAAAAAGGATCTTTTACAAGGGTGGAAGGCGGTGATGGAGGCGATTGCCCGCATTGCAACAGGATCCGGCTTACCTCTACCGGGATGCTCAAACCCTGCCTGTTCAACAATGCCGGGTTCGATATCAGGCTGCTGGGCGCCCAAAAGGCCCTGGAAGAGGCATTGCGCGGCAAACCTGCTGCAGGAAGCAACAACACGCATGATACATTTAATTATATTGGCGGATAAAATCGAATCGTTATGAATAAGAACCTTTCACATACGCGACACGACGGACAGGTGAACATGGTGGATGTCTCGTCAAAGGAAATCAGCCTGAGGCATGCGATGGCCTGCGGGACGATCCGTTTGTCAGCCCAAACCATTGCTCTGATCGGGGAAGACAAAATGAAAAAAGGATCGGTACTGACGACGGCTGCCCTGGCCGGGATTTCGGCTGCCAAACAATGCGGACACCTGATCCCCCTGTGTCATAACATCCCGCTGACCAAAGCCGATGTAACTTTTGAAATACACGCCGACGCCATCGAAGCCCGGGGAGAAGCCCGCTGCACCGGACCCACCGGTGTGGAAATGGAAGCCCTGACAGCCGTAAGCGTAGCCCTGCTGACCATTTACGACATGTGCAAAGCCGTTGACAAGCACATGGAGATCACAGGAATACGACTTTTGGAAAAAACTAAAACAAAGCTCTGAGATCATGATAACAATTCGTTCAGTAAACGTCTCCGAAGCAAAGGGAACCGTCAAGAAAGCCTGTGAATTCATAGAACTGGACACTTCCGGCATACAGGGCGACGCCCACGCCGGCGACTGGCACCGGCAGGTCAGCCTGCTGGGAGAAGAAGCCTACGCAACAATGGAACTGGATCCTGAGGAATACCCCTTCGGGGCCTTTGCCGAGAATATCACCACCTGCGGGACACCCGATGACCATACCCCGGACCTGAAACATTGCAGACCCGGTGACAGGTTCCGCTGTGGCGAGGTGCTTGTGGAAGTGACCCAGATTGGTAAAAAATGTCACGGACCGGGATGCGCAATCTATGAAAAGACGGGGAATTGCGTCATGCCCAAAGAAGGTATATTTGCCAGGGTGCTTTCCGGTGGATTGCTCAAACCCGGGGACGAACTCATATACGAGCCCAAAACCTACCACATTGCTGTCATTACCCTGAGTACCAGGGCACGAAAAGGCACCTACACCGACCGCAGCGGCCCCTTGCTGGAACAGCTTATTGGAGCATTCTGCAAGGAACACAACTGGCCCTTCAGGATCTCATCCGCACTGTTACCTGACGACGCCGCGCTGCTCCACTTTGAGCTCAGAAAATACATCCGTGCCGGGTACGATATGGTTTTCACCACCGGCGGTACCGGGATTGGTCCTTCGGACATTACCATTGCCGTGGTGAAAAGGGTACTGGACAAGGAAATCCCGGGGATTATGGAATACATAAGATTGAAATACGGAAACGAAAATCCCTATGCCCTGCTGAGCGCTTCACTGGCAGGCGTTGCCGAAAATACGCTGGTATTTGCCCTTCCCGGAAGCGTGAAGGCCGTGGACGAATATTTTACCGAGATTGCCCGCAGCCTGAAACATATGGTATATATGCGTATGGGGCTTGATATCCACTCAGGAACATAACGAATAACGTCAGATATCTTTTCATAATGATACTTTTTATAAAACAAATATAACCATTATCTTTGCATTGATTAAAAACAATTATTTATGAAAAAATTAATTTACACTTTGGTTCCCCTTTTGGGCATGATCCTTTTGGGTTCCTGTAATACAAACACATATCAAGTAACCGCTACATTCCCGGACGATTCCTTTAACGGAAAAACGGCTATGATGAATGCTTCCCACGACGGAAGCGCACTGGACAGTGCCGTCATTGAAAACCAAACGGCCACCTTCGCGGGAACGGTCCAGGAGCCAGTTCTGGTTCTTGTTTCAAGCGAACGTGCACGGGGCCAGCTGATACTGGAAGCCGGCAACATTGCCATTGACCTGCAGCAACCCGGTAAAATGGCTGTCGGAACAGGTACTCCCCTGAATGAAGAACTGGGCGTATTGCTGGACAAATACAACCAGCTCATGGATGAGATCATGAGTTACCAGGGCGAGGACGAAGAAACATATTTCAAGACCGTGTGGACCCCCAGGTTCACGGAGGAGATCGGATCTATCTTCAAAGCCAACGCAAATAATGATATTGGGACCATGGCCCTGATGTACCTTTCCAATTACGGGGAACCCGAATCATTGGATGCCTTTTTTGACCAGGCAGGTCAAACAGTGAACTCAAGAGGCCCTATAGTTCGGATTATCAAACAGCGCAAAGCGCTCAAAGAAACGTCAGAAGGCATGATGTTCACCGACTTCACCATTGAGGATTCCGACGGACAGAGCATTTCCTTCTCTGATTATATTGGAAAAGGCAAATACGTCCTGGTAGATTTCTGGGCCGGCTGGTGCGGTCCCTGCAAAAGGGAGATCCCTCATATCAGGGAGATCTACGATACGCATAACGGTGACAAATTTACCGTTCTTGGCGTAGCTGTATGGGAAGAACCCGCAGAAACCAAAAAAGCCATCGAAGAACTGGGTGTGATATGGCCGTCAATCATCAATGCACAGAGCGTACCTACCGATATCTACGGGATTAACGGTATCCCCCACATCATTCTCTTTGGACCTGACGGAACCATCGTAGCCCGCGGACTGCGCGGTGAAGCCATGAAAGCCAAAGTGGCTGAAGTGCTTGGCAAATAATGAATTTCAGAGTAATCTCTACCGGCACGGTGGTGCTTGCTGCCACTGTGCTTTTACTTTCTTTGCAGATCAGGGACAGGAGTGTTCCCGATGTCGATTTCATGCAAAGGACGGTAACCCGTCTTGCCTCTCCCGGGTTTAAGGGACGTGCCCCGGGCGGAGCAGACGATTCCCTTATTGCCGTTTATATTGCCGGTCAAATGGCCGCTATGGGTTTTGAACCCTTCTTTGAGGAAGGTCCGTTGCACCCTTTCTATTACCGTAATGTCCGTTCCTGGAATGTGGTGATGGTGTGCAGGGGTGAACAGACAGCAGGCACCATCATGATTGGGGCACATTACGACCACCTGGGCATGGGAGGTCCCGGTTCCGGGAGCTTAAGGCCCGATACCCTGGCCGTTCACCCGGGAGCAGACGACAATGCCTCCGGCGTTGCCGCCGCAATGGAAACGGCACGTCTGCTGAAAGAACTGGGAATGCGGAAAGGATTGAAAAAAGACATCATTTTTGCAGCTTTCGGTGCCGAGGAAAAAGGTACCATCGGCTCGGCTTTACTGGCCGACACCCTGGAAAAGACAGGCTCCCTGCCCTTGCTGATGTTCAATCTGGACATGGTGGGAAGACTCAGGGACAGCGTGTTGCAGGTGGGAGGCACAGGCACTTTCGAAGGTGCAGATTCACTGCTTAGGGCCTCCCTGAACAGCTCTTTACCACTGGTGCTGAAAACCTCGGAAAGTGGTTACGGGCCCTCCGACCACAGCGTTTTTTACCGGGCAAACGTTCCGGTGCTGTTTATCAGTACAGGGCCTCATACCGACTACCATACCCCGTTCGACACACCTGATAAGATCAACTATCAGGGCATGGCCCATATCGTGTCGTATGTAACTTCCCTTGCTGCTGCAGTTGCCCTGGAAGGGTTTGAGCCTGAATACCGTGAGACCTGCCAGAGCGAACCTATGCCTGAACAGGTAAGGTTCAAGGTAAGTTTGGGTGTCATACCCGACCTTGCTTACGAAGGAGAAGGTTTTTGCGCAGGGACCATCATCAAAGGAAGGCCTTCGCATAAAGCGGGTATGCAGGACGGAGATATTGTCCTTCAGATCAACGACAGGAAGGTGACAGATATTAACGAATATATGGAGGTGCTAGGAGAACTCGAAGAAGGACAACAAATCCGGATCATAGTTCGCAGAAAGGAACAATTACACCACCTGGTCGTACAGTTATGAAAGGAATATTCTCCTGGGGACTGGCTGTAATTATCACGCTGGGAGCCGTTTATGTCCAAAGAAGCACGGGCCCCAGCCAGCCTGAAAAACAACGTATGGAGGTCAACGCCGCTTCTTTTGCTGTGTCTTTCCCCCGCAGCCTGGTCCGGCCTGCAAACCGGGATCCTGAAACCCTTCTGACGGTCACATTCCGCTCTGCAGTTGAGGACAGGAATCAAATTCTCGGGGCCGTACTGTATTACAAAAGGTACCCGTCAGACGACCCGTTCAAGGCGGTAGTCCCTTCTTTTTCCGTTGATAAGGAAAAAATGTTCCTCAACGCGGAGATCCCGGTACAACCATCGGCAGGGAAGATCACTTATTACGTACAACTGATAGGAGGTGACGGTACGACAGTCAACTCTGCGGAAACCACCCTGCGCTTCAGGGACCACGTGCCCGGGGTGGCGCTCATCCTGCATATACTATTTGTATTCTTTGCTTTCCTGTTTTCCAACTTTACAGGAATATATGCATTTGCACGCGATGTGAAAATCAATCCTTACGCCCTGATAACCATAATTATGTTGTTCACAGGCGGATTCATCCTGGGCCCCCTGGTCCAGAAATATGCCTTTGGCGTGTGGTGGTCGGGATGGCCTGCGGGCGGTGATATGACCGACAACAAGACCCTGATCGCCTTTCTGACCTGGGCAGCGGTCTACATGTTGAACAGGATCCCGTTTGCCTCGGCACGTTTCTGCCGCTGGCGGCGATTCCTGTACCTGGCGGCGGCACTGGTGACCATGGCCGTGTATTCCATTCCTCACAGTACGGCCGGATCGCAATACGACTACAAAAAGGGAACCATTGTCACAGGCCGCGACCAGACGACCGAACACGGTTTTGGAACTGAATGAAAACTGAACTCTATTATAACACACCCGCTGAACAGCTTTTGCAACAATTAGGAGTAAAGGCCGGCTCGGGTATTTCGGAAGAAGAAGCAAAAGAACGGCTGGCCCGATACGGCCCCAACCGCCTTCAGACTACACGGCAGAAATCTCTTTTTAGGATGTTCCTCGAACAGTTCAAAAGCAGTATGGTAGTCATTCTGCTGGCAGCTGCGGTGATATCGGGTGTCGTAGGCGTTTTGGAAGGGGAAGGCCTTATGGAAACGTTCGTTATTCTCGCCATCCTGCTGATCAATGCCATGATCGGGACATTTCAGGAGAAAAAGGCGGCCTCTTCGCTCGAAGCACTCAACAGGATGAGCTCTCCCCGATCGAAGGTCTTACGGAACGGCCAGGTTTCGGTAATTGATTCCTCGGCCCTGGTCCCGGGTGATATCGTGGTCCTGGATACTGGCGATATCATCCCGGCCGATATCCGTCTGACTGAAGCAGTTAACCTGAAGATACAAGAATCGGCACTGACGGGAGAATCTGTCCCGTCCGAGAAGAACCATGCGGTTCTGGAAGGTTCCGGGATACCGCTCGGAGACCGTGTCAATATGGCTTTTTCTACGGGAGTGGTCACTTACGGACGGGGCAAAGGGATTGTTGTGGCTACGGGAATGCAGACCGAAGTGGGAAAAATCGCCCACATGCTGCAACATACCGAAGATACCGAAACCCCTATGGGGAAAAGGCTCAAACAATTGGGGAAGGTACTGGGATACGTGGCCCTGGGTATCTGTGTCGTGATCTTCCTGGTAGGCCTGCTTTACGGCAACAATTGGTTCGAAATGTTCATGATGGCTGTAAGCCTTGCCGTGGCTGCCATTCCCGAGGGATTGCAGATCGTTTCTACCATCGTACTGGCCATTGGGGTACAACGTATGGTAAAACTGAATGCCATTGTGCGTACGCTGCCATCAGTGGAGACACTGGGCAGCACCACCGTAATCTGTTCGGATAAAACCGGAACCCTCACCCAGAATAAGATGCGCGTTACTGAAGGATGGGCAGGTGGCAGTCCCATAGATTTCCGTTACCCTCCCCTCCCCGGTGAATTGGGTCCGGAAGAGATAACCTTGCTCCATGCTTCCCTTCTCTGCAACGATGCCCACCTGAAAACAGCTGAGGACGGAACCTACGAAACAGCAGGTGACCCCACAGAAACGGCCATTGTTGACATGGCAGCGGAACTGAAGATAAATAAAAACCATCTGGAAACCCAATACCCGCGCGTAGGAGAAGTTCCGTTCGATTCAGAAAGAAAACGTATGGCTGTTATTAACCGGATGGAGACAGAAAGCTTCCGGGTGCATGTAAAAGGGGGACTTGATGAGGTCTTGGACGTGTGTACGCACATACTCCTGGACGGGAAAGTCCGGACGATCACCCTCCAGGACAGGGATGTCATTGCCGGGGACAACCGGCGTATGGCACAGGGAGCCCTGCGTGTGCTTGCCGTTGCCTACAAAGATATCAATACCCTGCCCGGAACAATTGACGCCTCGAATGTGGAAAAAGATCTGGTTTTCATTGGTTTGCTGGGCATGATAGATCCGGCAAGGCCTGAAGTGGTCGAGGCCGTTAAAAAATGCAGAAATGCGGGCATACGCCCCGTGATGATCACAGGAGACCATAAAGTTACTGCTATGGCTATAGCCGGTGAGATAGGCATATCGCTTGAAGGAGACAAGGCCGTTACAGGAGCCGAACTGGAAAAAATTCCGGATGAGGAGTTGTACCGGGATGTACGGGATTATTCGGTTTACGCCCGTGTGGCACCCGAACATAAAGTACGTATTGTTCAGGCATGGCGGTCTCACGGTGAGATCGTGGCGATGACCGGGGACGGAGTGAACGACGCTCCTGCGCTTAAACAGGCCGATATCGGTGTTTCCATGGGGATCGTGGGAACGGAAGTGGCTAAAGAAGCATCCGATATCATCCTGACCGATGATAATTTTGCCACCATAGTGGGCGCCGTGGAGGAAGGAAGACGCATATACGACAACATCCTGAAAGCCATTCAGTTCCTGCTGTCTGCAAATGTGGGCGAGGTGTTGCTGATATTCATCGCCTCTGTGTTCAATTTGGGGAACCCTTTATCCCCTATCCTGATCCTGTGGATCAACCTGGTCACAGACAGTCTGCCTGCATTGGCACTGAGCATGGATCCCGCCGAAAAGGATATCATGACCCGCAGGCCACGGGATCCCGGAAAAGGTTTTTTCACAAAAGGGATGATCTTCAGGATTTCCTATCAGGGAATAACCATTGGTCTGATCTCGCTGGCCGCTTACCTGGTTGGCTTCCGTGACGGCGGGAATGCATTGGGACAAACCATGGCCTTTGCCGTGCTGGGATTTTCCCAACTGTTCCATGTGCGCAACCTGCATTCCAACAAACGTTCCTCGTTCCGTACAGGATTGCTGAGCAACCGGTCGTTGGTGGGGGCCATTCTCATTTCCGGTATGCTTTTGCTTACTGTGCTCACACTGCCCGGTATGATGAGAATTTTTGGCGTTGTGCGTATGGATACCTTACACTGGTTCATCACGGGAGCGTTGTCACTGGTGCCGATCCTGGTGGTTGAACTCATGAAATGGATGAAGATTAACCACTCGAAGGACGAGTATTAAAAAAAATGCCGTATTTTTGCAACCTGCCAAAAAAAACAGGAACTTTGCAGTCCCTTACTACTTAAGAGAGGTCAGAGTGATTGATTGAAGGGTCAGGACAACGAATGAAGGGGTCCGTGCGACCAAATAAAGGGTCCGGTCAACGATTGAAGGGGTCCGT